>JABAHO010001835.1_pt1 | contig 10209 bp, 9 predicted proteins | sample 7062071 | NCBI WGS metagenome assembly JABAHO01 (sample SAMN14534356, study PRJNA622989) | marine sediment metagenome | biome: marine biome [ENVO:00000428]; feature: marine pelagic biome [ENVO:01000023]; material: deep marine sediment [ENVO:00002113] | place: India: Gulf of Kutch | collected...
TCCCGGCCTCCGCGAGTTCCCGCGCGATCATCGCGAAGTGGTGGATCGTGTGGGTGGAGAGGAAGCGAAGTTCACGACCCAGACTCGAACGCACCCAGCCGCGGTCTTCGCTGCTTTGGGCTTCGTCCATCCTCACCAGGAGCTCGACGTCGGGCCAATGCGCCGCGTCGTTCTCGAGGAGGTCGATGGTCGACGCGAGCGCCTCCGCTCCACGCGCCGCCTCGCGCTCGATAGCGGCATCCCGCATACGTCGGTCGTAATCGACACGGCCCGCCTCTCGTCCGGCGAAGAGGCAGGCGTAGCAGTCGAGGCAGTGTCGAAGGTGAGCGCCGATCCCGCCTTCTCCGGGCGCGCGGACCGTGCTCTGGCGGGCGTAGATCTCGGCGGGAAGGCCTTCGACGATCCGCCGGCCCGATTCGAGGAGGGCGGCGCACTCGCGGGCCAGCCTCGAGATCTGCGGAACATCCCTCATCGCGTGATAGATGCCAGATCTTCCGCGCGGGTTCCAATCCCCGGCCCGAGGATCGCCCCCCGGTAGCGCTCGCTGCCCTGGGTCGGCCGAAAGGTCGCTGCCACCGCATCGCGGGCGCTGCGCGCCAGCACCTTTCGGTTCTCCGCGTAGAGATCGGCCGGACCCAAGGACAGGGTGGCTTCGATCCGCGGAATTCCCAGCAGGCGGTAGGCGTGATCGGGAAAGGTCATGTCACCCCACCAACACACCGCGTGCGCCGCGCTGTCCGAGACGCCGACCGCCTCGTAGCGGAGAGAGGCGACGGCTACGGGCACGGCGGCCCGTCCGCCTGAGCGCATCGCCGCCTCGAAGAGCGAAGAGTGGAAGGGCAGAATCTCGGCGCCCGGGCTGCTGGTGCCCTCGGGAAAGAAGAGGGTCGAGCGACCGGACGCGAGGACCTCTCCCATCGCGTCGAGCACGCGGAGGAGGTCGCGTTTGCGCTCGCGTTCGATGAACACGGTTCCGACGATCCGCGCGAGGAGCCCGAGTCCGGGCCATCCCGCCACCTCGGCTTTCGCCACGAAGACGCCGGTGAAACCGCACACGAGCACCGGAATGTCGATGTAGCTCAGGTGGTTCGACACGAGGACGCAGGGTTCGCTCGGCCACGCGCCGCGGACCGTGCAGCGGATCCCCAGGATCGCCGTACAGCCGCGTCCCCAGATCCGCGTCAGCGTTTCGAGGACGCGCCGGTCGAACGTCTCCGAGATCAGACCGAGGGGCCACGCCAACACGCGGAGCCCGACCAGTGCGGCGCTCATCCCGACGAGAAGCACGAGACGCCGCCAGGCGCGTAGGTGTCGCGGAAACGCGTGCACGAGGGAAAGATACCGGGCCGGTGGTCGGCACTCTGCGTCGAAACGCCGAAAGGATCTCGAGGAGACGACCCGCGCAGAGCGATGCCGGCGCCGATGACTGAAACGCCGGCGTGGCCGCTGGTGCTGCGCAACTGGAGACGCGGCGCCCTCCCCGTCGAACGAAACGCCCATCGCGACGCCAGCGCGGGTGCCGATCCGGCCGAAGGCGCGGGACAAAATCCGAAAGGCCCTTCGGAGCGGGGGGGATCGCGGTGATCGCTCGCCTCCGTCGTCGCCGTCGATCGTGGATCGCCGGGATCGCGTTCGCCGCGCCGGCCGTTCTCGCGCTCGGGCTGATCGCGCGACCGACGGAGCCCTCCCCGCACGCTCTCCCGGCTGCGTTCCGCTCGACGGACGGCGCCGCGCCGCTCGCCGAAGCCCGCGAACTCCCCGGGTTGTGGGGCGCGCTCCCGATCCACACTCGCGCAACGCCTACCGCCGTGGAGCCCGAGGCGCTCGAAGACCTCCGCGTTCCCGAACCGCTGGTGTACTGCGCGCCCGCGGGCGCGCCGATCGACGTGTTGCCCGAGACGGCCACCCTGCTGGGCCGGCTCGCCGGAACCGGAGTGCGTCGATTCGCGCTCCCCGCCCCGCACCGCGACAGCGGGGGCACCCTCCTGCTCTACAGCTTGGGCCACGGCGCCGTGATCGCCGGAGCGGCGCTCCCCCTCGAGAGAGCCGCGGCCGCGGGAGATCCCTCGTGGGAGTGACCTATCGGGCCGTCCAGTGGAACCCGCATGAGAAGGCCTACGACGCGGTACTCCTGCTCGGTGTCGTGCTCTTCCTCGGACTCTTCGTTTGCGTCGGATCCCTGCTCCACCCCGAAACGACAGTCGAAACGCTGCTGATCCGCACGACCGCGACCGCCGCCTTGTTGCTGCTGCACGGAATCCTGTGCATCGGCCCGCTCTGCCGACTCGATCCGCGCTTCCTCCCGCTCCTCTACAACCGTCACGATGTTCGCGCTCGCGGCCGCCCACGCCGCTCTGTCGACGATCCAGTTTCACGCGCTCGGGGACATGAACCCTCTGGTGAGCGTCCTCACCAGCGATCCGCGGATCGACAGCGTGAGCCAGTTCCCTTCCAGCCCCTCGGATTCGCGGCCCTGGTGCTGCTCTTCCTGATGGCGGCCACGAGTCACGATTTCTGGCTCGCACACTTGAGCGCGCCGGTCTGGAAAGCGCTCCACATGGGCGTGTATGTCGCGTACGCACTGTTGGTCGGGCACGTCGCCTTGGGCATCTTGCAGGGGCCGGTGTCTCCGCTTCTCCCACTCCTGCTCGGCGCGGGGATGATCTCGGTCCTCTCCCTGCACCTCCTCGCTGCGCGCCAGGAGGCGTCGTGCGACCGCACCTCCTGTCACGCGGGCAAGGTCCATCGCGCCTGCGCGGTTCGCTGTATCAGCAGCGGGACGCCGCCGGTTCTGGCGCTCCGCGGGGATGGGGGGGCCTTGCAGCACCTGCTGATCGTCGGATCCGACGGACGGAGCATCGGCCTCGAAATCCTCGACCGCGTGGCGGAGGAAGTCGAGGTCCGCGGCCGTGTGACCCGAATCGATCAACTTCTCGTACTCTGGGTGGAACCGGAACAGATCCGACGCCTCTGAGACTTCCGCCGTGCTTCGCCGACACAGGCTACTTCTGGTCTACCTCGCGCTCCTCGGTCTCTCCTGGGGCGTCGAGGCGCTCCGCCGGGAACCGACGCTCCCGATCGGGCTCGAGTCGAGGGCGATCGACATCGACCTCGGAAACGGAAGTGAAACGCTGCGCGTGGCGTTTCGCGACCAGGGCCCCCGCGACCCCGGGGTCCCCGTGGCGGTGCTCCTGCATGGAAGCCCCGGCGGCCGCGGCGACTTTGGCAGCCTGGCGCGCGAAGCGGCGCGCCAAGATGCAGAGCTCCGCCTGATCATTCCGGATCTTCCGGGGTTCGGCGCGTCGACACGCCAGGTCTCCGACTACGGCATCCGCGCCCACGCAAAGGTGCTCCTCGCGCTCCTCGACACCCTGGGCGTCGAGTCGGCCCACGTCGTCGGTTTCAGCATGGGGGGTGGTGTCGCAATCTCAGCGGTGGACCTGGCACCGGAGCGGTTTCGTTCGATCGTGCTGCTCTCGGCCATCGGGGTGCAGGAGTACGAACTCCTCGGCGACTACGACTTGAACCACCTCGTGCACGGTCTCCAGCTCTTTCTCCTGCGCCTGGTGGACTGGGGTGTGCCCCACTTTGGCGCCCTCGACCGCTTTCCACTCAACGCCTTCTACGCGCGGAATTTTTTCGACACCGACCAGCGTCCGCTGCGCGCCGCACTCGAAGGGATGGAGACGCCGGCGTTGATCCTCCACGGCGAACACGATCCCCTCGTGCCCATCGCGGCCGCTCGAGAGCACCGACGCCTCCTCCCGCAGAGTGAGCTTCGCGTTTTTCCGGAGGGCCACTTCGTGTTGTGGCAACGGGGGCCCGAAATCGCCTTGCTGCTGACTGCCTTCTGGAGCGAGGTCGAGGCCGGGCGGGCGCTTCGGCGCGCGGACGCGAGCGCCCCGCGTGTCGCCGCGGCCGCGCGCGGCTTTTCGCGCGAGGCGGGAACCCGGGGCGTCCTCGCCGTCGTCGCGTTTTGTTTCCTCGTCTTCGCCGCCTCGCTCGTGAGCGAAGACCTCACCTGCATCGGCGTGGGGTTCCTGATCGCGCGTGGGCAGGTCGAATGGGCGCTCGCGGTCCCGGCCTGCGCGGCTGCACNNGAGCCGCTTCGTCCCGGGCGCGCGTCTCCCGATCTATGTCGGCGCGGGCGCGGCGCGCTACCCGGTGGCACGACTCGCGGCGCTCCTCCTACTCGCCGCCATCGCGTGGGCCCCGCTCCTGGTGGGCGGCGCGGCCTGGTTCGGCGAGCTCACCCTCGAGTCGCTCGACTCGCTGCGTCGGGGAAGCCTGCTCGCGCTTCTGGTCACCGCCGGAATTCTCCTCCTCCTCACGCGCATCGCGCTTCCCCTCCTCACCCACAGCGGGCGGCGCCGGCTGCGCGGACGCTTCGAGCGGCTGCGCCGCTGGGAGTTCTGGCCGATGTGGGCCGTGTACCCCCCGGTCGTCGCGTATGTCCTCTGGCTCGGTCTCCGGCACGGCGGACTGCGCACCGCGACCGCCGCNNTCGGGGAGTCGAAAAGGGACATCCTCCGCGGCCTCGCGGCGTCCGGCGACGCAGTGGCGAACACCGTGTTCCTTTCGGCGGAAGAGCCCGCGGGCGAACGCGCGGCTCGGGTACTCGCCCGCTTCGGTGTGCCCACCGCCGACACGCCGATCGTGTTGAAACCCGACGTCGGCGAGCGCGGCAAAGGCGTCGTGATCGTGCGGGACGAGGTTTCGCTTCGAAGCGAACTCGACATACGGAACGAGCACACCCTCGCGCAGGAGTACATCCCCGGTGTCGAATACGGCGTGTTCTATATCCGCCACCCCGAGCAGGAGCGAGGGGAGATCTTCTCGATCACCGAGAAGCGGATGATCTCGGTGACCGGCGACGGCGCGCGGACCCTGCGGCGTTTGATCCTCGACGACGACCGCGCGGTGTGCATGGCCGAGCGGCATTTCGAACGGCACGCCGCGTCCCTCGACGAGGTGCCGGCGGCGGGGGAGGTCCGGACGCTCACCGAGNNACTCCCGCGCTGAGGGACGCGGTCGACCGGATCTCGCGGGGCTACCGCGGTTTCTTCTTTGGGCGCTACGACCTCCGCTGCCCCTCCGAGGCCGCCCTCCGCGGCGGGCGCTTCCGCATCGTCGAACTCAACGGACTCTCCTCGGAAGCGACGCACATGTACGACCCGAAATACTCATTGTGGGCCGCGTACCGCGTGCTCTTTCGGCAATGGCGAATCGCCTTCGCCATTGGTGCATCCAACCGAGAGCGCGGTGCGGAAGTGTTGTCGTGGTGGGAACTGGGGCGTTTGTTGTGGCGACTCCCGCCCACTGGGGTGAAACCCACCGAGCGAACGGGTGAAGCGTAGTGGGAGGCGTGAGCAACGGAATGGAGCGGACCGCACGGACAGAGGGCGCGAAAACCCGCTACCTCCCAAGCCGCGGGCAGATGCAGCGCGCTGCGACGCGAAGCCCGCGAAAGGGTCCCCGGTAGTGGAACGCTCGGCACCGAGACGCGCACACCGTCACACTCCGCGCAGCGCAGCGCTCCCGGGGCGCGCCCCGCGGGTTCCCGAAGGTCTCCCCGAGTTCGTGTTTCGACAGGGTGCCTATGTCACGCGCTTTGCGCGAACGCGCGGCGAGCTCGACGAGGTGTTCCGGCTCCGATACGAGGTGTTCAACCGGGAGCTCGGAGAGGGCCTCGCTCTATCGGACGCCTCGGAGCGCGACGAAGATCGCTTCGATGCCGCGTGCCATCATCTCGTGGTCCGGGAGCAGCGCAGCGGGGATGTCGTCGGCACCTACCGACTGATGACCCACGAACTCGCCGCGCGCGGGCCGGGCTTCTATTCGTCGCGGGAGTTCGATCTCGCGGGGATCCCAAACGAGGTGCTCCGGGGCGGTGTCGAGCTGGGTCGCGCCTGTATCGCCAAGCAGCACCGCGGGCGCCGTGTGCTCTTCCACCTCTGGCGGGGGATCGGCGCCTATCTCGTCCACAATCGCAAGCGCTTCCTCTTCGGCTGCGCCTCGGTGCCCACGCTCAACCCGGTGTCGCTCGACGCCCTCGGTGTTTCGCTCGGTCGCGGGGGCTACGTCCATCCGACGCTCTCCGTTCCCCCCTGTGCCGATTTCGAACTGGACAAGCGGGGGCTTCGTCCTGTGGACCTCTCGTCGGATTCGCATCCTCCGGAGATCCCGAGCTTGATGCGGAGCTACTTCAGCCTCGGTGCCAAGGTGTGTGGCGGCCCGGCTCTCGATCGCGAGTTCGGGACGGCCGACTACTGGATGCTCCTCGATGCCGACCGGGTCGATCCCGATACCTACCGCCGCTACACCGGAAGCCCCTCTTCCTGAACTCCCCTACCCTGTGCCCGGTGGACATTCTGGTCACGGGCGCGGGTCCCGCCGGAACCTCCGTCGCCATCGCATTGCGGCGCGCAGGTCTCGACGTCGAACTCCGATCGGGGCGCACACGCCGTCCCTGGCTCGAGGGTCTGTCCGAGCGAACCGTCGAGGCCCTCGCCGGCGCGGGCTGTGAAGAGGCCGCACACCTCGCCGCTCGGCCCGGAACCTGGGTGGAGCGCAGCGTGCGTTGGGGGGCGCGATCGGGTCCGACCAACCGCGAGGCGCTGGTCGATCGCCAGATCTTCGACACCGCGCTCCTGCGGGACGCCCAGCGTGCGGGGATTCGCGTGGTCGCGAACGAGGTGCGCGGAAGCGACGGCCCACGAGACGAACCTTCCGCCCCCGGTGGCGCACGCGTAGAGATCGATGCGCGAGGTCGGGTCGGCCCGCGCGGGGCGGATGCCAGCCACCACGCGACGGGGCCCCACACGATCGCCCTCGCGGTGCCCTGCCGGGCGGCCTCTCCCGTCCCGACCGCGTCCGCCCTGGTCGCGACGGAAGCGGGGTTCTGGTGGATCGTGACCCGATCGGAACGCCGCGGTGGGGGCGTGTGGGCGCTGCGCTTCTGCGACCCGCCCTCGAGAGCCGAAGACGCCGCGGGGCTGCGCGCCCGTTGTCGAGAAGAGCTCGCGTCGATTCAGCGTGGAGAGGACGGCGACGGCGGGGGGCTCGACTGGCTGCGCCACCTGCGGGCCCTTTCCGATCCCATTGTCGCGGGGCGCGACGCAACCCCCTATCTCGCGCGCAATCCTTTCGACGAGTCCGCATCCGCGCGCGTACGCGTCGGGGACGCCGCCTTCGCGGGCGACCCTCTCTCGGGCCAGGGGGTCTACCGCGCGTTGGCCACCGCCGCGGCGGCCGCCGCCGCAGTCCGCACCCGGCTGGGCCGCCCGGCGTCCGCGGCAATCGCGACGCGCTTCTATCGCGAGCGGGTCGCGTCGATCGCACAGCGCGAAACCCGCGAAGCGCGGCTCTTCTACCGCGAGGAGAACTCGTGGCCGGAGTCGCAGTTCTGGCAACGGCGACAACGCGGGGGGAGCCGCGAGCCCCGCGACACCGGGTCGCTCAACGGCGGAGAGCGGAGCGCTCCGTTTCTCGAGACCCGCCCAATGGTCCGAGAGGGCTGGGTCGAGGAGGCTTCGGTACTCGTGTGCGCCGGATATCCCCAGGGGATCTGGTCCTACGACGGGATCCCAGTCGCTGCGCTTCTCGCGAAGCAACGGCTCCCCGTCGAAACCCTGGCCAGGCATTTCGGGGTCGCTCCCGAGCGCGTGCGGAGTGCGCTCGGGTGGCTCGCAAAACTGGGCGCCCTCGAGGCCGCGGCGTCCGGAACCGAGCCGCGCCTCCAAAAGGAGCTCGACCCGGGCCGACGGGGGATTGACGACGCCGCGCCCCATCCCGCAGAGTGACGCCACAGCGCGGGGCAGAGGGGTGACGCCGTGCCGCAGAGAGAGCCCCACACGCCGCCGCGACCCGTATCTGGAGCGTGATCCCGTGCACAACTTTCGCCCGGTCAATCTTCTTCTCCCGGTGCTCTGGGTGCTGGGAACCCCGATCGCCGCGACGACCGCCCAGGCCGACGACCCGGGTCTCGACCCGCGCTCACTGCTCGAAGAGCGCTGCGGGGCGTGTCACCGGCAGCTGAACTCGGGCTCGTTCTCGCGAATCGGAGAGATGCGGAAGACACCGGAAGGCTGGGACCGCTCGATCCAGCGCATGGAGCTGTGGCACGGCGTAGCGATCAGCCACGACGAACGCGCGGCCCTGGTAAAGTTTTTCTCCGACACACGGGGCCTCGCCCCGTCGGAAGCCGCCGCCTACCGCTACGGCATGGAGCAGACTCCGGGGGTAGTCGAGCGCGAGGCGGATCAGGACCTGGCGGTGCTGTGCGCTCGCTGCCACAGCTTTGCCCACGTCGCTCTCCAGAGACGGACACGCGAAGAATGGGAGCGCCTGGCCCATACCCATGCAGGCCAATGGCCCACGCTGGAATTCCAGGACAAGGCGCGCGATCGGCGTTGGTGGGAGATGGCGAGCGGGCAAGCGCCGGAGACCCTGGCAAAACGCTTTCCGCTCGAGAGTGCCGCGTGGACCGACTGGCAGCGGCAAGCCCGCTGGTCGCCGGTGGGCGAGTGGCGCGTGCGCGGCCAGTGGCCGGGGGGGCGCGCCTTCGCGGGAATCCTGCGGGTTCGAGGCGACGGCCGCGACCACTTCCAGAGCGAACTCGACGGATTGGACGCCGACGGCAATCCCATCACCGGGAGCGGGAACGCGCTTATCTACACGGGCTACGAGTGGCGCGGTCGGGCGTCGTGGAACGGACAGGCGCTCAAGCAGGTGTGGGCCCTGAGCGACGGCGGCAACACGCTCGGCGGGCGCTGGTTTTTCGAAGGACAGGATTCACTCGGAGGTCACTTCGAGGCGCGCCGGGTCCAGGGCGAAGCGGGTCGCGTGGACGCCGTATTGCCCGGCGCGCTCCGCGCGGGCGAGCGACGCGCAGTCATCATCCATGGCGCCGGCCTCCCGCTGGAAGGCGGTGTCTCCCTCGGCGCCGGGATCGTGGTCACCGAGGTCCTGAGCCGGAGCGCGGACCGCATCCATCTGGTCGCCGAGGCGGCGGCCGATCTCGAAGAAGGACCCCGCTCGGTGCGGGTGGGGGAGGTGCTCGCCTCCGACGCGCTGGTCGCGTATCGGGAGGTCGGTGTCCTCCGTGTCGAGCCCGCGATGCAAATCGCGCGGGTCGGCGGCGGGCCGATCGCCCCGGTTCCCGCCCAGTTCGAGGCGGTGGGCTGGATCGCGGGCCCCGATGCCAAACTCGGCACCGAAGACGACATCTCACTCGGGCGGCTGGACGCGAGCTGGAGAGTCGAGGCCTTCGACGACATCGCCGCCGAGATGGACGACGTGTCCTTTGCGGGGACGATCGATGAGCGCGGCCGCTTTTCGCCCGCCGAGGCGGGCCCCAACCCGGAACGCCCCTTCTCGACCAACAATGCCGGCCGGCTTCGGGTGGTGGCGACACTCCCAGACCAGGACCTCGACGGCAGCGCCGAACTCGTGGTGACCGTGCAGCGCTGGGTCGACCCGATCATTCGATGACGCAGGGGCGAACACGATGAACGGGGCGATCGAATTCCAGCGCCACAACGCACACCTCCTCCAACGCGGCGGTCGTTCGCTGCTCTTCCACATCCCGACCTCCGCGCTCTTCGAACTCGACACGGTGAGTGATGCGCTCCTCGGCCTCTTCGCACGCGACCCACGCTGGTCCGCCGAGACCCTGCGCGACCGCCTCGCCGGGGAGGCTGCGGATTTCGAGTCGGCCCTCGACGACCTCGTCTCCCTCGATGTGTTGCGGGTCGAGGGCGCGGAGGACCCCGCGGCGCAGACGACACGCACCCAAGCTTGGCACGAGGCGCCGCTCACGACCCTCGTCCTGAATGTGAATACGGGGTGCAATCTGAGCTGTAGCTATTGCTACAAGGAAGATCTCCAGATCCCGGCGGCGGGAGAGCGTCTTGCGCCGGAGACCGCGCGCCGGGGCGTCGACCAGCTGCTGCGCGAATCGGGTCCGGCCAAACGGCTGCAACTGGTGTTCTTCGGTGGCGAACCCCTCACCAACCTCCCCTTGATCCGCGAGGTCGTCGAGTACGCCGAAGGTGCGGCGCAGACCCACGACAAACTCATCGAGTTCTCGCTCACGACCAACGCCACGCTGCTCGGCGACGACACCATCGAGTTTCTCGACGCCCACCGCTTCGGGATCACCGTGAGCATGGACGGGCCCAAGGACACCCACGATCGCCACCGCAAGAC
>JABAHO010007935.1_pt1 | contig 10195 bp, 10 predicted proteins | sample 7062071 | NCBI WGS metagenome assembly JABAHO01 (sample SAMN14534356, study PRJNA622989) | marine sediment metagenome | biome: marine biome [ENVO:00000428]; feature: marine pelagic biome [ENVO:01000023]; material: deep marine sediment [ENVO:00002113] | place: India: Gulf of Kutch | collected...
ATTCCCGGACCTCCAGCTGAAAGCGGCGATCTTCCTCGGAGAACGAAAAATCCATGAGAACCTCTCTTCCTGACTGACAATCCACCCGCGCTGGCGGCGGCCGCATTCTAACGCAATGAGGCCCTCTGGGGGTCGTGCGCAGGAATTCTCTCCAGGTAAAATCCAAGGCTCTGCCGACGCCGGTCAACCGCGGTCACGCAGACGATCGTCGGCCAACAGGGAGCTGGATTCATGAAAGTAATGGTCGATCTGACCAGATGTGACGGCCAGGGGCGCTGCTACAACTTCGCCACCGACGTTTTCCGCTGCGGCGACGACGGAAAGTCCGTGGTCATGGTCGCGGAGATCAGCGAGGACGACTCGGACCTGGTCCTGCAGGCGCAATCTGCCGAGATGATGTGCCCGACGGGTGCGATCACCACGGAGGATTGATCAGTCCTTGTGGTAGTACGCCTCCCAGAGGGTCGACCTTCCTGGTCGGGTGTCGTTGGCAACCAGGGCGTTGATGGCGTAGCGGAAGAACGCAAACCCATCGACACCGGGGCGATCTCGATCGTCTTGCGATTCGTGCACGCCAGCCACATAGGCGGGTGAGGCTTCTGCAGCGGCTTGGGAAGTCGAAGCTCGTAAAACACCCCGAATCTCACGACACGTCTCCGCCTGCATGTTTCATCTGGCATTGTGACCCGTTGCGATGTTCCCGGGTACCTGTGGGAAACCGAAGAGGTCCGTCTTCAGCCTGCCTGAGCGGTGTAAAAGGCACCCCGCATCCGTGGTATAGTCCCGCCGCCGGAATTACTTCCCGATAGACATGCCGTACTTCACCTGCAAGGCCAGCGTGACGACGTACCGATGGGCCCTGGCCGCCGCGCTCATTGCGGCCGCTGCCGCAGTACCTGCGCCGGCGCGGGCCGGCGCCGTCCTGTTCATCCACCCCACCTTCGTACTCTTCGACAGGGATACTCGCAGCGCCAGGATCACCCTGACCAATCGCGGCGACGAGGCCGGCACGTTCGAGAGCGGCTGGATGGAGCTCACGATGAACCCGCAGGGCGCGCTCAGCAGGCTGGAAGGCCAACCCGGATGGTCCGTGGCGCCACATCTGCGCTTCTCGCCACGCCGGGTGACGCTGCAGCCTTCACAATCGCAGGTCATCAAGATCGCTCTGCGCCCGGATGCGGAGATCCCCGAGGGTGAGTACTACTCGCATTTCCGGATCCTGACGCTCAACAGCGAGGCACCAAGAGGACCCGACCGCGAGGCTCAGGACGAGTCATCGGAGAGTTCAGGCATCAGCGTCGAAGCTAGAACAGCCGTAGCGATACCGGTCGTGTGGCGCAAAGGAGACGCCATGATGGGTGCGAGGATCGAGTCCTTGAGCCTGAACCGCGAGAGCAATCAGCTCACGGTGGAGGTGGAACGCGAGGGTCCGCTTTCGACCCGAGGATTCATTCATGTGCTGGTGGCGCCAGACGGAAGCGAAGCCGAGCCCTTCGGCGACCCGTCGCCCCTCGTCATCTACCCGAACCTTGCGGGACGTTCGGTAACGGTCGATCTGCCGAACCTTCCGAAGGAAGCTCCATCGAGCCGACTGACCGTCGTCTATTCCACCGAGGGAAGTTCCGAGCGCAAGGGTCGAGTTCTGGCGACACGTTCCATGAAAATCTGAGAACGCGGGAGCTAGCATGGGAATCTTCCGCTCGGCGACCTTGCTGACCGTCTCGCTGGCCGGTCTTCTGCTGCCCCACTCCACCGCCCTTGCAGGGCCCGCACCTAGCCCGATCGAAATCCTGGAGGTCGTCTCGCCAAGCTTCGGGACGTGGCTTGCCGGACCGAGCGGAAGACAACTGGTGCTCTTCACGGACGACACCGTTGGCGGGGCAGACGCGGCCGACTANNATCCGGCGAGTTCGTGGTTTCCGGCTCCGCCAATCGGGCGATCAACATTCTGATCGACAACACGTTCACAACCGGCGGTATCGTCCTCAATCAGGTGATCTGCCAGTACCATCGAGACCTGCCCGCACGCTGCGATGGAGCCGGAGTGGACGTCGGATCCGGAAACAACAGAACGCTGAAGCTCGGAATCGACATCACGACGTCTCAGGCCCACACGGGTGGCGATGCGCCAACCATCAGCCTGGACGTAGCCGTCATCTATCTTTGATCGCGCTCTGATCGATGGGCGCCCGCCTAAAGGTGGATGCCGTCCACCTGCGCGAACCCGACTCTCGCATCGAGGGCGACGGTCTCGACCACCGTTCTCCCCGACCCATCCTCGACGTGGACTTCATAATGCCCAGGCGGGATCCCGGTGAAACAGTAAAATCCGTCAAACTCCGTCCGTGCGGTCGCCACGATCTTCCCATCCGGCAGACGCAGCGAAACGGTGAGATCCCTCGCCGCCCGGGACACCTCCGACGCATCCACGGCGGTGAACACGTAGCCCTCCACGTCTCCGGTCGGCACCACGGCCACGTCGACGCTCAACTCGCTCCCTGCGTGGGTGTATATCTCGTATCCGCTCTCACGCGGAATCAGAAACGGATCATCAAACCTTAAATGACGCGTCTCGATTTTTACCGGCTGGTACCTGGGCATGGCGCGAAGGCGAAGCGTGCCCGGCGCCGAGTCGATGGTTTCCTGATCCCGGTAGGACGCCCACTGCACGGGCTCCTCGTCCTGATCCCGGATGCCGTTGTTGTTCTCATCGACAAAGAGGTTGAGCGAGGCTCGGCCCGAATGGGCAAGGCTGCGTTCGCTGGTAACGATGCTGCGGCTGTGACGGTCGTATCCGAAGCTCACGTTGAGCCCCAGACCCACTTTCCAGCACTCCTTGAGGTCGGTGCTCACGTTGAACGACAGATCGAGATGACCAAACCTGGCCGAGAACAGGCCGGAAAGCTGCGTCCCTCTCTCACCAGCCAGCACCTTCGACAATGACATGCTGGCGTAGGTGCGCGGTGAGATGTCCCACCCTAGGGTTCCCGACACCTGCCGCAGCGTATCGGCAAAACTCAGGTGATAGTCCGCCTGGCCTCGGAAGCTGAGAGATCCGAACCGACCCGCTGCCTTGAATTGTCCTGAAGTCGCCCGGGTGCCGCCGGCGACCACATGATCGAGGTCGTTTCTCAGACTGAGCGGGCCGAGGCGCGCACCCAGACGATGCTGGACGCGATACTCGTCGGACCCCTCNNTCGCTCAGCCGCGAGTGGCGAAAACGCAAGCTGTAACCCGTAAGCCCCAGGCGCCGAAGCGGTGCAGAGAGCGACATCTCGTTCTCGTGGCGCACGTCCTGGCGGCGCACGGACACCGGGCTCACGAAGTTTCGGTAGGAACGGCGAGACAGCGAAAGGCTGTGCCCCCACCCCCCTGTCAGATACTCGAAGCTTACGGCCCGCCCCGCATCGAGCTGGTCGACGACCTCCCCGATGAGAACTCCCCGCGTCATCCGGACACGGCCGCTCATCGCCAGGTAATCCTCGTCGGTGAAAGATCCGTCGCGAAAGCGGTTACCCACTCCGGCCCGGGTAAACGCGACCCCGACCTGCAGATCGGACGTCAACGCTCGAGTTGCCCGGAGATCCGTCGCGTACACGGCCGGCAGCCGGTCGACGTTGCTGTCGATATCTTCCAAGAGTCTCTGGTCGTAGTCGATGTGGCTGACGCTGAAGTCGTAGTCGCCTGCGTCCAGCTCCACGCCACCGCCCCACACCGGANNTCTCTCCGAACACCGTCTCCTGATCTTCAAACACGTAGCGGCCATCCACGTTCACCGTGGCGAAGTCGAGCAGGATCCCGTTCCGGTACAGTTCCACTTCCCATCCGACCGGCGCGTCTCCGGCAATGGTGGCGGCGTTCATCCCGCTGGCGTACCCCGCGGGATGACGCTCGAGAATGAATCCACGCCCGCTGGTGCTGTCCAGCACGAGATTGCTGTGTCTCGGCATCACGTCCCCCAGGGCATAGCGGTTCGCCCCCATGAACAGGGTACCGCTCGCTGTCGGTGCCGCCCGCTCGATGGTCATNNCGTACCGCCGGCGATGCTGCCGGAGTAAAGAACGGAGTGCTTGAGTAGGTCGAAGCTGTTCAGCATGGACAAAGTGGCGGACTCGCCCTTGCCGTGCCCGTTTGCGCTGGTGCTCACATGGCTTGACAGGTTGAAGGTTGGCACGGTCAACCAGCGGTACTGATCGGATACGAACACGCTGGATTCTGCAGTTTCAGCGGGCCGCACACGGTATTTCGCGAGCTTCTGTTCCTCCCAGTTCTGGAACGGAAGCCGCTCGAGGCAGGTGAGCGTCAACCACTGCTGGGCGACGTCGACCTCCAGCTCAACGTCAAACCAGTCTTCGATCACGTCCAGCAGGACGTAGACATGGTCGTTCTCGAGGAACCACTCTCCGGGAGCAGGCGCTGCCTCTATCGAGCCATCGCGCTCGAGCTCGGGTGCGCCCATCTGCCAGGCAAACGTCCGGTGCTCCCGGCGAAACCAACCAGTCCACAGGGGGCCCGACCGCTGGATTGGAAAGTCCAGGGCTTGCGCGAACTGAGCCAAGTCCACGTAGAAACGGCCAGAGTCGTCGCTCAGAGTGCTCAGGCTCTCCGCTCGTAGGCGATCATCTACCCGCAGATCCAGGAGGTACAGGTCGCGGGTGCTTTCGACTTCAGCAATCGAGATCGCCTTCGCCTTGCCGGACCAGAGCAAGATTGCCAGCCAGGCGACCATCTGACCGAAGCGGAACGACGAGCAGAGCAGTCCTGTTCGAGAAAGGTGATCCATTTCCTTCCACAAATGGCCGCGCGTCGCTGCGCGGACGTCGAGCCCCGACGATCACGCCGGGCGATGGGTAACGATTGCTACTGGTATGAGACCGTTACGTTGAAGCTGCCGTTGGCAACGCCCGCAGCAGCGGAACCGTCTCCGGTCAGCGTCGCGCCGACGGCAAGCGACGCGCTCGCAACGGACGTTTCAGCGAAACCGCCGGCGTCGCAAGGCGTGTCCGGACCGCCGTCGTAGCTGCAGACGAACCCGTCCAGCGAGTAACCTGAACCGTTGGCCACGCTGTCGATGAGAATGGTGATGGCCTGTGCCTCAGAGGCGGTGACCGTCAGCTCGGCCGCGGCCTGGCCGCCACCAACGACCCGGTTGTTGACATCCGTCACGGTGCCATCGGGAGCAATGGTCACTTCCTCGCCATTGGCCAGGCCAGCGTCGAGCAGGCCAAACTGCAGCGCGTTGGTCTCGGTGATGGTGACCGGATCGACAAACGTGACCTCGGCGACGACGGGTTCCGGATTGGCGGCAATAGCCCCGGAGATGGGGGCGAGCGCGGCAGCCGCGGCCATGGCGACTGCGATCGCTCGATCGCTGTTGATTCTCTTATTCACGATGTCCTCCTCGTTACTGCTTTACGGGTCCTTCCGACGCGTCCTTCATTCGCGCGCAATCAGTACTTATCGTGCGCAGCGCCAGTANNTTGGGGTCGTGGCCGGCTGGGCGTCAGCAGCCGAACGGGTCAGTGATACGAGAACGTAACGATAAGATCTTCGGAGGGTCGCCCTGCGGGCAATGCGTTCTGCGCCTTGGCTCCTGCGCCGGGATTCGAACGGATGAGCAGCCCCAAGGGATCGTCAAGCCGCCCGGCGCATGCTGGACCAACGGGCTCATTCAGACCGCACTCGAGGAAGCCGGAAGGTCCGCGGGGTTCTCCGGGCGTTTCCACGACGATGCTGAGAAGCTTGGTTCCGGAGGACCTGAGCTGCAGGTCCGCCGATACTTGCGGAGAGGAAGCGTCCAGCCTGAAATCGCGCGAGACGGTCAATGTCTGCGACGCGCTATGACGCGCAACGTCTACGAAGGTCACCTGCACGGGGACCGTCCAGGATTGAGCCAGGACTTCGCTGAAAAGGGCCCACCCCAGAAGCAGCATGAGGGGAACCCGCCATCTAGATACCTTCGCCACGTTTTCAGCCTAGGACCTTAACCCACTCGTAACAGTCTAGCCGAGGCATCGCGACGATTTGTAAAGAAATGTGCACGAACACCGCGGCTTTCTTCAGAATCGGTCAATGATTCCTCAACGACTCGTACAACCTTCTTGTGCAGGATACAGCTGGGCACTTGAACAACCGGGGGACACCGGCAATGCATGTGGGCGAGGGGCAACGACACGACCAGGCCATGATCGCGCCAAGAGGGCTCGAGGAAGAAGCCCTGGTGAACATGATCCGAGGCGTCGAGGCATACAACACGGCACTTTCAAACAACCGCGCCAGCATCGACGATGGACGGCACGAATTACTGACTCGGGCCCTCGGCGAGATCATCGAATCGATCTCAGACCTGTCGGACGGGCCACGTGGCCGACTGGATGGCGGGCGGCTCAGGGAGAAGCTTGCCTCAATTGCCGGATACGAGCCGCAAAAGCAGGGCCGGGACGAGGCAGGGGCACCCCGGTCGGCCCAGGCGCATCTCACATTGCTTCAGAAGACGAGCGCCTGAGCGGCTCGCTTCAGGTAGACCCTTTTGCCGCATCCGCCGAAGCACCGAGCCCGAGCTCGGATTCGGCGCGCAGCGCGTCCACCAGATCCCGGGCCACCGTGCCCGGCAGTCCGATTTCTTCCATCATGACGTGACCCATCTGCAGCCCGGACTCCAGGAGCTCGGGAACCACCCGGGTCGCCCCCAGCGCAAGCAACTCTGCGGCGTGAATGTTGTCGCGGGCACGCGCGATGATGGGCACATGCCCCATCGCGCCCCGAGCGCTGGCCAGGATCTTCTCGGTCGCTCCCGGATCATCGGTGCAGATTGCCAAGGCGGCCGCATGCTGCAGGCGTAACTTGTTCAACATCGCCGGACGGCAGGCGTCGCCCAGAAAAACCGGAGCCCCACGAGATCGCAGCCCGGCTACCCGGTCCGGATCCAGATCCAGAGCGGCGTGCGGGACCATCTGACGATCGAGCATCAGCGCCAGCAACTGCCCCGTGCGTCCATACCCGACAATGATGACATGACCGCTGAGATCGGCGGCCAGATCGACCTCGTCCTCATCGCCTTGGGACCGCGGTTTCCGGAGCAGGTCCCCAGCGCTTCGTGCAAGCTTGGCGACCATCGGTGACAGGAACATGGTCATGCCCACGACGATGAGCATGAACTGAGCCGTCGCGTCGGGCAGCAGGCCGAGCGCTAGCGCTGCCCCGACCACGACGAACGCGAACTCACCGCCCTGCCCCAGCAGCAGTCCCATTTCCACGGCGTGCCGCCAGGCAATCCCGAAAAAGCGCGCCACGTTGGCGGTGACGAGCGCTTTGATGGCAAAGAGGCCCAGCACCGACAGAACGATCCAGGCCGGCCGGGTGAAGATCTCGGCCAGATCAATGCCCATCCCCACCGACATGAAAAACAGCCCGAGCAGCAGCCCCTTGAATGGTTCCACGTTGATCTCGATTTCCTGCCGGTACTCACACTCCGCAAGCAGCAGACCCGCCAGAAAAGCGCCCAGGGCTGCCGAAAGCCCGGCCGCGTGGGTACCAGCAGCAGTAGCGATGATGGTCAAGAGGGTGACCGCCATGAACAGTTCCGGACTGTCCGTTCCCGCGACGAACCGGAACAGCGGCCGTACGATCATACGCCCTAGCCCGAGTATCAATAGAATCGCGAGCAGCGCTTCTCCAACCGCAAACGCGAAATCGACGCCCAGCGAACCCCCCTGGCTTGCCCCGAAAGCGCTGACCAGAAACAGAATGGGAACCACAGCGATGTCCTGGGCCAGCAGAATCGCAAAGCTGGCCCGGCCAACCTGCGTGCCGAACCTTCCCTGCTCCATCAGCAGCTGCATGACGATAGCCGTGGACGACAGAGCAAGGCACCCGCCAAGCAGGACCGACGCTTCTACAGAGTTGCCGAATCCCCACGCAATCGCGCCAATCACGATGCCCGTGATGACGATCTGGGCAGAGCCCATTCCAAACACGAGCCGACGCATTCCCCACAGCCGTTCGAGGGAGAGCTCCAGCCCGATCATGAAAAGCAGAAAGATCACCCCGAGCTCGGCCAGGGCGCGAACCCCGGCGACATCGGTAATCAGCAGAAAGCTCAACCACGGAAACTCGTCCGTGAGGCGCGCAAGGCCAAACGGCCCGATCACGAGCCCGATCAGGAGGAACCCCAGAACCGAGCTCATCCTCACCCGCTTCATGAGAGGGATGACCAACCCCGCAGCTGCGAGAAAGACCACCGCCTCGTGCAGCCGAAGACCTTCCATATCGTATTGCTCGCCTAGCCGTCGGGGTGCGAGTCTGCCCGATGCTCATCCAGGAAGCGACCGGCTCGGCGCATCAGAAGCTTAAGACGGAGATCAGCGCCCTCGCTTGCTGACCACCCAGGCTTCCTCGCACGGCCACTTGGTGGCCCACGCGGCATCCGCCCAGGTGTAGCGGGTCTGAGAACCCGGCGGCGCCCGAAGCTCGACGAGCCGCTCGATCGCGAGGTCGTTTCCAGTTAGCAGGGAAATCCACTCGCCATGGGGCAGGTGAAATTCCGTCTCTGCAGGCGCATCCGCCCATCGGGTAACGTGCATACCGAAATAGCTTCGCAGGAGCCGCTCTCCCATCGGCCCGTCGGCCTCATCGTCCGGCAAGCACATGACCGCCAGCGGCGAGTTGGTCAGAAAAACCAGGCTCCCGCCCGGCTTCAGAAGACGGGCGGCTTCTGGGATCCAGCGATACGGATCCGCCCACAAAGCGGCACCATACTCGGAGATAGCAAAGTCGAAAGTCGCGTCCGGGTATCCCACGTCCTCGGCAAACCCTTCCTCAATGACAAACTCGAGGCCATGGGCTTCCTGCAGCCGTCGCGCCGTGCGCAACTGATTCGGGGTCGGGTCGATGGCGACCACGTCACCGCCGCGTCGACACATCCACGCCGAGACGTAGGCCGTGCCGCAACCAAGTTCGATACAGCGCTTACCTGATAGGTCCTCGGGAAGCAGGCCTAGCTCCGCGTCAGGGAGTCCCCAGATGCCCCAGTACGGATCCAGGGAATTCCAGGCGCGCTCCGCCGCCGCAACGTATTCCGCCGCATGGGACTGCCAGGCCATCACGTTTCCGGCAAGATAGTCTGGTTCGCGCTCGCTCATTGCGACCCCTCATGTATTCACAGGGAACAGCCGCCTTCTCTTCAAGCCGCTACCCCGGCTGATGTTTCCGCCGCGGACTCAGAGCAACCCCCTCCCGCGAAGCGTCGCGAGCACCCGTTCGACGATGACGGGCTCAGCATACTCTGCCTCCACGCGCCGGCGACCGGCGGCGCCCATCTGCATTCGCAGGGCGCGGTCACTAAGCTTCTCGATCGCCTCGCGCCACTGCTCGGCAGATCCGGCAAGGATGCCCGTCTCGCCGTCGACGATCACATCCCGGTTGGCTCCGACCGGTGACGCGATCACCGGCAGCGAGGCGGCCATGTACTGCAACACCTTGAACGCGCATTTGCCCCGAGTCCACGGGTTGTCAGGAAGTGGAGCGATGCCGACATCGGCTTCGGCCAGCGCACCTACTTCCGCTTGAGCCGACCACGGAACGTTTTCCACCTTAACGTTGGACAGGCTGAACTCGAAGTCCGCAACGACCTTAAGACGAACGCCCGGACATGCTTCGCCTATCTGCTCCAGCACATCGCGATGACCTTCCAGATACCTGCCCGTGGATCGGCTGCCAACCCAGACCAGCACGAGGCCGTTGTTTCTCTTCGGTCCGAGAACGTACCTGTCCGCGTCGATGGCAGTCGGCACGACCACTCCGCCTTTGCTTGCACACTGCTCAGCAAGATAGCGGTTTCCTGCCAGCACCAGATCCGCCCTTGCGACCATTTTTCGGAATCTTTTCCGCCTGCGGCGCGATTCCTCACCATCAGACCGACAGAAGATGGCGTCATCAAAGTCGAAGACCATGGGCTTGCGAATGGCCCCGAGGAACCAACCGGGCAGGAGGCGTCTCTGCACGAAAATCAGATCGAACTCGTTCGCCCGCAACAACCTGAGCTTCGCGGGCCCTGCAATCTCGTCCTGAAGTTCCGTATCCACGCCTTCGGATCGAAGCCGGCGGATCAGTGGCAGCACTCGATAGCGGGCCGTGGGACCTGCACGGCTCTTGGACACGAAAAGCACCCGCATCCTCAGCGCTTCCGCGCAACTAC
>JABAHO010007367.1_pt1 | contig 10193 bp, 9 predicted proteins | sample 7062071 | NCBI WGS metagenome assembly JABAHO01 (sample SAMN14534356, study PRJNA622989) | marine sediment metagenome | biome: marine biome [ENVO:00000428]; feature: marine pelagic biome [ENVO:01000023]; material: deep marine sediment [ENVO:00002113] | place: India: Gulf of Kutch | collected...
GAGAGCCCGCGGCTGACGGTCTACTATGAGGATCTGTGCACAAATCCAGTGCTCGAGACAGACCGTGTACAGGCATTTCTCGGACAGGACCGTTACGCGTTGACGGTTCAGACGATTCGACAGGGCAATGCGCCACTGTCGGCGAGGGTCGCGAATTTCGAGGCGCTACGGCACTGCGCGGAACAAGCAGCAGATCGGGGAGCGTTGCCCCGGGCGTGGCTCGACTTCTTCGACGCACTACCATGAACCGCCGTGGAGTAGAGCGGTGTTCGTACCCTGGAAAGCCTGCACACTCGAAATCGCAGACGGCATAGAGGACCTGACCGGCCTCGGCGACTATGAGTTCGCCAGGATCCTGGTGCTGCTGCACGGGAGCCCCGTCGGCCAACTGGTTATTCACTGCGAGAATGGCTCGATCAGCCGACACAGGATCTGGTCGGAGATCCGGAAATCCTGTACCAACGCTATCGCGATCAAGCTACTTTCAAATGCCATCGTCGCAGGTGTCCCCGAGGATGGGCTCGATCCCGAGGACGTAGTCAACGCCAGGCCCCTGGCAGACAACGGCGGCTTGTCGGTTACGGTTGCCGTTTGCACGCGCGACCGGACGCAGGAGCTTGAGCGATGCCTGCGATCGATCAGCGATATCGATTACCCGGGCCTCGAGGTGCTGGTCGTCGACAATGCGCCCGCGACGAGTAAAACCAGGACCCTTGTAGAGGATCGGTTTCCAGATGTGCGGTATTTCCACNNACGAGCGGCGGCCGGGACTCGACTGGGCGCGCAACCGCGCCGTGCTGGAAGCAACCGGCGACATTATCGCCTTCACAGACGATGACACGTGCGTACACGAGGGCTGGGTCAGCGCGATCGCATCCGGGTTCGCGGAGGACGACGGCATCATGGCCGTAACCGGCCTCGTTGTCCCGGCTGAACTCGAGACCCAGGCGCAATGGCTTTTCGAGGCTCAGGGCGGCTTCGGCAGGGGGATGAGGCGGCGGCTCGTGCGCGGAGACCGGGGGAATCCGTGGTTGTGGAGCCAGTACGGGACCGGCCAGTTCGGGACCGGTGCGAACATGGCCTTCCGACGTGACATCTTCGACCGGATCGGGTTCTTCGATCCGGCGCTCGATGTCGGCACGGCGACCAACGGCGGCGGCGATCTGGATTANNGAACCAGACGCCATCATTTTTCATTTCCACCGGCGGGAAATCGCGGATCTCGAGCGGCAGATCGAGAACAATGGCATCGGATGGATGGCCGTGCTGATCCGTTCGGCGCGCGTCTACCCCGATTCGATTCCGCGACTGCTGCGCCTCGCCCACTGGTGGATCTGGCACGGGACACTCAAACCGATGCTCGGCCGGCTCAATCCGATGCGAAAGCCGTCGCCGGAGAGGATGCGACTGTGGCGAAAGCAGCTCCGGGGCTTCAGGGTCGGGTTGACAGCCTACTCACGAGCCCGAAAAANNGACCAGACCGATGGCGCCCTGCGATTGCAGCGGTTCAGCAAAAGACAGCCACACGGACCGGATTGGAAGAACTTCGACGCTAAGGCGGTCGTCTCCGTCGACGTGGCCGAACCGGCCGTCAGGCTCGAAGGCTTCGAAGACTATGCAAACATGCGCATGTATCTCGGTCACAATGGCCGCATACTCGACTTCGTCGAACTCAAGACGGCGCGCACGAGCATTCCCGCCCGCAAGCAGCGTGACCTCGCAGCCGAGAAGCTGTTTCACAGGTTGCTGGACCCGTCCGGAGCAACATCCGAGGAAGAACTACGCCAGTCCCTGTTCGCAGCGATCGATCGGAGATTCGGCGGCGAAGCGCCCATAGCGGCCCACGTCGATACCGGATTCGCCGTGGCCAATGCAAGTCAGTCGCCCGGGGTCAGCGTCGTCATCGCGACCTGTGACCGCCCGGAGTTGTTACGGACCTGCCTCGCATCGCTCGGCGAGCAGGACTACGACGGACCGCTGGAGATCGTCGTCGTCGACAACCAGCCCGACTCGGGCGTAGCGGGCCCCGTCGTCTCGGAATTCCCGGGTGTGGTCCTGGTCGAAGAGTCTCGCCGCGGCGTCGCATATGCGCGCAATGCGGGCACGCGGGCCGCCAGCCACGAGATCGTCGCGTACACCGACGATGACGTAGTCATCCCGAACGACTGGATCCGCTGCCTCGTCGAACCGTTCGAGCGGGATGACGTCAGCATGGTCACGGGCAACGTTCTGCCCGCGAAACTGGACACTAACGCACAGTTCCAGTTCGAAGCCTATGGCGGCCTCGGCAGGGGATTTTCGCCGCGCATCGTGGACCGCGCATGGTTCGACTCGTTCAGGGGTCGCGCCGTGGAAACGTGGCAGCTCGGTGGCACAGCCAACATGGCGGTACGACGACGTGTTCTGGAAGACCCGAGGGTCGGACTGCAATACGAACCGCTGGGTCCCGGTATGCCTTCAGGGGTTGGCGAAGACATATACCTCTTCTACAAGGCACTGCAGCAGGGCCACAGGATCGCCTATCACCCCAGGGCCTACGTCTGGCATGAACATCGCTCGACCATGGCGGCCCTGCGTCGCCAGCTTTACAACTACTCGAAGGGTTTCGTCTCGTACAACCTCGTCACATGGCTACGCGATGGGGATCGACGCGGGCTCCGCACACTGCTTGTCGTCCTGCCCTCGTACCGACTGAGGCAACTGGCGAGGTGGACGAAGCGCTTGATTCGCCGGCGACAGCGGTTTCCACTGTCGCTCATACTCGCGGAGGTCGCCGGCAACCTCGTCGGGCCGATAGCGCTGTGTCGGTCACTGAGAATCGCCCGGCGGATCGGGCGCGGCGAGCCTCTGTAACACACCGGCGCGCAGGACGCGTTCGCTACATGCCGGTGTCGCCGCGCTTTTTGATGTTATCCGCGATCCGCTCGAAGAAAGACGGTCCTTCGTCGAGTTCCGGCGAGATATCGAAGCGGTCGCTGAACGCGCGTGCACGCTCGAGGTAGTCGTCGTCGAGCTGTTCGACGTCGTCGAGTTTGACCGCGTCGTAATGCCAGTTGACGTGACCCGGCAGGATGCCAAGCGCCCGGTACGGGAAACGGCTGCCGGCCATGATGTTCCAGCCACACGACCATGCGCTCGCGCGCTCGAGATCCGGGTCGAGGACCTCCGAGGCCAGGGCGAAGTACGTCGTGTGCTCCATCGACGGCTCGGGCAGGATCGGTGGGAACGAGTCGCCCTTCTGACAACGGATGAGGTCGCCGTCCAGCGTCCAGTCGAGCGATAGCGGCTTCTCGGCATAGAAGTCGGGGAACAGCGATCTCATGCTGCCGTAATAGCTGCCCCTGGGCGTATACCACTCGCCTTCCTTGTGCCGGATGAAGCTCGAAGGGAGCTCGACCGTCGCGCCATTGACGGGGCTTTTGAAGCTGTCGATGAACTCATCCGTGACCGGGTCGGTGAAGAACGAAAGCGTCTGGTTAAAGCGAACGAAGGTCTCGTCGTCGATCTGCCGCCACCACGTGCTCTCGCTCCCTCGCATGCCGTAGAGCAGCGTCACGCCATCAGGTAGCACCGCGAAGATCTTGCCGCGCGTCTTCTTGACGATACGCTCTTCGTCATGGGAACCGATCATCCGTACCCAGGCGTAGAGCTGCTCGACGGGATCGGTCGGCAGACTGTCGACGCGAGCCTTGCCCCGCGACACGTACCCATCCTCGGCCGAAGCAATGCCCACGCCCGCAGCGAGTGCACCGGCCGTACCCATCGCCATCAGATCGCGCCGCGTCAGGTCAGGATTCTTCATGGACATCTCCGTCCGGGTGGCTCTGCTGTCGGCAGCGTGGCGCTACCAGGGGACCGGCGTGCCGTCGTAGTTGATGAACTCGCCGCTGTTCTCGAGTGTCAGGTCGTCGATGATCCGGCGCAGCCCTTTGACGGACTCCGGCGGCCGGATCATGGCCGCCGACGCGTTGCCACGACGCACGAGCTCCACCAGGAATTCGTAACCGGGCGGCCCCGGGTCATCGGGACCCAGATCGAGGATGCCCTTCGTATCGACGAAACCCGGGGTAATTAGAGCGAGCTTGATCCCGCGCTCCTTCAGATCGAAGGACATCAGGCGTGAGATCGCGTTCAGCGCAGCCCGGCAGCCCGTATAGCCATAGAGCCGAGGGCTTTCCGGCGTCTTCGCGGAGATCGAACCGCCGTGGCTCGACATCATGNNTTTGAGTTCACCCGCCTCGAGATTGGCGAGCAGCAGGCGGGTGAGTTCGAGATGGGCAAAGCCGTTGACGACGACCATATCGAGGAAGTTCTCACGCGTGATGGACGTCAGCGCCTCGTCCCGAGGATCGATGATGTAGCCCGCGTTGTTGACCAGCAGATCGAGCGGCTGATCGCCGACAGCCGATGAAACAGCCTCGATGCTGGCCGGTTCCTTGAGCTCCAGTGGCAGCACCTCGAGCCCGCCCGGGTGTTCGTCAGCGAGCTCGATCGCGTCTGCCGCGGCAGCCGGGTCACGGCACGTGACGGCGACGCGCCACCCGTCGGCGAGATACTGGCGAGCCAGTTCGAGCCCGATACCGCGAGTGCCGCCGGTGATCAGCGCGAATGGTGCGGCGCTGCGATCCGCTGCGAAGTCCAGTGCGATGGTTGCGTCCCTTCTTCGAGTCGGGCGGACAGTATAGCCCCGTGCGACGAAGGCGCAGGATATGCCGACGCTAACCGACGGCGGGCCGGGCGTGAGCCTTCGTCAGCGGCGCCAGACCACCGGAAAGAGCGACTCGGGCGGCGGCTCACCGCGCACCATCGCCGGATGCCTGTCGAACGGTGCCAGCATCGTCAATGGCGTCGGCTCCCAGACGACGTCGCTGCCGACCCATCGGACGGTGAAGGCGAGGCGCCGACCGTCCGCATTGCCTTTGCGCGGCAACGATCCGTGGATCGTCTTCGGATGAATCACCAGGATATCGCCTGCCTTCACGGTCCACGTGCGCAGATTCGCATCCGGGTCCTCGACCCGCGCGAGCAACTCGCTCCACGGATGAAATTCCGGCGGCGGCTCGATGTCCTGCGGGGAAAACGTCGAGTGATAACGATGCGGGTCCTTGTGGGAGCCGGCCAGCGTGACGAGCGGCGCATTGTCCTCGTCTATGTCGGTCAGAGCGATCCACAGCGACGGCAGGTGCTCTCCCTGGAAGCTGAACGTGCATTCGTCGTTGTGCCACGGTGTGGCCGTCTCCGGGGCCAGACCGACCTTCGAAAAGGTCGCGTCCAGCCAAACGCGCAGACTGTCCGCGCCGATCAGATCGCCGACGAGACTCGCCAGCCCGGAGCGAATGACCCAGTCATGGATCTCCGGGACCCGCGGCATGGCATTGACCAGACGCACGTACCCGTCATGGTCCTCGAACTCGATGTCGCGGAAGACGGCGTCGGGGTCGGTCCGCGGCCCGAGCGCACCACTGCGCAGGTCGTCGATCACGCGATCGAGCAACGCCGTCAGCTCGGCGACGGCCGATGTGTCGAGCACGCCCGGCATGTGCACGGTGCCGATCGATTCGTAGGTTCGGCGATGGTCATCTGAAACCACGGTCATTCGAGTGCCTCCAGGGCAGCGGGTGACGGAGAGGCGGAGTCCATGCCGCACGCTGGCGGATGATCGCGCACCGTCATCAGGACCGAATCATAACAACGCGTTGGCCACACGCTGCCAGAGAGTAAACTGCCTCGTAAATCCAGCGAACAGGGGCATTCCTCAATTGAAAACACTTTCGATCAACCGCAGCGTGGGGACTGGGCGATGACGACAAGACGCTCGGTGCTCGTCGGAATGGCCGGCATGGCGACCAGCGGGTTGGCGCCGACCCGGAGCGTCGCGTCAGGACTACCGTCCGCGCTCGACCCCAGGGACCAGTCTCACCTCGGCCTGCTGCAGAAAAAGCTGATCTACTCGACCGATGACGGGCCGCTCATATGGTGGATCCGGGGCCAGAAGTACGGCGCGATCAGCGGCGAAATCACACCGCTATGGACGCTCAATGTCCTGCTCTTCAAAAACGTCGAGCACCATCCCGATGGCACGTTCGACGCCAGGTCGATGGAGATCGTCTACAAGACCGATATCGAGACGGATGCCCTGCTCGACAAGTGGCGAAACCCCTACAACGGCGAGGTCTACGACGAGGTGCCGCTGATAATGGGCCCGCTGACCCGGCGCTTTACGGACTCGGGCCCGATCAGCCAATCCGAACTGCCCGGCGCCGAGATCCGTCGCAGCAGCGACCTGGGGCCCGCGGAGATCTCAGGCGACGATGTCTGGCTTTACGCAGATTCGCACGTCGAGGTCGATCGGGAGGGTCAGGACACGTTCCGCGCACACGATCTCACGACTTACCACGGCCGGGTCTCGGACGTGCTCGATCCGGATCTGCCGAGCGCGCCTTCCACGATGGCGGTACACATCATCCAGAGCTGGCACCCGTGGATGAACATGGGAGATCGGCCGGGCACTCTGGTCACGCGTATCAGCGGTGCCAAGTGTTTCGAGGTCGACGACATCCACCCGCGGATCCTCGCCCTCTTCCGTGACCAGCACCCCGAGATCGCGCGCGACTTCGTGGCACGGCTCAAAGGACCGCCGGAACGTTTCGATCGATGATTCGATCGGACGCTTTGCCCGGCAGCGGAGGCAGCCGTTGAAAATCCTCAGGGCGATCGGCTGGTTCGTCATCGCGATCCTCGTCATCGTCAATATCGGCTACTGGCAGGATCCGTGGTTCTGGCGGCGCTACGTCATGCTGTTCGACCCGACGCCGTCCGAGGGACTGGAACCGTTCGATCTCGTCGAGGGCNNTGCCGTCATCGTCGTCCACGGTGGCGAGATCCAGCTCGAGTGGTATTCGGATGGCAGAGACGCGGCGGACCTGACCGAGTCGCAGTCGATGCACAAGACGATGATGGGGCTCTTCGTCGGGATCGCCATCGAGGACGGTTACATCGATTCCGTCGACGACCCGGTCGGCAAGTACGTGGCCGAGTGGCAGGACGATCCGCGTGGTGACGTCTCGCTCAGGAATCTTCTGCAGATGTCTTCGGGCTACGGTCAGTTCCCGTTCGTCCTGAATCCGTTCACCGGCGCGATGGACTGGCTCTATTCGGGCTACTCGACGGACGCACTGCTCAAGACCCCGATCGCCGACTGGGCGCAGGGCACCCGCTACGAGTACAACAACCTGAATTCCGAACTGCTGGGCCTCGCCATCGAACGCGCTTCGGGTAAGCGCTACGCTGAATATCTCGAGGAGAAGCTGTGGCGACCCATGGGCGGTGACCGCGCCCAGGTCTGGCTGGACCGTCCCGGCGGTGCTGCGCACACGTCGTGCTGTCTCGCGACATCGGCCATGGACTGGGTGCGATTCGGCATGATGCTGCTCGGCAAGGGCCAGGTGAACGGCACCCGTATCGTCTCCGAGGCGTGGATCGACGAGATGATCACGCGCTCGCCGTCAGCAGATCACTACGGTTACCAGATCTGGCTGGGCTACGACGATCCACCGTTCCCGGAAGGCGCCGGCAGTACCGCCCCGATCGCCTCGGAACCTTACGTCGCGCGCGATACCTTCCTGACCTGGGGCCGCGGCCAGCAGCACGTATGGGTATCACCGTCGATGGATCTCGTCGTGCTCCGCATCGGACCCGCGCTCGGGCGAAATCCGATCAAGCCCGGATTTGACGTCACGAAGATCCCTAACCTCATCGTTCGGGGCATTCAGGCCAGGACGACCCTTTAGCTGCCCGACGAGATACTCTCGTTCGACGCCATCGACGAGCCCATCCGCGCATAGCGCGCCTTCGTGTCTTCCGACCACTGGTCGACTTCGGCGTCGGGCATGCCGTATCTGAGCCCGCGATCGACACCGGGGCGCGCCCTGACACGATCGACCCATGCCACGACGTTCGCGTGGCCGGTGATGTCGACCTTGCTCCACTTCCAGCCGCGGAGCCACGGATAGCAGGCGATGTCGGCGATCGTGAACGTGTCGCCACAGATGTAATCGCGACCGTCGAGCTGCCTGTCGAGCACGCGCAGCAGCCGCTGCGCCTCGGTATTGAAGCGCTCCACCGGGTGGGCCTTCTGCTCGGCGGGGATGTCGTCCATGTATCGTGTGTAGCTCAGCTTGTTGCCGAACACGGGACCGAGGTTGGCGGCCTGCCAGATGGCCCACTTAATGACGTCCCAGCGCGAATCATCGGCCGGCAGCAGAGACGTCGGATACTTCTCGCCGAGGTAGAGGAGTATCGCGACGCTCTCCATCAGCACGATATCGCCATCGACCAGTGCGGGGATCTTCTGGTTCGGGTTGACTGCCTTAAAGGCCTCGGAGAACTGCTCGCGCTCCAGGAGATCGACGACGTGGACGTCGACAGGTGGCAGGTCCACGCCGGCCTCCTTCAGCTCCTCGAGCATGATCGAGACCTTCCAGCCGTTGGGCGTCGCGAACGTCCAGAATTCCACTAGAGCGCCCTCGTGACTGGTGACGGAAACGTCAGTGGCCGACCTTGAGACGGCCGAGGTAGTCCATCTTCCCCAGCGGAACACCGTGCATGCGAAGGCACGCATACGTCGTCGTCGCGTGGAAATAGAAATTCGGCAGCGAGAACGACAAAACGAAATTCGTCGTCGTGAAAGGCGTTTCACGATCGCCGAAACGGAAGATCATGGGCTCGTCGGCCAGCGCGTCGATCTCCTCGCGCGACTGCGCCTCGAGGCTCTGCGACGCTTCGGCGACGAGTCCTTTGAGCTTGTCGTACGTCATGTCGCTCATCCTCGGAGGCGGTTCGAAAAGGCGCGCCTTCAAACCGTTGATGCAGCCGAACGAGTGGTGCCACACCGAGATAATCTGGAAGCTGAACGGCAGCATGTCGTCGCGGAGCCTGAACCTGACGAGCTCGTCGAGATCGAGGTCGCCTTCGTCGGCCATCGCCTGCCCCTTGTCGAGTACATTGGCGACGCCGNNAGGTAGGTGCCCACGCTCACGTCATACAGCGATATCGTCATGATCTCTCCCGGTCTTGTAGATGCGCGGTTCCAGACCGCCCGGCGTCACCATAGTCGATAACGCAGCCCTGCGCGACAACTCACAGGTAGCGCCGACGGGGTACAGTACGCGGGTGACGACCGACCAGATCATCCTGTTCGCCCTGCTGCTCGCCGTGTTCACCGGACTCATCTGGGGGCGCTGGCGCTACGACCTCGTCGCGTTCGTGGCACTGCTGGCGGCACTTCTGACCGGCGTCGTACCGGCCGACCAGGCATTCTCCGGATTCGGCCATCCCGCCACGGTCATCATCGCGCTCGTGCTGATCGTGAGCCGGGGCCTCTCCAACAGCGGTGTCATCGAGTGGCTCGCCGGCTACTTCGCCTCCGCTTCACAAAAGCTGGCATCACACATCACGGTCATGTCGGGACTGGCCGCTTCGCTGTCGGCTGTCATGAACAACGTGGCGGCACTCGCATTGTTAATGCCGGTTGACCTGCAGGCCGCCAAGAAGGCGGGCCGCAGCCCGGCGCTGACACTGATGCCGCTGTCGTTCGCGTCGATCCTGGGCGGCATGATCACGCTGATCGGCACGCCGCCGAACATCGTCATCGCCGAATACCGGGGCGATGCGCTCGGCGAATCATTCCGGATGTTCGACTTCGCGCCCGTCGGGCTCGCCTGCGCCATCGTCGGTGTCGCATATGTTGCGCTTATCGGTTGGCGGCTATTGCCCGCACGCAGCAAGTCCACCGACGCCGCGTCGGATCTCTTCGACCTCGCGGACTACATCGCCGAGGTGCGCGTGCCCGGGAACTCGCCCGTCATCGGTCGCAAGCTTCGCGATCTGGATACGGAAGCCGAGGACAGTGACATCGAATTCGTCGGACTGACACGTCGCGGCAGGCGCATGCCGGGCCTCGCGCGAAACGTCGACATCCGCGAGGGTGACCTGCTCGTCGTCGAAGCGAGCCCCGACAGTCTCGACGAAGCCCTGGGCAAGCTCGGTCTCGAATATGTCGGCAAGGGCGAAGGCGTGCTGAGCGACGACGACCTGTCCCTCGCCGAAGTCGTCGTGCAGGAATCGTCGCGGCTCGCCGGCAAGTCCGCCATGCAATTGAGGCTCCTGTACCGATACCGCGTTGCACTCGTCGG
>JABAHO010014321.1_pt1 | contig 10193 bp, 15 predicted proteins | sample 7062071 | NCBI WGS metagenome assembly JABAHO01 (sample SAMN14534356, study PRJNA622989) | marine sediment metagenome | biome: marine biome [ENVO:00000428]; feature: marine pelagic biome [ENVO:01000023]; material: deep marine sediment [ENVO:00002113] | place: India: Gulf of Kutch | collected...
CACCACCGCAATCAACCTTGCGGCCTGTCTTGCTGCAGCCGACCTCGACACGCTGCTGATTGACCTGGACCCCCAGGCGAATGCAACGAGCGGCCTCGGAGTGCGCCCCGATCCCGAGGCGGCCACCGTCTATGACGTCCTTCTGGGAGACGTCGATCTCGCCACCACGCTGCAGCCGACGGAGCTGGACTCTCTGCGGGTAGCCCCCGCCACGTATGACCTCGTGGGGGCGGAGGTGGAGTTGGTAGCGGGGGAGAACCGGACCCACCGCCTGCATCGCCAACTGGAGCCGCTGCGCNNGGGGAGAACCGGACCCACCGCCTCCATCGCCAACTCGAGCCGCTGCGCAACGACTTCGAGTACATCATCATCGACTGCCCCCCCTCGCTGGGCCTCCTGACGCTGAACGCCATGGCGGTGGCGGACGGTGTGATCGTCCCGATCCAGTGCGAGTACCTCGCCCTCGAGGGCCTGAGCCGGGTTCTGGACACGCTGGACCGTATTCGCGACGGCCTTAATCCGGAGCTCGAACTCGAGGGGATCCTGCTCACCATGGTGGATCCCCGGATGAACCTGACCCGGCAGGTGATCAAGGATGTCCGTGCCCACTTTCCCGGGCAGGTATTCGAGGTCGAGATTCCGCGGAATGTTCGCCTGGGTGAGGCCCCGAGCTTCGGGCAGCCCGTCCTTCTGTATGATCTACAGTCCGCCGGAGCGCGGGCATACCTGAACCTGATGCGTGAGGTGGTTCGAAATGGCAAGAAAGGCGCTCGGGCGCGGACTTGACGCGCTGATTCCGTCCCGGCCGGCGGACGACGCCGCGGGTCCGAAGCTGCTTCGGATTGCGATCGACAGGATCCGTCCCAACCCCCAGCAGCCGCGGGACCATTTCGACGACGCGGCGATCGATGCGATCGCGGGCTCGCTGGCGGAACACGGGGTCCTGCAGCCCATCGTCGTCCGTTCCGCGGGGGAGGGCTTTGAGTTGATCGCCGGCGAACGTCGCTGGCGGGCCGCGCAGCGGGCGGGCCTCGAGGAGATGCCGGCGATCGTCCGGGACGCCACCCCCAGGGAGTCCCTGGAGCTCGCGCTCATCGAGAACGTCCAGCGCCAGGACCTGAACGCGGTCGAGGAGGCGCAGGCCTACCGGCTGCTCGTGGACGACATGGGCATGTCCCAGGAACAGGTTGCCCAGCGCGTCGGAAGAGATCGCTCGACGGTAGCTAACTATCTGAGATTATTGAACTTACCTTCTGACATCCAGGAAATGGTCAGTCGCGACCAGTTGAGCATGGGGCACGCCAGGGCGCTGCTCTCGCTGCCGGATGAGGCGAGCCAGCGCCGACTCGCGCAGGAGGTTGTCGCGGGCGAACTCTCGGTGCGTCAGACGGAAGCACGCGCGCGCCGATCCGCCGGCAAATCGGGCAAAAAAAAGCAAAATAAAGGCAAAGATCCGGATGTCGTCGCGGCGGAGAAGCGCCTGGGTAGCGCGCTCGGCGCGCCGGTCCGCATCACCGGGCAGGAAAAGGGGAAGCTCGAGATTCGTTTCTCGTCGCTCGACGAACTGAACCGGATCTACGACCTGCTCATGGAAATCGGCAACTGAAGGAGGAGTGATCGTGGAAGCGAAGCACAACCTGGAAGGGCACCTGGGGCAGGGGATGGAGGTCAAGGGGACGCTCCGTTTCGAGGGCTCGGTGCGGATCGACGGCAAGTTCACGGGCAAGGTCGTCTCCCCGGCCACACTCATCCTCGGACCTACCGCAACCGTGGATGGCGAAGTCGAGGTCGGCGAACTCGAGGTGCACGGGACATTGCGTGGCCAGGTCAAGGCCGCGCAGCGAACCACGATTCACGGTACCGGCAAGGTCGACGCGGACATCGACACGACGAGTCTCGTCATCGAGCCCGGAGCGCATTTCAACGGCCGCTGCGAGATGCGGAAGAAGGAAGCCGCCAGGAGCCCGACCGGACCGACACCGACCTCCCCCTCGCAGAGCACACCGACACCGGCGCCGGGTTCCGACAAGGCGGACAAGCCCTCCGGGGCATGACCGCGCCACAACCGGCGGCGCCCCCAACCTGTTGACGCTGCAACGCGGCGACGGGTAGGGTGGCGCGTCACAGTGGCCGGTGCGCCCGCGTTGCCCTGATCCTCATTCCGGAAACTCTCGGAGAAAACCTCCGGTGTCCCCCTTAGCGCGATGACACTCGCGGCGATCGTCCTGCTGCCACTCCTCGGTGCTGCACTGCCGTTTCTGGTTCGCGGCGGCCGCGATCGGGCGGCGTGGGTGGCGGGAGCCCTGACGCTGGCTTCCCTCGCACTTCTCCTGCGGGAATCCGGAGCGGTGTTCGCGGGCCAGGTACCGAGGGCTTCGTGGGACTGGATTCCCAGCATCGGATGGCACGCCTCCTTCATGCTCGACGGGCTCGGCCTGTTGTTCGCCGGCCTGATCCTCGTCATCGGTGCGCTGATCGTTCTCTACGCCCGGAACTATCTGCCCGCCGACGACACGCTGGCTCGGTTCTACACCTACCTGCTGCTGTTCATGGGCGCGATGCTCGGCATCGTCCTGTCGGACAACATTCTTCTGCTGGTCGTGTTCTGGGAACTGACCAGCGTCAGTTCGTTCCTTCTGATCGGCTACTCGAGCGACAGAAGCGAAGGCCGGGAAGGCGCCCGGATGGCGCTGGCGATCACCGGTGCAGGGGGCCTGGCCCTGCTCGCGGGAGCCCTGGTGCTGGGGCACATCACCGGCAGCTACGAACTTTCGACGATTCTCCAGTCGCGGGAGGCCGTGCAGGCGAGCCCGCTCGCAGGGGTTGCTCTCACGCTGGTGCTCCTGGGCGCGTTCACCAAGTCCGCCCAGTTCCCGTTCCATTTCTGGCTGCCGCATGCCATGGCGGCCCCGACGCCGGTCAGCGCCTACCTCCACTCCGCCACGATGGTGAAGGCCGGTGTGTTCCTGCTCGCGCGGCTGTCGCCTGTCTTCGCCGGCACGGACGCCTGGCTCTGGTGGGTGGGCGGCGCCGGGCTCGCAACGGTGACGCTCGGCGCCTACTGGGCGCTGTTCAAGGACGACCTGAAGGCGCTGCTTGCCTACTCGACGATCAGCCACCTTGGTCTGATCACCGTGCTGCTCGGCTTCGGAACTCCCATGGCGGCAACGGCCGCGGTCTTCCACGTTCTCAATCACTGCGCATTCAAGGCCGCCCTCTTCATGACGGCCGGCATCGTCGACCACGAGGCGGGCACGCGGGACATCCAGCGCCTCGGCGGGCTGCGTCGAACGATGCCGGTGACTGCTGCTCTGGCGACGGTGGCGACAGCCGCCATGGCCGGGGTTCCGCCGCTGAACGGCTTCCTGAGCAAAGAGATGTGGTTCGAGGAGTCGCTGCACGTCCACCCGGCGGGGCTTCCGGCATGGATCGTGCCCGCCATCGTCGTGCTGTCCGCCCTGCTCAGCGTGACGTACTCGATTCGCTTCGTCCGGGAGACGTTCCTCGGCCCCGAGCCGGAGTCCTATCCCCACTCGCCCCACGAGCCTCCCCGCGGCCTCAGGCTCCCCGTCGAGATCCTCGTCGCAGCGTGCATCGCGATCGGCCTGTTGCCGGCCCTGCTTGCAGAGCCCATCGTGAAGGCGGCCGCCGCGGTTGTCGCCGTCGAGCCCCTGCCGTCGTTCCACCTCGCGCTCTGGCACGGTCTCAACCTGCCCCTGCTGATGAGCGCCGTCGCGCTGCTCGGCGGAGCGTTGCTCTATGCCGGTCTGAAGTCGCTGCGCAGCGCCCACACGACGATCCTGCCTCGAGTCGCCGCAAAGGCGGTCTACGACGCGACCCTGGCGCGTATCTACTCGGCAAGCCGCAGCATCACTTCCGGGCTCGAGAGTGGCTCCCTGCAGNNATCGGCGGCGCGCCTTTCCTGCTCATGGGTCGAGTCGGGCCCGGCCCCGTAGCGACACCGGTCGACACGCCAACGCTCGCAGGCTGGTTGATCCTCGTCGTCACCGCTCTCGGCACCGCGATATTCCATCGCCGTCGATTGATCGCCCTCGCGCTTCTCGGCACGGTCGGCCTGATGATCACCCTGGGGTTCGTCCACTTCTCGGCGCCGGACCTTGCCCTGACGCAGATCTCCGTCGAGGTCGTGACGATCGTGCTCATTCTCATGGCGCTCCACCTGCTGCCAAAACACACACCGCTGGAATCGTCGCAGATGCGGCGGGTGCGGGACCTCGCGATCGCCGGCGCCGCGGGGATCGGAATGACAGGGATCACCTGGGCGATTCTCACGCGCCCGTTCGAGTCGATCTCCGATTACTACCTGACGAACAGCGTGCCGGGTGGGGGAGGGCACAACGTCGTCAACGTGATCCTCGTCGACTTCCGCGGGTTCGACACCTATGGCGAGATCACCGTCCTCGGGATCGCGGCGCTGGGCATCTTCGCGCTCGTCGACGGTCTCGGGCTCGGCCGCCTGGATCTCGAGCAGAGCGAACTGCAGGACGAGGACCAACACCCGCTGATCCTGGCGGTCGTCGCCTACCTGATGCTTCCCCTTGCTCTTCTGGTTTCCGTCTACCTGTTTCTGCGCGGCCACAACGAGCCTGGCGGCGGTTTCATTGCCGCGCTGGTCACCAGCGTCGCGCTGATCGCGCAGTACGTGGCATTCGGCGTTGGCTGGACCCACCGCCGGCTGCCGCGCGATTTCCATCCGATGATCGGCGTCGGACTGCTCTTCGCCGGCCTGACGGGCCTCGGCAGCTGGGCGTTCGGCCTGCCGTTCCTGACGAGCTGGCACGGGCACTTCCACCTTCCGGTGGTCGGGGACATCGAACTGGCGACCGCGACGTTGTTCGACCTCGGCGTGTACTTCGCCGTGATCGGTGCCGTCATGCTGGCGCTGTCCAACCTTGCGAAGATGGGGAAACGCGAGGAACTCCTGCTGCGCGCCCGCAGGGGCGCGGCCGCCGAGACCGCCCGTCAGATCGCGATCGAGACTGCGGAACTCGATCCGCCGGGAGAGGAGTTCTGATGGAGCTGCTCTTCGCGACAACGATCGGCGTCCTCATCGCGGCGGGTGTGTATCTGGTTCTTCGTGCCCGTACGTTCCCTGTCGTGCTCGGCCTCGCCCTGATCAGCTATGCCGTGAACTTCTTCGTGTTCGCGATGGGGCGCCTCGAGGTCGGGCTCGAGCCGATCATCCGCGACGAATCGCTGGCCTACCCGGACCCGATCCCGCAGGCACTCGTGCTGACGGCGATCGTGATCGGCTTCGGGATGACGGCGTTCGTTCTCGTGCTCGCCCTGCGCGCGAACCTCGAGGTGGGCAACGATCACGTCGACGGTCGGCCGCCGGAGGGGGAGTCATGAGCCACCTGGCAGTCGCTCCGATCATGATCCCGGCCGTAGCGGGCATGGCCATCGTCCTTCTCGCACAGCGGGACATCCCGCGGCAGCGCGTACTCAGCGGCCTGGCAATCGCGCTTCAGGTTGCCGTCGCTTTCCTGCTGCTGGCCGGAAGCGCCGCCGGCGACATCACCGTGTACTCACTCGGTGCGTGGGCAGCTCCGTTCGGGATCGTCGTCGTGGTCGACCGCCTGAGCGCCCTGATGGTTCTGCTCACGACGGTGCTTGCAGCAGCCAGCTGGCTGTACGCGATCAGCGGCCCGGATTCGCGCGGACCGAACTACCACGCCCTGTTCCAGTTCCAGCTGATGGGCATCTGCGGCGCGTTTCTCACGGGCGACGCCTTCAATCTGTTCGTGTTCTTCGAAGTTCTGCTGATCGCGTCGTACGGCCTGCTTCTGCACGGCGGCGGCCGGGCGCGCATCCGGGCAGGGCTCCACTACGTCGTCTTCAACCTCGTCGGGTCCGCACTCTTCCTGATCGGGGTGGGAACGATCTACGGAGTCACGGGCACCTTGAACATGGCGGACATCGCCCGCAAGGTGCCCTTGGTGGGTACCGATGAGACCGCGATCCTGGCCTCGGGAGCTCTCGTCCTGATGGTGGTCTTCGCGATCAAGGCGGCTCTCCTGCCGCTCNNTTCGCGATCATGACGAAGGTCGGCGTCTACGCCATCCTGAGGTTCTACACGCTGGCGTTCGGGGCCGAGGCCGGCCCCCTGGCCAACCTTGCCCAACCCTGGATCCTGCCGCTTGCCCTGCTGACGCTGCTGCTCGGCACGATCGGGGCGCTCGCGGGCCGCAGGCTGGGAGGTCTGGTCGCCTATCTGGTCATCGCTTCCGTCGGCACGATGCTCGCCGCCATCGGGCTCGGCACCGCCGAGAGCTTGGCCGCGGCCGTGTACTACATGATCCACAGCACGATCGTGCTGGCGGCGATGTTCCTTGTCGTTGACCTGATCAGCCGGCAGCGTGGCGACACGGGCAGTCGGCTCGTGCGCGCGGCTCCCGTTCGGCAACCTGCGCTGCTGGGCACGATCTTCGTGGTGCTCGCGGTCGCCGCTTCGGGGCTGCCTCCCCTCAGTGGTTTCATCGGCAAGGTGCTCATTCTGAGGGGCGCACTGGATACCCCCGAGGCCTCATGGGTGTTCGCAGCGGTGCTGGTGAGTGGCTTCCTGACCCTGGTGGCCGTGAGCCGCGCCGGGAGCATGCTCTTCTGGAACGTCGACCGCGAGCAGGAAGCGCCTTCCGTGTCTCCCGCGCGCGGCCTGCGCCTGGCGGCCGTCGCTGTCCTGCTGGCGCTCCTTCTCGGGCTGGNNTCGTGCAGTTCAGCAGTTCCATCGCGCAGCAGCTGCTCGAGCCGTCCGGCTACGTAGAGGCGGTCCTCGATGCCGCCCCGCCGGCCCGCGGGCACGAGCCGGAAATCCACGCGGCGGGAGGTGGACGATGAAACGTTTCCTCCCCCATCCCGGCCTGAGTCTCGTTCTGGCGGTCCTGTGGCCCCTGATGGTCAACAGCGCGAAGCCTGGCTCGCTGCTGATGGGAGCGGTGCTCGGCCTCACGATTCCGTGGACGACCGCACTGTTCTGGGATCGGAGCCCGGGGCTGCGGCGGCTGCGCCCGCTCGTGCGGCTCACGCCGATCTATCTCTGGGACCTCATCTTCGCGAACGTCGTCGTCGCCGTCCGCATTCTGGCTTTCTGGCGAACGCTGCGTCCGGTCTGGGTCGTGATTCCTCTCGACCTGGAAAACCCGACTGCGGTAACCGCCCTGGCGAACATGATCTCCCTGACGCCCGGCACCGTGTCGTCTGCGCTGACCCCGGATCGTCGCGAGCTTCTGGTCCACGTCCTCGACACGACCGATCCCGAGGCCGAGGTGAACCGCATCAAGCGGCGGTACGAGCGGCCCCTGCAGGAGATCTTCGAATGATCGTCGCCGCGCTGACATTCGGCTACGCAGCCATCTCGCTGTCGATGCTGCTGTGCCTCTGGCGTCTGCTTCGGGGCCCCGACCTGCCGGACCGGATCATGGCGGCCGACACGCTCTATATCAACGCCATCGGCCTGATCGTACTGATCGGCATCAGCCTGCGGGACTCGACGTACTTCGAAGCGGGGCTGCTCATCGCGGTCATGGGCTTCGTAGGCACCGTGGCGTGGTGCAAACACGTCATCCGCGGAACCATCATCGATTAGGGAGCGCGAAACAGATGTTCGTTGAAATCGCGATCGCCGCACTGATCGTCATCGGTGCGAGCTTCGCGCTGATCGGTTCCATCGGACTCGTCAGGCTGGACGACCTTTACTGCCGGCTGCATGGCCCGACGAAGGCAACGACGCTGGGGCTCGGCGCGATGCTCTTTGCCTCCGTTCTTCATTTCAGTCGCACCGGCGGACTGAGCCTGCACGAGCTGGTGATCACGGTGTTCCTGTTCCTGACGGCTCCGGTCAGCGCCCACATGATCGCCCGTGCGGGACTCCATCTCCGGGTCGAGTCGAGGACGCTGCCTCCCGCCGCCGAGGACCGGGACGCTTTTCCGGCCACGAGCGGCGGCGCGAGGGACCGGGACCACGACGGGATTCCGGATAGATCCTGACAACACATCGTGGTTGGCTGCGTCGCCCGTGTTTCGCGACGCCCATTTCACTTGCTTGCCGACCTTTCGAAACCACTGTTAGAATTCGACGCGATCTTAGAAAGTCGCTCTGCGGCGCTCGCTGGATCGACGCAGCGACAGCTCCTGCCAGAGGGACATCCTGTATGTCGTCGCCAGGCGGCGGCCTCGGGAAAGAACCGGCGCCCGATTCTTCCACTCCATGCCCGCGACGCTCGGCGTTCGTCTGCGCTTCGCAAGCGTAGGCATGCGAGCAGAAACGGGTCGGGAACGACGCAATGGACAACTTTCCACACCTGCCCACGATGCTCTTCGTCGCCGGCGCCGTCGTGGCGCTGGTGTTCATCCTGAACAAGTGGCTCTTCGGCCCGCTCAACGACATCCTGGCCCGACGCCAGAGCGAAATCGACAAGGCCAAGGCGGCCTTTGACGAGGCCCAGAAGCTTCAGGCAGAGCGACTCGAGGCTGTGGAGGCGCGAGTAGCCGAGTCGCGAAAGGAAGCCTACGCCATTCGCGAGCAGGCGCACGTCGAGGCCCGTGAGCATCGTGAGAAGGTGCTCGGCGAGGCTCGGGACGAGGCGGCGCGGGAAGTCGAAACGGCTCGCGCGGAGATCGCGCAGCAGATCGACGACGCCCGCGCGCAACTGGACTCGGACGCGGACGAGCTCGCCCGCAAGATCGCCGAACAGATCCTCGGCCGCCCGGTCGAGGCCGACGGGGGCAAGGAATGATGGCGCTGCGCTGGCTGACAACTGCCCTGGCAATCCTCGCGCTGGCGGTCTTCGTCTCACCTGCGGCGAGCAACGCGCAGGAGCACGGGGAAGCTCAGGAGCACGCTCAGGAACAGGAGCACGCCGAGGCGGCGGCAGACGAGCACGCGACGGAGGACGACCACAGCGACGCCGCGTCGCATGGCGCCGACGAGCACGGCGCGGACGACGGGCACGGTGAGGCCGGAGCGCACGGCGCCGAAGGCGAGCACCACGACGACGAACATCACGTCGCGGTCCCGACGATGACCGAGTACGTCTACAAGTGNNCATCATGTCGCGGTCCCGACGATGGAAGAGTACGTCTACAAGTGGATCAACTTCGTTCTCCTGCTCGGCCTGCTGTACTTCCTCCTGGTCGTGCCGCCCGCATTCGTGAAGGACAATTTCGAGTTCGATGGCCTGAAGGCCATCCTGTCGGAGCGCAGCAAAGCCATCGTCGCCTCCCGCGACCTCGCTCGTGAGCAGACGAAGCAGGCGGAGAGCGGACTCGAGGAGTCGGCCAGCCGCCTCGCGCAGATCGAGGAGGAGTCGGCCGGGCTCGTGGCGCAGGCGCGCGAGGATGCCGAGCGCGACAAGGCCCGCATGATGGAAGAAGCAGGCGTCGTGGCCGAGAGCATTCGGGCCGGAGCCAACCGCGACATGCAGGGCGAGGTCACGCGCGCCGCGAGGGATCTGAAGGCGCACGTTGCCCACCTTTCCATTGGCATCGCCACGGATCTGGTGAAGAAGAACTTCAGCTCGTCGGATCAGGATCGACTCGTTCGCGAGTACCTCGATCGTCTCGGCGAAAGCGTCTCCTGAGGACCGAGGAAGCACGATGATCAACGCAGCAGTAGCCAGACGCTACGCCAAGGGCCTGCTCGGCGCCGCGGTCGAGGGCGGTGACGACCTCGAGACGCTGACCACGCAGTTGCGCGACCTTGCCGATCTCGTCGACGCCAACGACAACCTGGAGCTCCTGCTCCTGAACCCGGCCGTCGACAGCGACGACAAGGTTGCCGTGCTCGTCGAACTGAGCGAGCGGCTCGGCTCGAGCGAGACCGCCCGGCGCTTCCTGCAGGTGCTCGGCATGAACGACCGGCTGGACCATCTCCAGGAGGCGGTCCGGGTGTTCGGTGTCCTGGCCGATGAGCATCTCGGCGTAATCAACGCCGTGATTACCGCTCCGCAGGCCCTGGATGCGGAAGCAATCGAAGACCTGAAGGTGAAGCTGGCGCGGGCCACGGACCGCGCCGTGCGAATCGAAGTAAAGACTGACCCCGAGCTTCTCGGCGGTCTGACCACGCGCATCGGAGATGTCGTCTACGACGGCAGCCTGCGCCATCAATTGGAACGAATGCGCGAGCAGATCGCTGCCAGCTGAGCGCGAAGCGAGTACGACATGGGAATCAAAGC
>JABAHO010016563.1_pt1 | contig 10192 bp, 8 predicted proteins | sample 7062071 | NCBI WGS metagenome assembly JABAHO01 (sample SAMN14534356, study PRJNA622989) | marine sediment metagenome | biome: marine biome [ENVO:00000428]; feature: marine pelagic biome [ENVO:01000023]; material: deep marine sediment [ENVO:00002113] | place: India: Gulf of Kutch | collected...
TCTGCGGCCGCCAACCGCTTTTGTTTCCGTAAAACTTCAAAAATGCTACCGCCACTTAAATCGCGATGCAATATCCAAAACCAACAAAAGGTTGTCCGTTTCCATCATCCGGAGGCCGCGACCCCCGGCCGCTACAGCGGATTATTGCCACTCTGCACTGTGCATGCTAGTGTCCCGTACTCGGAACGGATCCGGGGCCGCGGGAGTTATTGCCGCAGGCTGCCGGATCCCGCAACGGACGGCTTATGCTGGTTGACATCCAGGAAATCGACAAATCCTTCGGCGGTGTGCATGCCCTGCGCAATGTCTCGCTCTGCATTGACAAGGCCGAGATTCATGCGCTCTGCGGCGAAAACGGTGCCGGAAAATCCACGCTGATCAAGATCCTGTGCGGCGTGCACCAGCCCGATTCAGGATCCGTGCTCTTTGACGGGCAGCCCCTGCCCTCCGGCAGTGTGCGCGCCAGCGAGCAGGCGGGCATTGCCGTCATTCACCAGGAGTCCACGGCCTTCCTTGAAATGGACGCCGTCGACAATATTTTCGTCAGCCGGGAAATTCATTCCGGTCCCCTTNNCGACAACATTTTCGTCAGCCGGGAAATTCATTCCGGCCCCCTCAAGCTCAACCGCCGCGCCATGGAGCAGCAGACCCGCGAACTGCTTGCCCGCCTGGGCGAGGATTTTGATCCGCGGATTCCGCTCTCGCGCCGCACGGTGGCCGAACGGCAGATGGTCGCCATGGCGCGGGCCCTCTCGCACGACTGCCGGCTGCTGATCATGGATGAACCCACTGCCGCACTTTCGCGCCGGGAAACCGAAACCCTCTTCCGCCTGGTTCACAAGCTCAAGTCCGAGGGCGTGACCATTCTCTATGTCAGCCACCGCATGGAGGAAATCTACCAACTGGCCGACCGCATCACTGTCCTGCGCGACGGGGCCTGGGTCTGCACGCGTCCCGCCGCCGAGCTGCCTGAACCCGAGCTGATCCGCAACATGGTTGGACGCGAGGTCGACAGCCAGGCCCGGCCTCCCTCCGCAGCGGATGCCGCCGCACCCGCCGTCCTGGACGTGCGCGGCCTCAGCGGCGACGGCTTCCGGGATGTATCCCTGCAGGTGCGGGCGGGAGAAATCGTCGGGCTCTCCGGCCTCGTCGGCGCCGGCCGCTCGGAACTCGCCCGGGCTCTTTTCGGCATCGATGCCTACCGGGACGGCAGCGTTGAATTAAACGGAGCACCGTTGAAAGGCGGCGATGTGCAGGGCGCCATCGGTGCAGGCATGGCGCTCGTCCCCGAGGATCGCCAGCACGAGGGCCTGCTGCTGCCCATGACCATCGGCGAAAACATTACGCTGTCCATCCTGAAAGAGCTCGTGAAGGGCCCCGTGATTTCCCGTGCGCGGGAAAACGAAACCGCCCGGCGCCTGATCGAGGAACTCCTGATCAAGACCCCCGGCCCGGAGTTGCCCGCCAATGCGCTCTCCGGCGGCAACCAGCAAAAGGTCGTCCTGGCCAAGTGGCTGGCCACGAAACCGCGGCTCCTGATCCTCGATGAACCCACCAAGGGCGTGGATGTCGGCGCCAAGGCCGAAGTCTACCGCCTCATCCGCGCCCTCGCCGCCGACGGCATGGGCGTGCTCATGATTTCAAGTGACCTGCCCGAGGTGCTGCACCTCAGCGACCGCATCCTCGTCATGTGCGAGGGCCGCCTGCGCGGAGAAATCCCGGGTGAGAGCGCCACGCAGGAGGACGTCCTCGCCCTCGCCCTGCCGGATGCCAAAGGAGCCGAACCATGCGCGGTATAGTCAATGCCCTGCTGCGGGAGCGGGAGCTCGGCCTGCTGCTGCTGATCGTGCTCCTGTCCCTTGCCGCAGGCCTGCGTGATCCGGCCTTCCTGGCACCCGGGAACTGGCTGGACATCCTGGTCAATGCGGCGCCGGTGCTGGTCGTCGCCTGCGGCGTGATGCTGGTGATCGTGACCGGTGAAATCGACATTTCCATCGGCTCCCTGACGGGACTGCTGGCCGGCTGCCTGGCCATGATGGCCTCCACTGCCCACCTGGGCTGGCCCCCGGCGGTGGCCATCGGGCTGACCCTGGCCATGGGCGCCCTGATCGGGCTTGGCACCGGGGCCCTCGTCACCCGCGGCCGGGTACCCTCGATCATCGCCACGCTCGGCCTCCTCACCGCGCTGCGCGGGGTCACGATCTGGGTGATGCAGGGCAACACGATCGGCGACTTCCCGCCGGCCATCCGCTACTTCGGGACCGGCACGTTCCTCGGCATCCCGTTCATGCTGGTGCTCGCGCTGGCGGTGACGGCCGTCACCGGCTGGTTAATTGTCCAGACCGCGCTCGGCCGGCGGCTGTATGCGCTCGGCTCCAATACCCCCGCCGCCCGGCTGGCCGGGCTCTCGGAAAACCGCCTGAAACTCTTCGTCTTTGCCTGGGCCGGGTTTCTTACCGCGCTCGGCACGGTGATGCTGACCGGCAAGCTCGGCATTGTGGACCCGGCCCTCGGGCGCGGCTACGAACTGCTCGTCGTGACCTGCGTCGTGGTCGGGGGCGTCTCCATCAGCGGCGGGCACGGCAAGCTGCGCGGGGTTATCCTTGCCGTCATCCTGCTCGTGATGATCAAGACCGTGCTGATTTTCCTGAAGCTGGGTGACGAGGCCACGCGCTGGGAACGTGCCATCCAGGGCCTCTTCATCCTGGTCGCCGTCATCCTCGATCACNNTTCCTGAAGCTGGGTGACGAGGCTACGCGCTGGGAACGTGCCATCCAGGGCCTCTTCATCCTGGTCGCCGTCATCCTCGATCACGCGGCCGCCCGGCGGGCGGCGGGAGGGCGCACATGAAAACCATCCTCCGCCGCCAGGAAGTTGTACTCATCGCCCTTATTGCGGCCCTCATGACCTGGGCGGGCCTGCTTGACCCGACCTTTGTGGCCTGGAACACGCAGCTGAAACTTTCCGAGAACATCTGGGAGATGGCCATCATCGCCCTGCCCATGACCCTGATCATCATCACCGCCGGGATCGACCTCTCGGTCGGCTCGACCATGGCCCTCGCCACGGTCTGCTTCGGACTGTGTATCGCGGCCGGCGTTCCCTTCGCGGTCGCCGCCGTGCTGACCCTCGCTGCCGGATGGCTGGCCGGCTATGCCAACGGCTGGCTGATTACGCGCATGAAGGTACATCCACTGCTGATTACCCTCGCATCGCTCGCGGCCTACCGCGGCATGGCCGAAGGCCTCAGCAAGGGCCAACCGGTCACCCCCCTGCCCCCGCAGTTCACGGCCCTGTCCGGTTCCGTCGGCGGCATTCCCCTCCCGGCACTCTACTTCCTCCTGCTGGCCGTCGGGTTTGCCATCTACCTGCACCGCACCCCCGGCGGGCGGTTCCTGTATGCCGTCGGGCACATGGAAAGGGCCGCGCGCTTCTCCGGCATCCCCGTCTCGCGCCTGCTCTGCGGGCTGTACAGCGCGGCCGGGCTTCTGGCCGGGCTTTCTGCGCTCCTGTATGCCGCGCGCCGCAACACGGCCAACCCCGAGGCCGGGCTCGGGCTGGAGCTCGATGTCATTACCGCGGTCGTGGTCGGGGGCACCAGCATCTACGGCGGACGCGGCACCATCCCCGGCACCCTGCTCGGCATCCTGCTCATTCACGAGGCCCGCGAATTTGTGAACTGGCAGTGGAGCAGCTCGGAACTCAACATGGTGGTCACCGGGTCGCTGCTGATCCTCTCCGTGCTGGCGCACCGGCTGCTGGCGCCCCGGGCTGCGAAAAAAACGTGACAGGCAAATCCGCGGTCTGGCACTGTGCACTGCAGAGATACGATTGACCCGCAGTTTCTGATAACGCCAAACCGGAGAAACCACTCATGCTGAAAAGACCCCTGATCACCATGCTCGCCGCCCTTTGCCTTGCCGCCTTCACCGGCTGCGGCGGATCTTCATCCACATCGAAGCAGGGCGGCGATGACGCCGGCGACCGCAAGATCAAGGTCTGCCTGCTTCCCAAGCTGAAGGGCATTCCCTACTTCACCTCCTGCAATGTCGGCGCGGAGGAGGCGGCCCGCGAACTCGGCAACGTGGAACTGATCTACGACGGCCCCACGGAAGGCTCCGCCGAAAAGCAGGCGGCCATGATCGAAAAATGGACCCTCCAGAAGGTCGACGTGATTGCCGTCGCGCCAAATGCACCCGACGTCCTGCAAAAGGCCATGAAGGAAGCGCGTGCCGCGGGCATCAAGGTCATCACCTGGGATGCCGACGGCCTGCCCGACTCGCGCGACTTCTTCGTCAACCAGGCCACGGCTGAAGCCATCGGCTTCGGGCTCGTTGACGCCATGGCGAAGGACCTCGGCGGCGATGCCTCGCAGGGCGAAGTGGCCATCATCAGCTCAAGCCCCACCAGCGCCAACCAGAACTCCTGGATCGGCCCCATGCTGAAAAGGCTCGAGACCCGCTACCCCAACCTGAAGAACGTCACGATCAAGTACCCCGGCGAGGACCAGAAGCAGGCCCTGCAGGATGCGCAGGATCTCCTCAAGGCTTACCCGAACCTCAAGGGCATTTTCGGCATTACCAGCGTCTCCTTCCCCGGCGCGGCTGAAGGCGTCAAGCAGGCCGGACAGGGCGGCAAGGTGCTCGTGACCGGCCTCTCCACGCCGAACGCCATGCGGGGCTATGTCAACGACGGCGTCGTGAAGTCCGTCGTGCTTTGGAACACGGTTGACCTCGGCTACCTGACCATTTACGTCGCCGAAGCCCTGGCCACCGGCAAGCTGGCCCCGGGCGCAACCGCCTTCACGGCCGGGCGCCTGGGCGAAAAGCAGATCGTGGATGACAACGTCATGCTCGGAGATGCCCTGGTATTCACGAAGGACAACATCGAGCAGTTCGACTTCTGATTCGCGGCACTGCAGAACCGGTCCTTCGGAACCGGCTCTGCGGGATCTCGCGCCTGATGAGTTTACGCCCCGGATACCATGCACAAAACCTTCACCATCAGCCCCGTCGGATTGCGCAGGCTTTTCTGGAGCCTGGTGGCCTGTGAACTGCTGATCCTCTTCCTGGATATCTTCGTCAATCACCTGCAGTGGGCGCCGCACGGCGCCATGCGCAGGCTGGTGAACATCACGCGGGAAGACAGCATCGGGACCTGGTTCTCAAGCACGCAGATCCTGCTCTGCGGGGTGGTCCTGCTCCTGGTGCACGCGGTATCCGCGGAGCAGCGCCGAACCGAACCCCGGCTGCTTGCCGCCGGCTGGCTGATCACGGGGATCTTCTTCATCTGCATGGGTATCGACGATGCGACCAAGTTTCACGAGCGCATCGGCTCGACAGTAAAACATCTGCTCGGCGGCGAATCCGGTGAACGGCTGCCCTTCTTTCCCAGCTACACCTGGCAACTGGTCTTTGGCCCTGTCTTTGCCGTGATGGGCGTCTACTGCCTGTGGTTTTTCCGGGCCAGGACAGCCGGCACGCCCACCTTCCGCCTGCTGGCCGCCGGGCTGGCCGCCTACGTCATTGCCGTGGGGCTGGATTTCGCCGAGGGCCTCGACGCCGGTCCCCTGCCCGCCCTAGCCGATACCCTTGATCTCTCCCTTTCCAGCCTGCGGCATTATTCCAAGGCCCTGGAGGAAACGCTGGAGATGCTTGGAACGACCTTCTTCCTCGTGGGTTTCCTGCAGCAGCTTCTCAGGCTGCGGGCCACGATTCAGATCCGCTGCGAGACGTCTTAGTCAGTCGCCTCTTCGGCATCCGCCGCGCGCAGGGACACCGCCACGTTTCCACTCACGCTTCCATCAGAAACCGCCAGGAACAGGCATTCCGCCACGGAAACACGCGAACGAATCTGCACAAACCCAAACGAAAAACAAAGGCTTTCTTGTCAAGGACACGGCGCTAAGGCTACCGTGCATTTTCATGAATACAGCGTCTCAACCCAATATTGTTTTTATTCTCGTGGACGACATGGGCTGGATGGATCTTGCCTGCCAGGGCAGCGCCTTTTACCAGACCCCCAACATTGACCGACTGGCTGCCGGCGGCATGCGCTTCACCGATGCCTATGCCGCCTGCCCGGTCTGCTCTCCCACCCGGGCCAGCATCCTCAGCGGCAAGTACCCGGCCCGGCTTGGGCTGACACATTTCATCGCCACGGGCAGCCTGCCGCACCAGCAGGGCGAATTCCCGGTGGGCAAACTGCTGGGGGTCCCCTACGTGCCCTACTTTTCGACCGAGGAAACATCCCTCGCCACGGCGCTCGGGGAACACGGCTATGCCACCTGGCACGTGGGCAAGTGGCATCTCGGCTCCCGCGACTACTACCCCGACCGGCACGGCTTCGAGGTCAACATCGGCGGCTGCGACGCGGGCGCCCCGCGGCCCCCGAACGGCTACTTTGCCCCGTGGAACATCGAGGGGCTCGAGGAACGCGAAGGCGACTGCTACCTCGATGACCGTCTCGGGGATGACGCCGCGCAACTCATCCGCGACCACGATACCGACCGCCCGTTCTACCTCAACTTCTGCCCCTACCTCGTGCATGCCCCGATCCAGGCCATGCCGGAAAAAATCGCCCGCTACGAGGCCCGTGCGCGGGAACTCGGCATCGACACGGTCCCTGCCATCGAGGAGGGCGAGTTATTTCCCACCGAGCATGCGAAAGACAAGCGCGTGCAGCGCCGCGTCATCCAGTCGAACCCCGTCTATGCCGCCATGATCGAGCACCTTGATGACAACGTCGGCAAGATCCTGGATGCGCTCGAGGCCCGGGGCATGGCACAGAACACGATCGTGATTTTCACCTCCGACAACGGCGGGCTTTCGACCGCCGAGGGCTCGCCCACCTGCAATGCACCGCTGTCCGAAGGCAAGGGCTGGATGGAGGAAGGCGGCGTGCGCGAGCCGCTGCTGATCCGCTGGCCGGAACGCATCGCCGCCGGCTCGGAATCCGGGGCGGTGGTCACCAGCCCCGATTTCTACCCCACCCTGCTTGAGGCCTGCGGGCTGCCGCCCCGCCCGGATCAACACCGCGACGGCAAAAGCTTTCTGCCCGCACTGGAGGGAAAAGCCTGTGACCGCGGTGCCGTCTTCTGGCACTTTCCGCATTATGCCAACCAGGGCAGCATACCCGGGTGCTCGATCCGCCGGGGCGACTGGAAACTTATCGAGTTTTTCGAGGGCGACATCGTGCTCTACAACCTGGCGGAGGACATTTCCGAGCAGCGGGATCTCGCCGCGGAGCAGCCCGCCCTCACCGCCGAGCTGCTGGCCGAGCTGCACGCCTGGCAGGAGGAGATGCACGCCATCCGCCCGAAGCCCAACCCCGACTGGAAGCCCTGGCGCGACCGGGACCTTGATCCCTGCATCTAGACCGCCGGGGGCATCAGCCGAAGTACGTGGAGACCACTTTCACGAACGCATCCCGCGAGAAGGGCTTGGCAATGCAGTGGATGGAGCGGTCCGCCATGTAGGCGCTGGCCTGCTCGTTCAGGATGTCGCCCGTCATGAAAACCACGCGGGCCGCCGCGGCGGGTTTGCGTTCCTGCAGGGCTTCCGTATCGCCGTCAGCCGGTTCGGCCGCGGTAACGGCAGGGACCGGGCCAATTAGCATGGCGGCCAGTACCGGGATGAGAAGTGATGCGGAATGTAAACGCGGCTTGGACATTAGAACCTCCGGTCGATCACTGGCACTTTCCACTGGGTGCAGCCAGGTGCAAAACCCTGTCACGGCCGGGACCGATGCCCGCAGCCGCCTCTGCAAGCCTGAACCTACATCAGGCAGCTTACAGGGTCAAGGTGAAGGACGCCGCCAGGCAGGAACGGGCCGCAGGATTACGGCCTGCTCGCCAGCGCTTCGGCCGAATACCTTTCACCCCGCCGGTCGGCCCAGTCGATCAGGATTCCGGGATTGCAGACCAGGAAATTGTTTTCATCAACGAGGTTGATGAAGTAGTGCGTGGTCCCCGGCGGCAGCTCAGCCGTCACGCGGTTTCCTTCGGCAAGTTGGGCCGGTGTGCAGCTCCAGGTTTCACCGCCCTGCCCGCCCGAATCGGTCCAGACCAGGTCGGCATGCACCACCGCGGCGCCGTTCTCCCGGTAGGTAAAGGTAACCGTATTGCCCTCCTGCACATGCCCGGTTACGGCCGGTACGGTTTCTTTCCCGGCGGCATCGCCCGCAAAGTCGGGATTGTTGAAGGGATAGCTGACCCGCATCTCCGCCAGCGCGGCCTCGAGCCGGGCCTGCATCCTGGCCGCGCGCTCGGGCATGCGGTCGTTCACGCGCCGGCTTTCCTCGATATTGACACGGCTGCAGTCGCCGCCCTCGCGGTCGTACAACTGGAACAGCTCGTAGTGATGGTACCCGTGCGGATTGTCGATGTAGTCGTAGTTGCAGATGAACTTGTACCCGTCCATCAGGATCGCGCTCGAAAAATGAGCCGGGTGCGGGTAATGCCAGACGAGGGCGTCACGCACCTCCCCCGCTTCGTTGCGCACAAGCCCGGGATCCTGCGGATTCTCCAGGAGCAGGCGGGCGAGATCGCAGCCGTCAAAGCGCTTGTCCGGCGGCCGGGGCGTATGCGTCAGGGAGAGCACGGTCTGGTAAATATCAAGACCGCTGACGACCACGTTCGTTTCCGCGCCGTCCGTGATGCCCGGTCCGCGCACCATCATCGGCACCTTGACGCCGCCCTCGCGGGTCGACATTTTGCCGCGGTCCAGCGGTTCGTTATCGGTGATGCGCTCAAAGCCGCCGTTCTCCATGCCGCCGTTGTCGGAGGTAAAGACGAGGTAGGTATTTTCGATCAGTTTATGCCCCGGCCGGCGCGGGTCCTCGGTCTCCTCCAGGTAGCGGACCAGCTGCCCGACGTAGTAATCCAGCATCTCGACCATGGCGGCATAGTACGGGTTCTTCTGGCCCGTGTCCTCGAGGGACTGGATGCCACCTGGATCCTCCGGGAACGGCAGCCCCATCTTGCGGCAGTATTTTTCCAGCAGGGCCCGCGCGCGGGTGTGAATCGGCGCATGCACCAGCCACGTGGCCCAGTACAGGAAGAACGGCTGCTCGCGGTTGNNATCCTCCGGGTCGTGCGATGCAAAAATTTTGCTGCGGTCGGGCGTGGGCACCGTGGCTCCGCGCCGGGAGCGCGTGTAATCGAAACCAAAGGAGGGAATCCTGTCCTCGGGTCCCATGTGCCACTTGCCGGCATGCCCGGTCACGTAGCCGTTGGCCTGCAGGGCCATCGGCAACGTCACGGTTCCCTCGCGCAGGCTGCTCGTGTACCAGGGCGGCATCATGCGCTCGGTCTTTTTCATCCAGGGATTGGGCGGGTTGCCCCCCGCCACGCAGGTCGCCCGTGCCCGGCCGGGATGGATCCCGCTCATGATCGCGCAGCGCGACGGCGAACAGGTCGGCGCGGGGGCATAGGCCTGCCGAAAGAGCAGCGACTTCTTTGCCAGCGCATCCAGGTTCGGGGTTTCGTAGGGGGTCGGGCTGTCCAGCCGGTAGCACTGCACATCCTGCCAGCCGAGGTCGTCGGTCAGGATGAATACCACGTTCGGAGAGCAGCTTTGCTCGGACATTGGGCCTCCGGGGCGGCTGCTAAACGCGCTCGAGCTTGATCCAGCGGTTGCCGATCAGCCACTCCGCGACGTAGATATTGCCCTGCGGATCCGCGGCCACCCCGTGGGGGCTGTTAAAGCGGCCCTGTTCCAGTACGTCCAGGGGGGAAACCGGCGTATCGCCCTCCGCGCGGTTCGGCCATCCCGGCCGCTGCAGGTACTCCTGCCCCGCACCGAGATACCCGATGATGCGGTCTTCCCTGTCCATCAGGACCAGGCGCGCATTCAGCTCGGCTACGACCAGGATATCGCCAAAGCAGGCAAAGGCGCTGGGCGTAACCAGCCCCTCGTCCAGGCAGCGCAGGAAGCGGCCCTCCGGCGAGTAGACCTGGATCCGGTGCTGTGCGCGGTCGGCAATATAGATCTCGGTGCTTCCGCGGCGGGTGTCGGCCCAGACCCAGTGCGGCTGGCGGAACGGCCCTGCCTCGCCCTCCGAGCCGTCGATCGTGAGTTCATGCTGCAGGTCCGGGCTGAAGCGGAAGATCCGGCTGGAGCCGTACCCGTCCGTGACCCACAGCGCACCGGTGGCGGGATCCACCGTGCAGGCGGTCAGGCAGAACGGATCA
>JABAHO010018582.1_pt2 | contig 10190 bp, 14 predicted proteins | sample 7062071 | NCBI WGS metagenome assembly JABAHO01 (sample SAMN14534356, study PRJNA622989) | marine sediment metagenome | biome: marine biome [ENVO:00000428]; feature: marine pelagic biome [ENVO:01000023]; material: deep marine sediment [ENVO:00002113] | place: India: Gulf of Kutch | collected...
CGGAGCTGTGTGAGTGAACTCGCACCCGCGTGCCGCCGCGCCCTCGAGGAGCGCGCGACCCCGCGCGTGGCCCGGGCCCTCGCGGTCGCGGCGATCCGCGAGACCCACGAGGAGACGGGGCTCGAGTGCGGCCCCGTGGTCGACGGGGCACTGCACCCGGATCTCGGGGCGATCGAGTTCTTCTTTCGCGCGATCACGCCCACCGAGAGCCCGATCCGATTCCACGCGCGCTTTTTCTGGTGCCCCGCCGAGCGCCTCCACGGGGGCGCGCTCCGCAGCAACGGCGAGCTTCTCGACCTCGAGTGGTTCCCGATCGCGCGCGCCCGGGCCCTGCCCCTCATCGATGTCACCGAGGATGCGCTCGACGAAGTCGAGCGCCGGGTGCGCGGCGAACGGCCACCGCGCATCCCGCTCTTTCACTACCACCGGGGCGCGCGGCGCCTCCGGCGGTAGACGGTGCCGCGCTCCGGCGCGACACACCGGTCCTAGTAGCGAATCACCGAGCGCGCGCCCTCGCCGCGACCCATCTCGTCGAAGGCATCGTTGATCTGCTCGAGCGAGATCTCCTTGGTGATCATGTCGTCGAGCTTGAGTTCGCCCCGCTCGTAGTAGTCGAGGAAGCGGGGGACGTCGCGCTTGGGCACCGCCGATCCGTAGGCGGAACCGGTGATCTTCTTTTCCGCGAGGAAGGTCCCGGCTTTGAGAGACACCTCTTCGCCGAACTTGGCCACTCCGACCACCACCGCGAGCCCGGACGGTCGCACCATCCCGTAGGCCTGCTCCATGGTCTCGCGCAGCCCCAACGCCTCGAAGCCGTAGTGCACCCCGCCCTTCGTCAGGCTCCGCACCGCGCGCACCGGGTTCTCACTCGACGGGTCGATCGTGTGGGTCGCGCCGAGGCTCATGGCGAGGTCGCGCTTTTCGGCTTGCGGATCGATCGCGATGATCGTCTCGGCACCGGCGATACGGGCACCCTGGAGGATCGAGAGTCCCACGCCGCCGCAGCCGATGATGGCGACACTCGAACCGGGCTTCACCTGCGCCGTATTGAGCGCGGCGCCCATCCCCGTCGTGACGCCACAACCGATGAGACACACCTTGGCCAGGTCGTACTTCTTGGGAATCGGGATGGCCGCGCCTTGCGGGATGATCGCCTGCTCGGCAAAGGACCCGACCGCGCACATCCGGTAGATGTCCTCGCCGCCGGCGCGGGTCCGAACACTGCCGTCGAGCTGCGTGAACTCGTTCATCGTCTTGCCCATGTCGCGACAGAGGAAGGGCTTCCCCTCCCCACACATCCCACAGGCTCCACACGAGGGTGTGAGCACGGCGATGATGTGATCGCCGACGCGGAGACCGTCGACACCGGGTCCCACCTCTTCGACCACGCCGGCGCCCTCATGGCCCAGAATCGCCGGGAGGGGGCAGGGGACGACACCGTGCACCATCGAGTAGTCGCTGTGGCAGATCCCGCTCGCCACCATCCGCACGCGGACCTCTCCTTCCTTGGGTCCCTCGAGCTCGATGTCCTCGATGGTGAGCGGCTCTCCGGCCTTGCGCAGTACGGCGGCTTTCACGGCGATTCCTCCCGGCTCGTGTAGGTGCGCGCGGCGGCGCGTGGGCGGATCATACGCCACCGCGCCGCTGCGAAAAACGCACACCGGGGCGGACCGGCAGCGGTATGATGGCCCGATCCGTCGCGGCGCAGCCAAGCGACAACCCCCGAAGGGAGAATCCATGCTTCAGTGGAAGATCGGCGATATCAAAATCAGCCAACTCATCGAAATGACCGCGGAGGGCGGTGACCTCGAGGTCCTCCCCGACGCGACCCCCGACAACATCGCGCAGATCGAATGGCTGAAGCCGCACTTCGTGAACGCCGAGAACCAGCTGATCTTGAACATCCAGATGCTCGTGATCGAGACACCCACCCAGAAGATGGTCGTCGACACCTGCATCGGGAACGACAAGAGCCTGAACATGGAGGACTGGGCCAACCTCCAGCTTCCCTTCATGGACGACCTCAAGAAGATGGGGCACGACCCGGACTCGGTGGACACGGTGATCTGCACCCACCTCCACGTCGACCACGTCGGCTGGAACACCACCAAGAAGGACGGCAACTGGGTGCCGACCTTCCCGAACGCCCGCTACCTCGCGGTGGAAGAAGAGTTCAACTTCTGGCGCGACCTCGAAGAGGATCCCTTTGGCGACGTGTTCGGCGAATCGGTGAAGCCCGTGATGGACGCCGGCCAGATGGACCTCGTGAAGAACGACCACAAGGCCGGCGAAGGTGTGTGGTTCGAGTCAACCCCGGGACACACGCCGGGTCACGTGAGTGTGCGTATCTCCTCGGGCGGCGAAGACGCCGTGATCACCGGCGACATGATGCACCACCCCTGTCAGATCGGGCGGCCCGACTGGGTGACGCCCTTCGACGCCGACAACGACCACGCGCGGCGCACCCGCCACGAGTTCTTGGCGCGCTACGCCGACAAGCCGGTGCTCGTGCTCGGCACTCACTTCGCCAACCCGGTGGGTGGCAAGATCGTGCGCGACGGCGACACCTACCGCTTCGACGTCTAGGATCTGCGTAAGCTGCCCCGTCTCTGGGAGACGGGGCGGCCCCGCGCACCGCTAGAATTCTTTTTCGAAGAGCACGCCGGCTTCGGCGAGTTCGGCGATCTGCGCCTCGTCGCGGTCGAGTATCTCGCCGACGACCTCGGCGTTGTGCTCCCCCAGCGTCGGCGCTTCGAGCTCCGTGTTGTTCGGCAGGTTGCGAAACTTGATCGGGAAGCCCGGGATGTCGATCTCGCCGTGGAGGCGGTCGTGGACCCGCCGCACCGTTCCGCGGTCTCGATGGTGCGGGTGGTCGACGGTCTCGGCGACCGAGAGCACCGGGGCGCAGGGCACCCCGAACTCCTGCATACGCGCGACCGCGCTGTGGATGTCGGGGAAGCTCTGCAGCCAGCCCTCGATCTCCTCGATCAACTTCTCCATGTTGGCGAGCCGACCGGTGTCGTTTCCAAAAGTGGGATCGTCGATCCACTCCTCGCGCCCCATGGCCTTGCACAGGTCCGCCCAGTGGTGGAGGAAGGCCATCACGACGATCGACCCACCCGTCCCGCGGTAGATCCCGCAGGGAGCGACGTACTCGACGTGGCGACCCGGCCGCGTGGGTTGGTGCTTTCCACCGCTCCCGGAGTAGCTCGCGACGTTGGCGTCGTGATAGTGGTAGTACGCGTCGAGGAGCGCGACATCGAGGTGCTCGCCCTTCCCGGTTCGGTTGCGGTGATGGATCGCGGACACCACGGCCAGTGCGCCGTGCACCCCCGTGCTGATGTCGCCGATTGCCGCCGCGGGTAGATAGGGCGCATCGTCGGGAGGGCCGATCATCGAGGTGATTCCCGAGTAGGCCTGCGCGATGAAGTCGTAACCCGGGAGCTCCGAGAGCGGGCCGGTCTGTCCGAGCGCCGAGATCGAACACAGAATGATGTCGGGCCGGAGTTCGCAGAGCCGTTCGTAGCTAAGCCCCATCGCATCCATGGTGCCGGGTCGGAAGTTCTCGACCACCACGTCCACCTTCGGAATCAGCTCGGCGATCAACGCCAGGCCGCGCGGGTCGTGCAGGTTGACACACAGCGAGCGCTTGCCGCGGTTCTGCTGGATGTAGTAGACGCTGCGCTCATTCTTGAACTGCAACGAGGCCATGTGCCGGACCATGTCCCCGCCCGGAGCGCTCTCGACCTTGATCACATCCGCACCCATCTCGGCGAGCATACGCGTACAGGCTGGGCCGGCGGCCGCGCGTGTGAAATCGAGAACCCGGAGATCGGAAAGCGCGTGGTCGAGTTGCCGCGGTGCCAAGAGCGTGCCTCCTCGTGGGGTGCGGGGAAGTCTACGGCAGCGGCCGGGAACGACCAATCGGGGCGGCCGAGCCGCGCGGGACCGGGATTCCGCCGCGGCGCGGCGATGGCGGCGGCTCCTGCCGGACGCGGACGCGCGTGGGTATTCGCCGGCTAGGCGCCGTCCACGGCGACGAGAAAGCCCGTCGACGCGCTCGTGCGGATCCCGACGATCTCCTGATACTCGGGCGAGTCGTAGAAGCGGCGCACCGCCGCGCGGTCCGGAAATTCGATCGTGACGAAGCGGCTCCCGGGCGGCTCTCCTTCGAGCACGTCGCTCTCTCCTCCGCGCACGAGGTAGCGGCCGCCGTACTGCTTGACGACTGCCGGGACGCGTTGCTGGTATTCCACGATGGTGTTCGGGTCGGTGACGTTCACGACACCGACGAGATAGGCGGGCATCTCCATCCTCCTCAGAGCGAACCCGTGCGCCGCGCTACGGCACGCGGCCCCTCGGCCGAACGTTACCCGACCGTCCCCGAACGTGAGCGGACCTTCCACGAGGGTCGAGGGACGTTCCTCAACGGACGTTCCGTATGTTGGTGGTGAGCGCGACGACACAGAGGAAACTCGCCATCGCGATGGCGCTCACGCGAAAGGTCCCGTGCGCTCCGAGCGCGCGGGTCAAGAAGCCCGCGAGCGGGAGACCGATCGCCGCCGCACCCATGAATCCCAGATTGTAGATCGAAAGGACGCGAGCGCGGTGACTCTCGGGCGCGGCCTCTTGAAAGAGCGTGCGGCTTGCATTCAAGAATACCGCCCCGCAGATTCCCCAGAGCAGGGCGATTCCGAGCGCGGTGCGATAGCTCACGCCCGTCGAGACGAGGAACACGCAAGTCGCGCCACCCGTCTGGGCAAGGAGAAGGGCGCGCCCTTTTCGCTGCATCGAGCCGCGCCAGAAGAGCACGATCGTCCCGAGCACGGCCGCAAAAGGGAAGGTCGCCTGGAGCAGACCGAGCTGCGCCGGAGTGCCCTGCCACGTGTCTCGCAGCATCACCGGGAACGCGACGAAGTAGGGACCCATGAAGAAGAGACCGATCCCCGCCGTGAGCAGCATCGCGGCGCGGAGCGTCGGAGAACCGAGCACTTCGTAGAGCCCTTCGAGAAGCTCGCGGGCGCGCAGCGGCTCGCGCGGCCGCGGGGTCCTGGCGTTGTGGATCCTCGCGAGGGCGGGGATCCCGACCCACACGACGGCCGCCTGGACCAGAAGCGCCCGCGGGGTGCCCAGGAGTTCGACGAGCCCACCGCTGGCCGAGCCCAGGGACTGGGCGCCGAGCTGGACGATGGTCACGCCGGCCACCGCCTTCAGCATGTTGGGGCCCGAGACTTCGCTCAGGAGCGCGTCGCGTGCCGGGAACACGAAGGCCTGGATCGTCCCCATCGCCACGGCAAACACGAGCACGAGCGGGTAGGAGAGGTGGCCCGCCCAGACGGCGATCCCGAGGCCGGCGGCGATCAAACCCGAGAGGAGGTGAAGGCCGATCAACAGACGGCGTCGGTCGTGCCGGTCGGCGACTGCGCCCCCGAGGAGCAGGAAGAGCGGCGCGGGCACCATCATCGCCATCTGTGCGATCCCGATCTGCTCCGCGCCGAGCCCGAGGTCGCCCACCAGCATCCAGGTGAAGAGCAACATCTGCAGGCCCCACGCCCCGAACCAGGCGGCGACCGCCACATTGAAGGCGCGGTACTGATCGGAGGCGGGGGCCGGGGCCGGGGGATTCATGGGGCGCGTAGGGTTCCCCCTTTGTCGGCCAGCCGCCAGCGAGCGGAGCCGTTGCAGGCGTATTGCGCCGCGGAGCCGCCGGACTCGCGATCGCCCCGCGTGCGCTCACGTCGTACGGACGACCCGCCGACAAGAGCGGAATGAGCGACGGCGGCCGCATCTTGGGGATCGTGATGGCCAGCCTGGCGTTGGCCGCGCTGATCTTTGCCGGCCTCGGGGCGCTCTGGTGGAAGAATCAGGGGTCCGCGTGGTTTGCGGACGGGAAGCAGGCCTATCGCGAAGGCACCGAACTCGGGCCGGACGTCGACAACAGCGTGTGTCTCGATTGCTCCCTGGAGCGCGTCGATGCCTGCCGGGGTCTCGGCTGCGAAATCGGAACCGTCGTGTTCTTGAACGCGTGCCTCGCGCAGGCCCGTCCGGCGCCGGAATTCTGCGAGGGCGTCCCGGCGCAGAGCGAAATCTTCGACTCGGTCACCTGGCGTCTGGATCGCTGCGAGGCCATCGGTCGCGAGGGCGACAGCTGTGAGAACCTCTTCGCATCGGTCCAGGGCTATTGCGAGGGGCTGCGCAGTCGCGGGCGCCTCCCCGCGGACGCCGGACGCCTGAACACTCTGTCGCGAAACGCGCCTCAGGGGCAGGGGCCGACCCAGCGGCCCGACCACTCCTGGGTGAAATTCATCGTCTGACCGCCCGCCTCGGCGGCCATCTGCATCGACCCGGAGACGCGCTTGCCCGCGTCGCTGGCGTTGAGGGTGGCCTTGCCCGTAACCGTGCCGCCCTCTGCTTTGCAGACCATCGTCCACTTCAGCTGACCGGGTCGCTTCTGCACATCGGAGACGGTGCATCCCTGGGCATCTCGCATGAACGATTCCGGGTCGAAGTCGCCGCCCTCGAGACACTGCTTGACCGTGGCGACGATGGGTTCGGGGAGCATCGGGTTCTTCTGGGTGGAGGTGATTTCCCACTCTNNACCCGGGGAGCGCGGCGAACGCGAACCAGAGCACCGCGCCGGCTTGTGTGGCGAGGCGCAACACGTGACTTCGAAGCATGATCCCGTCCCTCCAGGTCGTCTAAGGTGACGCGCTTCGCGCGCCGATGCCAAGGTGTGACCTGCGCTCACTGCCAACACGCGTTCTCTGTCCCCGAGAGTCTTGCGGTGTGGTTTCCCACCCGAATCCCTTGCCCGCGGTGTGCGGGTCACTCGAGCCTCGGGGCGCTCGGCTGGGCCGTCTACCTGGCGATCAACCTCGGCGGCTTTGCGTCGTGTCTGGTCGCCCTCGCCCGGGTGGCGCAGGGGGATCTCTCCGTCTCGCGGGCACTATTGGCGGGTATCGCGTTGATGATGTTCGCGCCCTTCGTCTGGGTGGCCGCGCTTCGCGCGATGCCGAGCCGACCGACGGCGTCGCAGAACGCGCGCAGCCGGGTGGTCTGACCCCAGCGGTCGCCACTGCCGCGCGCTCGGCGCGCGCGCTGAGCACCGAGACATCCCCGCTCCGGCACGGCTACATTGTCGCGGGCCCGGCCCTCCGGTCTCCGCAGACGCAAGGACGCCGTGTCCCCGAAGAGACGACAAGCCCTCATCTTTCTCCTGGCACTCCAGCTCGTTGCGGTCCTCGGAGTCGTCCTTCTCTACGCACAGGGCTTCGTTCCGCTCCGCGCGCCCGACGCCGCCCGCTTCCCCTTCCAGGGCATCGACGTTTCGCACCACCAGGGAGAGATCGATTGGGAGGCCGTGCGCGGCGACGGCATTCGCTTCACGTTGATCAAGGCCACCGAGGGCGGAGACTTCCTCGACCCGCGTTTTTCCGAGAACTGGGAGGCGGCGGGGCGGGCGGGCGTCCCCCGTGGCGCCTATCACTTCTTCACCTTCTGTACACCGGGGCGAACCCAGGCGGAACACTTCCTCGACACGCTCGCGCCGGGAGCCGGTGAGCTCGCTCCGGTCGTCGATGTCGAATTCACCGGGAACTGCCTCGCTTGGGAGAGCATCGAGGGGATCCGCGAGGAGCTCACGACCTTCATCGGAATCGTGCGCGAGCGGGACGGCCGCGAACCCGTGATCTACTTGAACCGCGCCTCGTTCAAGCGGATCGTGCGCGGACATTTCTTCGGCGCCCCGCTCTGGGTGCGCGACCTCCTCTTCGAGCCGGCCGCGGCGCAGTACAGCTCCTATGGCGGCTGGCGCTATTGGCAATACGACGACAGCGGGAGCGTCGCCGGCATCCGTGGCCCGGTGGATCGCAACGTGTTCAGCGGGGACGCGACGAGCTTCGAGACCTTGCTCCGATGAGCGGGAAGCCCCTGTGGATTCGAGCCGGCGGAAAGCGTCTCGAAGCGCGCCGGATCGACCCGCCCGAGGCCGTGGAAAGAGCGGCGGCCCGCGGCGATCCGGAACGGGAGGTCCCCACCCTCGTCTTTCTCCACGAGGGTCTCGGTTGTGTCGGGCTGTGGCGCGATTTTCCCGAACAGCTGGCGCGGCAAACGGGATGCGGGGCCTTCGTGTACAGCCGCGCCGGTTACGGCGCCTCGGACCCGTGCCCGCTTCCGCGACCCCTCGACTATCTGGAACGCGAGGCACTCGAGGTGCTGCCGGAGGTCCTCGACGAGGTCGGGTGCCGCGAGTATTTCCTGGTGGGCCACTCCGACGGCGCATCGATCGCGCTGGCCTACGCCGGCCACGCCGAGCGGCCGGGGCTCCTGGGACTGATCTCGGAGGCGGCCCACGTCTTCAACGAAGAGATCTGTGTGCGCGCAGCCGAGCGCGTGCGCGAGCAGTACACCGCAGGGGATCTCCGTGACCGACTGGCGCGGCACCACGGGGACAATGTCGACACCGCGTTCTACGGCTGGAATGACGCGTGGCTCGATCCGGGCTTCCTCGCCATGAACCTCGAGCGCTATCTCGGCGGGGTCGGCGTCCCCTGTCTGGTGATGCAGGGGGAGGACGACGAGTACGGCACCCTCGCCCAGGTCGACGCCATCGCCGCCGGCGTGTCGGGACCCGTCGAGACCTGGGCGATCCCCGATTGCGGCCACGCCCCCCACCGCGATCAGGGCGGTGCCGTTCTGGATGCGATGACGCGCTTCATCGAGACCCATCGCCGCTGATCCGAACCCGGGCGCACCGGGATCCAGCGACGCCGGTGGCGCGCGCGGTCTCGCGAGGTGACGCCACCGACCGGCTGTGCTTCTTTCCCCCGATGCTCGACCCGCGCCGCCTCGAGGAAGACCGCCCCGCCATCGAGGAGAGCTGCACGCGCCGCGGGCTGCGCGTGGATGTCGCGGCGGCGGCCGAGGCCTACCGCGAAGTCGCCGCGCTGCGCACCTCGCTCGGCGAGACCAATGCCGCGCGCAACGCCCACCAGAAAAGCGGAAAACGCAAAATGGAGGACGCGGAGCGCGCCGCGCACGGCGAGGAGGGCCGGCGTCTCAAGGCCGCGGTGGGCGAGATCGAAGCGGCCCTCGGCCACGCCGAGGCGGCCCTCCGGAAGCGCATGCAGGAGATTCCGAATCTGGTGCACCCCGAGGTCCCGGCCGGCGGCGAAGAAGACTCACGCGAGCTCCGCCGTGTGGGCACGGTCCCGACCTTCGATTTTGCGCCGCTCGACCACGTCGAGATCGGGGCACGGCTCGACCTCATCGATTTCGAGGGCGGTACCCGCGTCACCGGGCCCAAGTTCTACTTTCTCAAAAACGAAGCGGTGCTCCTCGAACTCGGCCTCCAGCGCCTCGCGCTCGACCTGCTGCTCGCGGACGGCTTCGTCCCCTACACCACCCCGGACCTCGCCAAACCTGAAGTCCTCGCCGGAATCGGCTTCAATCCACGAGGGCCCGAGACCCAGATCTACTCGGTCGCCAACGCGGACCTCTGCCTGATCGGAACCGCCGAGATCACCCTCGGCGGCCTCTACGCCGACCAGATCCTCGACGAGGCCGAGCTTCCCAAGAAGCTCGCGGGGATCTCGCACTGCTTCCGCACCGAGGCCGGCGCCCACGGGCGCGAGAGCAAGGGCCTCTACCGCGTGCACCAGTTCACCAAGGTGGAGATGTTCGCGTTCACGCGGCCCGANNATGTTCTGTCTGGTGCGCCCGGAAGACGCCGAGGCCATGCACCTCCATCTGCTCGCGCTCGAGGAGTCCTTTTTTCAGGCGCTCGAGGTGCCCTACCGGGTGCTCGACATCGCCGCGGGCGACCTCGGGGCGCCCGCCTACCGCAAGTTCGACCTGGAGGCCTGGATGCCGGGGCGCGGGGGAGACACCGAGGGCAGTCAGAGCGGGGGTTGGGGGGAAGTGACCAGCACCTCGAACTGCACCGACTACCAGGCGCGGCGCCTCGGCGTGCGCTTCCGCCGCGCGGGCGAGAAGAAGAACGAGTTCGTGCATATGCTGAACGGCACCGCGGTCGCGGTGTCGCGGGCGCTGGTGGCGCTCCTCGAGAACCACCAGCGCGCGGACGGAAGCGTGGCGATCCCGGCTGCGCTGCAACCCTATGTGGGAATGGAGCGCATTGGGCCGCGATGAGGTGACGCCTGCGAAGCCCCGTTGGGCGCTCGGCACCGCGG
>JABAHO010011162.1_pt1 | contig 10183 bp, 12 predicted proteins | sample 7062071 | NCBI WGS metagenome assembly JABAHO01 (sample SAMN14534356, study PRJNA622989) | marine sediment metagenome | biome: marine biome [ENVO:00000428]; feature: marine pelagic biome [ENVO:01000023]; material: deep marine sediment [ENVO:00002113] | place: India: Gulf of Kutch | collected...
GATGATTCAATGCAGCAAGAATATGAAATGGTAGACAATACAATGGATCATGCAAGCATCATTGCACAAGGCATGACAATGGATCATCACGGTGACTCCATGGGCCATCATGTTGGAGGCATTGAGTGGGAAGATGAGATGCCACACATGAATATGATGTCAAATGAAAAAAATACAAAGTGGGTTTTACGCGATAAAAACTCAGGAAAGGAAGGATTTGATATTGATTTTANNGATATCAAGAAAATCAGATTGATTAACAGTCCAGATTCCGTACATCCAATGCAGCATCCATTCCACTTGCATGGTCAAAGATTCATTGTTATTTCAGAAAATGGAGAAATGAACTCAAATTTGTCATGGCAAGATAGCGTTTTAGTGCCTGAAGGAAAAACAGTAGATATTCTTGTAGAGTTTTCTAATCCAGGAGAATGGATGATGCATTGTCACATTCTAGAACACCACGAGTCAGAAATGACATCAAAAATAACCGTCAAATCCTAGCAAACAATTCAAGTGACCTCAAGTAGTTCTTATATGAAATGATAATGTGGAAATCTAAGAGGGCCATATGACATTGAAAAATATTATTTTCAAACAATTGTGGCTTCAAGTTGTTATCGCTTTACTAGTTGGATTAGGAGTAGGTTTAGTTTTAGGAGATGACGTGGGTGTCGGTTTAGATGACAATACATTAGATTCTCTATCATCATATCTGAAAATTCCAGCCAACATATTTTTGAGTGTAATTTTGATGATTATTGTTCCATTAATTTTTGCATCAATCATTGTAGCAATTACTAATTTANNATTTAGGAGCAAAAGAAAAAATAAAAACTCTAGGATTTGGTATTGGTATTTATTTTGTAATTACTACAACAATTGCAATTCTAATTGCAATAACTCTTGCATCAATAATTGCTCCTGGAAGTATTCTAGATCTTACTGCACTTCAAGAAACACATGACTTATCTGAAGAGGATTTGAAAGTCACAGAAGGCTTTTCATTAGATGATATTCCAGATGTAGTATCAAACATTATTCCAAGAAATCCAATTTTTTCATATCTTGAAGGACAGATGTTTAGCATTTTGGTAATGGCAATGATTGTTGGTTTGGCAATGGCAGCNNTGGTTTGATTGTAGGTCTGGTTGCCAAAGTGGGAGTAGAAACAATGGCAGGGCTTGGAGTATACATGGCAACGGTAATCATCGGATTGGGAGCAATGTTGTTGGTATACACAATGATCATAAAGTTTGTAGCTAAAAGACCAATCTCTTCTACATTTTCAAAATTCCGTAATCCACAAACTTTGGCTTTTTCAACAGCAAGTTCAATGGCAACAATGCCAGTGACATTAAAGACTGCAGAAGAGGATCTAAAGATAGATACACGAGTCTCAAAATTTGTAATTCCACTTGGAACAACTGTGAATATGGATGGTACTGCCTTGTATCAGGTAATAGCTGTCTTCTTTTTGGCACAACTATTTGCAATAGAGTTAAGCGTATTCTCCATACTTGTGATTATTGTTACATCACTTTTAGCTTCAATTGGAACTCCTGCAGTCCCTGGAGCCGGAACAATTGTCTTAGCTACAATACTCGTAACAGTTGGAATCCCACCAGTTGGAATCTTGTTATTACTTTCAGTGGATAGAATTTTAGATATGATTAGAACCATGGTCAATGTTACAGGAGATCTTACTGCATCTTGCGCGTTTAGTGAAATAACGCGAGAAAAGAATTGAGTAATATCAATTAAGATTAAGTGAATTTTGTAACTTTTGTTCTTTCTTTAGTTTCATGGCAGTCAATCCAGCAAATCCAAAGATTATTGCCAATCCAACATATGCCAATACTTGACTATACTCTATTAGAACTGCTGAAACTCCAGTTCCAACAACACTTGGAAGTAAAGATAATGCGTAGAGCCACCAACCACAGCAGCCAAGTGGAACTAGAGAGAAAAATGAAAAGAATGATGTTGCGGCAGTACTTCCAGAGTTTCCACCAAGTGCTTTTCTCTTAACATCTAGTTTGCAACCAAGCTGTTTACTTTTTTCAGACAAGAATACTTGTAGACCAATTCCAATACCCATACCAATTATCACAATAGAGTTTAGTTGAAATGCAGCACTGATTGCAGCATACGGTTCTAATGCAGGAGTTGTTGCAACAACAACTGACAAATAGATAACAACAGTAAGGATTCCAACAATAGTTGCTTTTTGGACAGGTCTCATTATTTATCACCATAAACTAGAGTTTGAGGATGAAATGCAACCCATTCAAACCAAAATCCAGGCTCAATAGGTAGCCTTTCTAGTTGTTTTCCCTCATATTGTCCAGAAATTCCCAATCCGTCATAGTTCCATTCAGAATTTGTTTGAATATCAACTAGTTTACCATTAGTATATTCAAAGTNNCAGAATACAAAGACACCAACATTATAGAAGTATCACCAACTGAATCATTTATCACTATTTGAGATTCAATATCACTTTGTTTGTAAGCTTTGTAGATTTCATCTAGATTAAACCCAATGATAATCTCTTTTGGGTGCATCCTGTCATCATTATACTCTACAGGGAACATTATTTGAGGTTCTGTGTAATAATTTCCATAAGGATCAGTTGCATAAGATCTTAGATGACCAGTATCAGTTGTTAATACCAAAGTTTCTGGATGTAGTGCTTTCCAATCACCCCAAGTAATTACATCAAAAGGAACCAACTCAAGTTGGTATCCTGTTAATTCACCTTTTACTGCAAGACCAAGTGCTTGACTCCAATAAGATTCAGTTAATCTGTCATACATTAACAAATTACTGTTGTAGAGTTTTCCAGACGTTCCAAACTCTACTTCTTGTCCATCAATAATTCTCTCAAAGACTTGATTAGTGTAACAGAGTGGACAATAAGTAACAGATACAGGAAAACCACCTACATTGTCATTTACAATTTCATGCCAAACCAAAATGAATAAAGGATATGCTTTTGCTTCACCGTTAATTTCTAGACCAATTACAGTATCTGAATTAGACATGAATTGAGAATCTGAAACTGTTGCAAATACAGGATTATCAATTGATGGGATTCCATCTTTTGGAGGACCTCCTCCTTTGATCTTATCAAGTGGAATCAGATGTTTGACACCATCAGTTTCCATTATCTCAAGTTCAGATACTCCCATCTCAGGAAGGATTACTGAGGATGAGGTAGGCGCAATTGTGACAAAAGGCTGAGAGTCTTCAGACAAAAACAAGGCCAAGCCTACAAGTGCAACACCGATAGCTACTACTGGAGCAAGAATCTTGACATTCAATTTTGCATGAATTTATCCTCTAAATTATTAAAAAATTATTCCACTTTTGGAGAAAATTTGGACAAACCCTTTTAATGATTTTTCAAAGGGCAGAATTAATGAATACAGAAGCAAACCTAAAGGGAAATGTATTACATGACATTACTCACTGGGGAATTAGCGCATCTATTGGTGTGATATTCATTGTACATAGTATAAAGAAATTTGATCCTAGTTGGCAAGAGTGGTTAATTTCAATAGGAATTCCACCCGAACTGCAATTACCAATTGCACTAGCTGAATTTATTGGAGGAGTATTGCTTGTTGTAGGAGTTCTTTCCAGAATTTCTGCTGCAATATTATCAATAATTTTGCTCGGAGCAATATTCCACATCAGATGGGAAAATGGATTTTTTGTTTCCAAAGGTGGATGGGAATGGGATTTGGTAATGCTAGCTGCAACACTTGCAATCATAGTAGCAGGGCCAGNNATTCCTAGATTCTTACAGTGATTATTTTATTTTTTTATTTAATTCTGTGATGAATTTTTTTATTTTTGGTTTTGGAATAACAGCTCCACATGCTCTATCATGTCCACCACCAGAACCACCAAGATCAGTTGCCAACAAATTAACTATTTTTCCCAGATGAACTTTACAGTTTTTGGAACCTCTAACAGATACTGCGTAGATACCGTGGTCTACTCTTTCCTTGTATGCAACACCAACATCTTTGCCAGACAATCCCATTACAAAGTTAACAGCACCGCTTGCACCAGAGTCAGTAATCTCCATGTGGCCAAGATTTTTCATGGTCTTCATGCCTGCCTTTACTTTGGCAATCATTTGAGATAGTTTTTCAACTTGGATTTGTGCAAATTCAAAGGTGTTTGGAATATCATGAGGGAATTTTGATTCTGCTAGCTCTTCAACCAGATACAGCAAGTAATCAGGTTCTTTTTGATGACCTACAATGTTGTAGGTTAGAACTGTAGCACTAATGAGCGCAAATTGTCTGTCATACATTTGAAGTAGTTTAGATCCTAGAGGTCTATCTTCCATGTAATCAGTGATTGCAGCACATGTTGCAACAAATGTTGCGTGTTCATTTAGTTTTGATTTGAAGGCATTGTAGACTTGAACAGTAGAACATTCGTTGATATCATGGATTACTTTGACTTTGATTTTTTGTAATGATTTGACAACAGCAGGATCAATGTCATGATGATCAATGTAAGTAATTGAGACTTTGTTTTTTCTTAATGTTTTCATAATATCAACAAATTCATCTTGAGTCTTTTTGCTTAGACCCAAATCACAAATGTATAATGACTTTAATTTTTCATCTAGTACTACTTGCTGTAATGCCTCCATTTGTCCAGGATAATCAACTAGGATTGCATCGCCACCAAATGCTTGTCTAATTAATGCAGCAGAACTGATACCATCGGCATCCTCTTTGTGTGAAATACAGATTACTTTGGTACGTTTTGATTTTGTTGTTTTTTTAGTGGTGGTTTTTTTAGTTGTTTTCTTGACAACTTTTTTGGTTGCAGTTTTTTTGGGGGTTTTGGTCTTTTTAGTTGCAGATTTCTTTGCAGTAGATTTCTTTGATGCAGCCAACATTATGAAAAATTACAAACCCTCATTTAAATGAAGAATGGAATCTCAAGATTTTCTAGATGGATTTTTGACGCTTTGATTTATCAGAGAACTCGAATCAAGATATACATCATACAGGGATAGTCCTTCCATTTGGTTTTGAGAGTCAACTTCCTGAATTTTTTTTAGTTCTTCAGCAGATGCATTTAGAACCAAGTCATCAAGTTTTTGTAGATTTTTGCGTTCACTGGGAGTCATTTAATTTTTGATTAAAAATTCTCATTTAGGGCCAAAAGTTGGCATATTAGACTAATTACTAAATTTCATAGACATGATTTTAGCGAAAATATAATAGAAGAATTTTTGCTAGGCTCATTATGGAGACCAAAAACATTGGCTTGCGAGGAATTGAGGTTGCAGATACCAGAATTTCAAACATTGATGGTGAGAAAGGCAAGTTAATCTACAGAGGATTTGATATTTTAGATCTTACAAAGAATTCAACATTTGAAGAGACAGCATACTTGCTGCTTTATGATAATCTACCAACAAAGGCACAACTAGATGAATTTAATTCAAAACTAGTTGAGGCAAGATACATCCCAAAACAGATGCAAAAGAACATGGGAAACTGGAGAAAGGATGCAGATCCTATGGATATGCTTCAGGCATTTGTTGCTGCACTTGCAGGGTATTATGATGAAGAATTTTCAAATAAAGAGGCAAGTTATGACAAGGCAATCAATCTAATTGCCAAAGTTCCAACAATAATTGCAAGTTGGCAGAGAATTAGAAATGGACTTCCAATTGTAGATCCAGATTCATCTCTCAGTCATGCAGCAAACTTCCTATACATGATGTCAGGCGAAAAGCCGGATCCAGAAGTCGAGAAGATTTTTGATGTGTGTTTGATTTTACATGCAGACCACACATTTAATGCATCAACATTTACAGCAAGACAAGTTGCATCAACTAGAGCTCACATGTATTCAGCAGCAAGTGCTGCAATTGGAGCACTAAGTGGAGAATTACACGGAGGAGCAAATACAGAAGTAATGAAGATGTTATTAGACATTAAAGAAATCGACAAAGTCGAGCCATGGATTAAAGAAAAGATGAGTGCAGGTGAAAGAATTATGGGAATGGGCCATGCAGTTTACAGAACATACGATCCTAGAGCCCAGGTTCTAAAAGAGCTATCAAGAAAACTTGCAGAAAAAACAAAAGAACCATGGTTTGACATGACTGAAAAAGTAGAAACTACAACAATTTCTGAGATGAAATCACAAAAAGGAAAAGACATTTATCCAAATGTAGATTTGTACAGTGCTTCAATTTACTATATGCTAAAAATTCCAGTGGACTTGAACACACCAATTTTTGCAATTTCTAGAGTCGTCGGTTGGGCAGCACACATCATAGAAGAAAAGTTTGCAGAAGCTGCACCAAAGCCAGCATTGTATAGACCAAAAGCAACGTATGTTGGAAAGTATTGTGGTCCAGAAGGTTGTGAATACAAAACACTAGACTTGAGAAAATAATTTTCTAATTTCTAGTACTAAGCCACTCTTTAGCTTTAGAATTTACATCATGCTTGTACAACACTTCAAAAACCATATCATAAAATGTGATTCCTTTTTTTTGTGCCTGATCATCAAGCCACTTTATGCCATCTGCTAATTCTGGATCATATTCAGAAAATTCTACTAATTCATCTACCATTTTTGAAAAGAATGCGTGAGATTCAAGCATACCTACACCTTTCAATCTTTGATCATAAGTGAAGGATTCAAAATATATTGACAAAAAACCACTTTTTGGATGACAATTGGACCATGTTTTCTATTTTGACGGAGATAGTGAGAAAATCTCATGGAAAATAGAGACTGGTGATTCTATTGCAGAGCAAGATAGAGAACATGTTCAAATGTACAAAAATAAAGTGACAAACTTACAATCAAAATTCATCGCGTTGCATGTTGGTCTATTTTGGGCAATTGGTGTGTTTATCATAAAAAATGGAGATAACATCAAAGTGATGTGTAGCGAAAAAGAAATGTTTGAGCATTTCAAATTCAATAAAGAAATTAACGATGAGTTTATCAAAAATAAAATACGATTCATCAAACAATTAATTTCTCAAAGAAAGTTGAAAATGGAATTTGAATTAGTTTAACCAAGAAAAAAGGCAAAGGAGCTTAAGACCAAAAACGGTAAGTTACTTGGTGACAGCTCAATTGCTTTGTATGATAGTATTACAATTCAGAATCATAAAACAAAGAATTGTTCAACTTCATTGACAACAACTAATGTTGGATTAGAGCGATCATATGTAATTTACAATGAATTTTTAGAAAATTTGAAAAAATTTGAAAATTTTGCACAAATCAAATCTCTTAAAAGAAAAAAACCAAAAAATTTCCAATATGAAGGTAAGAATGAAGATTAGATTTATTTACCTTATAGGAAGTCTCTGATCAACTATGGCAGGTATAGATAAGGCTGCAATTGGATTTTCAATCGCAATTGTAGCAATCGGAGTTGCATTTGCTATGATTGGCGATGCATCTCAAAATGCCGGACCCAGTGCTTCAGCTCCAGCTGCATCATATACAGCACCTGAGCCAGTAATGGATGAACCAAAGGCAGATCCTGTAAAACCAACAAAAGTTGGTTGGGATAGAGCCACATCTGATACAGACCCAGGAATTGGACATGAATCACATCAACTTGCAGTGCTATTGGCACCAAGTGAAAACACATATTCAGGTACACTTCTCTATGATGCATCTGAAAACATTCAGTTAGTCACACTTAGAGGACCAATCGGAGCTGATGAAAATCCAGCAAAGACTTGGACTCCAGATGGTGATACAATCTTCGAACTAACATTCGTTGATCCAAAGAATGCAAAAGGTGAGTGGGAATTTTCCGGTAATGCTTTAGCAGTTCACACAATGAAAACAACTCCATTCGTAGTTGACTACAAAATCCTCGACCTCACAGAAACAGAACCTATGATGGAAGAGAAAACTGTAGAACTTGAAGAAGAAATAGCTATGGAAGATACAACTCCAGCTATGGATGAACCAGCAGGTCCTATGACTCACACAGTTGAGATGCCAGCAGGTACTTCAGTTCCAGGATGTGAAGAAACTAACGAGTGCTACTTACCAGCAGATCTTACAATTAATGCTGGAGATACAGTAGACTTTGTTAACGTTGACACAGCAGCACACACTGTTACTGGTGGTAGTCCAGCAGATGGACCATCTGGTGTCTTTGACANNAAGTTATGATTACTTCTGTATGGTACATCCTTGGATGGTTGGTAGTGTCACAGTGAACTAAGCAAAACTTTTTTCCTTTTTTCTTATTTTATCTGGTTTTTCCTTATTGTTCTATTGTATGCTACACCAAATCTATGAGTCTCATCTCTAGCATGTTGTAAAATTTTCAAAGATGGTTTACTCTTTGCTATGACTACAGGTTTTCTACTTTTTGGGGTATAGACTTCTTCGTTTTCTTTTGCCAAAGATATGCAGGGGAGTTTCAGCCCTAGGGACTGTAAGGATTTTGTGGCAGAACTAAGTTGGCCCTTACCGCCATCAATTACTATCAAATCAGGTAATTCAGAATTCTCTTCTAGCAATCTATAGTATCTACGTTTAATGACCTCACCAATCATAGCAAAATCATCTCTTCCAGATACTGTTTTAATTTTGAATTTTCTATACCCAGATTTGTTTGGCTGGCCATTGACAAATTGAGCCATAGAACCAACTGCAAAGTCTTCACCATGATTAGAGATGTCAAAACATTCAATGATATTTGGAATAGTAGGAAGATGTAGAATGTCTTTTAGCTCAACTAGTCCAGGTTCTCCACCCTTTGTATGAATGAGTTTAATGTTTTTGAGAATCAAATTCATAATGTCTTTTTTCTTACCCTTTGTAGGAGTAGAAATTTTTACAGAAAAACCAGCTTGCTCTGAAAGTAATGATTCTAAAAGTTTCTGATTTTCCGGTAATTCACTTACAATGATTTGTTTTGGAATTTTATGTGTTGAGTAGTACTGATAAAGAAAATTAGAAAATGTGTTATCACCAACAAGATCAAAAAAGAATTTGTCACTGTCTCTAATTACCCCATTAATCATTCTAAAATTCATTACAGTTGCAGATTGTTCTTGAATGCCAATGCCAAAGTATTCCTCATCAGAATTTTCAACATATTCCATTTTTTGTTTGGTTTGAAGACTGCCCAGTCTAATCAGAGTATCACGAATGTCTTTTGCACGCTCAAATTGCTGCAATTCTGCTGCTTGATGCATCTCTTCTTCTAGTTTTTTTGTAAAAACTTTGGTCTGGTTTTTTCCTTTAAGGACTTGCTCTAATGCTGCAACATGCTTTGGATACCTCTCTTGAGCATCCTTGAATTCACAAGGTCCCTCACAGTTTCCCAAATGATATTCAAGACAGACTTTTTTTGGTAATGTTTTACAAATTCTGATTTGAAATGCTTTACGCAATGTGCCAATAGTAAGTAATTTGGAACTACCTTGAGTAAATGGACCAAATGTTTTTCCCTTGCCAAGAAATTTCCCATCCCTAGTACGTCTTGCAACAAGTAACCTAGGATATTTTTCATCAGATATTCTTAGATAGGTATATCGCTGTTGATCCTTTAATTCAATGTTGAATCTGGGACGATATTTTTTGATCATGTTTGATTCTAAAAGAAATGCTTCACTTTCATTATCAGTTAAAACAAATTCAATATCAGAAATATTTTCAACTAGTTTTTGAGTTTTGTAATTTTGATTTTTTAAAAAATATGACTTTACTCGATTTTTGAGATTTTTTGCCTTGCCAATGTAGATTATTTTTTCATCAGAATCTTTCATCAAATAGATTCCAGGATCTGTAGGAATTGTAATCTTTGAGATTTCAAAAGTCATTTCTTTACTAGTTTCTTGAGATATTTTCCAGTATAACTTCCTGGAGCTTTTGCAATGTCTTTTGGAGTACCTGTTGCAACAATTCTACCACCCTCATCACCACCTTCTGGACCCAAATCAATTATCCAATCAGAGTTTTTTATGACATCCATATTGTGCTCAATTACAATTACAGTATTTCCAAGATTTACCAGTCTGTTTAAAACATCTAATAATTTTTGAACATCTGCAAAATGCAATCCGGTTGTAGGCTCATCTAGAATGTACATGGTTTTTCCAGTACCTCGTTTTGATAATTCTGAGGCTAGTTTCACACG
>JABAHO010004860.1_pt1 | contig 10173 bp, 10 predicted proteins | sample 7062071 | NCBI WGS metagenome assembly JABAHO01 (sample SAMN14534356, study PRJNA622989) | marine sediment metagenome | biome: marine biome [ENVO:00000428]; feature: marine pelagic biome [ENVO:01000023]; material: deep marine sediment [ENVO:00002113] | place: India: Gulf of Kutch | collected...
TGGACTCCCCCCGTGGGATGTCTTCCATCAAGGCCTTTCATTCAAAACGCCGCTGACCATAGGCACGGCGGTGATCGTGGTCGGGGTCGTCCTGCTGGTCGCGATGATCTGGCTCCGAGAACCAATCGGCCTCGGAACGATCGCCAACGTTCTGGTAATCGGCCTTGCCATCGATGGCACTCTCTGGCTATTTGATGAGCCGACTAACGCCGCGGTCCGGGTTGCTCTCACCATTGCCGGACCTTTGGTCGTGGGTATAGCCACCGGCCTCTATCTCGGAGTCCATCTCGGGCCGGGACCCCGCGATGGGATCATGACGGCTCTCGCCAAACGGGGTGTGCCTTTGTGGTTCGCTCGCTTCGGGATTGAGGCTGCAGCCTTTGTGGCCGGTGTGATCATGGGGGGTCGCGTCGGCTGGGGCACGGTCTGGTTTCTGGTAGCAATCGGACCCGCCGTGCACTGGTCCCTGGCGAGAATGTCGCTTCCGGCGCCCTGGCCAACAAAGGACTGACGCTCGAGGTCAGGTCCCGCTCTGCCGCACCCTCGCCACCTCAAACATCGCCAGGGCTGCGGCAACCGATGCGTTGAGCGAATCCGTCTGCGAGGCCATCGGAATCGACACCAGCTTGGAAACCCGTTCGGACACTAGGCGACTCAGTCCCAAGCCCTCGCTTCCGACGACAATCGCCACCGGTTGGTCGAGCAACGGGAGCCCAAATATCGATTCGGCGGCCCCGGCATCGAGGCCCACCGTCCATACGTCCATCTGCTCGAGGCGCTGGACAGCATCGGCGATCGAATTAACCAATGCTACGGGAAGAACCTCCAGGGCCCCGGCGGCAGCTTTGAAGACGGTCGCACCCATCGGAGCCGCCTTTCGACCGGAAACCACCAGGCCGGTGCTTCCGGCCGCCAACGCCGAGCGAGCCACCGCCCCCACGTTCTGCGGATCCACCACATGGTCGAGAACNNGTCGACCACAGCTGCGCCCGGCGGACGCTCCACAGTAAGCCGTTCAACTCTCCCGGCGTCTAGCGCGGCTGCAACCGCGTGAAGGCCCTCAACCCTATCTCCGATGCCAACGGCTTCCACCTGACGCATCCTCCATAACAATCCCCAGCTGGAGCAGTTCGTCGCGAAGCTGGTCCGACAAGGCCCAGTCCTTGCGCTCCCTGGCCGCATTCCGCAGAGCTACGAGCCGGTCGACCAAGGTCTCTGGTTCCCCGGAGTTGTCAACTTCGAACTGAGCCGCCAGCTTGGCCAGGGTCCCCCCAATATCACTGAGGTCTGCAAGCGGCTCCTTCAAGCCTAGGACACCAACGACTTCGTCATAAGCGGCAACCCAGGCGTCAACCTCCTCGCCTTCGTCGACGCGGGCGTTCCCCTCCCGGATCAGATCGAACACCACCGACAGCGCGCCGGCCGTGTCGAAGTCATCGTCCATGAATGCCTGGAAGCGTTCGATCGACCCCGGCAAGGAATCGGCCTGCGGCGGGGCATCGAACCTGCGACGGAATGCCCATATCCGCTCGAGCGACGCTGAAGCGTCATCCAGCGCTTCCTCCGTGAAGTCCAGCGGCTTGCGATAGTGGGTTCGCAGGTAGAAGAGGCGCATCGCCAGCGGCGGGTACTTGTCGAGCGCACTCAGGAGGTCGACGACCAGTCCGGTCGACTTGGCCATCTTCTCTCCTTTGAGGTTGATCATGCCGTTGTGCAACCAGTAACGGACAAACTTGTTGCCGTAACCGGCCTCTGCTTGGGCGATCTCGTTCTCGTGGTGGGGAAACACCAGGTCGGTGCCACCGCCGTGGATGTCGAACCCATCGCCCAGGTACTTGTGGGCCATCGCTGAGCACTCGATGTGCCATCCGGGCCGGCCCGGACCCCACGGGGACTCCCAACTGGGTTCACCAGGCTTGGCCGCCTTCCATAACGCAAAGTCGAGTGGATCCCGCTTCTCCTCTCCCGGCTCGATGCGCGCACCCGACACCAGATCGTCGATTCGGCGCCCGGACAAGGCGCCGTACCCGGCAAAGGACCGGACTATGAAATACACGTCGCCCGACTCAGTTGCGTAGGCATGCTCCCGCTTGATCAGTTCTTCGATCAACTCGATCATCTCGGCAACGTGCTCCGTGGCCTTGGGCTCAACATCCGGTGGGCGGACACCGAGCTTTCGGTAAGCGTCGCGGAACTGATCAGCCGTCTCGGTGGCAAGCTCTTCGGGTGTGATGCCGCGCTCGGCAGCGGAGGCGATGATCTTGTCCTCGATGTCGGTCACATTGGCCACGACGGTCACCTCGAAACCACGCCACTCCAGATAACGTCTGATGACGTCGAAGACCACCGCCGCCCGCCCGTGCCCCACATGCGGCGCAGCCTGAACGGTCGGACCGCACACATACATCGCCACTCGACCCACGTCCCGTGGCTCAAACTGGACTAGCTCCCTGCCAAGAGAATTGAAGACCCGCATGTTGGCCATGGTAGAAGGGATGCTCCTGAGGCAGTAGCGTCACCCCATGCTGGTTCCGCCCGATCGTTTTCTCGTTCTCGGCCACCGGGGGGCGTCGGCACATGCCCGGGAGAACACAGTTGAAGCCTTCGCCTTGGCCGCCCAGCAAGGCGCCGATGGCGTCGAGCTCGACGTGCGGCGTACGGCCGACAACCAGCTGGTAGTTCACCACGACCCAACGCTGTCCGACGGCAGCACCCTCGTGACCCGGAATCTGGATGAGATCAGGACCGTGGCACCGCACGTGCCGACCCTAGAAGAGGCGATGACGGCCTGTGTGGGCCTCATCGTCAACGTCGAGATCAAGAACTGGTCGGCCGAACCGGACTTCGATGCAGACGAGCGAGTGGCAGCTGCGACCGCCGAGTGGCTGGTTGGCCACGGATGGGAGAATCAGGTTTTGGTGTCGTCCTTCAACCCGCAGACGATCGACGTGGTCAAGGCCGAATGGCCCGCCCTGGCAACCGGACAGCTGGTCGGCACCGGCGTCGATCCGCAGGAAACCCTTGCCTGGGTCGCAGACCGGGGCCATCAAAGCGTCAACCCGAACTGGTCGTCGATTGCCGATGCCGGCACGCTGGTTGCCGGCGCGCATAGGCATGGCTTGTGGGTGCTGCCCTGGACGGTCGACGACCCGGGCGTCATCCGCTCGTTGTATGAAGCCGGCGCCACGGGGGTGTTCACCAATGACCCGCGGGGCGCCCGGCGTGCCCTGCAGTCTTCGATCTGACCTCAGACGTCGATCGTAACCAGTGCGGCGGCGGCCAAACCCTCGTCACTACCGATGAAACCCATGCCGTCTGTCGAAGTAGCTTTGACCGACACCAGCTCGGCGTCGATCGCCAGGACCTTGGCCAGATTGTCCCGGATCGCCTGCCTATGCGGGGCCACCTGCACCGACTCGGCAATGACGGTGACGTCCACATAACTGATGATGACTCCGCGGCACAGCTCGACAACCGTGCCCAGCAGGTCGAGGCTATTCGCTCCAGCCCACTCGGGGTCAGCGGAGGGGAAATGAGCGCCCAGGTCGCCGAGACCGCACGCCCCGAGGAGGGCATCGGCGACGGCGTGCGCCACGACATCGCCGTCAGAAGTGGCATGGACCCCTCGTTGGGCATCAGCAACGACACCTCCCAGCAGGAGCGGCGGTGGGCCGCCCAGCCGGTGCGCATCGAAACCCCAGCTAACTCGCATGAATTGCCTCCAACAGTGTGAGGTCCTCGGGAAAGGTCACCTTGAGATTGGTCAGCTCGCCGTCAACGGTCACTAACGAGCCGCCCAGCTGCGCGACCATCTCAGCGTCGTCGGCGGCGTCGAACTCGGTCTCAGAGTGAGCCTGTCGCAGCAAATCTGTAGTGAAACCCTGTGGCGTCTGGACCTGGACGAGGTCGGTTCGATCCAATGAACCGAGAACCTTGTCCCCGGTGACGTGCTTTATCGCGTCCCGGACTGGAATCACAGGCACCACGCCGTCAACGTCACCCCGGGTCAGACGTGCTAGCACCCGCCGAACGAGGTCATTGCTCGCCAGCGGTCGAGCCGCGTCATGGATCAACACATACGGAACGCCCTCGGGTATTCGATCCAGGCCTGAGCGCACGGAATCGCGCCGGCGGGGACCAGGTGGGGCGCCGCCGCCGACGTCACCAACGACCACGACATCCGCCACACCGCCGTTGACCAGCGCTCGCCGGGACCACTCCCACAACGCTTCGCCACCGAGTTGCTCGAATTGCTTTCTGCCACCGAACCTGCTGCCAAGACCGCCGGCGACGACGATGCCCCAGACTTGGGTCACGCGGCCATTCGGCCAAACAGCATGCGACCGACTTGGGTGCGAACCGCGTTCGACACCTCCACCCTCACCTCTTTGCCCACTGCGTTACCTGCCTGTTCGATAACCACCATCGTCCCGTCATCGAGATAGCCGACTCCTTGTCCTGGCTCCGAGCCTACCTTCTCGACCGTGACCTCGATCAGGTCGCCGGGACTGGCCTGGGGACGCAGCGACTCGGCGACCGAGTGAGGATTGAGAACGGTGAGCCCACGAACCTCGGCGGCCACCGACAAATTGTGATCGGTGGTCACCAACGTGGCTTCGGTTCTCTCAGCTATTACCAGGAGCTTGGCGTCCACCTCCGCCACCTCCGGCACCGTCTCTTCCAGCACGGCCAACTCGACCCCTCCGATATGCCGCAGCATCTCGAGCCCCTCAAGTCCGCGCCGGCCGCGCCGTCGTCGGTTCTTGTCGCCCGAGTCGGCAATAGCTTGCAGTTCGTCTACGACGAAGGTCGGAACCCAGAATCGGCCACGCGCCAATCCGGATCGGGCCAAGTCGAGAATCCTTCCATCAATAGCGGCAGAGGAATCCAGGAGGAAGGCCTTGTGATCGGCATCGAGCCGGTGCGAAGCCATTGGGGTCCGGGGACGGAGCCCGACCGATGCCAACAGCTCGTCGGCACGCGCCGCGAAGATCGCGGCACTGAAAGCTGCGATCAAGAAGACCACCAGCCCCGACAGTGGCCATCCCACCTCGGGCGGCAACAGAATCACAATCGGCAAGCCGAGGACGAGGCCGACTGCCAAGCCGAGGCCGATGCCGAAGGCTCCGGCGAAGAGTTCCGGCCCGCTGATCCGCGGCCCGAGCGCCGCCGGCGCCGCGTCGAGCGCTCGGCGGAACAAGCGGCCGAACGCACCGCCAAACACGTAACCCAGTCCGGCCCCAATCGTGGCACCGACAATCGCCGAGCTTTCACCGATGCTGGTGCCGATCATGAAGCCGGCGGTCGTCGCGGTCAGCGTGACCAGGAGCCTGGTCGCCTCGACCATCATGCGACTACTCCTCTTCCGGCATCTCCACTTTGGGAAGAGCGCGGTTGATTCGCTTGGTGGCTTCTTCCTCCTCGACGCCCAGCGCGAAGCGCAGCTCGCTGTTGAGGATTAGGTGGGCCTTGGAAAGCATGCGCTTGAGGGCTGGTGAGATTCCCTTGGTCTGCTGGGCGTAAGTGAGATCGCGCACAACCTCGGCGACCTGGTAGATGTCGCCGCTGTTGATCTTCTCGGTGAGAACTTTGTACCACCGGCTCCAGTTGCTCCCTGCCTCTTGCGGATCATCCTTGAAGACTGCGAATACCTTGCGCGCCTGGTTCTTGGAGATAACGGGGCGAACCCCGAGCTCCTCGGCCCGGTCGACGGGTACTCGAACAATCAGCTGATCAGTGGCTACCTCTAACACGAAGTAATCCACTCTCTTTCCATCGACCGGTTGCTTCTCCTTCTTTACGATGACCGCCGCTCCGTGGTGTGGATAGACCACCTTGTCGTTGACTTTGAAGTTGAGCTTCTTGATCTTGCGGGGCGGTGCCTCGGCGGGCGTCTCGGTCTCGCCGACAGGCGGCCGGGTTGCGGCTGCGGGTTTCTTGGCCCCACGCTTCGTGGGCTGAGTCTTCTTGGCCGCAGGTTTCTTCTTGGCAGCCGGTTTCTTGGGCGCCGGTTTCTTGGGCGCCGGTTTCTTCTTGGCAGCCGGTTTCTTCTTGGCAGCCGATTTCTTTTTGGCAGCCGATTTCTTGGGCGCCGGTTTCTTCTTGGCAGCCGGTTTCTTCTTGGCAGCCGGTTTCTTGGCCCCACGTGTCGTGGGCGCAGCCTTCTTGGTGCCCGACTTCTTAGACGCCGTCTTAGCTTTTGACGCGCCGCGTTTCGTTGTGGTCATAGGTGGCGGGATGATAACCCGCTCAGTCGGCTAGACCTGGGAGCACCGTGCCAGCCTCCTGCTGAAGCTGATCGAAATATGCCCGGAGCTGCCGAGCGCGGGCGGGGCCGACACCCTCGACGGTTCCGAGCTTTTCGACCGGTGCGTCGAGCATCCGGTTGAGGTTCTTGAACTTGGCAACCAGGCCTTCCTTGACGCTGGTCGGAACGCCCGGCACTCCTTCCAGGACCCGATAGCCGGCTGGGCTGGCAACCTCATCGAGATCGGGGAACCGATAGACCCCTGCCACCGCCTCTGCGGTATGGACCTCGGAAATCCTGAGGTCGGCCAGAGCCTCGAGGGTCTTGTTGCGAGCGGCGCCCTTCGCATAGTCGGCAATCACCACATCGGCCAGGCCGGAGATACCTTGCAGCAGGTCGTGGGCCTGGAATTCGATCAGACTCCCTTCGTCGCCCAACGCCACCGTCAGGTTGGTGATGTCATTGCCTAGTCGTCGGATGATCTCGGCCCGTTGAATGATCGAATTGGCGGTCCGGTAGGTGACCGTACCCTCCACCTCCTGGCGGGTCAGGAGTTCCTCGGCCGAATCCAAGCGACGACGGAAACGGTCCAATGTCTGCACCATCTGATTGGCTCGGGGCAACACTGTGGCCGGACTCTCGAGCTCTTGGCGTGTGCCATCTGTGAAGACGATTGCCAGTTTGCGGCCCTCACTGACCGAAACCACGGCCGTGCCGGTCTGGGTCGCCATCCGCTCCGCCGTCCGGTGTCGGGTTCCCGTTTCGGCAGTGGGAAGGGTGGCATCGGGGATGAGGTGGACGTTGGCCCGCAGGATCCGCTCACTTTGCGAATCGAGGACGATCGCCCCATCCATCTTGGCGAGCTCCGCCAGTCGTTGGGCGGTGTAGGGGGTGTCGCGGAGGGCGAAACCGCCCGTACACAACGCTTCGACCTTCTCATCACTCCCGAGCACAACCAGAGCGCCGGTCCGCTGTTGGATGATCCGTTCAATACCCTCGCGAAGCTCAGTGCCCGGAGCTAAGCGCCGCAATAACTCCAGTATCGCTTTGGGCGTCTTCTCCGTCATGCGGTCGCGAGGCTACTACAGGCCCCGGAACCCCCGGCACCAACCCGGCGTCCAGCAATAACTCCTCGATCCGTACTCGCTCGGCCGATGGGGCCACCACCTTAAGGCCCATTCGCTCGACTTCTTGCAGCCTCCGGTCCAAATGCGGGACGGTCCGCACCTGGCCCGTTAATCCCACCTCACCCCAGGCGGCCGTGCGTCCCAACGGCGTCCCCAGCAGCGACGAAACCAACGCCAACGCCACCGGGAGGTCGGCCGCCGGCTCGCGAACGCGGAACCCGCCCGACAAATTCACAAACACATCCAGCTGGCCGAATGAGAAACCGGCATGGCGCTCGAGGACCGCCAACAACTGATGCACGCGAGCTAGACCCACGCCTTTGACGCGGCGGCGCGGCTGGGAAGTCGAGCTAGGTGCTACCAGCGCCTGCACTTCGACCAGCAACGAGCGGCGTCCCTCCACTCCAGCAAAAGCGACGGTGCCGGGGACATCACCCCACCACTCACCCAGCAAGGACTCCTGCAGCTCGATCAATCCGCGTTCAGTCATCTGAAACAGGCCCACCTGGTGGGTGGCGCCAAACCGGTTCTTCTGGCTGCGAAGGACTCGCAAACCCAGCTCTGGCTCGCCCTCCAGCGAGAGAACGACGTCGACTAGGTGTTCGAGCTGCTTGGGCCCGGCTATCGCACCGTCCTTTGTGACGTGACCCACCAGCACCAACGCGCACCCCGACTCCTTGGCGTGTCGAACCAATCGGGCTGCCGACTCGCGGACCTGGTTGATACCCCCCAACACTCCACCATTCGCCGGGGAGTTGACAGTTTGAATCGAATCCACGATCAAAACGGCCGGTTTCGACCGTGTGGAATGCTCGACGATGACACCCACGCTGTCTTCGGCCACCACCGACACCTTGCCGCAACCGAGCCGATCGGCTCGCAGACCAATCTGCTGCACCGATTCCTCAGCAGTCGCAAGCAAGGTTGGGGCATCTGCGGAACTAAGTGCGTCGGCAACTTGCAGGAGCAGGGTCGACTTCCCGATACCGGGCTCACCACCCAACAGAACCGCAGAACCGGGAATCAGACCCCCACCGAGAACTCTGTCGAGTTCAACCACTCCCGTCACCAGCCGCTCCACCCGAGCCTCGCCGACGCCGACCACGCTGTGAACCCCCGAGCCGGTTTCCGCCAGGGGTTCCTGCGCCCGGCATTGTGAACAAAAGCCCGCCCAACGAGGCGAGGAGAACCCACAGGAACTGCACAGGAAAGCCATGCCGACAGCGTAAAGACCCGGTGTGACAGGAAATCGCGCTCTCGGATGGCCGCCAACCCGAGTTCCGTGGCAGAATGGCTCACCGTTGGAAATGAGGAGAAGGCTTGGCAGACCCGCCCGAAGAATTCGACGACCTATTTGAGCCAGTGACGGGCGTAGAGACGGCCATCCCGCCGGCGCCGACCACGACAGTGGCATGCCCCTCATGTGGCACCGCTAACGCTTCTACCAGCCGCCACTGCGTCGCGTGTGGAGCACGAGTTGCTCAAGGACCGCTTCCGATGGCGCCGCAGCCCCTAGTACGAACCACGGCAGGCTCGCGAGCCCTGGTGGTCACGGCCGCAGTGATTGCCATCGTCGCGGTTGCCGCCTTCATCTTCAATGCCTTCGACAGCGACGATGAGCCGGGTCCGGGAACCACAGTCGCCGGCACGGGGACAACGGTTGACGGCGGCGCGACGGATACCACCGCGGTCCCGCCGCCGGCCGCCGAAACCGTTCAACTGGTACCCAATCGGGTCGTTCCCTCGGCCCAGCTGTCCGACTTCCCGGCATCAAATCTGATCGACAGCGACCCGACCACCATGTGGCAGGTGGGACAGGAAGGCGTCGGGGCCACCGTTACGTTCTTCTTTGAGCAACCGGTGTCACTGCAGCGAATCGAGTTCCTCAACATCGCTGATCCGGAGGGCTTCTTGCGCAACTTCCGGATTCGAGACATCAGGATCATTCCCGACGACACCACCCGGGCGGTGGTCACAGCCCTGCAAGATATTCAGGATGTGCAACCGATACCGATTCAGACCACGTCGACCCTGAGCCTCCGCATTGAAGTGACTTCGACCTTCCCGGCCGAGGCCGTCGGAGAGCTGAGCCCGTTCAAAGAGCTGGCGATCCAGGACATCGCCTTCTTTGGCTCAGTGGTGGGTAGCTGAGCAGTACGCAGTAGGCAGTACGCAGTAGGCAGTAGGCAGTAGGCAGTAGGCAGTAGGCAGTAGGCAGTAGGCAGTAGGCAGTAGGCAGTAGGCAGTAGGCAGTACGCCAGAGCGCAGCGTCTTACATCCGTGCACATCATCGCTTCAGGTCGTGAAACCCAAAGGAGACTTGGTTCTTAAAGGAGAGTGCTTCGCGCTCGACCAGTTCGCAACCTCAGGCTGAGGCGGCAGCAGTCACTTCTCGGCTATGACCCTCATCGCCCTGGCAGTTGCGAAGCAACTGCTTGGCTGGGCGAAGCCCAGCCGCTTACTGCTTGATGTAGGGCTGGCCGTCTGCCGCCGGAGGTCGCGCCGCACCGACCAGCCCTGCCACCACGATGACCGTGATGATGTAGGGAACCATCAGAAGAATCTCAGACGGAACCGGAATGCCAAGCAAGCTGAGCTTGGTCTGCATTGCCCGGGCGAATCCGAATACCAGGCCGGCCGCCAACGCTCCGAATGGCATCCATCTACCGAAGATCATGGCGGCCAGTCCAATGAAACCGACGCCGGCCGTCAGGTTCTCCTCGAAGCGCCCGACCTGGGAGAGCGTAAGAAAGGCTCCTCCGAAACCGGCGACAAACCCCCCGAGGATGGTGTTGACGT
>JABAHO010004809.1_pt1 | contig 10172 bp, 10 predicted proteins | sample 7062071 | NCBI WGS metagenome assembly JABAHO01 (sample SAMN14534356, study PRJNA622989) | marine sediment metagenome | biome: marine biome [ENVO:00000428]; feature: marine pelagic biome [ENVO:01000023]; material: deep marine sediment [ENVO:00002113] | place: India: Gulf of Kutch | collected...
ATACAGGTTGAATCTTCTTGCAGGGGATATTCTTGGACTTATTCGTGCATTAGGTGAAAGACGGGCAATAATAGTTGGACATGATTGGGGTGGAGTTGTAGCTTGGTCTCTTGCAGCCTTTAATCCAGAAGCTACAGAGAACTTGGTGATCTTGAATGCGCCCCATCCCAACGCCTATACAACGAGGACTAAAAGTTTACTGAGGCAACTGCAGAAAAGTTGGTATGTTTTCTTCTTTCAAACAGCCGACATTCCAGAAGAGGCTTTGAGTCGAAACGACTATCTATTTCTAAAAAGTATGCTTCGACTTTCTTTCGTCAAAAAAGACGTTCTCACAGACGAAGATTTGAAGGTTCATGCAGAGGCGTGGTCAAAACCAGGAGCCTTGACAGCAGCGATAAATTATTATCGGGCTAACATGAATCCCGCCACATTGTTTTCGGAGAGAACGATAGCTTTTCCAAAAATTAAGTCGCCTACGTTGGTAATTTGGGGAGAAAAAGATGCTGCTCTTTCAAAAGATTTGATAGCCGATACAGATGAATTTGTGGACGCCCCCTATTCTATAAAATATCTTCCAAATTGCGGTCATTGGGTTCAACTGGAAGAACCGAAGCTTGTCAACAAATACATACTCGAATTTCTGAAGAATTCTTCCTAAATGCCGAATTTGATGTCTTCAAAGATTTGTGAACAGCATAAGGATGAAAACGTGATTTCCAACCCCATGGATTCAGCCAACTGGATGGCTTCTTCGGTTGGAAAGGCGATGGCGTTGACCCCAGCTTTCACAGCTAACGTGTCGGTTCTCCTCCGATGTTTACCCTTCGGTCTCATGCACCCCAAGACTATTGGAGTTTGAGGCATCATGAGTCTGGCTGTTACCAGCACCTTCGCTATGTCTTCCGGTTCAGTTGGGTTCACCTTTTCCATAGGCGTGCCATGTATTGGCATGAAAGCTATTATTATAACCGCTGAAGGCGAGTATTTTGAAATCATTTCTAGCGCTTGAAGTTCGCCCTTGAGTTTGCCGTGGTGAAGCCCCACAAGCACATGAGGCACCAATGGGATTTCAGATTCGTGCAAAGCCCTTAGAGACCTGTCGAAGTCCTCAACGGTGACTTTTAGTTGGTAAACTTCCCGTATTGTTTCGTCGGAACCAATTATGTCAATTAGGGCGGCGTCAACTCCAGCTTTCTTCAGCCTCTTTGCCGTGGAAAGGTCGATGACTCCAGTGTGCGCTGCTATGGTTAGCCCAAGCTCGCTCTTGATCTTGGCAATGGCATCTACGAACTTGTTAAGGGGGACAGAACCGTCTGGCAAGCATCCTCCGCTTATGAGACAGCCAATGGCCCCTCTGTTTTTCAGTTTCACGCAGAGGTTAAATAGTTTCTTTGGAGTAAGAGCTGGAAACATGGTGTTGAGAACTTTTCCGTCGCAGTGCTTGCATTTTAGAGCGCAAGAGGAGCCTGTGATTGAAATGGATGGGAAGGCGGTTGGAGAAGAACAGAAGTAGCCGGTTTTGTAGTAGATAAAACTTGGTGCGTAGAATCGAATTTTCTTTGAACTATTAGGAAATTTTCCTCTTTCAATCATCGAAGCAACTTCATTATTGGGCATCTGCCACAATGTCTCAATGTNNTGTACGCGCGCTGTTCTGGGTCTTGCGTCGTGTCTGTAGTTCTTTTGCAGTGGATAAAAGCCTTGAATCCAGAGCTAAAGAATCTCTGGCCTTGAGCAAATAGGCATTTTCTTCTAGGCATGCATGCAGATACCAAGAGAGTGGCAAATGACCCGCCTCCCCCAAGAGATTTGACAGTATTATGGAATGCGCGCGCACTGTTTTTTGTGGATTCAGCTCATTTTCTGAATATTTTTATGATTTCAGGCATCTTGGCTATGATTGCTTCCATCAAAGGTTCGTTTATTTCTATGTCAATTGTGATCTTTGCTTGTCCCTTCTTCTGTTCCGTCAGACTTTTCACCTCCTTTCCTAATATCGAAAAAAAGATCCACCTCAATAATATAGTAATACTTTCTTTTTCGCTTGACTTTCAACTTGTAGTCTTCTATCGCCCCTTTATCTTTGATTTCTCTAAGTTTTTTGTTTAAGAAAGACCTTATAAACCGTGGAAAAAACCTCTCCAAAACAAAAGAAAATGATTTGAGACTTGTAGCGAGACTATTTCCGATCTTCATATCAACTCTCCAAACAGACCACGTGGAGCGCGCGCATACAAATCAGCATATCTCAATTTCAACTGTCTTCGGAATTTAAGTGTATGTTACTGTTGCTTAACAGTCACACAGCATTATAAGCAAGTAAGGTACCATTCTCTGTTTAGTGAAGGCAATGGAAAAAGAGAAATGTATGGAAGCGATGGATTTCATGAAAGACTGGGATACTTGGAGATCAACCATCCGAGAAGCAATTTCTCAAGCTCGAAATCTAGGTCTTTCCGAGGAAACAATTCAACAAATGTCGGAGGCTTTAGCAAATTTCCTATCGGAAAAGGTTTGTCCTGCCACTCCGGAAGAAGAGTTACTCAAAGAAATGTGGGACGTATCAACTCCTGAAGAAAGAAAGGTTTTGACTCAAATATTCTTCAAAATGATCGAAAAATAGAGTAAAACCTTATCTCCCCCATTTTTTCCTTATGCGCGCGCAGAACATCATGATGAGTATCAACAACTATATTAGGTTTGAGAAAGATATTATTACACTCAACAAAATCGAATCTAGTTGAATTATTTATTCCACAAACAATCAAATATACGTCAGAAGCATCCACACCTCATGCCGGCGGATGTAGGAATGGCGTAACAGAATATATCAAATGAAACACTCAAAATAGGTGCATACGCATGCGCGCGCATCACTATTTTCCCTCCACCAACGCAACAATCTCAGCTAGAATTTGCTCATCCGTGAAGTGGCGCATGGTGATAGCCCTCTCCGGGCACGCGGCGCCACACAACCCGCATCCCTTACAGGAAGCAACGATGGTTCTGGCAATTCGGCCTCTTGGCGTTTCTTCGACTTGTATCGCCTTGAAGGGACATATCATCTCGCATAGTTTACAGCCTATGCATAGTTTTTCCTCCACAACGGCCGTTATAGCTTCCGCTCGTATTTTTCCAGCAGCCATAGGGATAGAGGCTCGTGTGGCAGCTGCATAAGCTTGAGCGATACTTTCAGCTACAGTCTTTGGACTATGTGCAGTGCCACAGAGATAAATCCCGTCCGTCGCAAAGTCAACTGGCCTTAACTTTACATGGGCCTCTGCGAAAAATCCATTTTGGTCGATTGAAACCTTGAGCATTTTCGACAGTTCTATACTCGATTGAGGGGGAACTAGCGGGGTAGACAATACAATTAAATCACCATCAATATCTATCTCTTCGCCTAAAAGTGCATGATATACTTTAACAGTTAAGTTTCCGTTATTGCCCATGACTTGTGGTGGCCTCTCAGAACTGTATTTGATGAATTTTATACCATTTTCAAGAGCTTTCCAACGAAGGCCCTCATTCTCTTCCCCATACGTCTGGATGTCACGGTAGAGAATGTAAATGTCGGTCTTTGGATATCTTTCTTTTATAAGTATGGAATTTTTTATAGCAACCATACAGCAAATCCTTGAACAGTAGGTTCTTCCATTCTCTTCCCTAGCTCCAACACACTGGATCATAACAACTTTTTCTGGTTCCTTCAACCGTTTCTCTTTGAGAAGTTGCTCCAATTCAAGCTGAGTGACCACATTCTCATGCACGCCATATCCGTATAGGCCCGAAGGTTTGAGCTCCTCGGCGCCGGTGGCGACGATTATGGTGCCAACTCTAAGCTCTACTTCTTCACCTTCTTTCCTGTGGATTACGGCCTCGAAGTTTCCAATATATCCTCTAATATCCTTAACTGTTGAGGAGGTCAATATAGTTATATTCTCATTCTTCCTCGTGCTGCTAGTGACTTGGTCTAAGGCTTTGTAGGCGTCTACTTCAACTAGATAGAGAGTGTATAGCTGCCTTAGCACTCCGCCAATTTCCGGCTCTTTCTCAACAATATAGGTCTTGAAACCTTGATTGGCTAGGCATAGGGCAGCGGTCATTCCAGCAACTCCACCGCCTATGACTAGAGCGGCTTTTTCAACATCTATTTCCACCTCTTCTTGGGGCTCTAGTAGACGCGCTCTTGCAACGGCCATCCTTATTAAGTCCTTCGCCTTCTTTGTAGCGGCTTCGGGTTCATGCATGTGGACCCATGAGCACTGATCCCTTATGTTCGCCATCTCAAAGAGATACTTGTTCAGACCGGCCTCCTCACAGGTGGCTCTGAACAAAGGCTCGTGGGTTCTGGGAGTGCACGAGGCCACCACAACCCCGTTGAGGCCATGTTTTTTGATAGCCTCTTTAATGCGAGTTAGCCCCTCTGAGGCGCATGTATACAGATTTCCTTCCGCGTAGGCGACGCCAGGCAATGTCTTGGCGTACTCTACCACGCTTGGGACATCCACAACCCCTCCGATGTTAAGCCCGCAGTGGCAAATGAACATACCGATTCTCCGCGAACTTCCGCTAGCTGTTTTCATCCTAGGGCTACACCTTCACCTTAACTGCTGATGCTATTGTCAGTCATTATTGCCTCCATCGCTCTAGCGACTGTCCCGCTCGCATCCGACACCGATTCAGGGATGTCCTTGGGCCCTTGACAGTATCCACAGATGAAGATGCCGGGAACATTAGTGTCAAGAGGTGTGAAGAGCGCGTCTTTGGACTTGAAGAACCCAAGCTCGTTAAGTTGGATGCCGAGGACGCTAGCTAATTCTTTGTTGCCCTGGTTTGGAATCAAGGCAGGGCAAAGCACAACGATGTCCGTGACCGTTTTCATTACCCCTTTCCCAGCCATGTCTTCATGCCAAATTGTGAGATCCCCTGTTTTTGGGTCTTCTGTGATCTCACCGGGGAGTCCCCTAATGTACTTCACGTTCCAGTTATTTTCAGCTCTGTTAACAAACTCCTGAAAGCCTTTACCAAAGACCCTGAGGTCTAGATGGAATATATTGACAGTTGATTCTGGTTCGTGTTCTCTGACCAGGATTGCTTCTTTCGTGGCGTACATGCAGCAGACACTGGAGCAGTAGGGAAGCCCACCCCTCAGGCTTCTTGAGCCAACGCATTGGATGAAGGCTATGCTACGCGGCTTCTTTTTATCTGAAGGTCTCATGAGCTTTCCGCGGGTTGGGCCAGACGCGTTAACTAAGCGTTCGAATTCCAGAGATGTTATCACATTCCCGAATTTTTTATATCCATATTCCTCTATCGTCGACGAGTCAAAGAGGTCAAGGCCGGTGGCGACGATTATGGCTGAAACATCAAGCGTGATTTCTTCGGGTTTTTGATCAAAGTCTACGGCATCTGCTTGGCAGAACCTTTGACAGATCTTGCATACCCCCCTCTGGAAGTACAGGCAGTTTTCCTTGTCAATTGTTGCGATGAGCGGGACAGCTTGTAGAAACGGTAAGTAAGCGGCTCCTCTCTTCTCCAGGCCTAATTCAAACTCGTTTGGTATTCTAACCGGACATTTTTGAGTACACTCGCCGCATCCCGTGCATTTTGTTTCGTCTATAAACCTTGGCTTTTTCAGAACTTTCACTTTGAAATTACCAACCGATCCGCTGACCTCTTTCACCTCTGAATAAGTGAGTAGGGCAATGTTCTTGTGGCGGAAACACTCGATCATCTTTGGGGCGAGTATGCATATTGAGCAATCCATCGTAGGGAAGGTCTTGTCCAGCTGCGCCATCCTTCCACCAATACTTGGGTTCTTCTCTACCAGATAGACTCTTAGTCCACGATTGGCTGCGTCCAAGGACGCTTGTATTCCTGCAACCCCCCCGCCAATGACTAAGATAGAACTTTTTCTCTCCAACAAGATTACCCATCATTTTAGGTTGATTTCATCGCCTCTGCCACCAGAACCGATAGGTCAGACGTTTCAATTATGTTCCCCTCAGGATTGGTTGTCGCACTCTCACTGATCACGCATTTCCAGTGTATTTGACACTTGGGGCACGCAGAGACGAGCAACTCTGCCCCAGTGTTCTTTGCCTCCCTCAATCTCATTGTCTCCATCATTCTCGAGTACCTACTGCAAGCCAACCAAGAGCTTACACCACAACAAGCGGCGTTTTTCCTGTTTCTCTCCATCTCAACCAACTCAACTCTAGGTATGCTAGCGATGACCTTACGGGGAGGACCATACACATTCATGTGCCTACCAAGTCGACATGGATCATGGTAAGTAACCTTCCTCGCAAACTTCTCATTAAAATCGAGCTTACCTCTCTCGATCAGGTCTGAGAGAAACTCTGACACATGGGAAACTTCGAAGTCTGGTTTGCCGAAGAACTCAGCATAGTCCTTTTTGAGCGTCCTATAACACTCAGCACAAGTCGTAATCACTCTTGATGCGCCCGTCTCATTGATAAGCGATAGGTTCAACTCCGCTAGCTTTCTAAAATTCTCCGCGTCTCCTGCCCATAATAGATCGTGGCCACAGCACCTTTCTTCACTAAGCACCACCGGTTCTATCCCCACCTTGTTTAGAACCTTCACCATGCTCTGAGCGATTTTTATGGTATCGGGTTTAAAATCACTAAAGATTACATCAAAATGAGGCAGACAACCGACGAAGTAAAGCGTATCTCCTTTCTCAGAGACTTTGGCACCCTTTGGGAGCCAATTCATTCTCTTCTGCTTGATCTTTGGGTTTGTCATAATCCTTGATACTGTTAGAGGTATGGCTCCATGGCTGCAGTGTTCTTCCAGAGCAGCATTGGAGGCCATGTTCCTACAGGTCCTGACGAATTCGGTGTATCTAACATCGGAAGGACATCTTTCACTGCACAGATAGCATGTCAGGCACATCCATAAATCGTTGCCCGCCAAAATCTTATTCCCAAGCCCTAGTTGAAACCTTTCAACAGTCTTTCTCGGTGAGTAACCTGCCCCAACCCTCGCTATAGGGCAGTTGCTGGTGCATTTTCCACATTCAAGGCAGTATTGAACGTTAGTTTCCTTGAAAGTTTTCAAAGCTTGTGCTGAGTTCATGGCTGTCTTTCTTTCAGTCCCTAACGGGATAACGGGGCCAATTTTTCTCAGAACCTCAGTGAAATCTGTTATCACCCTGGAGAACTTTTCTCCCTCAGCGGCCGATATCCATTCTAAACGCAATCTCTCAGGCTCTAGTCCAAGTAATTCGAAGAGTTTCCTAGTGCTGTCTATCCTCTCTTTAGCCTTTAGATTGCCACTTATGTAGTGGCACTCGCCCGGATGGCAGCCAGAAACGAGGATGCCGTCTGAGCCAGTTTCAAAGGCTTTGATGATGAAGACAGGGTCAACTCTACCGGAGCACATAACTCTTATTATTCGGACGTTCGTCGGATAACTGAACCTACTTGTACCAGCTAAATCTGCGCCAGCATAGCTACACCAGTTGCAGGTGAAAGCTAAGACCCGTGGCTCGAACTTAGATGTTACATCTTCCATGAGATTACCCCAGGTTTGCCGCTTCAATCTGAGCAAGAATCTGATTGCTGGTGAAGTGTTTCATAGTGATAGCTCTCACAGGGCAGATTGCGGCGCAAACACCGCACCCTTTACACATTACCTCGTTTACCCGCGCCGTCAAAATTTTGGTGCCCGCTAACCACTCAGACTCCAGCATTTGAATAGCGCCGAATTCGCATGCTTCCTCGCATTTTCCACATCCTCTGCACAGCTCCTCATCAATAAACGCTGTTATCGCCTCAGCACACGCCATCTTGGTACTCAACAGTGTTGATGCCCTAGAGGCAGCGCCATACGCTTGCACTATGCTCTCGCTCACGCTGGCCGGCCAGTGCGCACTACCACAAAGGTATATGGCATCCACCGCAAAGTCGACAGGCCTAAGTTTGACATGAGCCTCCAAGAAGAATCCGTATTCGTCGATGGGCACCTTCAACATCTTTGCCAGCTCTTTAGAGTCGGGGTGCGCAACCATTGGTGTTGATAGCACGAGCAAATCGTAGGGCAGGCGCAGCTCTTCGCCTAGGAACTCGTCGAAGACCCTAACCACTCCCTTATCGACGAGGGGGGGCTTTTGAGGAGAATATCTCACAAATATTATTCCCTCTTCCCTCGCTTTCCTGTAGAGATCTTCATAGAGTGTACCGTAGGTCTGCATGTCTCTGTAAAGTATGAAGACTTGGGCCTCAGGGTTTCTCTCTGAGATTATCATGGCGTTGTTCAGGGCGGTCATGCAGCAAATCCTTGAGCAATAGTTTCTCTCCTCGTCCCTCGCTCCGACGCATTGGATCATCACGATATTGTTGGCTTTAAGTCCGCCCCCTTTCAGCATCTGCTCCAATTCGAGTTGAGTTACGATCTTTTCTCCATCATAGCCGTAAAGTCCAAGGGGCTTAAACTCTTCAGCCCCGGTTGCAACGATAATTACGCCGGCTTTGAAGGGAACTCTCCTTCCTTCGTGAGAAACTGTAATATCGTAGTTTCCAACGAAGCCCTTAACCTCCTCAACCGTTGCTGAGGTAAGCACCTCAATGTTCCTGTTTTTCTGTACTTCTTCTATTTTTGCTCCAACGAACTTCAAGGCGTCTTCTTGGGTAGGGTATATCTTGTACAGATCCCTCAAAAGACCGCCCAGCCTCCCCTCCCTCTCCACAAGGGTGACCTCAAACCCACGATCGGCCAGGCTGAGTGCACTGGTAATTCCAGCTATTCCTCCGCCGATGATCAGGGCAGCGGGAATTACCTCTACTTCAACTTCTTTCCCGGGAGACAAGAGTCTCGCCCTAGCGACCCCCATTCTAATCAGGTCTTTCGCTTTTTCTTTCGCTTTTTCTGTCTCTTTCATGTGCACCCAAGAACACTGTTCCCTTATGTTCACAAACTCGAATAAGTAGGGATTCAAACCAGCTTCCTTGCATGTATTTCTGAAGAGGGGCTCATGGGTTCTTGGGGTGCAGGAAGCCACAACAACTCGGTTTAACTTGTGGTCGGCGATAGCTTCTTTTATATCATTTAGCCCAGCCTCAGAACATGTGAAGAGATTATCCTTGGAGAAAGCGACGTTTGGTAGACCTTTAGCATATTCGACTAAAGCCTTAACGTCGAGGAAACCACCTATGTTTGTTCCGCAGTGGCAGATGAAAATACCGATTCTTAGATCTTCCATATCATTATCTGATTTACGCTCCTTATGATAATAAAGCTTGCTTTTATAAATTATAATCCAAGCAATAGGACAACTCCTTCAAATCGATGCGAAACAAACCAAATCGTTTATGTACTATAAAATAGAAGATATTAATGAAGTAATTTTAGGCTGGCAGATATTCTTGATGAAGGAAGTTGATGATGTAGATAAAAAGATTCTATCTCTACTATCTCAAAACCCTGAAATCTCTCAAATTGAACTCTCAGGACGTTTGAGAATCTCGCAACCAGCGGTTAGTGCAAGGATACGTAAACTTAAGGAAAAAGGAGCATTGGCATATTTTGTTGGAACTAGTGTTAAGAAAGCGCAATTGTTTCTTGCAAGAATAGATATCGCTACAAATAATGCTGAACATTTCGTGAATTTTTTAGATAAATGTCCCCTTTACCTCAACGTCTTCTTGACTTCTGGCAGATATAACCTAACCATTCTTTTAATAGGGGAGAATATAAGATCTATAATGTCCTGTGTGGATTCCCATTTAAGACGTAATCCGCTTATAAGAGATATGGAGTTTGACCTCATAGTAACTCCAATTCGAGATTTTATCGTGCCTATAAGAATTAATTTGGATAAAAAGATAATCACGCCATGCAAAAGCGAATGTAGCAATTGCACCTTATATATAAGCAATAGATGTTTAGGCTGTCCAGCTTCTATTAACTATAAAGGGACATTACTCTAAAAGATTACGTGAAGCAAAGGAAAACGTCAGAACTATCGCCTATATTGCCAATGTCTTGGACACTTCGGGCTGGCTGTCTGGTCCACAGCATCGAAGAGTTTAAGGACAGTCGCTTCTGTCGAAGCATGCATGCATGCCGTTTTAACGTCTACTCCAGTCATGTAAGTCAGCAAGTCCTTCTTGACGCTCTTTCAAGCTCGTTGTAATCTG
>JABAHO010029818.1_pt1 | contig 10170 bp, 7 predicted proteins | sample 7062071 | NCBI WGS metagenome assembly JABAHO01 (sample SAMN14534356, study PRJNA622989) | marine sediment metagenome | biome: marine biome [ENVO:00000428]; feature: marine pelagic biome [ENVO:01000023]; material: deep marine sediment [ENVO:00002113] | place: India: Gulf of Kutch | collected...
TTTCTGCATTCGGCGATCGGGCCGTGGGCGGCTATTTCCTCGATTTCGATATCGACCGGGAACAGGTAGCGCGCCATGGGCTCACCGTGGGTGATGTGCAGGACGTCATCATGAGCGCGATCGGCGGCATGCGAGTCACGGAAACCGTGGAAGAACTCGAACGTTATCCCGTGAATCTACGATACCCGAGGGACCTGAGAGACGACCCGGAGCAACTGAGTCGAGTCCTGGTGCCTACGCCGTATGGCGCGCAGATTCCACTTGCGCAACTCGCAAGTATCGAAATGCGTCGCGGCGCACCAGTCATCAAGAGCGAAGACGCCCGGCCGAATGCCTGGGTTTATGTTGATTTGAAAACGTCCGACGTCGGCGGGTTTGTGGCAAATGCCAAACAGGTCTTGAGCGAGCAACTGGATCTGCCAGCGGGATACTCCATTGTCTGGTCTGGGCAATACGAATACATGGAGCGCGCGGCTCAGCGTCTTCGCATCGTGATACCCATGACGTTGTTCATGATATTCCTCTTGCTCTACTTCAACTTCGGCAATGTCGCAGCACCTGTCGTTGTGATGCTGTCTGTTCCCTTCGCCCTCATCGGCGGATTCTGGCTGGTCCACTGGTACGGCTTCAACATATCCGTCGCTGTGGCTGTCGGGTTCATTGCCCTTGCGGGCGTCGCGGTTGAGACAGGTGTCCTCGTGCTGACCTTCATCGAAGAGGCGATTGCCGATCGACGACGAGAAAAGCTCGACGAATTTGAGCAGGGTGGCATTTCATCGCCGCACCTGGGTAAGGAGGACATTGTCGCGGCCGTGCACACGGGTACGTCACGTCGCGTTCGGCCCGTTGTCATGACGGCAACGTCAACTATCGTCGGACTGCTGCCGATCATGCTGGGTGGAGGCACAGGCTCGGATGTCATGCGACGTATCGCGGCACCGATGGTTGGGGGGATGCTGACGACGACCTTCCTGTGTCTCCTGGTACTGCCCGTGATCTATACCTTCGTGCTGCAGTGGAAAGCGGCAAGAGCAGCACGTGCTGACATCGTGTCGGACCAGAAAGAAATCTTACATCAGGAGAAAACGCATGAATAACTTGAAATCTGTATTCATACTGGGATTGGTGCTCTTGATCATCGGTTGCAGCGCCGAGGCGGAGCCAAAAGCATTGGTCACGGTCTATAAGTCCGCGACCTGTGGTTGCTGTTCCGGATGGAAAGATCATATGGCGAACAGTGGTTACCAGGTCGAGGAGATCAACCTGGACCAGCAAGAGCTCGCACTGGTCAAGCGTCAGCATGGCGTTCCTCATTCGCTGATGAGTTGTCACACAGCGTTGATTGGAGAATACTTCGTCGAAGGCCATATACCATCCAAGGTGATCGACAGGCTGCTGGCTGAGCGTCCGGCAATCGACGGCATCGCAATGGCCGGCATGCCGTCAGGATCGCCGGGCATGCCCGGGCCGAAAAACGAGGTGTGGAGAATCTTCTCTCTCAAGGACGGCAAAGTGTCCCAATACCAGGAACTCTAGCCGACGTACCAAAGAGTGCCGGTGAGAATTGCCATGAAAAGGCATCGACGTCATTCGCCACCACCATTCTGCCCTTGCGATGGGCTCTTGCCGGATACACTCTTGTTACTTACGTCTTCCGCAGGCGTTCTCGAGCAATTTGTGTGATCGGTCCGGTTTCAGCGTTGCTACCTGTTTCCGCACTGATGGGCCAGAGAACCGCCCGAAACNNGACCACGTCATCCCCTGCTGCAATGGCTGGTGACGATGAAGATTCTGATCAAGAACATGGTCTGTGATCGCTGCAAGTACGTTATCGAAAATGTCCTGCACGAGGTAAGCCTGACGCCAGTATCCGTGACTCTCGGTGAGGTGGATTTTGGAGACACCGAAATCGATGCTGGTCAGTTGGAGAAATTCCGCGGCAAGATAGAGCCGCTGGGCTTTGAACTGATCAACGACAGGAAAGGCCGGCTGATCGAAAACATCAAGAAAAGCGTCATTGCGTTGATTCAGCAACAGGAAGCGCCCGAAAAGTCCAAAATATCGGACTTTCTGGCTGGCCGGCTCCACCATGACTATGCGTATCTGAGCAACCTTTTCTCGGCGGTCGAAGGAGTGACAATAGAGCAGTACTTCATCAGCCAGAGAATAGAAAAGACAAAGGAATTGCTCGTTTACGACGAGTTGACACTGACAGAGATCGCCTATCGCCTGGGGTATAGCAGCGTTGCCCACCTGAGCCGGCAATTCAAGAAAGTAACCGGTATGACGCCCTCATATTTCAAGCGGCTGAGGGATGCCGGGCAGCGCAAGTCGATCGACAAGGTGTAAATTCTGCAATTAATTGCCAAAATCATGTAACAGTCATTTCCGCGGCTGACGGCATACTTGCTCGTGTAGATTCCGAGCGTGCGCGACAAATCAGAACGGGTGGCCGCGCCACACCGCCGAGAAACAAGAGTACGAAAGGGTAACAGCGTGAGCGAACACCACCACCAGCATTCCTGCTGCCACGCGGAGCACGGTGCCGCGGAGGCCGAACCCGGGCGCGATTACGACCTGATCCCGCCGGGTTATGACGGCATGGTCTATACCTGCCCGATGCATCCGGAGGTACGCGACGTGCGTAACTCGGGTTGCCCGATCTGTGGGATGGCTCTCGAACCCGAAGGTGTCCTCGTCGGCGAGGAAGATACGAGCGAGTTCGACGACATGAGCCGCCGCTTCTGGTCAAGTCTCGCATTTACGCTGCCGTTGTTCGTCTATGCGATGGGCGAAATGTTGCCCGGCGATCCGTTCAGCGGACTCGTATCCGAAGGCTGGGGAGGCTGGCTGCAACTGGTGCTCGCGACGCCCGTGGTGTTGTGGTGCGGCCTGCCGTTCCTGCAACGCGCCGTGCAGTCCCTTCGAACCATGAACCTGAACATGTTCACGCTGATCGGGCTCGGCGTAACGGTGGCCTTCGTATACTCGCTCGTCGCGACCGTGGCGCCCGGGATTTTTCCCGCGGCGTTCCGCGATGCTTCCGGGGAAGTGGCGGTCTACTTCGAGGCCGCCGCCGTCATCACGACCCTCGTGCTGCTCGGACAGGTGCTCGAGCTCAAAGCCCGGAGCCGCACCGGCAGCGCATTGCGCGCGCTGGTCGAACTCAAACCGCCACGAGCCAATCGCATCACGGAAGCCGGAGATGAAGAATCGGTAACGCTCTGCAAACTGCATCCCGGAGACCGGCTGCGCGTGAAACCGGGTGAGAAAGTCCCGGTCGATGGCGTCGTTGTCGAAGGGCACAGCTCTCTTGACGAATCGATGATCAGCGGTGAATCGATACCGGTCGAGAAGACAGAAGGTGAAACGGTGATCGGCGGGACCGTGAACGGCACGGGCAGTTTCATCATGGAAGCGACCAAGGTCGGCAGCGATACCCTGCTTTCGCATATCGTTGCGCTGGTTGCCGAGGCGCAGCGGTCGCGCGCGCCGATACAACGGCTGGCCGATGTCGTTGCCTCGTGGTTCGTGCCGGCGGTCGTCGCCATTGCCGTCATTACGTTCATTGTCTGGGCGCTCGTCGGCCCGCAGCCGGCGATGGCCTGGGCAATCGTCAACTCGGTCGCGGTGCTGATCATTGCGTGCCCTTGCGCACTCGGACTGGCAACGCCGATGTCGATCATGGTCGGCATAGGAAAAGGCGCACAGAACGGTATTCTCATCCGGAATGCCGAAGCACTGGAGACTTTCGAGAAAGTCGACACGATCGTTGTCGACAAGACCGGCACTTTGACCGAGGGCAAGCCGGAGCTCGTGAGCGTCGTTCCTGTAGAAGAGCACGACGAAAACGAGATTGTGCGCCTTGCGGCTTCTGTTGAAATCGCGAGCGAGCATCCGGTGGCCGCCGCGATCGTTGCCGGCGCACAGGCACGGAAACTCGGCGTGCTGGATCACCGGTCCTTCAGATCCGTCACGGGGGAGGGCGCCGAGGCTGATGTGGGTGGCAAGCGCGTATCCGTCGGCAACGAGAAAATGGTCGAATCGGGAGGTGCGCTCGACGATAACCTCATCGCCAGGGCCGAGCGGCTGCGGAAAGAAGGGCAAACGGTCGTTTATGTAGCAATTGACGGTCGCACGGTCGGCTTGCTCGGCGTTGCAGACCCGATAAAGGAATCCACACCGGCTGCGGTGGAAGCCCTGCATCGTGCCGGGCTAAGGCTCGTCATGCTGACTGGCGATAATGAAATCACCGCACATGCTGTCGCACGCAAGATCGGAATCGATGAAGTACATGCGAACGTCTCGCCCGAGGACAAAAACCAGGTCGTTAAATCGTTGCAGGCTGGCGGCGCCGTCGTTGCGATGGCGGGCGACGGCANNCGCGCAAGCCGATGTCGGCATCGCGATGGGGACCGGCACGGACGTCGCGATCGAGAGCGCCGGCGTCACGCTGGTCAAAGGCGACCTCAACGGTATTGCCAAAGCGAGGGCGCTGAGTCATCTGACGATGCGGAATATTCGCGAAAACCTGGTCTTCGCGTTCGCCTACAATACGGCGGGCGTGCCGATTGCAGCAGGAATTCTCTATCCGTTTTTCGGTCTGTTATTGAGCCCGATGATCGCCGCCGCGGCGATGAGCATGAGTTCGGTATCGGTTATCGGTAATGCGTTGCGCCTGCGGCGGGCCAGAATCTGAAACCGAAAAGTAAACGAATACGCTGATCCGGATTGGCGGCGTTTATTCCGGCAGCTGGATCAACGACGACTTGTCGATGATGGATGTTTTGACGCTGGTTTTCTTGTCACTTACATCGGTCCAGGCGAACACGGCATCCGAGCCGCGCTCGATAATCTGCGGAAAACCGGACAGCCTTCCGGCGGCCGTCGTCGCGATCGACACAACGTCCCCGAGCACGCCCGAAGCGGAAACAGCGCGCACGAGGACCTCGCCCGTGCCGCCATTCCCCTGGCGCAGCCAGCTGACGAGTGTCGTGCCGTCATCAAGCAGCTCGACGCCGACGCGGCCCAGGGGTTTATCAGCCGACACTTCGATCGCTTCGCCAAATGTCTGGCCGCCATCGGCGGACAGTGCGAGCCTTACCTTCGGCTCGTTGTTCGCCGCCGTAAACCAGGCAACGGCGACATGCTGCTCCTGCGTGGCGATCGCGGGTCCGTTGACCGGGCAACCGGCGATCTCCCAGCCGTCATTGGCGACCGGCCGGCCCGCTTCCCATTGCCCGTCGACCATGCGCATGACGTAGATGTCGCGGATTTCGTCCTCGGTGCGATTTCGATAGACGGCGATCGGACCTTCAGGGCCGATTGCGACGTCGGTCTGGCAGCAATCGCAGACCAGCTCGTCGGCCAGGGCGTCATTACTCAACTCCCCGGCGGCGGAAACCACGGTCGAGCGCAGGGTCATGCCGGTTTCCATGCTGCGGCCGTCGAGCCACAGTGCGCCTACGCCACCGCGATCCGGAAACAGGCTGACGAAACCATGTTCGCTCAGCGTGCCGTCGGTGTGCGGCGTGACCGGCTCCCCCCACGTCTTGCCCGCGTCCGTCGATATCGAAATCGCGACGTCGTATTCATAGGTGCCGGACGCGGCTTTCACGAGCCAGTGCGCGGCCCACAGGGAGTCGTCGATAGCCACGACGGAAGGGAAATCGGCCCAGTTGACGAACCAGTTGTCGCCGCTGGCGATGGTCTTCGGCGCGGACCACTGATCGCCGCTCAGGGTCGAGAAGCGCAATGCCGTATCTTCGCCATCCGGCTCGAGCCAGCTCAGGATGACCGATCCGTCCGGTCCCGACGAAAGATGCGACTCGGCACTGCCGGGGCCCGGTCCCTCGTTTTGCGATGGTCCCGACCATGCCGCAAGCAGGGTAGCGGTCAATATTGCGAATACGTTGGAATACTGATTGTACATGGCTGTCTATACTCTACCGTAGAATAACGAAAAACATCCCCCAAAGGCCCATCGATGAAAAATATTACGCTGCTCCTGTTGGCGTCCGCGCTCGTCGCGTGCAGCCAGAGTGGTCCGGAAAGCACCGGACTGGAATACCCAGGAACCGCTCGCGTCGACCATACGGACGACTATCACGGCACCGCGGTCGCGGACCCGTACCGCTGGCTCGAGGACGACGTTCGCGAGAGCGACGACGTCAAAGCCTGGGTCGATGCGCAAAACGAGGTCACGTTCGCCTATCTCGACACGATCGACGAACGCGATGCCATTCGCGAGCGCCTCGAGGCGCTCTGGAATTACGAGCGATACGGCTTGCCGCGAAAGGAAGGCGGTCGATATTTCTATACATACAACGACGGGCTGCAGAACCAGAACGTCGTCTACACGCAAAAGACGCTCGACGACGAGCCAAAGCTGTTGATCGACCCCAATTCGTGGTCGGACGACGGCACGGTGGCAATGTCCGGATTTTCCCCGAGCCCCGACGGCCGCTACGTTGCGTATCTCGTGCAGGATGCGGGCTCGGATTGGCGCATCGCACGCGTGCTGGATATCGAGACCGGCGAGCTGCTGGCCGACGAACTCGAATGGCTGAAGTTTACGAGCCTGTCATGGAAGAAAGATGGCTCGGGCTTTTATTACAGCCGCTTCCCCGAGACCGAGAGCGGTGACAAATTCCAGTCGCTGAACATGAATAACGCGCTGTACTTTCATCGCATCGGCGACGACCAGGGCGAGGACACGCTCGTCTACACACGTCCGGAACATCCGGACTGGGGTTACAGCGGCTCTGTCACGGACGATGGCCGTTACCTAGTTGTTGTCGTCTGGAAGGGTACCGATGACCGCTACCAGATCGTCTACCAGGACCTCGCGACCGAGGGCGCCGAGCCTGTCATGCTCATCGAAGGATTCGATTACGGTTATACGCCGGTCGGCAATGTCGGCAGCGAGATCCTGTTTCGCACGACCAACGATGCGCCGCGCGGCAGGCTGATTGCGATCGACGTCGAGAATCCGGACCCCGAAAACTGGCGCGAACTGATTCCCGAGTCCGAAGACGTGCTGGTGTCCGTCAGCCATGTCGGCGGCCACCTGGTCGGTGTTTATATCCAGGATGCCTGGTCGCTCGTCAATATCTATGACATGGAAGGAACGCGGCTGCGGTCGCTGGACCTGCCCGGCATCGGCAGCGCCTACGGATTCGGCGGTAAGCCTGATGACCCGGAGACGTTCTTCGGTTACCAGAGCTTCAACATGCCCGATACGCAGTACCGGCTGGACCTCGAAACCGGCGAGATCGAGGTGACCAAGCGTGCCGAGGTGGATTTCGACAGCGACGACTACGTCGTCAACCAGGTTTTCTACGAGTCGAAAGACGGCACCCGGGTGCCGATGTTCATCGCGCACCACAAGGACGTCGTTCCCGACGGCAAGCGCCCGACGATGCTATACGGCTACGGCGGCTTCAACATCTCGCTGCGCCCGTCGTTCTCGATCACGCGCCTGGCCTGGATGGAGATGGGCGGCGTCTACGCCGTGGCCAACCTGCGCGGTGGCGGCGAGTACGGCGAGGAATGGCACAAGGCCGGCACGAAGCTGCAGAAACAGAACGTCTTCGACGATTTCATCGCCGCCGGCGAGTACCTGATCGAGGCGGGCTATACCAATCCATCAAAGCTCGCGATATTCGGCGGCAGCAATGGCGGACTCCTCGTCGGTGCCGTCACGAATCAGCGCCCAGACCTGTTCGGTGCCGCGCTTCCGGCCGTCGGCGTCATGGACATGCTGCGCTTCCACAAGTTCACGGCCGGCCGCTACTGGGTCGACGACTACGGTTCGTCGGACAACCCCGAGGAGTTCGAGGCGCTGTACGCCTACTCGCCGTATCACAACGTCAAGGAAGGCACCGAGTACCCGGCCGTGCTCGTGACGACCGCGGACACCGACGATCGCGTCGTTCCCGGGCACAGCTTAAAGTATGCCGCTGCCATCCAGGCCGCACAGGCCGGCGATGCACCGGTCCTGATTCGGATCGAGACACGCGCTGGTCACGGTTCCGGAACGCCGACGACCATGGCTATAAAAGATTATGCGGATCGCTGGGCGTTTCTCGTGGACAACCTCGACATGCAGTTGCCGGAAGGCTACGGGGAATAGGTTTTGGGCAAAACTTTCGCATTTGCCCTGCACGGAGGCGCGGGCGCCGTCGCCGGCCGTGACTACGCGGTTGTCGAAGAGCACATGGGGCGGCTGACCAGCGAGTGCAAAGACAGGCTCGAGGCCGGCGCGCAGGCGCTCGATGTGGTCGAATATGCCGTCGCCGAAATGGAAACAAGCGGCCTGTACGTTGCGGGCAGAGGCTCGGCGCCCAATTCGGCGGGCTACGTCGAACTCGATGCGTCCATCATGGATGGCGCGAGCCGCGAGGCCGGCGCCGTTGCCGCCGTCGTCGGTGTTATCAATCCGGTCAGCGTTGCGAGACGAGTCATGGAAGCGACGCCGCACGTCATGCTGGCAGGCAGAGGCGCACAATCGTTTGCGCGCAGGCAAGGCCTTGCGATGGTCGGCGATCCGGAAACCTACTACGTGTTGCCGGTCGGCGTGCAAGAGCACGAAATCACGGAGCAAAAGCACGGCACGGTGGGCGCCGTCGCGCTCGACCAGGCGGGCGCACTTGCCGCGGCAACATCGACAGGCGGTACCTTCTCCAAGCTCGAAGGCCGCGTGGGGGACTCACCGCTGATCGGCGCGGGTACCTGGGCGGACGACGATGTTGCAGTTTCGTTCACGGGCACCGGCGAATACATCATTCGTTCCGGCGGAGCGATAGCCATTGCACACAAGATCCAGGCGGGCGCCGATCCGGCGGATGCGGTCAACGCAGTGCTTGCGGAGATCGAGCGCCTGGGCGGCGACGCCGGCGTCATCGTCGTGACGCGCGACGGACGCATTGTGATGGACTACAACTCGGACGGCATGAAACGGGCGTCGGTAAGCGCCACGGATAAGGTATTCGCAGCAACATTCGCAAGTTGATAGACTGCCTCGACGTTCAGCGGAGAATAAAAATGAATTATCACGCCCGCACAATTGCACTCCTGTTTGCATCGATCTTCGCGCTTTTCAGTTTCGGCGCTGCGGCTCACGATGCGGAAGGAACGCTCGACAAGATTGCACGAACGGGTGAGTTCGTAATTGGGTATCGTGCAGACTCGAGCCCGCTGTCCTACGAAAACTTTGAAGGTGCGCCATCCGGCTATTCGGTCGACTTCTGCCGGCGTATTGCGTCGAGCGTGAACGCCTACTTTCCGGACAAGGAGATCGAGACCAAGTTCGTGAAGATAACGGCCGACGAGCGCCTCTCGGCCGTGATCGACGGCAAGATCGACATCGAGTGTGGGTCGACGACCATAACGCTGGCTCGCAAAGAGCAAGTCGATTTTTCGTTGCCGACATTCGTTACCGGTGCCAGCGTTCTTTCGCTAGCGGCGACCGGTATTCAATCCATGTCGGACCTGGCCGGCAAGAAGATTGGCGTGGCCAGGGACACGACGACGGTCGAGCAACTGCGCACGCACTTGGCAGATAACCTCATCGATGCCGAAGTCGTGATCGTCGCAGATCGCGACGAGGGCATGAAACAGTTGAATCGTGGGGGCATCCAAGCTCTCGCTTCTGACCAGATCGTCCTGATCGGCCAGATCATCGAAGCGATCGATCCGAAGCGCTATACCCTCAGCAACGAGATCTTCTCCTACGAGCCGTACGGCTTGGTCATGCGGCGTAACGATGCTGACTTCCGCCTTGTTGTTAACCGGTCAATTTCACAGTTGTATCGAAGCGGGGCACACGCAGATATCTACTACAAGTGGATCGGGCGAATCGGCGTGGGGGTATCGCCAATTCTTGCCGCGATGTACCAGCTGAACACGATTCCTCAATAGACCGGTCAGCTTTCGGCCAGGGGAATTTCGACCAGGTGCAGGTACCGGCCGGGGATGCTGGCCAACCCACTCTCCCCGATATGTCGTGCGCCTGCCGCGACATAGAACTCATTTGCGCATGAATAGAAGGTGGCAGCATGAAGCCATTTGGTCAATGTCTCTCGATTTTCGTTTTCCTGGCTCTCGCGCCGTGTGCGATCGCTGACGACGCCAGTGACGCCGGCACCCTGACATTTACCTACTTTGGTG
>JABAHO010017402.1_pt1 | contig 10166 bp, 11 predicted proteins | sample 7062071 | NCBI WGS metagenome assembly JABAHO01 (sample SAMN14534356, study PRJNA622989) | marine sediment metagenome | biome: marine biome [ENVO:00000428]; feature: marine pelagic biome [ENVO:01000023]; material: deep marine sediment [ENVO:00002113] | place: India: Gulf of Kutch | collected...
GATCGGCACGCGCTGGTGCAGATCCGTCGCCTGCACGTCGAGGATGCGTTCCTTGCCGGTGGACGCCATCCCGCCGGCCTGCTCCATGATCATCGCCATCGGGCTGGCCTCGTACAGCAGGCGGAGTTTTCCGCCGGGGGCCTTCTTGGTGGCGGGGTACATGAAGATGCCGCCGTACAGCAGCGTGCGGTGCACGTCCGCGACCATCGAACCGATATAGCGCGCCGAATACGGCCGCCCGGTGTCGGGATCGTTCTGCTGCAGGTAGTCGAGATACTGCCTGGTGCTGTCGAAGAACAGGTTCCGGTAGCCCTCGTTGAGGCTGTAGATCTTGCCCTTCTTGGGCACGGCCATCTCGGGATGCGAGAGCAGGAACTCGCCGATGCTCGGGTCGAGGGTGAACCCCGTAACGCCGTTCCCCGTCGTGTAGACGAGCATCGTGCTCGAGCCGTAGACGACGTAGCCCGCCGCGACCTGTTCCAAGCCCTTGCGGAGCAGATCCTCGAGGGTGCCGGGGCCTGACTCGGTCCGGCGCTTGTAGATCGACCAGATCGAACCCACCGAGACGTTGGCGTCGATATTCGAGGAACCGTCGAGGGGATCGAACAGCAGCACGTAGTCGCCGCATTCGAATTTCGACGGAATCGGAATCAGCTCGTCTTCCTCTTCGGACGCCATGGCGCACAGGCGGCCGCCGTGGTCGAAGGTCTTGATGAAGCAGTCGTTGGCGAAATCATCCAGTTTCTGGACGGTCTCACCCTGAATGTTGGTCGACCCGGCCTCGCCGAGAATGTCGACGAGCCCCGCTTTCGTGACCTCCCGGGAGATCAGCTTGCCGGTCAGGGCGATGTCGTACAGCAGCGCGGAGAGGGTCCCGCTCGCGTCGGGGTGTTCCGTCTGCCGGTCGAGAATGTGGCGCTCGATCGTAACGATCTCGCCCGGTCGCGTGACGATCGGTGCTTTGGGCGGGGCGTCTGTGATGGTCGACATGTTTCCTCCGAGCAGTGCGATCTGACGGAGCCATTTTCGCCGGCTGGCAGAGGAAAGCAAGCGCCCGTGGCCGTCACTGGATTGACGAGATCTTTATCCCGCGCTTCCCGCTTCTTAACAGCGCTCGGGGAGCATAGGGACGTCGGTGTGGGGACGCCGGCGCAAAGCGACGTTGCGGTCGAGGCAGTTGGCGCCCGGACGAGGGGCTCATCCGGCGCCAGGGGCACTCCTCGGCCGCCAGTTTCAAGGGANNCCCGGACGAGGGGGCTCATCCGGCGTCAGGGGCACTCCTCGGCCGCCAGTTTCAAGGGAGGCGAGGATGAGCGGTTTCGGCAACGCACAGCGCCGGGTAGCGCAGCTCCGTGTCGGACTGGAACGTGACGCGCAGAGCGGCCTGGTGCCGGAGTTCAATGTGGCTCCTGCCGACGCGTGCTACGTGAGATTCGGGGAGATCCTCGATTCTGCCCGGGTCGACCTCGAAGCCGCGGGTCCCGCATCGTACGACCCGGGATTCCTGCGGCTCTTCCTCAGCAGCATGAACATGCTGGGCAGGCGGATGGCCCAGGCCACCTGGCGGGAGCGTGAGCCGCGCGAGCTGCGCGTCACTGCGGCTCGTCTCAGCCGTGAAGCGGAGCTCCTGGGGGAGCATCTCTGCGCGCGGATCGATCGCCGCGCGGCCTGACGATCCGTCCGAGGCGGCCGAAGCCCCGCGGGTGGCGCATAGCGGCAGGGGCGCCGTTCGTCCAGAATTCCGGGGGGAACAAACTCTCCGGTGCGCCATGATCTGCGGGCCGGGTCGAAGAAAGCCAACCCGAAGAGGTAGATCCGATGCTCGACGGTCTTTCCCGGCGACTGCTCCTGCTGGTGCCGGCCGCCGTCCTTGCGTGCGCCGGCGCCGCGCCCGACGGCGTTGCGGCGACCGACAAGCCCTCGGCGTCCTCAGCCGGCCCGACGAGTCGCGCGGTTTCGCAGGCGCCTGTCCGGGAGACGTTCGAAGTCGTGCGCGAGTTTCCGCACGATCCGTCGGCTTTCACCCAGGGGCTCGTCTATCACGAGGGCTTCCTGTACGAGGGCACGGGCCGCCGCGGTGCCTCTACGCTGCGGCAGGTCGACCTCGACACCGGCGAGGTCGTTCGCAGCAGCAGTCTCAGTCCGGCACTGTTCGGCGAGGGGATTACGATTCTCGACGGCAAGGTCTACCAGCTGACGTGGACCTCCGGGATCGGGCTCGTCTACGATCTCGAGACCCTCGAGGTCGAGCGGCAGTTCCGCCAGTTCACGNNCGGCCGCGAGCTCATCATGAGCGACGGCAGCCCGAACCTGTATTTCCTCGATCCGGAAACGCTGCTGCCCACGCGCACGATCGAAGTGCGCGACGAGACGGGACCGGTGCGGCAGGTCAACGAACTCGAGTACGTCGACGGGGAGATCTACGCGAACGTCTGGCACAGCTGGGACATCCTGCGGATTTCGCCGCGCGACGGCCGCGTGATCGGCCGCATCGACATGCGGGGCCTGTTCGACACGAGCCAGCTTCCGGACCCGGAGTCCGTTCTGAACGGCATCGCGTATGACCCGGACACCGGTCGCTTCTTCGTTACGGGCAAACTGTGGCCGAGGCTCTTCGAGGTGCGCTTCGTTCGACCCTAGATCGATCCTTCCGTCCGCGCGAACGACTTGTCCTTCGAGCCGTCGAAGCGCCAGCCGCCGGAGAAGCCGATCTTCCTGTGCTGGATCGCGCGTACCGCCGAGGCGTTGAGCACGACGATGGCCGGGTAACGCTCGATCGCGTCGGCCTTGCGGGGGATCACCTCGATGAAACGCCCCTCGGCGACGAAGCGGGCGTCGTCGGCCTCCAGAACGGTCTCGTCGTCGAGTTCGAGTTCGTAGCGTGCCATCGCGGGCAGCTTAGCGGATCGGTGCCCGGGTGTCTCGGGTACAGGCCCGCGCCGGGCGCGTCTGCGCGGCAGCAGCCGGAACGCATCGAGAGGAAGACGTCATCCCGGGCACGGCTGCGGTTGTCGCTGAGTACAATCGGCACGAGACGTCCAGGCGAGGGTCTGCTGTCAGGAGCACTGGTGAGCATTCCAACTCGACACACAGCCCGCAGGCGAACCTGATGGAGCCCGTACTGCTGGTGGTCTCCGTCTCGGCGGCCGCGGCCGCGGCCGCGGCGCTGGGAGTGCTGCCGCTGATCGGCCGCGAAACGCCGCCGGCGACGTGGCTCGGGTGGGCCAATGCGCTCGCGGCGGGGATGATGCTGGCCTCGGCCTTCGCGCTCGCCGACATTCGGATCAGCCCGCAGACGTGGCCGTTTGCGTTCGGGGCGGTGGCCGCCATTGTGTTCGTTCACGCGACGCGCACGCTGTCGCAGACCGAAGAGCTGCGTCTGAATCTGCTCGGTGAGGCCTCGCCCGAGTACGGTTACGAGGTGCTGCTCGTCGCGAGTCTTCATTCGGCGGCGGAAGGCGTGGCGATCGGTGCGGCGATGGCAACGTCGGCGCCCTTCGGCATCTTCGTGGCGACGGCGCTGGCGCTGCACAACATTCCCGAGGGCACGGTTCTGGCAGCCGTGTTTCGGAGTCGCGGCGTCCCGATCGGATCGACCATTGCGCTCGCCGTCGTCAGTAATCTCGGCCAGATCCTCATGGCGGTGACCACGTTCGCGATCGTCACCGCGTCACCGGCGGTCCTGCCGTGGACGTTCGGCTTTGCCGTCGGAGCCCTGGCCTATCTCGTCATGGGCGACCTGCTGCCCGAGAGCTATGACCAGATCGGGCCGAAGAGCATCGCGTTTGCCGTGATTCTCGCGCTCTGGGCCTTCGCCCTCCTGCACGCGGTGCTCCTGCCATGACGGGCGCCGGTGCGGTTTTCTTCTACGGGATGATCACCGCCATCGCGACGGCGCTGGGGGCGTTGCCGTTCGCCTTCGTGCGGCAGGTCTCGCCGCGAGTAATCGCCGCGTCGAACGCGATTGCGAGCGGCCTGATGCTGGGCGCCTGCGTCGGTCTGGTGGCGGAGGGCTCGCAGCTCGGAGCCTGGCAGACAGGTGCCGGTGGGCTGCTCGGAGTGTTGTTCATCGTCTTTCTCGGCAGGGCGCTGGCGGGCCAGGAAGTCGAGTTCGGACAGGTCCGGGGTGCCGGAGCGCGGCGGATGGTGCTCATCGTTATCGTGATGACCGTGCACTCCATCGCCGAGGGTGTTGCCATCGGGGCCTCGTTTGCAGGGACAATCACACTGGCCGCGCTCATCACGACGGCAATCGCGGTGCACAACATCCCCGAGGGCCTCGCGATCTCCGCGGTGCTGCGGCCGCAGGGCGCAAGCATCCTTGCCTGCGCGTGGTGGAGCTTCTTTTCGTCGCTCCCGCAGCCGATCGTCGCGGTGCCGGCTTTCCTCTTCGTCGAGGCCTTTGCACCCACGCTGCCGTACGGCATCGGCTTTGCGGCCGGTGCCATGGTCTACATGGTTCTGGTGGAGCTCCTGCCGGAGGCTTTCGGAGAGGGCCGGCGAGGTGTTGTCGCCCTGCTCGTCAGCCTGTCGCTGGTCGCCATGGTGACGTTCCAGCGCCTTCTCTGACGTCGATCGCAGCGGGAAGCAGGTTTCGACTCAGCGTGCGGACCTGCAGCGTGCGCGCTGTCAGGCCGCGCGGCGGTGCTTCGTGGTGCGGTGCGCGTGGCGAGGATCGCGCGGCAGCGCCTCCACGCGGCACGGACGGGCCGTGGGCAAACCCTGCCACGAAGCCGCGAGTTCCGACGCGGTCTGCACGAGCGCGTAGAAACAGATGGCGATGGCGACCAGCATGGCGGCGGTGCCGAGCAGCGAGAGCATCGTGTCCCCCTGGAAGTTTCATCCTCAGGCCGCCGGGCTCCCGTGCGGCGGCCCGGCGACCTGAGGTTCGTAGCTTCCCCGTTCAATGCCTTAGACGCAGCGGCTAGGAAACCGTTTGCATCCTCTATGAAGTAATTCGTGCGGGCGCGGCAAAAGGTTTCATTGCGACCGCAAGATTCGGGTCGTTTCCCGCCCCGGCCACGGCTACGTTCGATCGCGTTCGCCTGGCACTGCGCCGGCGGACGGTAGACCATGTAGCCCGGAGACCAAGCCGATGACCGAAGCACAGCCGATGACCGAAGCACAGCCCCGCGGTGATTACGAAAGGGTCGCCGCCGCCATCGAATACCTGCGCGCGCGCGCCGATCAGCAGCCTCAGCTCGACGAGGTCGCGGAGTTCGCGGGCCTGTCGCCGTACCATTTCCAGCGCCTCTTCCGGCGCTGGGCGGGCGTCTCACCAAAGCGGTTTCTGCAGTATCTGACCGTGGAGCATGCCAAGGAACTGCTGCGATCCGATCAGTCGGTTCTGGAGACCGCCATGGCCACGGGACTGTCGGGTCCGTCGAGGCTGCACGATCTGTTCGTCGTTACGGAGGCGGTAACTCCGGGGGAGTACAAGCGCGGTGGCGAGGGCCTCCAGATCACCTATGGGACGACCGACTCGCCGTTCGGACGGTGCCTGATTGCCGAGACCGAGCGCGGCGTCGTCGCTCTTGCCTTCGAGCCTGTCGAGGAGGCGCTGGAACGCCTGAGGCGGGACTGGAGCTCGGCTTTGCTGCGGCACGACGACGCGCAGGCGGCGGCCACGGCCGCGCGGGCCTTCTCCCGCACCGCCGAAGACGAGCCCCTGCGACTGCTGCTGCGCGGAACGAACTTCCAGATCCGTGTCTGGCAGGCGCTGCTGGAGATCCCTTTCGGTCACGTTTCGACCTACCGTGACGTCGCCGCGCGGGTGTGCTCCCCGGCCGCGGCGCGTGCGGTCGGTCAGGCAGTGGGTGCCAATGCCCTCGCCTATCTGATTCCCTGCCATCGCGTCATCCGCGGGGACGGCGCACTGGGCGGCTACCGCTGGAGCCCCGATCGCAAGGCCCACATGCTCGGCTGGGAGCAGGCACGCGCTGCGCGGGAGCCTGCGGCAGCGGCCGTGTAGGTCAGACCTCGGACTCCGCGTCCCATGCGAAGCGCCCCATGTCGACGCGGCCGCCGACAAACTCGACGCCCTCGGCCTCGAGAAGCCGGCGCTGCCTGCCGACCTCGGCACCTTCGATCCGATCCGTCGAGCACTCGCCGCGAACGTTGACGACGCGGTGCCAGGGCACGTCGTCCGGGCAGTCATGCAGCGCCCAGCCGACGGCCCGTGCCGGAAGAGGCCGCGTCAGCAGTCGGGCCACGCCGCCGTAGGCGATGACCCGTCCGGGTGGAATCTGGCGGACGACGTCCCAGACCTCGTCCCAGCTGCCCGGTGACCCCACGCCGGGCCTACCTCTCGGCCTTCAGGGCCGGCAGGAGCGGGATTCGTGCGCTCAGCGCGACCGCAACCGTGCTGGCCGTCATGCCGATCGTGAGGACGGCCGCGAGGGCGATCCCCAGACTGCCCCACGGCAGATCGAGGTCGCCGAGGAAGAGCCTCGGCAGCACGGCCAGCAGCGCCGCGCCGGCGCCAATGGCGATCCCCGCGACGAGGAGGAGCAGATTCTCGGCCAGCACCAGACGCGACAGCGACTGGCGGGGGAAGCCCAGGGCGCGGAGCGTGGCGAGTTCGCCGCGGCGCTCCACGACGTTGCGGACGAGGATCACGCCGAGACCCAGCGTGCCGAGCAGCAGGCCGAGTCCGCCGAGTGCCTGGAACGTCGACAGGTACGTGTTCTGGACGACGAGAAAATCGGCGATTCGCTGTGCGGAACGCATCACGTCGAAACCGAAACGGTCGAGGGTCTCCTCGAGAGCTGCGCTGACCGCCTCGGCGTTCTCGGCGTCGGCATCGATGAGGAAGAACGAGAACCCGCTGCGGCTCGGGAAGTGACGGAGGAGATGCGCCTCCGACATCAGCAGCTCGCTCTGGAAGATGCTCTCCCGCAGGGTGCCGACAAGCACGAGACGAACGGCGCGGCCGCGCTCGTCGGCGACGACGAGTTCATCCCCGAGGCCGAGTTTGAGGATCCACTGTGCGGAGTTCGCGTCGCCGATGACCGGGATCGCCTCGGGGCCCAGGTCACTGTTGAGCAGCTCCCAGGGATTACTCACGCCGTAACCATCGGCCAGCGAGCCCGCGAAATGGAAGCCGCCCGCGTCGATCATGCTCGCGGGCACTCCCAGAAGTCGCGGGCGCTGCGGCTGGTAGAGATTGAGGCAGCTGGCATCGTCGCCGGGTACTGTCCGCATGGCGACGACAGGCACCGCCGACAGGAGCTCTTCGGCGTCGTCGTCGAAGCCGAGATCAAAGCGGCCATCGGCGCTGTTCATGTCGTGGTGCAGCGGCACATCAGACCGAGCGAGCAGCCGATAGCCGCCGGCTCCCTCCTCGATCACGCCTTCATCGTTGCTCGGGTCGCGCGTGCTGCTCGCCACCGTGGCGATCACGAAACAGGCGGAAGCCACGAGCGTGACGCTCAGCAGACTGCGACGCGGGTTCCAGCCCGCGCTACGCAGCGCCATCCGCGCGGTGGCGCCGCGCTGTCGTCGCAGTGACGCGGCGGTCCCGGTGTTCCAGAGAGCGAACGCGGCCAGACCTCCCGTCAGCAGGGCGGCGCCGGCGCCGAACGCGAGCCCGGGGTCGCTTGCCCGCCCGGTAGCGACGGCAAGTCCGACGAGACCGAGTCCCGCTCCGAGACCGAGAGGTGCCAGCCAGCGTGCTCGACGGCCGGATCGGGCCCTCGTCGTGACGGGTCGCGTCACGCCGGCGAGGAGGCGAGTGGGGGGTACCTTCCGCAGCCGCCGCAGCGACATGTAGATCGTTGCTCCGACCACGAGAACCGTGGCCGCGAAACCCGCAGCAAGAGTCGCCGGCGCCACGTGCAGGAACAGCAGCGGGGAGCCCACTGCGGGCAGCCAGATCGTGGTCAGGCCCCACAGCATGAGACGGGCGTAGGCGATTCCGGCACCCACGCCGACGAGCGCACCGAGCGCCGCCACGAGCAGAGCCTCCGACAGAAACCGGCGGCGAATCCGACGAAGCGGGAAACCGATCGCGAGGAGCGTACCGATTTCGCGTCCGCGTTCATCGACTCCGAGCCCGAACAGCATCGCAACGATGAGCAGGGCCGAGAAGATGATGAAGAACGAGAACGCGACGAACAGCCCGGCGAAATCTGTCGCCCCCTGCGCGCCGCTGAGGCCGAGGCGCTTGGCCTCGAGGAACCGGAATCCCACGGCAGTCGGGTTGAGCGCGGCGTCCAGCTCAGCCTCGAGTCTCGCGGCGAACGCTTCCGCAGGGCTGCCCTCGGGTACGGCGATGCGCAGCGCTGTGGTGGCGCCGTACCGCGTAGCCCAGAGCTGCCTGCCGCGCTCGAGCGCAANNGCCGTACCGCGTAGCCCAGAGCTGTCGTCCCCGCTCGAGCGCAACGAACGCCTTCGGCGTGCCGCGGTAGCGGTCCCAGTACTCCTCGTCGACCGGACGGATCTCGGCGAGATCGACGGGGAACGGCGGGTCCCAGTCGGCGATGTTCTCGACGCCCTCGATGCCCGGGTACTCGGGCGTTACCTCGGGATCCGCGGCGAGTCCCTGCATCGCAGCGATGCCGGCGACGACGAAACGCGCTGTCTCGGTTCGGAGCCGCTCGTCGATACCCACCACGTAGTAATCGAGTTCGACCGCATCGCCTGGCCCCGCCGCGAGCTGCTCGGCGGTCCAGCTGTTCAGAACGATCGCGTCGTCGGCCAGCTCGGGGATTGCGTCCCCGTTTTGTCCGGTCAGCGTGCCGAGGCGGGAATCGCCGGGTGGCTGCATCGCCAGGACCATCGAATACGGCACGGACCGCTCGTTCGCCGTGATGCGGTTCGCGAGGTAGGCCTGCAGGGGAAGGACCTCGCTGCCCAGGCGCGCGGCTGCGGCCTCGGCGGCGACGAGAAGCGGTTCGCGCAGGACGAACTCGTCGCTGCTGACCTCGGCGAAGCGCGAATCGGCGTCGGCGCGGATCCTCAGTCCGAGGTCGCCTGCCGACAGGGCACCTGCGAGGCGCTCCTGCAGCGCATCATCGAGATCCTCAGGACCTGCGAGGACGACGGCATTCACGCGCTCGGGCTGTTCGAGAGCATCCTGGAGCTGCTCGATCCGCAGGTAGGCGTTGCGGGGGAACGACTGGTGCGGCGACAGATCGAAGCGGCCGATCCCGCGGTTCGGCACGATCGTGCTCACCTGCGCCCGGATCGTTCCGACGACCTCGTCGGTCGTTCGGTCGCCGAGCAGCGTGTCGCGGGGGATCTCGGCACCCAGCTGGAAACGCAGCAGAATCTGATCGCCCACGGCAGCCCCCAGTTCCTCGGCCAGGGCCTGGTTCAGGCCGATCGGAGCGAACACACCGTCCGGCTCGAGCCGCAGATCGGGCGCTTCCGCGCCGGCCCCGGCCAGGAAGACCTCCGAGGCCTGCGAATCGCCCGCGATCGCCAGGAACTCGTCGCTGATGCCGAGAACGTTCACCTGGGAAGCGCGGGTGCGCGTCGTGCCGTGCACGGCGTTGCCGCGCAGCAGAATCGCCCCGGCGCTGTCCGTCACGCCGAGGTCGGGGTCGCTGAAATCCTCGGCCAGCGAAGCGCGGAAAAAGCGTTCACTCAGCAGCACGATGTCGGTCCTGCCCAACCGGTCCAGCGTCAGGTCGCGCAGGCTGCCGCGGACGGAGTCTCCCACCAGCAGGGCCCCGGTCAGGACGGCGCCACAGACCGCCACGGCAGCTGCAACGGCCGTCTGCGTGCGCCAGTAGTGAACTAGCGCTCGACGCATCGCCCGTCTTCCAGCTCGACGCGGCGCCCGAAGCGCTCTGCCAGGCGGGGGCTGTGCGTGACCACCACGAGAACGTTGCTCGCCTCGGCGTGCAGCTCCAGCAGCATGTCCGCCACGGTGTCGGCGGTCTGGCCGTCGAGATTACCGGTCGGCTCGTCGNNCCGGTGGTCCAGACGATGGGCGAGGCCGACCTGGTCGAGCAGGTCCCGGGCCCGGGACTCGTCGCCGTCGGCGCCGGGGAAAGCCACGGTGGGGAGCAGCACGTTCTCGAGCACCGAGTACTGCGGCAGCAGATGGTGATCCTGAAAGACGAAGCCGATGGTCCGGTTTCGGAACCGGGCGATCTCGGCCTCGCCGAGTTCGAACGGATCGGAGCCGTTGATCCGCACGCTGCCCGAGGTGGGCGGCT
>JABAHO010043903.1_pt2 | contig 10161 bp, 11 predicted proteins | sample 7062071 | NCBI WGS metagenome assembly JABAHO01 (sample SAMN14534356, study PRJNA622989) | marine sediment metagenome | biome: marine biome [ENVO:00000428]; feature: marine pelagic biome [ENVO:01000023]; material: deep marine sediment [ENVO:00002113] | place: India: Gulf of Kutch | collected...
GCGTGGCCGGCATCGCCGGCACAATCGCCATCATGATCTCGCTGGTCTGGGCCATGACCCCGATGCTGCCGGCTGACGGCCCGAGTTTTCCCGGCTGGCAGAACCTGCGCCTCCCGCTGATCAAACTCGGGATCGGTCTGGGCGGGGCGATGCTGGGCGGTATCCTGCTGGGCCGGTACCTGCCCCACAGCTGGTTGTTCCGCAAGCTCACGCTCTCGACAAGCACGAGCGCCGCCGAGGGTTATGTCAGCTCAAGCAACGAAGCCCGCGACCTGGTGGGAGCCAGCGGCGTGGCAGCAACGGTCCTGCGCCCGTCCGGCCAGGGCCGGTTTGGTGACCGTCTTGTTGATGTCGTTACCAGCGGTGACATGATCGCCCAGGACACCCCGATCGAAGTGGTTGCCGTGAACGGCAGCCGCGTGGAGGTTCGGCGCAAAGCCTGATACCCCCGCCATGAATCCTGTCCTGATCATTGCCATCCTGATCCTTGTCGGCCTGGTCCTGATGGCGCTCGAGGTTTATATCCCGGGTTTTATCCTCGGCAGCATCGGCGTGGTGTTGATGCTGGTCGCGGCCGGTATCAGCTGGAACCAATACGGTTTGGGCCGTACCCTCTTTGTTGTCGGGATCGAGCTGGTCGGGTCGCTGGCCACCGTGATCGCCTCCCTCAAAGTGTTCCCGGAAACACGGGTGGGGCGGAAAATGATTCTTGCCGCCAGCCAGGCCAACCAGCGCGCCAGCCTGCCGCGACCACAGGATCTTGTCGGCCGCGAAGGGGTTGCCCATACCGTGCTGCGTCCTTCCGGTACCGCCCTGGTCGACGGTAATCGGCTTGATGTCATCGCGGAATCTGGCATGATCGAGTCTGGTCGACCTGTCAAGGTCGTTGCCATTCGCGGGACCCGGATCGTGGTTCGGGAGATTTAACCATCCAAAGGAGAAACGTTTCATGGAAATTTGCGGATTCATTCTCGGCGCACTAGGACTGATCGGTTTGGTGATCGGCCTGGTGATTTTCGCTGTTATCATCTCATTCTTCAGTCTCTGGCTCCAAGCCCGCCTTTCCGGCGCACCGGTCTCGTTCCTCGAACTATTGGCGATGAAACTGCGGCGGGTCCCCATCGGCTTGATCGTGACCAATCGTATCACCGCGGTGAAAGCCGGTCTCCCACTGGGCACATCCGACCTGGAAGCGCATTACCTGGCGGGAGGCGATGTGACCCAGGTCGTGCGTGCACTGGTCGCGGCGGACAAGGCCAGCCTGAACCTTGATTTCAACCGGGCGGCCGCCATCGACCTGGCCACCCATCAAAGCGGCAAGAGCGTGTTTGAGGCGGTCATGACCAGCGTCAACCCCAAGGTAATCGATTGCCCGGGCCCCGGCACCGGCAAACAAACCATCGATNNAGGGACGTGTCACGGTTCGCACCAACCTCGACCGGTTTGTCGGCGGGGCCACCGAAGAAACCGTCATTGCACGTGTCGGTGAGGGGATCGTCACCTCGATCGGTTCGGCTGCCACCTACAAGGACGTACTCGAAAATCCGGATGCCATTTCCAAAAAAGTCCTCGAAAAAGGTCTCGATGCCGGCACGGCGTTCGAGATTCTTTCCATCGACGTGGCTGACGTGGATGTCGGCGACAACGTCGGCGCCCGGCTCCAGGCTGAACAAGCGGAGGCCGACAAACAGATCGCCCAGGCCCGCGCCGAGGTCCGCCGCGCCACAGCGATCGCGGAGGAACAGGAAATGCGTGCCCGGGTCGAGGAAATGCGCGCCAAAGTCGTCGAAGCTGAGGCCCAGGTACCGTTGGCCATGGCCGAGGCGTTTCGGGCCGGTAACCTGGGAATCATGGACTATTTCCGGATGAAGAATATCCAGTCCGACACCGATATGCGGCAATCAATTGCCGGCGACGAAACAGGCGGACAAAAAGGGAACTAGGAAACACTGACCAAACATCAGCGATGCCGAACCGGTCCCGAACACCTGAACACCGACCGTTGAAAGCCTGAACCAATGGAAGTTCTTGTCTGGATAGGGATCATGATCGTCGTGGCCCTCGTCAAGGGCGTTGGCAAACTGGCTGAGCGAGGGTCATCGAGCGATGAGTCGGCCCCCGCCCCGCCACGTCAACGAGCTCAACCGCGGCCCGCCCGGCGGCGAGGCCAGCCAAGGCCTCCGCAACGGCGCACGGCCCGCCCCCAACCGCTGTCGGAACACCAGCATCGCAACGTTGATCACCAAAGAAAAAAAGGCGGCTATCAGCGACCCGCCCGATCTGCCCCACCCGCCCGGAACAAGGGCGGATGGCAGGTGTCGATGGACGACCTCCAGGAGTTTCTCTCGGAGATCAGCAACCCGGCCGGTCACCAGCAACCTTCTACGCCGGCTCCGCCACCGCTGACCCGGCCGGCCAGCGAAATCCAGGCTCCCACTCCGTCTCCCCAGCCCGCGTCTCCGGATCTCCCGCCAGCGGCTCCGTCACCCTACGCGCGGCGTCGCGAACCGGTGGTACCGGGCGCGGCCGAGCGCGCAGCGGCGTATGCTCGCCCCGGCATCAAGGGCCAGGAATATGCGCGGCCTTCAGAGAAACAAGCCAAGCCCACCCGCGCGTCGCGCTGGACGGAAGCGCTCAAGGACCGCTCCAACCTGCGCAACATCATCATCGCCAAGGAGATCATCGGCCGCCCCATCGGGTTGCGGCCGGACTGATCACCGGTCATAACTCCAGGAACTTGGGAAACTGCGTCAGGTTTCGCGCGCCGCGCTGCTGCACGACAACCACGTCCTCGAGGCGGACACTGCCCGGTCCCCGGTAGTACAACCCCGGTTCCACCGTGACCACATGACCGGGTTCGAGCGTGGCTGGCGCCGTGCCGATCCGCGGTTCTTCGTGGATATCCAGGCCCAGCCCATGACCGGTGCCGTGAAAGAACCCCTGCATGCGGCCTGCTTGCCGGCTGGTCCGATAGCCCTCGTCGCGAAACACCTGCTGGACCGCGGAATGCACTGCCCGCGCGTCCACCCCGCCAGTGATCATGCCCAGGGCGGTTTCCTGGGCTCGATGCACCGCGGCGTAGATCTGTTTCAGGCGGTCCGAAGCCCGGCCCCGCACGACCGTGCGCGTGATGTCACCCCAGTAACCGGTCCGGCTGTCTCGCGGGAAGATATCGATGATGATTGCTTGCCGGGCGCGAAGTGGGCCGTGACCGACCTCGTGCGGGTCACAGGCCTGGTTGCCGCCGGCAACAATCGTGTCCGCCGCGACACCTCCCAGCCCGGCGATCGTTGCGTTGATTACAGCACGGACATCTTGCGCGGTCAGTTTGGACCGATTCCAATAAAGATAGCCGTCACGACCGATCCGTGCCTGTTTCAGGATGCGCAATGNNCGACGGATCTCGATGGCAGATTTCTTTGCGCGGAGAGGAAAAAACGGTCCGTCAACCGCCCGCACCCGCAGCTTGCGATCCTCGAGTTCACTGGCCAGCCCAAGCGGGAACTGGCGCGGCACGGTAACGGAACGAACGCGGAGATCCCGCAACACTCGCCGGATCACGTCGCTGACACGTGGCGAGCGGGTTCCAGCCCGTTGCAGGCGGCGCACGACCGTGGTATGCGACAGGACCCGGTCAACCCGCGCCTGGCGTCGCGCCCGATCGAGTTCGAGATCGCTCAGGATGGCGTATGTCCGGGCGTTTTTCTCGATGTAGATGAACGGGTCTGGCACCATCAGCCCGGTGGCATAGAGCATGTCAGCATCCGATTGGCTGGCAGCCACATGTAGGCGGGCCGTCATCCTAACAGCGGTTCCTTTCCAGCCCGCAGGCCGGTGCGACGTCGATATCCCACGACGATACCGCAGCCTGCCCGTCCGTGACCTGGTCCCGCGCACTCGGCAACCGGTGATATGCCAGGGCCGCAATCATCGCTGCATTGTCGGTGCAAAGCTCGGGCGAAGCGAGCCAGCTGATCGATCCCAAGCCGGTCAGCGGCACGGACGAGCTTGCCGACCAGCACATCCACCACCGCTTCCTGGAAACTCGCTGCCACGTCGGCCACACTCGCATCCGGATGATCGCGCAAATAGTACATGACCGCCGTCTTTAACCCACTAAAGCTGAAATCATCGCTCGGATCATCCAGCATACTGCGGGGAAACCTGATCGCAGCCGGATCACCATCAGATGAGGTGCGATCGATCGCCGGTCCTCCCGGATAACCCAGGCCCATCAATTTCGCCACCTTGTCAAACGCCTCGCCGGCGGCATCGTCAAGTGTCTGGCCCAGGATCCGGTGCTCGCCGATCCCGGTTGCATGAATCATCATGGTGTGACCGCCCGACACGATCAGGGATAACAACGGGAAGATCTCCGTCTCGGTGACCGTGATCAGGGGAGAATAAAGGTGGGCTGCAAGATGATTGACCGGGACAAACGGTTTACCCGCAGCCAGCGCGATCCCCTTGGCCGTGTTCAGGCCGATCAACAGCGAACTGGCCAACCCCGGTCCGTAAGTGGCGGCCACGGCATCGAGCGCCGCAATCTCAAGCCCTGCCTCGGCCAGCGCCTGCTCGGTTACCACGCGGATGTTGGCCAGGTGATTGCGGGAAGCCAATTCCGGTACCACTCCCCCGTATGGACGGTGGAGGGCTAACTGGGAGGAGATGACATTGGACAGGATATCCCGGCCATCCGCCACCACCGCCGCCGCGGTTTCGTCACAGGAAGTTTCAAGGCCGAGAATAACGGTCGCCATCGCGCCTGACCCTCCCGGTCAGCGCACCCCCGCGGCCTCGGCATCGACCTGACCGCTCTCACCCAACCTGGCCTGGCGGGCGAACAGGCGGACGCCTTTCAGGACATCGATGGCCCGCTCGAGCTGGATGTCCGCCACTGGTTCCGCTGGATCAGTGACATCCAGCCCCTCTTCTTCTGTCCCGTAGCGTTGGCGGGCACGTTGTTCCATCAGCTTGCGCTCTTCCTCCTCGGCCACCGGCACCAGGATATCCGGTTCCACCCCGTTTTCATGGATAACCTTGTGACTCGGCGTATAGTACTTGGCCGTCGTCAGGCGCATTGCCGAGCCATCCGGCAGTTTGAGAATGCTCTGAACCGAACCTTTCCCGAACGATGTCTCGCCCACCACGACCGCTCGTTTCAGGTCTTGCAACGCACCGGCCACAATCTCGCTGCCACTGGCGCTACCGGCATTGATCAGGACAGCCACCGGGAAATCGAGGCGTTTCTTGCCACCGANNTCGAGACCACCAGTTGCCCGCGCGGCACGAACTTGCTCGAAAGTCGCACCGCCGCGTCCAGCAACCCGCCCGGGTTGTTGCGCAGATCGATGATCAAGGCTTCCAACCCTTTCTTTTCCAGTTCCACCAGCGCCTCCTCAAACTCGCCTGCCGTCGGGGCGTTGAACTGGGTCACGCGGATATATCCAATCCCGCTCTCCAGGATCTTGGCATCCTTGACGCTTGTCACCTCGATCACGGCACGGGTGATGGAGTGTTCTTTTAGTTTCTCGGATGGATCCTCGGCTTTACGCCGAAACACGGTGATCGCAACCGTTGTCCCCGGCTCACCACGCAACTGGCGCACGGCTTCCTGGAGCGTGATCTTGTCGGTTGGTTTACCGTCAATCTTGATGATCCGGTCACCCGGCAACAAGCCGGCTCGCGCACCCGGTGTGTCTTCCATGGGCGCAATCACGGTCAGAAACCCTTCGCGCGACATGCTGATCACGATCCCAAGCCCTCCAAACTTACCCTCGGTCTCCTCCTGCATCTCGTGGTAGACCTGCGGTTCCATGAACTGGCTGTGCGGGTCGAGCGTACCGAGCATCCCCTGCAGGGCGTTGTAGGTCAGTTCCTGGTAACTGACATCATCCCCGTCAACATGATGGGCGCGGATCTGTTCCATCACCTGGGCAATCAGCTTGAATTGTTCGTAGGGATCGTCCGGGCTCGGCTGCTCGGCCGCCGAGTAGAGACGGGCGGCAATCACGAAATTGATTCCCAGCAGAATGACGACAACAACTGTACTCAACCGTTTGATGTTCATGATAATACCGTGACGAGTGCNNGGGGAATCAAGTCGATGGCAACGTTCAGGGCGCGCGCGGGCCAGACCCCCATACCTTCAACGCCAGGCACCAGACGGGCGCTGGCCATCAGCCAGATTTTCAATCGCTACCACCTCGCGCCCCTGGAAAACCACCAACCGCTGCCCGCTGGCAACCCGGCGGTAGGTAACGGATGGCCGCCGGTAACCTTCCCGATCGCGCGGGGGGCGGTGTTCTGGCTGGTAGCGGTAGTTGGGGTACAACCAGTGTTCCTCGCGGGCCGACGCCGCTTGGACGGTGATCTTCCGCCTCGGCTTGCCAAGACTCGCTGTTACCTCCTCGCGAGTCATGCCCGTCGTGATCTTGCCCTGTTCGATCAAGGCACGATGTTGCTGCTGACGCGCGTGGCGGCGCCTGATCTCCTCGATGATCTCGGTCTCGATTGGCTCAATCGCCGATGAACGCACCCAACCACGGGCCGGTCCCGTGGGAATCCTGGTTGCCACGTAGAAACACTCCTCGCCCCACCCGAGCAGTTCCACCGGACGTCCCTTCGCCACGTACGCCACCGCGCGGCGCANNCAAGATAGGCTATGTCCTCGCCCTCTCCAGAAGAGGCCTCCGCGGCATGCAGGATCCAAACCGGGACCATCAGGCAGAGTCCCAGGCAGACGATCAGGGCGATGATCCGCCCGGCCGAGCGCCGCCCCGGCTGAGAGATGGTTGTCAGGATCATGAAGGTGGCTTCGGCCGACACTGGCTCACCAGGGAAGGACGACACGAATCTGTTACTCCACCAAAGCCAGCGCTGCCTTGCGGAACGCTGCCAGTTGTCGCTTGTTCCGGGCTTCAAGATAGCAGCGAAAGACCGGTTCGGTGCCCGAGGCGCGANNTCTTCGACCCGGCGTCCACCAAAACGATCCAGCCCGGCCTGGAACCGTTTCAGCAAGGCGATTTTTCGCTCTGACGTCACCCGCAGATTAATTCGGTCGCTGACAATGGTGCTTGTCTGGCGCTGGATTCCTTGCAGGATCGTCCGTAACGGTCTCCTCTCGGAGGCGACCAGTTCCGCCATCAACAGACAGGCCAGCACACCATCCTTCTCCGGCACATGACCCTGTACGCTCAGCCCACCGCTCTCTTCGCCGCCAACAATCACCGGTTCGCTCTCCATCAACGCGCCGATGTACTTGAACCCGACCGGCGTCTCGTGCACGTAAACCCCAAACATCTCCGCCACCGCATCCACCAGATGACTGGTTGCCACGGTGCGCACCACCGACCCTTTCCAGCCCCGGTTCTTTACCAAGTGATAGAGTGTCAACGCCAACACCTGGTTGGCCGACAAAAACGTGCCGTCGCTGTCGACCACCGCAAAACGATCCGCATCCGGATCCAACCCGAGCCCGAGCGCGTAGCGCCCCCGTTTCAGGCGGCTGGCCAGCTCGCCCATGTGTTCGCGGATCGGTTCCGGGTGACCATCCCCAAACAACGGGTTTAATTCGCCGTGCAGGGCGTCCACCGCCCATTTCCCTCGCTGTGCCAGCAAGGTGTCAAGGTAACCACGCCCGGCACCGAACATCAGGTCCACCACCGCACGTTTGCGATGCCGGCGTAGCAGACCAAAATCCACCAGTTTCTCCAGCTGCCGTACGTAATCAGGTTGAGGATCGAATACTCGTGGTGTGCCGCGTGGTCGCCGGGCCAGCTTTGCTGCCTGGCGTTCAAGTTTCGCGGCTCGCTGTTCGATCGCCCGCGCGGTCTCCGGCAAGCACGGGGCGCCATTTGATTCGTTGAACTTCAGGCCATTCCACTCCGGCGGATTGTGGCTGGCAGTGATGTTGATGCCGCCCGCCGCTTTTTTACGACGGATCAAATGCGAAATCACCGGGGTCGGAGCCTCGCGGTCGGTCAACCAGGCTTCAAACCCGTAGCCGGCCACAATCTCGCCGCATCGCGTCGCGAACTCGCGCGACAGGAAGCGGGTATCATGACCGATCACAATTCGTTGGCGCGTATTGGGGGGAGGTTGATCCCGCAGCACCTGCGCAATCGCGTGTGCCGCCAGCTCAACATTCTGGAAAGTAAAACTGTCGCTGATGATTCCGCGCCAGCCGGAAGTACCAAATTGGATTGCAGACATAATCAGTGTTCGGGTTACGGGTTATGGGATACGGGTTATAAGCTTCAGATGATCACATACTATAGCTGATCGGCACCGGACACTGAACCCCGAAGACCCGACCGGGCAACCATTAAGACGGCGCCAACCGCCCGCTGGCGAGCAGCCCAACCAAGAGGATACCAAGAACCAGCCGGTAGACAACGAACAGGTAGGTGTTGTGGCGTTTGAGATAACTTATCAGGAACGCGATGGCCGCGTACCCGGAGAGTGCTGACACAACCGTGGCCAGCACCAGGTTCAGCAGGTCGGCCTGGGACGCCGTCAACTCTTGGCGGGCATGGATCAGCTCGTAGATCCCGGCAGCGGTCACGGCCGGCAACGACAGCAAAAACGAGAACCGCGCCGCGGTCTCACGCGTCAAACCGCGAAATAACCCGCCCGTGATGGTCACTCCGGACCGCGACGCGCCGGGGACCAGCGCCAGCGCCTGCACCAGGCCAATCACGATGGCATCACCCCACCCGACTTCCTCCAGGCCGCGGCGCTTGGTCGCGACCCGTTCAGCCAGCCACAACGCCAGCGCCAGCCCGATCAGCGAAGCGCTGATGATCCAAAGCGACCGGAAACTGGTTTCGATCGCGTGCTGGAACAACAAGCCGAAGACCACGATCGGGATCGTGCCGACCGCGATCATCCAGCCAAGCCGAGCTGAATCGCCGCCGGTAAACACCCCGACGGTGATCCGATGGATATCCTGGCGGAAATACAATACCACGGCCAGGACCGTACCAATCTGGATCACCGCGCTGAAGGCTGTGCCGGGATCGTCCCAGCCGGCCAGGGCCGGCAGGATGCGCAAATGAGCCGTGCTGCTGATGGGAATAAACTCAGTCAGGCCTTGGACCAGGCCCAGGACCACCGCCTGAAACCAGGTCATCAGGGGCGGGCTTTCTCAAGCGCCGCCAACCGCTGCTTGGCCTCTGCTGCCCGGGCGGAGTTCAGCAACTCTTGATAGGTCTCGCGCGCACGATCGGGCTTGGCCTGTTCCTCGAAGATGCGGGCCGACTTGTATTTCGCGTCGGCCGTCAAATCGGGATCGACATCGAACAACGCCACCACCGCCAGGTAACTGTCCAGTGCCTCATCAGCCTTTCCCTGGGCATGCTGGCAGTCGCCCAGCAACACCAGCGCATCCGACAAGGCCGTTTCCTCGTCTTCCGTGATGGATTTCTTGGATAACAACGGCGCGACGTATTCGGACAGAGTCACGCTGGCTGCGTCGTATTTTCCCTGGGCCACGAGGATGCGGACGTACTGGACCTCGATCCCGGCCGCCGCGATGGATTCCTGGTAGAGTTTCTTGAACCGGTCATAGGTCCGCTTGGCACTGAGAAAGTCCTTGGCACCAAGATGGGCCTCGGCAAGTTTCAAGAAGGAATCTTGGACCCAACCAATCTCCGCCCCGCCGAACCGGGTGGCCAGGGCCTCGAAACCGGCTATCGCCGCCGCGAATTGCCCTGCCTGCAAGGCAGTCACCGCCATTGCGTAACCCGGTGGCTCGGCAATCTCGATGTTGATCACATCCTGGCGAGGCACCGGGAACTCGCCATACTCGGTCTTGATAACCACCGCCTCGGGGGTGACGCGGACCACCTCGGTGCGATAGGTCTGGGCTGCTGTCTGCACTGTGTNNCCATGCCGCAGCGCTCCTGAGCAGCGGGGCAACAGCGAGCAGCAACACGGTCAACGGGATGAGTCTCATCGGCTTCGCATCAGCTGAACATGGAGAAAGTCTTCTCTAGCAACTCGGTCGAGGAGGCATTTTTTGTTCGTTTCCGAGCGGTTTCGATCAAGTCGGCTTCGAGCGCCTGCTTCGTGGAACGCTCGGTACGATAAAAGACACCAAAATAACCGGGAAACGGTTCCATCGCCAGGCGGTAGGCAGCCACCTCGTCTTCCGGGTCG
>JABAHO010002572.1_pt4 | contig 10159 bp, 10 predicted proteins | sample 7062071 | NCBI WGS metagenome assembly JABAHO01 (sample SAMN14534356, study PRJNA622989) | marine sediment metagenome | biome: marine biome [ENVO:00000428]; feature: marine pelagic biome [ENVO:01000023]; material: deep marine sediment [ENVO:00002113] | place: India: Gulf of Kutch | collected...
CGCTTGCCCTCGATGCTTTCCAGCATCGCGGACTCCTCGCCGCAGATGTAGGCACCCGCGCCGCGGCGAAGGTGAATCGCGCGGTTGCCGTTAAGCCCCGCGCGCTCGAGGTCGTCGATAGCTTCCTTGAGAATCTCGTTTACGGCCGGGTACTCGTCGCGCAGGTAGATGTAGATTGCGTCGGCATCGACAGCCCATGCGGCGACGAGCATGCCTTCCAGGAATCGATGCGGGTCGCGCTCCAGGTGGTAGCGATCCTTGAACGTGCCGGGCTCGCCCTCGTCCGCGTTGACCGCCATGAGGCGCGGCCCCGCTTCCTGGCGCACGAAATGCCATTTGCGACCTGCGGGAAAGCCCGCACCGCCGAGACCGCGCAGCCGCGAGTCCTCCATCGATTTGATCACGTCGTCGACCGATCTCAGGCCGTCGAGACAGCCGCGTAACAACGTGTAGCCTCCGTTCTTCACATACGCGTCGAAACGGACGTATTCGAGGACCTCGGGATGGTGCTTGCCGCTCTGCACGGTTGCAGCGATCGACTCGATATTGGCGTTATCGACGTGCCGATGCCCGACCTCGGCGACGGGCGCGGTATCGCAGCGGCCCATGCAGGGCGCGCGGACAACACGCACATCCTCGCCGAGCTTGCCGGGTAGTAATTCGAGAAGCGCATCGCCACCGGCAAGAGCGCAGCTCAGGCTGTCGCAGACGCGGACTGTGACAGGCGGTGGCGGCGGTTCACCATCCAGGACGATGTCGAAGTGGGCGTAAAAGGAGGCAACTTCGTACACCTCGGCCATGGACAGCCGCATCTCGGCCGCTAACGCCTGCAGGTGCGCGGCACTCAGGCAACCGTACTTGTCCTGGACCAGGTGGAGGTATTCGATGAGCAAATCGCGATCACATGGCCGGTCGCCGAGCAGCTCCACGATTTCGTCGTGCGCTGCCGGATCGAGCTGCCGCCCCTTGTGAAAAGCGGGCGACCGCCTGCGCCCCGAACCCGGGGCTATCTTTCGCTGGTTCCCGTTGTTTGCGCCAGCATCAGTCATTACCGCACGTTCCCGTCCGCTGTCCCTCAGCCTCTAGGTTACCATCGGCACTGGCGGATCAGGTCCCGCGCGCCGCCACGATCTCGAAGACGACCGCGATGTCTTCGGCAACACGTAGCAATCCACCTACCGAGCTGAACGCTGCCAGACCGAAATCGGCATGGCTGACGGTCATCGAACCGCTTACGGTCAGCGTATCGGGAGCGACCGTCAGGTCCACCGGCACCCTGTAATCGAACGACGCTCCGTGGACCGTGACGCTGACCTCGAGCTCGGCTTGATCTTGCTGCATGGACAAGACCCGCACGCGGGCCGTTGCCCAGGGAAAGCGGCTCGACTCCAGCACCTTGTCCTGCATGTTGCGGGTAGTGCCTTCGATAGCAGGCTCCGGAAGGTCCGGCTCCAGGCCGAACTTCTCTCGGTAGGCAGGATCGTCCACGACCAGATGCTGCAGGGGCAGTCGCAGCTCCGCGCGCGATCGTACGGGGTCGCCGCTGACCAGCACCAGTCCCTCGATGTCCACACTGGCAATCACGTGATCGTGCCCGGCTGATTTCATCGGCCCGTCGCGCCCGGTGCGCATGAACACACGCGACCGCTGCGGATCTACGCGGTATACGGCCTCGCCCCCCCGCTCCGCATCGCGGTAAACGCGTTCCGGAAGCGGCGGCGCACTCGTGTCGCCCGGGACCCAATCAGGCTGCGCGCAGGCCGCGAGCAGAGCAAGCGGCACAAGCGGTAACACGCGTATGAAACTGCAGCGGTTCTTCATTGACGTTCTAGCGTGACGTTGAAGCTAACCCGGACGGCGGTGCCGATGGTGTCGTCGTCGGCCCATTCGCCGCTGCCGATATCGAAGCGCGTGCGGTCGATGACCAGCTCGCCGTTCAACCCGGCGCGGCCGTCCGACTCGGACCATTGGAAAGGCACGCTTACCGGCAGCCGGACGCCCTTCAGGTCGAGATGTCCCGAAGCGAGATAGCCGCCCTCCGGCGCTGCTTCGATTGCATCGCTCGTAAACGTTGCGACGGGAAACCTGTCGACGGCAAACCACTCGGCACCGGCAATCGCCTCGTTGATGTCGGGGTCTTCCATGTCCGCGCTTTCGAGTTGCACGGTAACTGTCAGCTTCGATCCGGCAATGCCGCCATCCCCACTGTCGAAGCAGACATCGAACGACCCGAAGCGGCCCGGCACGGCCTGGCCTTCCCACGTGGGCTCGAATAAGAGTTCACCCTCGTCCTGCATGCGCCACTCTTCCGCGAGCGCGCCCGACGCAGCCAGCGTCGATAACAACAGGCTGGCGATTCGTTTCATGGTCAATCCCTGTTACGGCGTCCCGTCACCATGCGACGCAGCACGTCGTCGTGCAACAGGAAATGATGCCTGAGCGCCCCGGCGACGTGCGCGAGAACGACGATCAGCAAGCTCGTCGTGAGCGCCTCGTGCACCTCGGCGGCGGCCTCCTGCAGGGCGCGGTCCGTCGCGACGAAGTCCGGCATGGGCAGGAAGAAGAAGGCTTTGAACGGCACCCGCGACGCGTCGCTGACCCACCAGCCCGACAGCGGCACGGCAAACAGCAGCAGGTAGAGCGCCCAGTGGGCCGCGGCTGCCAGTTTGCGCTCCCATTGCGGCGAACCGGCAGGCTGTGCCGGCGGCGGGTTTGCCAGTCGCCACGCCAGCCGCATGACGGCGAGCAGCAGGACCGTCACCCCGATCGACTTGTGCCACACAAAAAGATCCAGTTTCGCCGGCGTCAGCTTCATCTCTTCCGCGACGCTGCCGATAACGAACTGCGCCAGGACCAGCGCCGCGATCAGCCAGTGAAATCCTCGCGCTATCGCGCCCCAGCTATCCGCGGAGTTGCGAAACCGGATCGTCACTGCGAATAGACGGCAACGGGCTCACCAAGTACGTCCATGTCAAGCTCGATGCCGAGGCCCGGGTCGTCCGATGCGCTCATACGACCCGCCACACGCTGCGGCGCGCCGGTCGCGTTTCGAACCGTGACGTAGCTGTTGAAGTCGGTCGCCGTGAAGCGGAAGGGCTCGGGCGTCGAATGGGCCAGGTGGGCGATGGCGGCGGTGACGATGTCGCCGCCCCAGCTGTCCTCGATGGTCATCGGCAGGTTCAGCGTCACGCACAGGTCGCGGATCTGGCGCGCCTTGGTCAGCCCGCCGACCTTGGAGATCTTCAGATTGATGACGTCCATCGCGCCGTCGTTGTGGCCACGTAATAGCGCGCCGATATCCGTGATGTTCTCATCGAGGATGAACGGCAGGCTCGTGCGCTGCCGAACTGTCAGGCAATGCTCGTAGGAGCGGCAAGGCTGCTCGATGTACACGTCGCGATCGCGTACCGCATTGGTGACCCTGACAGCATCATCGACGCGCCAGCCCGTGTTCGCATCGGCAACGAGAACTTCGCCTTCTGTCAGTACATCGGCAGCCGCATGTATGCGTTCGATGTCGTCAGCAGGACGACCGCCGACCTTGAGCTGAAACTTGGTGTAGCCATCCGCGCGATGCCCCGCGACATTCTCCGCCATCTCGTCGGCCGGCCGCTGGCTGATTGCGCGATACAGCGCCACGCTCTCGCCAAACTTGCCGCCGAACAAATCGCACACCGATTTTTCGCAGACCTTGCCGAGCAGGTCCCAGCATGCCATGTCGATGGCGGATTTGACGTACGGGTGGCCGAGCAGCGCCCGGTCCATGAGTTGGTTGATCGGGCCGATGGCTGTCGGGTCCTCCCCGATCAGGCTGGCCGACAGTTCGCCGATACCGGCTCGGGCACCCGGCCCGAATGCCGGCAGATAAAAAGGCCCGAGCGGACAGACTTCACCATACCCCGACCGGCCGTCGTCGGTGACCAGTTCGACGACCGTGCTGTCGAAAACCTCGACGTACTTGCCCTCGGACCACGAATAGCGCCCCTCGACGAGAGGCAGGTCGACCTGGTATACGCGGATGCTAGATATTTTCACGCGGTTGTCCCGCTGGCTCAGCGACCGAGCAAACCAGTCTCAATCGACGAAGCGCAGCCAGTTATCCATCACACCAATACTACAACCAAATTTCGAGTGCCCGTTGCCCGGGCCCTGCACGGCGACGATTTGCGCTCAGGAGCAACCAGCAGTGTCCTCGCTAGAATAGCTGCGCGAGGAACCGTTGCCGTTCGACCCGTTCGTATCGAACTGGAAGTTCCCGTCAGTCAGCGCAAACCGATGCTTGCCGAGTTCGCGATCGAGCAACTCGGGAATCGTCGTATTCGAGCATACGCCAGCGTCATCTTTGACTCCATCACCATCGACATCTTTGGTGATAAACAATACGAGACCATCGTGATCCGATGACCGCAAGGTCGAAAAAATACGCAATTTGATGGCCGGGGGCAAAAAGAAACCCCGAGCTCCGCGAGGAGCCCGGGGTTTACTCTAAAGCGGGTATGAGCCGCTAGCTCTTAATAACCGGAGTGTACCCGGCCATGGCCATGTACGGCATCCTTGCCAGGCTGACCGAGATCGTCAGCCGTCGCCTTGAGCGCCTGTTCCACCTGTGCAGGCGACATCGAGCTGCCATTGGCGCTAATGAGCAATGCAGCCACACCGGTTGCGTGCGGCGCAGCCATGCTCGTACCAGCCGCCCAGCCCCAGCCGCCGGCGATCGTGCTAAAGACCATGTCATGCACCCACGCCGGCACGGTCAGGAAGCCGACCGTGCAGAGATCCGTGTACGGAGACCCCATGAAAAACCCGTCGAAGTCGCCACCCGGCGCCGAGACGAAAGTGACCGACTGGCCATAATTGGTGTAGCTGGCCTGCTCGTCCACGTTCGTCGATGGATCCAGGCACCAACCGAGCGGCGCGAGAGCACTGATGCCGAGGGTGTGGGGTGAATCGGCAAAGCCCAGCTTGATGTCCTTGCTCGTGTCGGCGTTGATTGCGCTGTTGCCGTTCGAAACCAGCACGGTCACGCCGTTGTTCCGTGCATACTGGAAGGCCCGATCGTAAACCAGCAGGGCCAGATACACATAGTCGTCCTGGAACGTCGTGTAGTAGCGGGCTATCTGCCCACATTCCCTGGCGGACAATCCCCAATTGTCTTTGCAGAACTTCACGAAGTCATTACGCATTCTGCGCAGGCCACCGAGGCTCATGTTCGCGAGATCGGCGCCGACGTTGGCGGCGTGCACGATGCCGCTGATGATCGAAGACCGGAAGCAGGCGTTGAAAAATTCGGTGCAAACCTTGACAACGACCAGCTCTGCGTCCGGCGCGACGCCTGTTACACCAAGGTTACCCGTACCTGCAATCGTGCCGGCAACATGGGTTCCGTGGTTGAAGTAAAAACCCGGAGTAATCTGCCAATCTTCCACCGCACCGTCGCAGTTACCGTCTCCCGGTGGGAGGAAAATACCTTCGAGACACGGCACGTAGGATGCGCTCGACCCGAAGTTAATATTCGGTGCAAGATCGGGGTGTCCCGGGTCGATTCCGGCATCGAGCACGGCAACTCGCACGCCTGCGCCGGTATTGCCGGCTGCCCACGCAGCTGGTGCCCCGACGGCCTGAATGCCCCATGTCTCGAAATCGAAAATGCCGGTCCCTTCATTACCATGATTCTGAGGGCCGATCTCGAAAGTGGGCTTGTCGTAGACGAATATTTCATCCGGTATGACGCCCTTGAGACCAGCAACGCCGGACATATTGGCGATAAAATCCGCGTCGCTGGATTTCGCGAAAGCAACGCCGATCTCCGGAACGCTGCCGGTCAGCGTACCGCCCCGGGCGGCTACGTCATCGGCCAGGGANNCCAGGGATGCAGGCAGGCTGTTCGACTGAGCGATGATAATGTACGGAATTGCCGGTGCAGCGGCGTTGGCTGTTGTAAGTGCAAAGACGAGCAGCGCCGCCACGCATAAAGCGCGTTTATTCTTCATTTGTCATAACCCCCATGTATTGATTGGATTGTTTTTTGGTGTGACAAAAGTATACGCACTGTCGGCTGTAATTAAAATCAGCGAGCGCCTCCGCAACTGGCGGCAGTCAAGCATTGTGCGGTTCACCGCGCCGGCCTTGCTCCACCGGCAGGCGGAAATTTCGCTGCTACAAAAAGCAGTTTTCTGGCTATTATCGGGGTCTGCTGCGTATGGGGCCGTCTCGATGTCATTGTTTGCGGAATTCACACGACGCAACGTATTCTGCGCGATGGTCGCCTGGCCGCCGGACCCGGTCGTCCGCTGCCCGGCCAGGGACGGGTAAGCGCGCGGTGCTGACCCGGACCGCCCGTCTTACCTGGCTGGTTATCGGCCTCCTGTCTCTCGCGGTAGGCGCACTCGGCGTCGCACTGCCATTATTGCCGACCACGCCGTTCATTCTCGTCGCTGCCTTCGCATTTGCGCGTTCGTCGAACCGACTGCACAATTGGCTGATCAATCACGACGTTTTCGGGGCGTTGATCAGCAACTGGCAGCGCTATGGCGCAATCAGCCGTCGCGCCAAGGCAGCCAGCGTGATGTCGATGGCCGCGCTGCTGGCTATCTCGCTGGCGCTCGCGGCCCCCAAGGCTGTCATGCTTGCGCAGCTTGTGGTGCTGGGCGCTGCGGCGCTCTTTATTCTCTCCCGGCCCGCGCCGCCGGCTGAATAACCAGGAGCAACAGCATTACGACGAATACCGTTTCTAGAGACCATACATCAGCGGTAAAACGATCGAGAACCCGATCCACAGTATCACTATCAGCGGAATGCCCGCTTTCAGAAAGTCGGCGAAACGGTAGCCGCCCGTGCTCAGGATCAACAGATTGGTTTGATAGCCGAAGGGCGTAGCGAAACTCATGTTCGCTCCGAACAAAACGGCAAGGACGAACGGCAAAGGATCAATCTGCAACTGCTGCGCGGCCGCGATCGCGATCGGCGTGCCGATGACGGCCGCCGCATTGTTCGNNGTGCCGATTACGGCGGCCGCATTGTTCGACACGATGTTCGTCAATATGGCCATGATCAGGATGAAAGCGCTGATTATGGCCGGTGTCGGCAAATCGCCGGCAGCGCTGACGAAACCGGCCGCCAGATACTGAGCCATACCGGTAGCAACGAGCGCCTTGCCCATCGCGAGGCTGGCGACGATCAGCATGACGATGGCTATCGGCAGGGATCGTCCGACGTCACGCCACCCAAGACATCCGAAGACAATCATCAGGCCGACACCGATAAAAGCCGCGATGGAAATCGGCAGCACGCCGGTCGCCGCGGCACCGATCACCATCACCAGCACCAGCAGCGCTCGCTTGGCACGATACGCCCTGGGAAGGTCGGTCGTACCGTCGACGACCAGCATCTTGCCGCCCGATTTCAGGGCACGCAGCGACTCTTGCGTACCTTGCACGAGTACGACGTCACCGGCACGCAGGCGCACTGAATCGGGCNNACGTGGGCTGGCGCGGCATCCTCGCGCGATGCACCGCCAGCGGAACCAGGCCGGAATTAGAAAGCAGGGTATCGCCCGAAAGTTTCTGCCGATGCAAGGGAGAACCCGCGGTGATGACGATTTCCGCAAGCTGTTGCTCGCTCTCGCCCGACGACTTTGTACCCGGCTCATCGGCGGAGTCGAAAAGTGTCGCGCCGATTTCCCTCTCGAAGCGTTTCAGATTATTCGCTGTGTCCCTGACCCGCAGACGGTCGCCGGCCTGCAGCACGAGCGACGGCATTTTCGCCAGCAGCAAGGTTTCGCCTCGCCGAATCTGGTCGATATGCAATTCATGCTGCGTTCTGTCCAGGACGTCTTNNCAGCAAATCCATCCTTGCGGAGGATGAGCTGGGCCTGGAAGACGCGCGGGTACGTGTCGACCATAGGCATGGCCCGATTGGGTAGCAGGCGCGGCACGACCAGCCACACATACAACAGACCGACCCCGCCCACTATGACTGCCGGACGAGTGATATCGAACATGGCGATGTCGGCAGCCCCCAAATCACGGGTGATCCCGACGACCAGCAGGTTCGTCGAAGTACCGATCGTTGTCGACATGCCGCCGATAATCGTTGCGAGCCCCATGGGCAACATGAAACCCGATGCCGGCAGCTTGGTACGCAAAGCGATACCGACGAGAATCGGAATCATCAGTACGACGATCGGCGTGTCGTTAACGAACGCGCTCATGATAAACACGGCGACCAGCATCATAAGCAGCGCCGCTTTGGGTCGTTTCGACCACTGGTCACCGGCGAACCTGGCCACCGGCTGCAGCGCACCCGTGGTCTCGAGGGCTTTGCCGATCACTATCAGCGAACAAATCGCCACCAGTGCTTCGTTGCCGAAGCCGAGCAAGAACTGTGCCGGGTCGACCGGGACACCATCGACCGTATAGGGAAAGAAGTGGAACCCGAGGAGCAGCAGGATGATGACAGCGAGACTCGAGGACTCCAGTGGCAGCGACTCGCGTGTGAAGAGGAACAGGGCGGTCACGATCAAAACGAGGACAGCGATCCCATGCGCATCGGGCGTGATCGTTTGCGTGGCCACTTCGTCGTACACGTTCATTGGAACATCTGCGTTACCTCGGGTCGTCAGGCCGACCAGCGTGCCGCTTCTGCTGCGCCCTGGCGAATACCCTGCCAGCCTTCCACAACGCGCAACCCGATGCCCGGCAACCCGGGAAAGGCAGCACCGATACACAGCACCGCCGTGCGCACGACCCCACGTTTTTTCGGCTCATCCAGGAATGGCGCGTATGGATANNACCACGGGATTATTGTAGCGAACTCAGAGTGCCTTTGAAGGTACACGTACAATAGTAAATCTGCATGGGTCAACAGCCTCGCCCAACCATCGCTTCTGGCCGGAAGCAGCCCCTGGGCCTTTGATACACTCAACCACTGCTAATGACCCGAAGCGAACATTCAGGATAGACAGGGAGTAATCGATGAGCAGCATTCTGCCGGCAACCGCTGCCGATCCCGTCGGCGCTGCGGCACTTCTGGGCCATGCGGATCCCGTCGAGCTCGAGCGTTTCGTCGCACTCGAAGACGCCATCTGGGGAGAGACCACCCTGGCGCCCGCCGTCATCGAGACGGTGCGCCTGCATTGTGCCCGGATTCGCGGCTGCGAATTCTGCAAGGCCGTGCGTTATACGGCCGCTATCGATGACGGGCTCACCGAAGCACAGATCGCGCAGATGGACGTACTGGAGGCCCGGGGCAAATTCAGCGCCGAGCAGTCCGCAGCGTTGACGCTCGTGGATCATTTCCTGCGTGACCCGCGCAAGCCTGACGAAGCACGCGCGGCCGAGATCGCCGCAGTACTGGGTACGTCCGGCGTGCTGGAGGTGCTGATTGGATGTTGCGCCTTTGCTTCCGCCGAGCTTCGAATTGCACTGGGAGAGAACCGTGCGCCGCACGGCAGTGGCGTCATCGAGCGAACCGGCTGTAGCCACGACCCGCGATCCACAGCGACGGCGTGGCCGATTCTGGACGGCCCGGTACTCGATCCGGACACCCGCCTGCCCGGCGTGGCGCCTGGACTCGCCAATCCGATGCAGGAGCGGGTGGCCACGCTCTGGTCAGGCAGGGACATGTCGCCGGAGCTGGTTGCTGCCTGCGTCATCCGCAGTGCGCAGTTGCTCGGGGTGGGGCCGGACGATCCGGTGAACGAATACCTCGTCCCGCCCGAAGCCGTGCGGCTCGCGGGCGCCGATGACGTGCGTAACTGGCCCGCATGGCCGAGCGGGCGGGGGCGGAATGAAATGGCACTGGCCGAGCAGTTATGGATCGACCCGGCCGGCGTTGACGCGGCGATCACCGATTCGCTCGAATCGTCGCTGGGGGTCGACGGCCTTATCCGCGTCGCCTGGAACCTGATCCTGATCGGGCAGCTGCACCGCCTGGCACTCGTGCTGCATCGCGAATCCCGTTAAATCACGGCTACGACAGCTCAGACGTTGGCAATGAAGACCATGGCGATCGCGACCGGTACCAGGAAGCGCACCAGGAAATGCCAGGTATCCAGCCAGCCATTGTCGCTGACTCCCAACTCGTCGGATGTTGCGGACTTGCCGAGCCCCCAGCCGGCCAGCATCGCGATCAACATGCCGCCCGCCGGCATCATAAAGTT
>JABAHO010000594.1_pt1 | contig 10158 bp, 11 predicted proteins | sample 7062071 | NCBI WGS metagenome assembly JABAHO01 (sample SAMN14534356, study PRJNA622989) | marine sediment metagenome | biome: marine biome [ENVO:00000428]; feature: marine pelagic biome [ENVO:01000023]; material: deep marine sediment [ENVO:00002113] | place: India: Gulf of Kutch | collected...
CGGAGAGGAACGGGCGTTGACGAGAACCAGAATGATGTTCTCCACGACGCCGAACCCCACCTCGCCGCGGAACTCCGCGCTCGCGTCGAGCTCCTCGAGCGCTTCCATCACGCCGCGAACCCCGATGTTGTCCGAAACACCGCCGTCGACGAGGTGGAGGTAGGGGCGATCCGAGCTGTTCTGGAAGTCTCTCATCTCGCGGTATCGCTGCAGCGCGCGCGCGGAGGGGCGAACCGGCTGCTCGGGATTCGTGACGTCTTTCACCCAGGCGGGATACTGATAATTGCAGGTCCCTCCGTAATTGTTGAAGGTCGTCGCCGAGAGGAGAATCGGAACCGCGGAGGAGGTCGCCGCGGCGCGCGACAAGCGAACCCGATCGAGGTCCGAGCACAGCAGATCAAAGTCGTTCTGGAAGAAGGTCAGCCGTGATCCCGTGGAGAGATCGGTCGCCGTCGCGATCGCCGCAGGGCCGGGGCGACCGTGGAGATCCGCGAACGTCGCCCCTTCGAAGAGGAACTCGTCGTAGTAATCGGCCGCGAGCTCGGAGCGGCCGTAGTGGCGGCTCAGAAGCCGCCACCAGTTGACGGGGTTGAGCAGCGTGCGCCGCGCCAGGGCGCCCTGGACGTTGCGCTTGAGAAAACGCTCCTCGTACTCCCCGAACAGTCGATCGACGTGGAGTGCATACGACAGCGCGGTGAAGCTCCCGCCAGAGACCCCCGTGATGATGTCCACTTCGTCGATCATTCAGCGCGGCGTNNCGGCGTGCCCTCCACATCGATGAAGGTCCGCCGTAGCTCTTCGAAAAGACCGAAGGACAGAGCGGCCGCGCGCATCCCCCCGTCGGAAAACGAGAGGACGAAGAGGGTCTTGGGGTCGTCGTTCTGGCGCTTGGGGATGCGGAGATAGGGCCGGTACCCGGCCTGCGGGTCGACCTGGTCGATCGAGGTGTTGATCGGGCGCGACGCGCATCCAACGAGGTGTACGGCCGCAGCGGCCAACAGTGCAATCCGGCGCACGAACTGGCGGGGCGTCATGAGGTTCCTCCCGTCGCGCGTCCGGCGAGAGCGCCGTCCGCTTGGATCCATGGAGGTGCTCGTGTGCGGAGGCCGTCCTCAGGTCGTGAGCGCGGCGCGGATCGCGACCAGTTCCTCCCGGACGCGGCGCAACTCGGAGATCGGGTCGTCTCGGATGCTGCGCTCGAGCTCGCCGTCGTCGAGGGCGCGGTCGATCCCCATCTCCTGCAGTCGTTTGCGCGCCCCGGCGATGGTGAAGCGCTCGGCGTAGAGCAGGCGCTTGATCAGCAGGATCATCTCGATGTCGCGCTTGCGGTACAGGCGCTGCTTCGAGCGCGACTTCGCCGGCGACATCCAGCGGAACTCGGACTCCCAGTAGCGCAGCACGTAGGGCTTCACGCCGGTGATCCGGCTCACCTCGCCGATGCGGTAGTAGCGCTTGTCGGAGAGTTTGGGCTGCGGGGCGTCATGACTGGTTTCCACAACCACACTCCTCGGCCCGGATGTGCGGGCCTCGTCTGGCGGAGGGGAAGGACTAGGCGTTCGGTCCGTCGGTGTGCGTGGGAGTCGTCCCCGGTGTCCCGGAAGCCGCCTCGTCGCCCTCGCCGTTCAAGAGAGTTTTTAGCACGAGACTCGGCTTGAACGTCAGCACCTTCCGCGCCTCGAGGAGGATTTCCTCGCCGGTCTGCGGGTTGCGTCCCTTGCGGGCGTTCTTCTGGCGCACGACGAAGTTCCCGAAGCCCGAGATCTTGACCTTCTCGCCCTCGCGAAGGGTGTCTTTGATGATGGAGAACACCTTCTCGACGAGTTCGGCGGATTCCTTTTTGGAGAACCCTACCCGCTCGTAGATCTGTTCAACGATGTCTGCCTTCGTCATCTCGGTTCCCCCTGCCCCGCGTCAGCGGAGCTCCGCTCCCATTTGCTGGCCTAAGGCGCGGACGATGCGATCGGTGGCTTTGGCCACCTCTCCCTCCGTGAGTGTCCGCTCCCCGTGCTGGAACACGAGACGCACCCCGAGGCTCACTTTCCCCGGAGGTACGCCCTTCCCCTCGTAGCGATCGAAGAGCTCGGCGCTCTGCAGGAGCCCCCCGCCCTTCTGTCGAATCATGGATACCAACGCCCCGGCGGGCTGGTCTGCATCCACCAGAAGCGCCAGGTCGCGGCGCACGCTGGGATGCCGTGAGACCGGCGCGTAGCGCACCACGGTGTCCGGCCGCTCCGCCAGGGGACCCAGGTGGAGGACCAGGAGGGCGCAGGGCGTATCGATGTCGAAGCGCGCCGCGGTATCGGGATGAAGCTCTCCCGCAACCGCCACCGGCTGCTTGGCGAGCTCGGCCCGCGCGCTGGCCCCGGGGTGGAGAAAGGGCTCCTGGGCGTCGGGCTTCCACCGGGCCGTGGCACCGCATTGTTCGAACAGACGATCGGCGATGCCCTTGACCTCGAAGAAGGGATCGCCGGAGTCGTGCCACAAGGAGCCGCCCTCCCCGGCGATGGCCAGGGCGAACTGCAGCGCCTCCACCGGCAGGCCATCGGTGCTCTCCGGGTTCGGCGCGAAGACGCGACCCACCTCGAAGGCTCGCACCTCGCTCCGCTGGCGCGCGAGGTTCTGCCGCACGACACCGAGCAGAGACGGGACGAGACTCGTCCGAAGCAGCCGCTCCTCGTCCACCAGCGGATTTTCGAGCGCGACGGCCGCCCGGCGCGGATCGTCCGGAGCGAGGCCGAGCGCGTCGTGCGCGGCCTCGCTCTCCATGGGGAGCGTCATGCACTCCGAGAACCCGAGGGCGGCGACGAGATCCCGCACTCGATCCACCAGGGTCTGCTCCCGGGGGCGCGTGGCCGGCGACACCTGAGCGAGTGGGAGTCGTGCTTCGATGTTCTCGTAGCCGTGGATCCGCGCGATTTCCTCCACCAGATCGGCGGGGATCTGGAGGTCATTCCGGTAGCTCGGAATGCTGCAACGCAGCATCTCGCCCTGCACCTCGGTCGGAATCTCGAGGCGTTCGAGTGCAGAGCGCATGGCGTCGGCGCCGAGGTCGGTGCCGAGGAGTCGGTTCACGCGGTCGGGCGAAATCTCCACCGGGTCGAGCGGCGGGAACGGGGTGCCCAGGCCCTCGCTTCGTCCCGGCGCCACCTCGCCACCCGCGAGCTCGGCGATCAAGCGTGCCGCGCGGTCGATGGCGCGCTCGAGCCCTTCGCGGTCGACCCCCCGTTCGAAGCGATAGGAGGCCTCGGTGTGGAGCCCGTGGCGGCGGGCGCTGCGGCGTACGCAGGTGGGGGAGAAGAGCGCGGCTTCGAGAAGGATGTCGCGGGTGGTCTCCCCGACCTCGGTCTCGGCCCCGCCCATGACCCCGGCCAGCGCGATCGGGCGCTCGGCGTCGGCGATCACCAGGTCGTCGGGGCCGAGCGTGCGCGCCTCGCCGTCGAGCGTGACGAGCTTCTCCTCGTCGCTCGCGCGGCGGACCACGATCCGGCCGCCTCGCAGGCTTCGGAGGTCGAAGGCGTGGAGGGGCTGGCCGAACTCCAGCATCACCAGGTTGGTGACGTCCACGATGCAGTTGATCGACCGCGTTCCCGCAGATTCGAGCTTGTCGCGCAGNNCGCGCAGCCATTCGGGGCTCGGGCCGACCTCGACACCGCGAACCACCCGGCCGAGATAGCGGGGACAATCCTCCGCGGCGGCCACTTCGATCTCGATCTCCGCTTCGCTCGCGACGCCGGATTCTTCGTCCACAGCGACCGGGGGGATGCGGAGAGCGTGGCCGAAGTGGGCTCGCACTTCCCGGGCGATCCCCAACAGCGAGGCGCAGTCGCCCCGGTTGGGGGTCAGTGCCACCTCGATCACCCGGTCGTCGCGGGGCGCCACCTCGGCGAAGGGCCGCCCCACCGCGACGTCCGGATCGAGCTCGAGAATGCCGCTGTGGTCTTCTCCGAGACCGAGCTCGCGGGCCGAACAGATCATCCCGTTCGAGACCACGCCCCGGATCTTCGAGCGCTTGAGCTTCGTGCCATCCGGGAGCCGTGCGCCCGGGGGCGCAAAGGCGACCTTCAGCCCGGCGCGCACATTGGGCGCGCCGCACACGACGTCGAGAGGCTCTTCCCCTCCGGCGTCCACCTTGCAGAGGGAGAGGCGGTCGGCATTGGGGTGTGGGTCGCGCTCGAGCACGTGCGCCACCACGATGCCGTCAAAGGTCGGCGCACCGTCTTCGTCGCTTTCGACCTCGAGGCCGCCCTGCGTCAGCTGATGCTCGAGCTCGGCGTCGTCCGGGAGGTCCACCCACTCCCCCAGCCATTTGAGCGGCACCCGCATCAGAACTGCTCCAGGACGCGCAGGTCGCCATCGAAGAGGAGATGGATGTTCGGGATCCCGTGCCGGAGCATGGCCGCCCGGTCGAGGCCCATTCCAAACGCAAACCCCTGCCAGCGCTCCGGATCGATCCCGCAGTTCGCCAGGACGTGGGGATGGATCATCCCGCAGCCGCCCCACTCCACCCACCCGGTCTGGGAGCAGGTCGGGCAGCCGGCCCCCTCGCAGACGAGGCAGGTGAAGTCCATCTCCGCCGAGGGCTCGGTGAACGGGAAGAAGGAGGCCCGAAACCGCAGATCGACGCGCTCGCCCATCAGGTGGCGGGCGAAGGCGTAGAGGAGGCCCTTGAGGTCGGCGAAGGAGACCCGCTCGTCGACCATGAAGCCCTCGATCTGGTGGAACATCGGGAAGTGGCGCAGGCTGAGATCGTGGCGGTAGACGCGGCCCGGGGCGATGAAGCGGAACGGCGGCGTCCGGCCGGTCATGGCGCGGATCTGCACTGGCGAGGTGTGGGTGCGGAGAACCGCGCCCCCTTCGACGAAGAAGGTGTCCTGCATGTCCCGCGCGGGGTGGTCGTCGGGGAAGTTGAGCGCCTCGAAGTTGTTGTACTCCGTTTCGACTTCGGGCCCGTCCTCCACCGAAAAGCCCAGCGACGCAAAGAACGCCACCACCTCGCGCTCCACTTGGGTGGTGGGATGGATGTGGCCGGCGGGGGCGACCTTTCCGGGCAGGCTGGTGTCGAGGCGGTGCTCACTCAGGGCCCGGTCGCTTTGCGCGCGTTCGAGCGCGGAGCGCCGCTCGTCGATCCAGCCCTCGAGGGTGACCTTCAGCGTATTGGCCCCCTGGCCGACCCGCCCGCGTTCTTCGGGCGGCAGCGCGCCGAGACCCCGCAAGACCTGAGAGAGCGAGCCCTTGCGACCGAGGAAGCGGGCGCGGACCGCCTGGAGCGCGGGGAGATCCTCCGCACCCGCGATCGCGTCGCGCGCTTCCGCCTCGAGGGCGGCGAGATCTGTGGCCGTGTCCGCCAATCGATCTCCGCCCCGGGGCTACGCGAGCTGGCCCTTCGCCACGGCGACGAGCTCCGCAAAGGTCTCGGGATCCGAGACGGCCAGATCCGCGAGATTCTTGCGGTCGAGCTCGACGCCCGCCTTGTCGAGCCCGTGCATGAACTGGCTGTAGGAGAGGTCGTGCTCGCGGGCCGCGGCGTTGATGCGCGCGATCCACAGCCGCCGGAACTGGCGCTTGCGCTGCTTGCGGTCGCGGTAGGCGTAGCGCCAGCCCTTCTCCACCGCCTCGCGAGCGGTGCGGAAGAGCCGATGACGCGAGCCTGAGAAGCCCTTTGCTTCCTTCAGAATCCGCTTGCGCCGGCGGCGCGCGGGAACACTACGTTTCACTCGAGGCATGATCGTTTCCTTCGCCGCCTAGGAGGGCAGCATCTGCTCCATACGGGGGCGATCGTGGGACGACACGAGAGCGGGTTGGCGCAGCCGCCGCTTCCGCTTGCGGTCTTTCTTGGTGAGGATGTGGCTCTTGTTCTTCCGCATGCGCGAGATCTTTCCAGTTCCCGTGCGCTTGAAGCGTTTGGCCGCACCTCGATGGGTTCGCATCTTGGGCATCGTTACTCTCCTGCGCCGCCGGCCTCCGCCGGGGGGGACGGCGCTNNTTCCTTCATCGTGGCCGCGTGCGCCTTGGCTTTCCCCGCCCCTTTCTTCTTCTTCTGCTCGTACTTGTATTTGCCGTAATCCATGATCCGGCAAACCGGGGGCTGGGCGTTGGGGGCGACTTCGACCAGGTCGAGACCCTGGTCGGCAGCGCGTTCGATCGCCTCGGGGGGCGTCATCACGCCGAGCTGCGACCCGTCGACGTCCACCACGCGGATTTCTCGCGCGCGGATGCGATCGTTTACACGGGCCTCGTCTTTGACGTCTCGCTCAACTCGTCTGGGGATTCGGATACTTGTTTCTCCTTGGGACTACAGGGCTTGTCGTCGTTCCCCGATCGCGCTCGTGAGATCCGCGATGAGGTCGTCGAGGGGGACGGCGTCCTCGCCACCCCCGCTTCCACGGCGGCGGCGCGGAGTGACGGTCCCATTCGCCACTTCCTGATCACCAACCACCAACATGATCGGAACCTTCTTGAGCTCGGCTTCGCGAATTTTGTAGCCGAGCTTCTCACTGCGTTCGTCGAGCTCCGCGCGCACCCCGCGCTCGACGAGGGTTCGGTACACCTTGGCGGCATAATCCGCGTGCCGCTCGGTGATGGGGAGCACCACCACCTGGACGGGCGCGAGCCAGAGCGGAAAGTCGCCCGCGGTGTGCTCGAGGTAGATCGCGATGAAGCGCTCGAGCGAGCCGAGCACCGCCCGGTGGAGCATCGCGGGCTGGTGCTCTCCGCCGTCGCGGCCGATGTAGCGCAGCCCGAAGCGCTCCGGCTGGGCCATGTCGAGTTGAATGGTCGCGAGCGTCCAGGAACGGCCGAGCACGTCGCGGAAATCGCATTCCACCTTCGGCGCGTAGAAGGCCGCTTCGCCCTCCTTGATCCCGCAGGTGTAGCCGGCGTCTTCCACGGCGCGGATGAGCGCCTGTTCCGCCCGTTCCCAGTCCTCGGGTGACCCGATGAAACCGGTTTCGGGCCGCGTGGACACCGAGATCTCCACGTCCTCGAGGCCCAGGGCCCCGTAGATCTCTCCCATCATCTCGAAAANNTCGACCTGATCGGGCTCGCAGTAGATGTGGGCATCGTCCTGGGCGAGGGAGCGCACGCGTGTGAGCCCCGTGAGCGTCCCCGAGCGTTCGTTGCGATGGAGGCGCGAGAACTCGGCGAAGCGCAGCGGCAGGTCGCGGTACGAGCGCTTGGTGACGTTGAAGAGGTGGCAATGCCCGGGACAGTTCATCGGTTTGACGAAGAGTTCTTCGCCCTCGTCGCCCTCGAAGCGGAACATGTCCTCGTGAAAGAGATCGTAGTGCCCCGAGGTGCGGTAGAGGTCGGCGCGCACCACCTGGGGCGTGATGACCTCCTGGTAGCCGTACTTGGGATAGAGACCGCGCACGAACTCCACGAGCTCGTTGTAGATCGCCACGCCTTTCGGGTGATAGAACGGTGACCCGGGCGACACCGGGTCGATGTGAAAGAGGTCGAGTTCCGCGCCGAGGCGCCGATGGTCGCGCCGCTTGGCCTCTTCGATCGCGGCGAGATAGGCGCTGAGCTCCTTCTTCTTCCCGAACGCCGTGCCGTAGATGCGCTGGAGCATCGGGTTGCGCTCGTCGCCGCGCCAGTACGCCCCGGCGACCTCGAGCAGCTTGAAGGCCCCGATCTGGCCCGCGTGCTGGACGTGGGGTCCGCGGCAGAGATCGACGAATTCCCCGTGGCGAAACAAGGTGATGGGCTCGCCGTCCGGGATGTCTTCCAGACGCGAGACCTTGAGCTCTTCCCCCATTTCGCGAAACAGCGCGAGCGCTTGTGCGCGACTGACTTCCTCGCGCTCAAAGCTCGCGTTTTCCTTGAGGATGCTCGCCATTTCCGCCTCGATGGCTTCGAGATCTTCGGGCGTGAATGCGCGTTCGGTCAGAAAGTCGTATTGAAACTTCTCGCTGTGGTCGGTGCGTCCGACATCGATCTGGACGGCGGGAAACAGACGTTTCACCGCATCGGCCATCACGTGTTCGGCCGAGTGCCGAAGCACTTCACCGGCGGATTCGTCTTTGGTGGTGACGATTTCGATCGCCGCGTTGCGATCGATCGGCGCACGCAAGTCGACGAGTTCGCCGTCGATGCGTCCGGCCACCGCGACACGAGCGAGCCCGGTCCCGATTTCCTGTGCAACCGCGAGCGAGTTCGTCCCGGACGGCATCTCCAAGGTACGGCCGTCGGGCAGGGTTAGCTGAATGTCGCTCATGAGCGCGGGCGCATGGTCAGGTGCTCGATTCGCAGAATCCGAGTTCGGCTCGTTCGGGTGGTAGGCACGGGCGGGATTGAACCGCCGACCCCCACCGTGTCAAGGTGGTGCTCTCCCACTGAGCTACGTGCCTGAAACCTTCTAACGTGCCGGGATCAATACCGATTTCGGCCCTGTTCGTCAAATCGTCAGGGTGTTGCCGAGGGCAGGTCGGTGGGTTCCGGGGGAATCCGCTCCACCACCTTGACCCGCAACGCGTCCTCGCTCTGGCCCACCGCATCGAGATAGATGTGGTTGCTGACCCGGCTGCGGAGCGCCGGGATGAGTTCCTCCGGGGACCGGGGCGAGTCGAGTTCCATCCGGACCTGGCCGGGCGAGAAGGCGTGGGGGCCGATCTCTACCCCCAACTCCCCGAGACTGCGTCGAATCTCGGCGTAGCTGGCGTAGGAGAAATCCCCCTCCAATACGATGACCTGCTGCTCGCGAACCGGCGCGGGGGCCTCGAAGAGCAAGAATTGCGCCTCGGTGAGCTGTTTTCGCACGAGCGCGAGGTCGACCTGGGCTTCGACCTCGAGCGCGTACTCCTCTTTGGTCGGGATCCCCTCGGAAGCCGGCCCGCGGCCCTCGTCGCGAATCACCCGATAGCGCTCGGCGTAGCGCAGCCGATCCTCGGGCTCCCCCAGGGCCTCCACCGCCATCTCGGGGTCCAGGTAGGGGTCCTGCTCTTCGACGAATTTCCGGGTCGCGATCGCCACCGCCTCCGCGATCGCCGCCCGCAGAGCGCGTCGGCGGGCGGGTACCGCCGCCTCGGCCTCCTGGCCCTCGGGGACCTCTCCTTCCTCCCAGAGCGGCACCGCCCCGCGGGCGCGTTCCGTCACGACCTCGGCGCCGACAGGTGCTGCAACGGCGAGGGCGAGGGCGAGAACCAGCGGCCGGCGGAATCGCCTCATGACAGATCGAGCTCCGCCACCGGATGTCCAAAGAGAGAGTTCAAAGCCCGCAGACATCGATCACTGGCATCCACGCTCGTCGTTTCGGGGAGCGCGATTCGTGTTTCGCTTTCGCCGGGCACCCGCAACAGCAGTTCGATCGCGCAATCTCCCGGATGGTCGCGCAGCACACCCGCGAGTGCGCGAAGGCGGTCTTCGGTGGCCTCGGCCTCGAGGATTTCGAGGCGGAGGCGAGCGGCGAGCTTCTCCTCGGCGGCGTCCAGATCAAAGGCGTCGCGGAGCAGAATCTTCGGCGGATCGCCGGGCTCGAGGTCGCCCACGACCACGAGCGGCACCGGCGGCGCGCCGGGCTCGGGGGCCTGGGCATCCCGAAGGAGCGTGCGCAGGCGCGCATAGGGCTCGGCAAAGATCACGAGGTCGAAGGTTCCATCGAGATCCTCGAGGCTGCCAAACGCCATCGTGTCACCGCGTCGGGTGCGGGTTTCACGCAGCGCGGTGAGGAGACCCGCGGCGCGCACGNNTTGGGGAAGCGCGATGCCACCGCTCCAAGCGGGTGTCCGGTCACGTAGAAGCCGAGGAGTTCCTTCTCGTACCCGAGCCGTTCCCGATCCGTCCACGCCGGGGCCTCGTTCATGCGCGCGTCGTCGGCGAGCGGGCTCCCTTCGGCCGATCCGAACAGGCTCTCCTGGCCGATCTCGCGGTCGCGCTGCGCCGAGGCGCCGCGCTCGAGCGCGGCGTCGAGGCCGGCCCACACGGTGGCCCGGTTGGCGTGGAGCGAGTCGAAGGCGCCGCACTTCACCAGGCTCTCGACGACGCGCCGGTTCACGCGCCGAGCATCGACGCGCTGGCAGAAATCGAAGAGGTCGCCGAAGGGGCGCTCTTCGCGCGCCTCGATGATGGCCTCGATCGCTCCCTGTCCCACGTTCTTGATCCCGGCGTACCCGAATCGGATCCCCTCTTCGACCACGCCGAAATCGCGATCCGATGAGTTGA
>JABAHO010014948.1_pt1 | contig 10148 bp, 7 predicted proteins | sample 7062071 | NCBI WGS metagenome assembly JABAHO01 (sample SAMN14534356, study PRJNA622989) | marine sediment metagenome | biome: marine biome [ENVO:00000428]; feature: marine pelagic biome [ENVO:01000023]; material: deep marine sediment [ENVO:00002113] | place: India: Gulf of Kutch | collected...
TGGAGCGCGCCGAGGTCGCGCCTGCTGAGGTCGACGAGATCGTGCTGGGTCAGATCCTGACCGCCGGCGCCGGCCAGAACCCGCCGCGCCAAGCCGCCATCGGCGCCGGCATCCCGGTCGAGAAGACCGCCTACCAGATCAACCAGCTCTGCGGGTCGGGCTTGCGCGCGGTGGCGCTCGGCCAGCAGGCGATCCAGCTCGGCGACGCCGACATCGTCGTGGCCGGCGGCCAGGAATCCATGAGCCAGGCGCCGCACTGCGCNNCTATCACATGGGCAACACGGCCGAGAACGTCGCCCAGAAGTGGCAGCTCACCCGCGACGAGCAGGACGCCTTCGCCGCCGGGTCGCAGCAGAAGGCGGAAGCCGCCCAAAAGGCGGGCCGCTTCGCGGACGAGATCGTCCCCGTCACGGTCAAGACGCGCAAGGGCGACATTGTCGTCGATTCCGACGAACATCCCAAGCACGGCACCACGGCCGAGTCGCTCGGCCAGCTGCGCCCCGCCTTCGACAAGGAGGGCACGGTGACCGCCGGCAACGCCAGCGGCATCAACGACGGCGCCGCGGCGCTGCTCGTCGGCAGCCGTGCGCGCGCCGACGCGCTCGGGCTCGAGCCCGTGGCGCGCTGGCTGGGATCGGCGGCCGCCGGCGTCGACCCGGGGCTCATGGGACTCGGGCCGGTGCCGGCGACGGAGAAGCTGCTCGCACGCCTGGGCCTCAAGGTCGACGACATCGCGCTCATCGAGCTCAACGAGGCCTTCGCCGCGCAGNNCGAGGCCAACGAGGCCTTCGCCGCCCAGGCGCTGGCGGTCAACAAGGACCTCGGCTGGGACACCGACAAGGTCAACGTCAACGGCGGCGCCATCGCCCTCGGCCATCCGATCGGCTGCTCGGGCGCACGCATCCTGGTGACGCTGCTCCACGAGATGAAACGGCGTGCGCCGGATGCGCCGCGACCCTTCTACGGCCTGGCGACGCTTTGCGTGGGCGTCGGCATGGGCGTCTCGACCGTGGTCGAGTGGATTGGAGACTGATTGAAGCCATGCAACGGCCTTTGAGCGGAATTCGCGTCGTCGGCACCGACCAGTACATGGCCGGCCCCTACTGCACCATGCTGCTGGGCGACGCCGGCGCCGAGGTGATCAAGATCGAGCGTCCCGGCAGCGGCGATCCGCGCCGCGCCATGCCGCCCTTCGCCGAGCGCGACGGCCAGAGAAAGGCCGCCGGCTTCATGGGCTACAACCGCAACAAGAAGAGCGTCGCGCTCGACATGCGCGGTGACGCCGGCAAGGAGGTCTTCAGGCGTCTCATGGCCGAGTCCGACGTGCTGGTGAACAACCTGCGCCCGGGCGCGCTCACGCGCATGGGCTTCGGCTACGAGAATCTCAAAGCCATCAATCCGCGTCTGGTCTACGCGGTCATCTCGGGATTCGGCCGCATGCAGGGCTATCAGGGTCCTTACGGCGACCGGCCCGCCTTCGACATCGTCGCCGAGGCCATGAGCGGCATCATGCACCTGGTGGGCTTCGAGGATAAGCCGCCGTCCTGGACCATCTACGGCATGGCGGACATCTACTCCGGCATGGTCACGGCCTACGGCGTCATGCAGGCGCTGTTCATGCGCGAGCGCACCGGCGAAGGGCAGATGGTCGACTCCGCCATGTACGACAACATGCTGTCGCTGAACGAGGCCATGGTGGCGCTCTTCTCGGTAGCCGGTCAGTCACCGCACCGGGGACGACCGCGCAACGCCTATCCGCGAAGCGCCTACCGGGCGAGAGACGGCTACATTGCGCTCAACGTGCCCGACGAGCGCATCTGGCAGCGCCTCGCCGAGGTCATGGGTCACCCGGAGCTCGTCGGCGACGAGCGCACCTGCTCGGGCCCGGCGCGCGCGGCCAACCGCGACTTCGTCGATTCCGTCGTCGAAGGCTGGCTCGCCAATCTCACCCGCGCCGAGGCGGTCGACACGCTGAACGACGTCGGCGTCCCGGCAGGACCCGTGCACACGGCCGAGGACATCTTCGAATGCCCGCAGGTCGAAGCCCGCCACATGCTGATGAGCGTGAACGATCCGGAGGTCGGCGAGTACCGTTTCGCGCGCACGCCGCCGCACCTGTCCTCGGCGCCGGAGCTGCCGGCAAGGCCGGCGCCGCGCCTCGGTGAGCACACCCGCTCGGTGCTCGAGGACATGCTCGGCTACGCGTCCAGTGAGGTCGACGCCCTCGCGGCCGAAGGCGTCGTGCAGCTCGCCGACTGATCAGGCGAATTCCTGCCGGCGCAGCACGCCGCGCAGCACCTTGCCGGCGACGTTCTTGGGCAGATCCGCGACGAAGGCCACCTTGCGAGGATACTTGTAGGGGGCGGTGAGGCGCTTGCAGTGCTCCTGAAGTTCCGCGACGAGGGCGTCTGAGGCGGCATCCGCATCGTCGAGCACGACGAACGCCTTGACGACCTCGCCGCGCTCGGCGTCGGGACTCGCCACCGCGGCGCACTCGCGCACCGCCGGGTGCTCGAGGAGCACGTTCTCCACCTCGACCGGCCCGATCCGATAGCCGGCGGAATTGATGACGTCGTCGCCACGGCCGAGAAAGTAGACGTAGCCGTCCCGATCCATGCTCGCCGTGTCGCCCGTCATCCACCACTCGCCGTCGCTGTTGACGACCAGCTGCTCGCGCATGCGCTCGGGCTCGCCCCAATAGCCGGTCATCATGTTGGGATTGGGCAGCTTGATGGCGAGTATGCCGGTCTCGTCCTCGCCCGCGGGCTCGCCGTTCTCGCGCAGCACCGACACCGTGTAGCCCGGAAGCGGCAGACCGGCGGATCCGGCGCGCATCGGCGTCGAGGGATAGTTGTGCACGCTCATGAGACTCTCGGTCTGGCCGTAGCCCTCGCGGCAGGGCACGCCCGTGAGCGCGCTCCAGCGCCGCGCCACTTCCGGATTGAGGGTCTCGCCGGCGGACACCGTGTGGCGCAGCGCCGACAGATCGCATGCCGACAGATCCTCGTAGACCAGGCTGCGAAGCTCGGTGGCCGCAGCACAGAAGACCGTCACCCGGTACCGCTCGAGGAGCTCGAGACGCTTGCGCGGCTCGAAAGGGCCGTCGTAGAAGAGCACCGCCGCGCCGCAGCTCCAGGGACCGAACAGAATCGCCGTGCCCGCCTTGCTCCAGCCGGTGTCGGCGGTGCACCACATGAGATCCTCCGGCCCCAGGTCGAGCCAGTAACGGGCGGCGGTCCTCCACACGAACAGGGCGCGGGCGGCGTGGGTGACGCCCTTGGGCCCGCCGGTGGTGCCGGAGGTGTAATAGATCGCCGCGGGGTCCTCTGCCGCCACGCGCGCTGCCTCGAAGTGCTCGGAGCCACCCGCCAGGGCGTCGTCCCACGCGAGCCAGCCCGGCGCACCGCCGACGGCGACGCGCGCGCTGAGACGCGCCTGCGCAGGCACCTTGGCGACGCTCTCGCGCGTGGTGATGACGGCGCGCGCGCCGGAGTGCTCGATGCGATAGGCGAGATCGCGCTGCGTCAGCATGGTGATGCAGGGCACCACGACCGCGCCGAGCTTGAGACAGGCCGTCATGGCAATCTGCCACTGGGGGCAGCGCGGCAGCATGATGATGATCCGATCGCCCTTGACGACGCCCCGTTCGGCGAGCGCGCTGGCGATACGGTTGGACGCCCGGGCGATATCGGCGAAGGTGAAACGCGCCTCGGCACCCGACGCGTCGCACCACACGAGCGCCGGCCGCTCGCCATCGGCGGCCAGGGCGTCGACCACGTCGGCGCCGAAATTGAAAGTCTCCGGAACCTGCCAGCGGAAGTCCGCGCAGGTCTGCGCGTAGTCGCGCATGGGCGGAAGCTCCCTCGCGATGTCCACGACTCGCCGCTCGACTAACCCAGGCGGCCCTTGCGCCGCGCAACGCTCTCGGCGGTGAGGCACAGAATCTCGAACATGAGATTGGCGGCGTTGAGTGCCGTCAGCCCGTAGGGGTCGAGCGGCGGCGCGACCTCACAGACATCGCCGCCGATGACGTCGAGCCCGCGCAGATTCCTGAGAATCATCTGCATGTCACGCATGAAAATGCCGCCCGGCTCGGGGGCGCCGGTGCCGGGCATGCAGGTGGGGTCGAGTCCGTCCACGTCGATGGTGATGTAGACGGGCGCGTCGCCGACCGTCTCGCGTATCGCCTCGATGGTGCCCTTGCGGCCGAGCTCCTCGAAGTCGTCCATGGTGATGACCCGCATGCCCATGTCATAGGAGCCCTGGATGTCGTCCGCCTCGTAGCGGGTGCCGCGAAGCCCGATCTGCACGGTGCGCGCGGGATCCTGCAGGCCCTCTTCGACCGTGCGTCGAAACGCGGTGGCGTGGTTGACGGTGCTCTCGCCGAGACTGTCAAAGGTGTCGGCATGGGCGTCCACGTGCACCACGGCGAGCGGCGCCCCGGCGTAGCCGCTCTCGCGCATGCCCCGGAAGATCGGCAGCGGGATGGTGTGATCGCCGCCCACGGCCACCGGCGCGGCGCCCTCCGCGGTCGCCTTGGCGACGAATTCCGTGATGTTGTCGATGCTCTTCTCGAGACTCATCATGTTGATCTTGGCGTCGCCGATGTCCGCCACGTTGGCAATTTCGTAGGGGTTCACGCCGGTCGTCGGGTTGACGCGGCGGATGAGCCGGGACATGTCGCGAATCTGCGCGGGGCCGAGGCGGGGGCCGTTTCTGTTGGTCGATCCCAGGTCGAACGGCACGCCGAACAGCGCCACGTCGAGGCCCCGGGCGTTTTCCACGAACGGCAGCCGCATGAGCGTCGCCGGCTGCGAGCAGCGCGGCATGACGGACGAGTCGATGGGCTGGTTGAAGGCGGTCATGGGCATTTTCCTCCCCGGCGTTCACGAATGGGCGCCGATTTGGTATACCATTTGCCTGCGACCGCGCCAACACGCGTCCTCTGAGAGCGTGGGCGGACCAACCAGAACAACGAAATTGGCCGGCCAGCCGCGATAACCGTTGCTTCGAGCCCTGCCGAAGCGCAATGGGCCTGGCCGTTTGACATGAAAACAATCTGACGGAGGAGGAACAGAATGACTGTTCGAAAGCTAATCATATCGGCCGTCTCGCTGATGGCCCTGGCGGGATTCCTGTTACCGATGCACGCGCATGCGGTCAACATCCCGTGTAAGACCGCCAAGCTCATCGTGCCGTGGAAGGCGGGCGGCGGCACCCACGTGATCTTCTCCATCTTCGAGAAGACCATCCAGGAGCTGGACGTCACGCCCAAGGTGAAAGTGGTGACGATTCCCGGCCAGGGCGGCAACAAGGGCGCCAAGGAAGCGCAAAGGGCCAAGCCCGACGGCTGCACGCTGTTCGCCATCCACCAGAGCGCCATCACCAGCTACCTGAACGGTCGCATCGACTTCGCCTTCGAAGCCTTCGACACCGTTGCGCTCCTGACTTCAACGCCGGACATCGTCGGCGCTTCGGGCAAGGTGCCGTGGAACAGCTTCGATGACCTCAAGAAGGCGGCCATGGCCGCGCCCGACACCATCAAGACGGGCGCAACGTTCGGCTCCACCAGCCAGTTCATGTGGCTGATTCTCGAAGATCTGACCGGCATGAAATTCAGCTACGTGCCCTACGATGGAACCCGCGAGCGCATGACAGCGATTCTCTCCGGCGCCATCCAGCTCGGCACCATCAACGTCGCCTCGGGGCGCAAGTACATCGAGTCCGGTGAGCTCAAGGCATTCGCCATCGCCGCCGACAAGCGTTCCAAGCACCTGCCGGACCTGCCGACCCTGAAGGAGCTCGGCGTGCCGCTCGTCTACGCGCTCAAGCGTGGCATCGTCGCGCCCAAGGGCACGCCCCCGGACGTCATCGAGCACTGGTCGCAGATCTTCAAGAAGGCTGCCGAGAACCCGGCGCTCATGAAGCAGATGGACGCCAAGGGCACGGACGTGGAGTGGGTCGGCCCCGCAGACTACAAAGCCTGGGCCAAGGAGACCTACGACGCCCACGAGAAGGTCGCCATCAAGATCGGCATGTACAAGAAATAACTGCCGCCGACGTTAATCGAGCGGGGTGACCCGGGGCCGTCGTCGGTCCCGGGCACCCCGTAACACCACCGGGACGGAACCCCATCGCCTCATGGGTCGATTGAATCGCGATACCTACGTCGCCGTTTTCCTGCTCGTTGTCTGCGGCGTGCTTTTCTGGGCGAGCTTCGATATCCGACAACCGGACTACGGCACGCTCATGCCTTCGACCTGGCCGCGCATCGTTCTGGCGGTGCTCTCACTGCTGTCGCTGATCTACCTGCTGCAATCGCTTCGGGTGAAGCCCGAAGAAGACGAGAAACCCACGGAAGCCCCGCGCGAGCCCGGTATCGGAGGCTGGTTCGCCTACTGGCGCAATCCGATCCTCTGCTTCGTGATGTTCCTCCTCTACCTGGTCGCGCTGCCGGTGCTCGGCATGCTCATCGGCAGCATGACCTTCGTTTTCGTGCTGATGGGCCTGCTCGGCGGCTGGAGCCCGCGCCGCCTGCTGGTGCACGCCGTCGTGACCGTCTGCACCGTTGGCGCCATGTGGGCGCTGTTCACGTTCGGACTCGGGGTCATGCTTCCGACAGGGATGATCTTCAATCCCTTCGGCTGATCGAGCGCTGGCATGATCGTCGAAAACGTTCTCGCGGCTTTCTCCGAAATCCTGACCATAAAGACGCTCGCGCTGATGATGGTCGGCGTCGCCGGCGGCCTCATGGCAGGCGCCATCCCCGGCTTCACCATCGCCATGGCGGTGGTGCTCACCCTGCCGTTCACATTCGGCATGCCGCCCTCGCAGGGACTGGCGACCATGGTCGCGGTGCTCGTCGGCGGGCTCTCGGGAGGGCTCATGGCCGGCATCCTGACCGGCATTCCGGGAACGCCGTCCTCGGTGGCCACCACCTTCGACGGCTTTCCCATGGCGCGCAAGGGCAGGCCGGGGCTCGCCCTCGGCCTCGGCGTCTGGTCGTCGTTCTTCGGCGGCATGATCAGCGCCGTCCTGCTGGTCACGCTCGCGCCCCAGCTGGCGCGCATCGGGCTCGAGTTCCAGCCCTGGGACTACTTCATGCTGGTGATGTTCGCGCTCACCATCACCGCGAGCCTCGCCGGCAGGAATCTCGTCAAGGGCCTCATCGCCGGCGCCATCGGACTGCTGGTGCGTACCGTCGGCGAGGACGAGGCCATCGGCATGGCGCGATTCAACTTCGGCAGCGACTCGCTGCTGCAGGGATTCGACTTCATCGCCGTCCTGATTGGCCTGTTCGCTTTCAGCCAGCTGCTGACCGACGTGCGTGACCGCGAGGCGGCCAGAAAATCTCTCAGCGACCGCGGCTCCATTCAGGCGAGAATCGAGCACCGGCTCGCGATACGCGAGATCGCCAAGCGCTGGGTCGTCGTCATCCGCTCATCCATCATCGGCGTGTTTACGGGCATCCTGCCGGGCGCAGGCGGCTCGGTGGCCAACATCCTCGCCTACGATCAGGCCAAGAAGGCCTCCAGCGAGCCCGAGAAGTTCGGCACCGGGAAGCCCGAGGGCATCATCGCCCCCGAGAGCTCGAACAACGCGGTGGAGGGCGGCGCGCTCATCGTGCTGATGGCGCTCGGCATCCCCGGCGACGTCACCACGGCGGTCATGCTCGGTGCGCTTCTCATCCACGACGTCGTGCCGAGCCCGACCTTCATCCGCGACGAGCCGGTGCTCGCCTACTCGATCTTCATCGCCTTTTTCATCGCGAACTTCATGATGATTTTCATGCAGTCGTTCATGCTGCGGATATTCGTGCTGGTCACCCGCATTCGCATGTACATGCTGGCCTGCGTCATCCTGGGCTTCTGCGGCATCGGCGTTTTTGCCCTCAACAACGTCGAGTTCGACCTTTGGACACTGCTCTGGTTCGGCATCCTCGGCTTCATGATGCGCCAGTTCGGATTCCCGCTGGCGCCGATGATTCTCGGCGTGGTGCTCGGAAACATTGCCGAGCTGAATCTGTCGAGAGCGATGGCCATCACGACGGACCTGACGCCGTTCTTCACCCGGCCGTGGTCGCTGTTCTTCCTTCTGGTGGCGCTGTTCTCGGCGGCATTTCCCGTTTTCCAGGCCCACCGGGGCAGGAAGGTATGGACGCTCTTTTACCTGCCGAGCGCCTGCTTCGCCGTTTCGATACCGCTGTTCCTGATGGGCGGCGTTCCCCGTCCGGTGATCGGCGTGCTGGTGGTGCTCTTCGGAGCGCACCTGCTGTGGAAACGCTGGAAATCGGGCTGGAAGCTCGACCCGCGGGAGAGCGAGGCGCACACGCTGAGCGAGGGCTGACGGGCATCGGGGCCCGTTGAGCCCGGCGGCGGGCCCACAGCGTCCCTCGAGCGCCCGCTGATCGCCGCGCACCGGCCATCGCCGAGCGCGGCGCTGCAACGGGTGGGGGCGCGGATTATCATCGCGCCTCGTGGGAAACATCGTCGCGGGCCGGTCAGGGCAGGGGCGCCCGACGCGTCCGTCTGTCGAGGATGGTCGAAGTGCGCACCCTGGAGAATCTCTGGCAGGCAGCCGGATGCGCGGCCGAAGCGCTCGAGAACGTCGCCGTCACGGGCGCCGATCCGGTGTTGCCGTCGCCGTTCAGAATCGGCGAGGCCGCCGCCGCCACCATCGGCGCGACGGCGCTCGCCGCCGCAGAGCTGTGGCGACTGAGGACGGGCCGCGCCCAGCGCGTGCGCGTGGACACGCGCACCGCGGCGATGACCTTCAGGAGCGAGCGCCACCTGCGCATCGACGGCGAGCGGCCGCCGCCTATCTGGGACGACATCGCCGGCTTCCATGCCACCGGCGACGGCCGCTGGGTGCAGCTGCACACCAATTTCCCTCACCACCGCCAGCGCGCCCTCGAGGTGCTCCAGTGTCCGGGTCAGCGGGCATCGGTCGCGCAGGCGATCCGCGGCTGGAAGGGCGAGGCCCTGGAGGAGGCGCTGATCGCGGCGGGCACCTGCGCCGCCTTCGTGCGCACCCCGCAAGAGTGGCAGGCGCATCCCCAGCACGCGGCCGTGGCGTCCCTGCCGACGTTCGAGATCCTGCCCATCGGGGAAAGCCCCGCGGAGCCCCTGGCAAGCGCCGAGCGCCCGCTCGCGGGGGTGCGCGTTCTCGACCTGACCCGCATCGTCGCCGGTCCGGTGGCCGCCCGGGCGCTCGCCGCCCACGGCGCCGACGTGCTGCAGGTGAGCGCGCCGCACCTGCCGAACATCGAGCGGCTGGTCATCGACACCGGATTCGGCAAGCGCGCCACGAGCCTCGATCTGCGTGAAACGCGGGATCGGCACACCCTCGAGGCGCTCATCCGCGACGCCGACGTGTTCGTGCAGGCTTACCGGCCGGGGGCCCTGGACGCGCTCGGCCTCTCGCCGGAGGCGGTCGCCGCCATCCGGCCCGGCATCGTCTACGTGACCCTGTCGGCCTGGGGCCACCGGGGGCCGTGGCGCCTGCGCCGCGGCTACGACAGCCTGGTGCAATCGGCCAGCGGGATCGCCTGGGAGTGCGGGCGGGAAGGGCGTCCGGGACGCCTTCCCGCTCAGGCCCAGGACCATGCCAGCGGCTATCTGGCCGCCTTCGGCGCTCTGGCGGCGCTCGCGCGGCGGTTCAACGGCGGCGGCAGCCATCTGGTGCGCGTGTCGCTCGCCCAGACCGGACACTGGCTGAAGGGCCTCGGGCGCATCCGGGAGACAGGGCTGGAGGATCCCGACAACGCCGATATCGCCGATCTGATGCAGACCACGGCGACGCCGTTCGGCGTCATCGAGCATCTCGGGCCCGCAGCCGCGGTCCTGACGCAAACGCCCATGCGCTGGACGAGCCCGCCGGTGCCGCCGGGCACGCACGCGCCCGCGTGGTGGTAAACACCGCGACGATAAAGGATGTTTGTCTCAGACAGCTTCGGGGAAAGTTGCCTAACCCATTCTTATTAATCGCAAGTTGCCGAAGACTTAAGGTTGATTCTAGGTTGGCGGGGCGGCTGTCCAGGCAGGCTGACCTGTGTATGATTTAACATAATATACATTATACGAACTGAACTGTTCCCGGCCCCGGAGCCGCCTTCGACGCCCGCGCAGCCGCCCGATGGCAGACCCCCC
>JABAHO010015206.1_pt1 | contig 10141 bp, 8 predicted proteins | sample 7062071 | NCBI WGS metagenome assembly JABAHO01 (sample SAMN14534356, study PRJNA622989) | marine sediment metagenome | biome: marine biome [ENVO:00000428]; feature: marine pelagic biome [ENVO:01000023]; material: deep marine sediment [ENVO:00002113] | place: India: Gulf of Kutch | collected...
GAAACCGTCCACGAAACTCGAGCAAAACCAGATGGCCAAAAGCGGGCGTCGCAGAAGACCTGCATTGGCGCGTACACTGTTCCCTGAGGCCGCTTCTGGAGGGATCTGGGCGACCTGCTTCAAGATATCACATGCACCAAATCGAGAGGCTCCACCATGACTTTCATGCCTGTGAGATTCGCGCCTCCGAGACTCAACCGTAGTCAGCTGTTCGTGCTCACGACGCGGCCGGAAACATTCGAGGCGGCAGCTAATTCAGAGGCTGATGTCATCCTGTTCGAACTCGAAGACGCCGTTCCGCCTGCGGAAAAGTCTGACGCACGCAGGAATCTGCTGGAAGCGCTAAACGACATTGACTGGGGTTCCAAGACGCTGTCCATGCGCATTAACGGGCTCGACACTCCGTATATGTACCGCGACGTGGTCGACATACTGGAGGGTCCGAGCGAGCGATTGGATTTGGTCTTGATTCCGAAAGCGGGAGTGGCCGCCGACGTCTATGCGGTGGACATGCTGATAACCCAGATCGAGCAAGCTACCGGACGGTCGAAGCGCTTGGGATTCGAGATCATGATCGAGACAGCGCTGGGTATGGCAAACATTGACGAAATCGCCGGCGCCAGCACGAGAAATGAGTCACTGCATTTGGGTCAAAACGACTATGCTGCGTCTGTCGGCATGGAGGTAGCAGTGGTGGGCGGACCACATCCAGACTATTCCGTGTTAACCGATCCGTCTGAAGATGGAAATCGCGAACGTCATTGGGGCGACATGTGGCACTACGCGATTTCACGGCTCGTGGTGGCCGCGCGAGCTCATGGCTTACGACCGATCGACGGCCCGTTTCTCGATTTTGACGATCCAGACGGATTCACTGCTGCGGCAAGACGGGCGGCGGTGTTGGGGTGCGAAGGAAAGTGGGGAAATAACAACGAGCAAATGAAATTGGCCAATGCGGCGTTCACACCAGCGCCCGAAAAGGTGGAAAGAGCCAGGAAGATCCTGCGGGCAGCCGGGGGAGCGGCTAACGGTGGAGTTGTGCAGTTCGAAGGTAAAACGATTCTCATGCCCGGAATCAGGCAAGCGGAGCTGCTGGTCAAGAAGGCGGAGATGATGGGAATGTAGAGAACGGCGGCAGTCGATCCTGTGCTGCCGCGCCGCTAGAATCCAATGCCGAGTGACCCTCTTTGGGTCGGATCCGGTCGTTTAGAAGGGCCTAATGGCGCCACACGGCAATGCTGCAGTGCGAGGGTGCGAAATCCGCAACCCACATTCGGTCATTCCGCGTTGTCGAATTCGACGTCTGCTTACCGATTAAGCAGTGATTCAGAACCCGCGAGCGAGCACTACGAACCCGTCGATTCGACAACGTCTTCCACGAGCACTTTGAATATGAATGGCGAGCCGAGCCCGCCGGCCTGGATGATGTTCTCACCTGTCTTCAGGTACTTGTGATCCTCCCCGAAAGCGTGCCCGAGGCACTCGCCGTTCACCTGGGTGCCGAGAGTGCTCCCCAGGTCTAGAACCACGTATCTGTTCGCTTGCTGCGAGATCGAAAAATGCTGTCTCGAAAGGCGAAAGGGCGGTGTATCGGGCAACGTGAGATCGATCGGCACAGCGAGAGCGGGCCCTTCCTCTCGCGTCAGACGTCCGACTGAAAAAGGCAGCTTGCTCAGATGAAGGCCTTCTTGCGGAAGCATGGAGCTGGCTTTCCGCGACGCAGGGAAAATCGTGATCCTCGGCTGTGCGGGTTCTGAGCTGGGTTTGGAAAGTCCCGGAGGCGTCGAACCGTCTACTTCTGCGGTGAAGTCCTCGATCGCGTAGATATAGGCGTTATTTGAAACAGCGACCTCGGCGAGTTTGCGGCTGACGGCTCGCAGTCTATCGCTAAGACGGGCGATTAGCCGGGCAGCCGAGCCGCTATCCTCGCTCATTAATCGGAAGAATTCCCATCGCTCCATGCTCGCCGCAGTCACCTCGTTCTTGGCGCGGGCGGAAGCGCAGCGCGGCTGCCCGTCGAGGATACCCAATTCACCGACAAAGTCACCCGGCTTGAGTGTTCCGAGCACCACGATCTGCCCCTCGCGCTCGCTATACACCTCCACTTCCCCACTGATAATGCGGTACACAAAATCCGTGGGATCGCCCTCTTTCAAGATGAGATCACCCGGTTGGTAGTCACGTGGTTCCATGTGCATGCCTCCAATTCACGATTGACGGATTGGTTCCCGCAGACGCAAGCGGTCGAGGTCAATCCAACTGTACTTCCCGATACTGCCAGTGTACAGGTCGAGCCGTCTTGAAGCCGGGGTCCGATGACTTGGATGAAGCGCCCCGGTCGCGCGTTTCATCCAAAGAGCGGGTGCTCATCACCGACGGTTCGATGGTGACTATGGGTCGGATCCTGTCGTTCGGAGCGGCTTTATCGCAGCAGACCGCGATGCTGCAGAGCAAGGGGCGGGAAATGGCCAAGAACGAACCAAATCTGGGGTGTAGCAATTTGTCGATAGCGCGGCGACTAATTGCAGTTAGCATGGGGTGCTGCCCAAATGTTGGCATCACGGCAGAATCAGCTCCATTATGCAAAGGACCAGGCGATCATCACCTTACCGGGGAGAGTGACCCTTGACCGATGCTTTCGGCTATCGCGCCGTGTTTTCTGTATTGCTGCCTGCCACTAATGCGGTGATGGAGCCGGATATGGCAGCGTTGCGCCCACACGATGTAACCAACCAGAGCTACCGGTTTCCGTTTCCTGGCTTACCTGGCGACGTCAAAGATCTGTCGCAACTCATGGAGTCGACACAGGAGATAGTGCTGGCGTGCGAGCCTGATCGAATCGTCGTCGCTTACAGTCCTGAATACATGAGCGACGGCGTCAATGCGGCTTCGCAGCTACGCCGTTTCTTCGAGGAACGATTCGAGATCCCTTTCACTCTCGCGTCGGATGCGGTGTCCGAGGCATTGAAAGCGCTTGGGGCGACGCAGGTCGGAATTGTGACGCCATTCCTGCCCGAGGCAAATCGTAACGTCTCGTCGTATTTTGCTGCCCATGGTATTTCGGTAGTTGGTGAGGCCGGTTTTTCCAGCGCCCAAAAGGGACGGGCCTATACCGCTCGGATCAGCGAGGCGGAGGTTCGCGAGGCGTTTGAACGTGTCGACACGCCCGAGGTTGAGGCGCTGGTGCAGGTCGGTACAGCCTTAGTGTGCGCCAGGCTCGTGGACGCGCTGGAGGCGCACCACGGCAAGCCGGTCGTGGCGGTGAATAGTGCGACCTACTGGCTGGTGTTGCGCGAGCACGGTATCGTCGATCGCCTTGATAGCCACGGGGCTCTTTTTTCCCGGCATTGATGACCAGCGCGTAGATATTTAACCGTGTCATTCCATTGAGAAAAGATCAGCGATAGACCGAAAAGAGACAAAATAAGATGAACAACGCATTCATGCCACATAACAAGACGGCGTAACCGACGGTCAGTCCGCCACTCGGCTGAACATATACCGAATGCCGCAAGTGGGGTTGCAGACTCGATCGGTTGCCGCACTGCAAAGTACTCAGAAATCGCGACACCTAAGCATGCATTAGTCACGCAATCCGTCAGCTCGAGCTTGCAACGGAGGTACCAGCATGAGTGATATTTCGGTCCTTGGTCTTGGCTTGATGGGGAGCGCGCTCGCACGGGCGCTGCAGCAAGCAGGTCACAAAATTACCGTCTGGAACCGGTCACCTGAAAAGATGAAACCCTTTTGTGCAGAAGGTGCGACCGGTGCGCCGAGCGTCGTTTCCGCGGTTACCGCAAGTCCCGTGCTCCTGGTTTGTGTCGATAACTACGCCGTAACGGAGGAACTCTTAGGTTCAGATCACGTTACTCCCCAGCTTTACGGTCGGATCCTGATTCAACTCAGTACCGGTACGCCGCAGGAAGCGCGAGCAGCGGCAGCGTGGTTGAACGATTACGGAGTTGCATACATCGACGGCGCGATACTGGTGCTTCCCAGTGGCATTGGGACAGAGGATGCTCAAATTCTCTTTGCGGGTCCCGATGTTGCATTCAGACAGGTTGAACCGACGCTCGAATGTCTCGGGGGCGATCTTCGATATCTCGGTGAAGATGTTCGTGCTGCAGCGACTCTTAACCTCGCATGGCTTTGTCAGCGCCTCGGTCTGATTCTTGGTGCCGTCCACGGCGCACTGCTCTGCAGATCGGAGGGGGTAGGTGCCGACATCTACGCAACAATGTTCCCGGAAGGTGACAGGGTGAAAATGCTGGCTCAGACCATTCACGAGGAGGACTACGGGACACCCGATGTGACCGTGGGAGCTTGGCATACAGTTCTGCAAAAACTTCAAAGACAGGCACGAGATACGGAAATCAACAGTGAATTCCCCAAGTTCGCTGCGGGCATTCTCGGAAGAGCTATTTCAGCAGGTTATGGAGAGAAAGATGTTGCCGCGCTCATAAAAGTACTGTGCTCCGACTAGCATCGATGCTTGGCGAGCTTGGAGTTTGTCAAAGTTTGGCTGTTTATGATTAGAAGCGGCCGATAATTGGCAAGACCGCTTCGAGTCGGACCTTGTCCTTCAGCTCGGTCTTTCGCAAGCCGGCCGGTCAGCCGGCGCGGTAGCGCGGTGCTCGGTATACCCACATTCGCCGCGCTGAAGTCAAGAGCGCATGGGCTTCGGATAACGTTTCCGGTGTGACCCGCAATGTCAGATCGGGCTGAGACAGCGGGAGCCCGAGTGGCATAACAGAGATTTCCGGATCACGGCGCGTTGAGGAGTATAAACGCCATCTCCTCCGCCACAACCAACTCCTCGCGCTCGTGAGCACCGGAGTGGGATCGCCGATCGAACCGGCGAACAGCCCCCTCCGGCATCCTGCCGCGCGAGGCCGTCCGAGCGCGGGTGTCTACGCGCTTTTGCTGTGTTGGCCGGCCATAGGGCCAGTCGAGCGATGCAATCCTGCGGAAGTTGACCCGGATCAGTTAGCCCCGGCCGATTCGGTCTCATGATTGTTCGGTACCGGGTAGGAACCACTATTTTTGCCGGTCACCGACTCGGGCCCTGCAGGTCAGTCTCCACAGCCGGTACATCGAGCGGGGCCTCCGTCGTTCGGCCGGGCGCGACAGGGGGATGCATCATGACTAGAGTAAACCGGCGCCAATTCGGCGCGATCCTCGCAACCTCGGCGGCGGCCTGTACCCTCGGCATGCCCGGTATCGCGCTCGCGGCGGCGCGCAAGGTCGTCGTCATAGGCGGCGGTGCGGGTGGTGCGAGTGTCGCCCGGCAACTCGCCATGAACTCCAAGGGCGCCATCGACGTGACCCTTATCGAGCCGTCCCGACGCTATTACACCTGCTTCTTCTCGAATGTGTACCTCGGCGGCTTCCGGGAGTATGAGTCCATCGGCCACTCCTATGGGGTACTTGCGTCGAAGCATGGCGTGAACGTCGTCCACGATTGGGCAGTCGGCGTCGATGGTACCGGGAAGACGGTGACCCTGGGCTCCGGTAACAAGCTGCGCTACGACCGCCTCGTCGTGGCCCCAGGCATCGACTTCAAGTTCGACAGCATTCCGGGCTACTCGGTGGCGGCGCAGTCGCGTATGCCCCATGCGTATCGTTCGGGCACCCAAGTCCAGCTGCTCAAGTCTCAGATCATGAACATGCGCGAGGGCGGAACGTTCGTGATGGTGACACCGCCGAACCCGTTCCGTTGCCCGCCGGGGCCCTACGAGCGAGTCTCGATGATTGCTCATCAATTCAAGCAGCGGAATCCGAAGGCGAAGATCATCGTCATCGATCCTAAGCTCAAGTTCGCCAAGCAGGCGCTCTTTACCGAAGGCTGGGAGCAGCAGTATCCGGGCATGATCGAGTGGAGCTCGACCGGGCTCGTCGGCAACTTGAAGAATGTTGACCCAGAGAAGATGGTGATCGAGACCGAGGGGGAAACGTTCAAGGCGGACGCGGCCTGCGTCATTCCGGCGCAGAAGGCCGGCGAGATCGCGCGCATCGCCGGCGTCACCGATGGCGACTGGGCACCCATCGACCCGGCCAGCATGCGTTCCCGGGCCGACGCCAACATTTACGTTCTCGGAGACGCGTCAATCGCGTCGGCTATGCCGAAGTCCGCGTTCTCCGCCAACAGCCAGGCCAAGGTCGCGGCCGAGGCGATCCTCAGCGAGCTGACCGATGCATCGGCCGGCAAGGCCCGCTACAGCAATACCTGCTGGAGCCTCATCTCGCCCAACAACAGCGTCAAGGTCGGCGCCACCTATGAGCCGGGCAAGGAAAAGATCGAGTCGGTCACCACGTTCATCTCCCAGACAGGCGAGGACGTGTCGACCCGCAAGACGAATTACGAGGACTCCATCGGCTGGTACACCGGCATTGCCGCGGACATGTTCGGTTGACGATCGGTGCGATACCCCGGCGCTCCGGCGCCGGGGTCAGGCGTTCCCTCGCGGCGCCCGCTCCGCAGACCGTCGTTTCGGTTGGCCTCAACAGGCTGCGCTGGAACAGTTACCGTTTGGATTAGCTCTGACTTTGAATTTCGTCTCGTCTTAGGAGCCTGGTTTCGCGCGCCGCGACAGCCCGTTTATCCTCGACATCTGACTACTCTCTCCTTTTGTAGCCCGTCAACATGGAGCGTGTGAGATTTTCCCTGTGCACCACGCTGGCAAGCAGCACTCCTGCAATATGCACAATGACGAGGATGAGCACGAAATTGGCGAGACTCTCGTGGATCTCTTCCCAGATACCGCCGTCATTGCTCTCATGTTCCTCATTTTTCGCCTTGGACTCTTTGTTGTCCTCGTCGGCGAAGACGGCGAATCCGTAGGTGACTCGGGGCGTGCTGATCGGTACGGCGGACGAGCTGGCGAGGGGTCCTGCGTTTTCCTCCACGGCATAGAGCTCCAGGCCGCTCCAGACCGTGGCCGCAACGCCCAGCAGCAGGGCGAGGACCATGGCGCCGCCGGCCGGGCTGTGGCCCAGGTAACGCTTGGCCCGAAAGATGAGAAGGTCGAACAGGTAGCGCCAGACTTCCCGCGGTCCGTATAGAAAATCGGTGAAGCGCGCGTGTCGCGTGCCGACGAAGCCCCAGACGATTCGCGTCGCCACCAGCACTCCCGCCGTGTAGCCGGCCCAGACGTGCAACGTCAATGGCCCGTCCTCGGTGAAATAAGCGATAAAGAATGCCGCCGCGAGGGCCCAGTGGCAGAGCCGAACGAGCGGATCCCATACCCTTACGCGGGCTTCGTCGTTTACTTCTGATTTCGGCTGGCTCGACACTGTGCTCATTGACGTATCCACTTCAACGGCTTCGACGCGCCGATTGTGCGGCCCGGGTACCAGCGCAACCTTGATCCGGATCAGAAGCGAATGGGCGCCGCCGTTTCCGGAATTGCCGGTCAATCAGGCAATCCGGCCATGCGTAGGCCCTCGAGATAGTGCTCGAGATCCGCCTGGTCACGAAACGGCCGATCTTGCTCGAGGGCAACACAATAGTCCGGCTTGATTCTGAGTATCTCGGAAACCGTCTTTTTTGCCGCTTCCTTTTGCCCCAGCATTGCATAGGCTGCCGCAAGCTTCAGCCGAGGCGGAACGAAATTCGGATTTCGCCGGCTGGCCTCCTTCAGAGGCGCCAGTGCCGCCTGGTAATTTTTCGCGACATAGAACGCGAAGCCCGTAAACCAGAGATGCCAGGCGGGGTGAAAAGGGCTGAGGCGTATCGCGGTCGCGAGCGCTTCGATGGCGGCATCGTTCTCACCCAGGTAGGTGAGCAGGAGTCCATGAATCGCGTGCGCATCGGCGTCATCGGGATTGAGCGTCAGCGCCCGTGCCACGTGTTCTCTCGCGCCGTCGTAATCCCGACGGAAGAGCAAAAGCTCGGCCAGTACCCAATGGGCTTTGCTGTCCGCCTCGTCCAGATCGAGGGCGCGATCCACGCAAGCGAGCGCGCGCTCAAAGGACTCCGCAGGGGAGCCGCCCCAATGACTGGTCCAGTCGATCAGGTGACAAATCGCGAGCCCGCAGTGAGCTCTGGCGCAGTCCGCATCGAGATCAAGGGCTCTTTCGTAGTAGCGGCGGGCACGGCGGTTGTTTTCGGGCGTATCGCAAATAGTGTGCTGTGCGCGCAGCACGTAGTCCCATGCCTTCATGTTCTGGGTGGGAGTTCGCTCGGCGCGATCCTCGGCGCTCAATATCAATCGGCCCACGACCGTGGTCGCGATGCTTCGGGAGATTTGGTCCTGTAACTCGAACAGATCGGACACATTCCGGTCATAGCGTTCGGCCCAAAGATGGTGATCCGTCTCGGCATCAATCAACTGGACATTGATACGAATCTTGTCTCCGGTGAGGCGAACGCTCCCCTCGACGACATATCCGACTCCGATGGTGGCGTGGCTCCGAGCTCGGTCGGCCGTATCGACTTGCCCTTGTAGGTGAACGCGGTATTTCGGGATAGCACGAAGAGCTCGCGGAATCGTGACAGCTCGGTGATGATGTCTTCGGTGAAGCCGTCGCTGAAATACTCCATGCGATCGTCGCCGCTGGTGTTCAGGAAAGGCAGCACGACCACAGAGGGCCGGTCGGAAGCCTCGACCGGCGGCAGCGCATGCTCTCTTTCATTGGCAGACGGATTCTGCCAGCGCACGCGATAGGCACGGATTGGCTCCTCCGCATGCTTGACCCTGCGTTCACCGAGGTACTCGTAGCTGAAAGGCAGCTGGTTTCCGATTGCGCTCAGGACGGCCTCCGAGATGCAGATGCCGCCGGGGTCGGCGATAGACTCGAGACGTGCTGCCACGTTCACACCGTCGCCGTATATTTCACCGCGATCGGTGATGACGTCACCCAGATTCACCCCGATACGGAATTCGACGCGTCGATCTTCGGGCAGCTCCGCGTTCTTGAGTCCCAGGTCGCGCTGGATGCTGACCGCGCAGGAAAGCGCGTCGACCACCGCGTGGAACTCGGCAAGCACCGCGTCTCCGGCGTAGTGCACGACCCGCCCCTCGTGCGCCTGCACCGTTCGTTCGACCAGGTTCAGGTGCGTGCTGAGGTGGCGGTGGGTGCCCTCCTCATCGATTCCCGTCAGCCGGCCATAGCCTGCGACGTCGGCATACAGCACGGCCCTCAGCTTGCGCGGTAAGGACGGGGCGGCCATTCAATCCCCTCTTGGTTCTCGGCTCGGCCAAAAACCTTTCTATCACCGATACTTGCTTATGCTCACCTGTGCCTTGACGCAGGTCAACGCGTGGTCGGCCACATGGCCGGCAGACGCGAGGCGGCGCTACAGTCTGAGGCGGGCGTTGCCGGGATCATAGGCCGGCTCGGAGAGCACGCGGGCCGCTCGCATCTCGCCGAGGAGCGCAATCTCGAAGGTTTCCCCCGGCTTCGCCAGTTCGGCCTCGACGTAGGCGAACAGGAGACTCTTGCCAACGGTATGTCCGTAGCCGCCGGACGTGGTGACTCCCACCACCCGGCCATCCTTGAAGACGTCCTCGCCGCCGAGCGAATCTGCGTCCCTGGCATCGACTTCGCAGTATACGAGCTTGATGACGCCGCCGGCGGCGGCGGCGAGGGTGGCGTCGCGGCCGACGAAATCGTTCTTCTCGCGCTTCACGAAGCGCTCCATGTCGGCTTCGACCAGGGTGATCTCGTTGGTGAGCTCGGCGCCGATGCCGCGGTAGGCTTTCTCCATGCGCAGCGAGTTGAGGGCGCGGACGCCGAAGTCGGCGATACCGTGCGGCTCGCCGGCCGTCCAGAGGGCGTCGTAGAGCTCGACCAGCCGGTTCAGCGGCGCGTGCAGCTCCCAGCCGAGCTCGCCGGCGTAGTTCACCCGGAGCGCGCGCAGCGGCACGCCGGCCACCGTGATCTCCCGGGCGGTGAGCCAGCGGAAGGCGTCGTTAGAGAGATCCGCGTCCGTGAGCCCCGCGAGCACCTCCCGGGACTTCGGACCGACGACCACCAGGTTGCCGTAGTCGTCCGAGACGTCGGCGATCTCCACCTCCTCGTCGTCCCGGCGCGTCCCGGTGAGCCAGTCGAGGTCCCGGATCTGCCAGGCGGATCCCGAGAGCCCGTAGAAGCGATCGTCCGCGAGCCGGGTCACCGTGGCCTCGCTCTGGATGCGGCC
>JABAHO010009205.1_pt2 | contig 10139 bp, 10 predicted proteins | sample 7062071 | NCBI WGS metagenome assembly JABAHO01 (sample SAMN14534356, study PRJNA622989) | marine sediment metagenome | biome: marine biome [ENVO:00000428]; feature: marine pelagic biome [ENVO:01000023]; material: deep marine sediment [ENVO:00002113] | place: India: Gulf of Kutch | collected...
AGCGTCTTTATGATGCCTCATCTTGGAGTTCTATCCACTGTACATCCTAAAGCTGCCTTGGAAATATTTGAAAAGGACTGCTTGGTCAGAATCGGAGTTTGTATTGCCCCACGAGGAGTAGTAAAAGAGGAGAAGGACGTTATGAAAGTTGTAGTTCGTATGGCTGACAATTCATGCTTAGAGGAACATGTGGACACTGGGTCTATCAAAAAGATTTCCCTTAAAGAGGGAGAGAAAGCCGAAGTAGAGATATTCCCGTTTCCTGGAGGAGATGTTGGTCGAGGTTCGGGAAAGAGGAGAAAGGTTGTTGTCGAAGGTGGAGTCGTTGGAATTATCTTGGATGCACGTGGAAGACCTTTGATTTTGCCAGATGATAACAATGAGAGGAAGCAAAAGCTGATTGCATGGTTCAAAGCCCTTGACGCATATCCTGAAAAGCTATATGAAATGTGCGCTGGGTAGTCAGTATTATGTCATCAGAAATTTGTTGTTACACGCCTGGATTAAAAAGAAAAGCTGCGACAATAGTGAGGAAAATGAGAAGGCTGCCTATTCGAGGCGAGGTTTTGGTTAAGAAAGGGGATGAAGTCAAGGCGGATACAATTGTTGCTAGAGCTTTCATTCCTGGAGATGTTCACGTACTAAACGTTTCTGGGCTGCTAGGAATAGATGCCTGGGAAACGTCAGAATACATGCTCAAAGAAGAAGGAGAAGAGGTCAAGGAAGAAGAGCCTATAGCTAAAGTTAAGAGCTTTTTTGGTCTATTCAAACGGTATGCGTTTGCTCCGGCTTCAGGAACTGTCGAGCGCATTTCTGACGTTACAGGTCAAGTGCTCATTAGAGAGTTTCAGGTTCCTTTAGAGGTTGATGCTTATATTCCTGGCAAGGTAGTCGAAACGTTGCCAAACGAAGGAGCTACATTTGAGACACCAGCCGCTTTTATTCAAGGAATCTTCGGTGTGGGCGGCGAGAGGAAGGGTAGGCTAATGATGGTTGCTGAGACTCCGAAAGAAGTTTTGACTGCCAAACAGCTTAGGCCCGAATGCAGTGAAAGAATTTTGGTTGGAGGTGCTCTGGCTACAAGCGATGCCTTACAAAAAGCTGTCAAAGTAGGAGCCAAAGGAATTGTAGTTGGGGGAATCGACGATCGCGATCTTACTAGTTTCTTGGGTTACAAGATTGGGATTGCGATCACAGGACATGAAGATATTCCATTGACTCTAATTATTACTGAGGGTTTCGGTGAAATGGCGATGTCTGAAAAAACCTTTTCGCTGTTAAAGGAATTTGATGGTAAGCCTGCTTCTATTAATGGCGCTACGCAAATTCGGGCGGGGGTTATGAGACCTGAGATCGTTATTCCAAGACCGGAACTCCTGACGGGAGAACTTGTTGATTTTGAAGAGAAAAAGGATTTCCTTGAGGAGGGGCTGTTGCCAGGCACCCCCATAAGGATCATACGGAAACCATACTTTGGAGCAATAGGTGTTGTTTCCAAGCTTCCAGTACCTCTTCAGAGAATAGAAACGGAATCGGATGTAAGGGTTTTAGAAGCTGAGCTTGCAGATGGAAAACGTGTCATTGTGCCTAGAGCTAATGTGGAAATAATAGAAGAATGATGCGGATTGTTAACAATAGTGAGGTAGCTTTTTGCATTTTTGGAGAAGACCGAAGAATGTTATGAGTTCACTAAAAGAGTCGTTGTCTGAAGAAATGCTTGATGAGTCTCTCTTGCTCGATCACGTGAAAACTGAAGACTACCTAATGGTAGCTTTAGAAATCCGCTCTTGTTCATTTCTCACGATTCCAGCTGAATTTCACCGTGGAGATGAGTTAGGAAGAAAAATAGATGAACTCTGCGTAGAAGATTTACAAGCGGTTTTGACTGCAACTGCCGACAAGAAAGGGGTTCTTATTCGCAGATTGAAGAAGAGAATTCGGGAATCTTTCAAGAAAGTGGTCTTCGCATCCGCTGTATATAAAGCACACACAGAATGGTCAAGAAAACTCGTTCTCCAGACCTACGACGTGGAGGTGAGACCAAGCATCCACGAGTTATATCTGTTCAGAAACTCGAAAGTCAAGAAGGAACTGAGAAGACTTATGAATGTTAGGAATGTTGCAAGAGAAAAGGCTGCGCTTTCGATAGGTGCATCCAAGAGGAAGACCAGTTTAGCCTTTCCGGAGGAATTATCCTCAGATTATCTTGTTTCTGTTGGGAAGTTACTTGGATATCCCCCTTGCTGTGTGGAAAGGTACATTCGTGAGCGTTTGCGTGAAGGTGCAAGTGTTGAGATGCGGGCTAGTAGACAGGTTGAGCACCTAAGAAAGGAGGGGGAAGAGCCGGATGTTTATGCCTATTTCGCCAGAAATTTCTTTCCGTGTGAGCCGAGGTGTCGAAGTGCTGGTGAGATGGGAAGAAAGACCTCTGATCTTTTGAGTGAGGTGAATCCGAAACTCGGGGAGCTTTACTTTGAGTGCTTAACAAGAAATGTTGAAATGGTTGAGAAATGTCCTGAATCAATTAGGCAGTATAGGGAGAAATTGAAAACGAGGGCTCAAGAACTTAGTAGAACGTAAACGGTAACCAAAACAATTTTAAATGGTACATGCAATAAACAAAGATTGCTGAGCGTGCTGAGTCTTCAGTGATGGATACAGATGGTGGATTGATGTATCGTTACGCCACTGAACTGTCACCGGAAAGAGCAGAGTACCTAATTGAGAAACTGGCGCAATGGGTAGTGAATCACCGTCTGGAAACTCCGGCTATTATGTTCTTGGAATCAATAAAGCCTCTTTCGTTCATTGGCAGTCAGATGTGGCTGATGTACGGGGTGCCTATGCTGGGAATCGTTGTTGACGAGCATCTGACTTCGGAGTTCGGGCTACTCTTTGAAAACCGGGAAAATGTTGAATCTCTGATTCATAAAATAGAAATACTAGCACGTGAGGCAGATAAAAAAAGAAAGGAAAAAGAGGAAAACGAAAAATGAGCATTATCAATGAAGGTTTAGTTGCTTCATTTGTTCTACTGATTGTCGTCGTAGCTGAAGGCCTTATAGCTCTCTTCGTGGCAAGAGCAGGCAAATACGTTCCAAAGATCCGGAGAATTCCTGGACTAGAAGCCATAGAAGAAGCAGTTGGACGTGCTACTGAAATGGGGCGCCCAATTGCGTATACGACAGGACTTGGCGGCATTAGAGACCAATGGTACTACCAGACTATTGCTGGATTGAACATTTTGGGTTACACTGCTGAGCTGGCAGCAAAATATGGTGCGACCCTTCTGTACTTTCCATATGACCCAACAATCATGCCGATGGCAGTTGATGTTATGGAGCAATCCTACATTCGCGCTGGCAAACCAGAAGCATTCAACCCAGAAAACATTCAGTACCTGGGAGGCGACCAATTCGCATGGGCTTTCGGATTTATGGGTATAACACAAAGAGAACAAACTGCGGCGAACATTCATATGGGACCGTTCTGGGCTGAATCACTTATATTGGCCGAATCAGGTTTCTACACTGGCGCAATCCAAGTTGCCGGTACAGCAAACTTTCATCAAATACACTTCTTTGTGGTTGCTTCTGACTATGCTTTGATAGGTGAAGAATTGATGGCTGCCGGTGCTTACCTGTCCAAAGATCCAACTCAGATAGGTTCACTGTGGGGAGCGGACTTTGCAAAAATCACTGCAATAATACTGCTTGTCATTGGTATAATATTGACTGCTGCAGGCGTCGAGGCACTAAATGATTTCTTTGCATTATAGGAGGAATAACAAATGAGTCTGGTTGTTAAAAGGTACATTCCACTTGCAATCACTTTTGTCATGGGCATCATTATGGTTATAGCCACATATTTCTTTGTGCCCGGCACGCCAGAAAGAATTGCTTCAGCTCGTCTTTCTGGAGCAGTGGACATTATAGTGGCGACAGCAGGAGTCATCGGCATCGTCGTGTTGGTTAGACATCACGGGCTCAACATTAGCAGAAGAGGAAGATTCTGGAAATATAGCATTCTTACAATTATTGGCGTGGTTCTATATCTAATTGTTGGATTCTACGGAATCGCAACACATGAACGACATCTTATGCTTGCAAGTGAATTCTTCGAATGGGTCTACACTGATCTATATGTCCACATGGACATGACGATATTCTCATTGTTGGCATTCTTCATCGCTTCAGCTGCCTACAGAGCTTTCCGACTGAGAAGCGTAGAAGCTTCGGTACTTCTGATCGTTGGCTCGCTTATGCTTTTGGGCAGAGCACCAATCGGAGGAGTAATCTGGGAGGGTTTTCCAGTAATTTCTGACTGGCTTCTAACTGTTCCAAATGCGGCAGGAAACAGAGCAATATTGCTTGGCATTGCGGTGGGGGCCATTTCACTGGCGATAAGGCAATTGATAGGCGTCGAGAGAGGATACTTGGGTCCTGAACGTTAAGGAGGGTTGATCAAATGTCTTTACCTAAAATAGCTCGAATCGACCGACGTTACCTTTACGTCTTGTTGTTCATTCTTGTCAGCATTCCAATATTGAATCCCCTGAAGTTGCCAATACCAATAAGTCAGCTCACAAGAGATGTGTATGACATCACCGAAGCCCTTCCCGCAGGAAGCATAGTAATATCATCATTCGACTATGGCCCATCTACTATACCAGAAAATAGGCCTCAATCTAAGGCTCACCTCTTCCATTGCAGAGAACTTGGACTAAAAGTTGTCGCTACAGCCTTTTGGCCTTCAGGCGCTCCTATTGGCAATGACGTATTGGCAGAAGTCTATGGCCCTGAATTTCCGGACGTTCCAGAGTACGGAACAAGTATAGTATACCTTGGCTACATTCCAGGGGCTGAGGTTGGCATGCAAACATTCGGAGATGACACTTTTAGTGCAAAGGGCACCGACCACTATGGGACAGCCGTAGGAGATTTGCCGCTGATGCAAGAGTGTAGAAGTGCTGCTGACTTCGATCTATGGGCTGAATGGACATCTGGGACTCCAGGTGAACGTCAAGTGATCCAGTTTGTGCAGGGACGTCACGGTGGCCCATCTGCAGTGCCAATTGTTGCCGGCTCGACAGCAGTCAGCGTCCCTGGAATGATGCCTTTCTATTCCTCTGGTCAAATCACTGGAATATTAAACGGCTTAGCTGGAGCTGGCGAATACGAAAAACTGTTGTTCGACGACTACGATTATCCTTTCGAGCAAGGACCTGGATTAGACGCCCAATCAGTAGCCCATTCGCTTGTCATAGTGTTCGTTATCATTGGAAACCTTGGTTACGCAATTAGCAAGTATGGAGGAGGCAAAAGCTAATGATTCCACCTAATGTAGGTCAAATTCCACCTGAATTCAGCCTATACGCAGCAATCTTCGGAGTTTTCGCAACTATCTTAATATACAGTTTTCTATGGAAAGAAAACCCGCTGTCACGTGCAGTGGAGCATCTGTTCGTAGGTTTAGCCGCTGTCTTTACTTTGGCAAGCATGTATGATGCTGCTGCGACTCAGGCATATTGGGGAACTGATAGAATTGTGGAAGGCAACCTCGTATGGTTTATTCCAATACTAGTCAGCCTATTGTACTTCGCCTTCTTCTCAAAGAAATACTTCTTCCTGTACAGATACCCAGTAGCAATAGTCGCTGGCATCATGGCAGGCATGATGATATGCGGTCAGATTCAAAGCAACTTCGTAGCTCAGATAGAAGCCACTGCTGTTTTGCCACTCGTAGGAGATGGCGTATGGGAAGGATGGCCAATGCCCGGCCTTGACAGCATCATACTGATCGTCGGCATAATCACAGCGTTGTCTTTCTTCTTCTTCACATGGGAACACACAGGCGCTTTAGGAGTAAGCACAAAGATAGGCCGATATGTCCTTATGGCTACCTTCGGAGCCGCCTACGGTGGCACCGTGATGGCTAGAATGTCACTGTTCATTGGAAGGCTAAGATTTCTCTACGAAGAAAGTTACCCAGCCGCAGACCCCTGGTTCTGGGCTTATTATCTTGTCCCAATCGCTGTCCTGTGTGTAATAGTAGTCGCCCTATGGGAAAGGTCAAAGCCAACAATTGTGTCACCTACTCCGGCAACTAAGCCAACAAGAAAGGGAAAATCCAAAGACTAAATCTTCATCTCCCCTTCTTTTTTCACATGCTTCTTATTTTATAATATCAAGTCTGAGACTGCATTTGCTCTTCTCTTTTCTCACTTTTTTTAATGAGTCCTATGAAATAGAATATAGCGAAGGCAAACCACGTAAACACAAATCCGTAAACAACACCTATTAATATATTCGTAGGAATCTCGGCTAGCGAAAGATGATGAACAATTGCGCCAACAGCAAAATTGTATATTCCATACCCTATAGAACCACCGATGACACATGAGTATGGCTTTCTAGAAATAGCCCAAACAATGTTTGTCATAATAAAATTCAGAAAAATAAGAGTCGGAGCCGCCGCGATTGCTCCAGCGATTTCCTCACTTGGAAGAATGATTATCCAAAGGAAAACCCCGACAATTACTGCAGCAATTTGAATCCAAAAATCACGCTGCTTATACATTCTCAGCCAGTTAAGTAGATCTATGAAAACGCCAAGTAATCCTCGCACACCTTTTTCCGACAACAATATCTCTCCGTTTCCGGCATACACACATGCACACGGTCACTGTCTTTTACAAGCGCGCGCAGAGCCAAAGCCTTCAGATCCTTCAACCTCAGAGATTACCATTCTATTAATCGACGCTAGTACTACACCAACCACTCGTGCCTCAGCGCTCACCAATTAAATAATCCTCAGTTTTTCAATAATAGATGGAAGTAAGAATAAATCTTGTGCCCAGAAAAACTTGTTGCCTAAAAGTACATGCTACAACGGCTACTACTTCTTCAGAAACGTTTATGAGACTGCATTTGTTTTACCACCAAACGCGGAAGCCGTAGACAAAGAAAAAGTGAGCAAATCGTGTCCTTCGAACGTCTCTCTTTCCCCTTCACAGCCTTCGTAGACCAAGAACCATTAAAACTGGCATTAATACTAAATGCAATCAACCCAAGAATCGGCGGAGTCCTTATTCGTGGACAAAAGGGCACAGGAAAAAGCACAGCCGTTAGGGCGTTGGCTGATTTGCTTCCTGAGATCGAGGTGGTGGCGGGCTGTCCTTTCAACTGTAACCCNNCAGAAACAAGAAGGATGCGTGTTGTCACTCTACCTCTCGGAGCAACCGAAGACAGAGTTGTTGGAAGTTTAGACATTGAAAAGGCCATTCGAGAGGGAATCCGGGCACTAGAGCCTGGGTTACTCGCTGAGGTTAATCAAAACATACTATACGTCGATGAAATCAACTTGCTTCCAGACCACATTGTAGACGATGTCTTAGACGCAGCAGCTTCAGGCTGGAACATCGTTGAAAGAGAAGCGGTCTCAGTTGCCCATCCATCACGATTCATGCTAATCGGAACCATGAACCCCGAAGAAGGAGAACTTAGACCCCAGATCCTAGACAGACTTGCCCTCCACATTGCTGTAACAGGAATCTTCGAAAAAGATTCCAGAATAGAAATCATCAAAAGAAACCTCGAATTTGAAGAAGAACCCCTACAATTCAGGAAGAAGCATGAAAAACAACAGCTGAAACTCAGGGAAAAAATCATTAAAGCCAGAAAGGCTCAAAAAGAGGTAATTAGCCCAGAAGTTTTGTTGGACGCAGTCGCTCGCGCGTGTATAAAACTCAACGTCGACGGCCACAGGCCAGATATTATTATCATGAAAGCAGCAAAAGCCTTAGCAGCTTTTGAAAAACACGACGAAGTAGCGCCCAACGACATATTAAGAGTTGCAGAGATGACACTCAGTCACAGAACTCGAAGAGGAGGGTTTCAAGAACCTGCCTCCACCACAGAAACACGCAACATCTTCACGGAAGCAATAAAAAATTCCTACAGTGATTTCGGCATGAAAGAGGTCCAGTTCATCTCATCATAACTTGCTCGAAAAATTCTTTTGATCACTGTTTTGACACAATATGCTCTATCTCTGTCTCAGTCAAAACAATTTTCTGAATCTCGGCACCAACACCAAGCCCGTAGTAACGAGCACCAGTAATCTTAGCTATCTCCATAAAAAAATCCGTGGGGGAGTACCAACGCTTGCTGATTCCTCTTCGAAAATTAACCTCTTCTGGACGATGATCCGTGTTGATAATGATTGTTCTTACGTTATCTTTAGCTAATTGATGGGCAGCATCGATTGCATCCGCTTGCGAAGGATTAGTAAATTGCTTGCGCGTAAACGGTGAAAGAGGTCTTTCAAGAGGAACGTTGACAATGCCATCAGAGATAATCACCAAAATTGGAACTACATCTTTGTTTCTGCGTCTTTCAAGCTGTAACAGATGTCGAGCCTTAATCAGGCCAGCGGCTAATGGAGTGTAGTCGCTGGCTCCGACTTCAAGAAGCCTCCTAATTACTAGGTTGAGGTTTGTTGTCGGATGCTGAAGAACAATCGCTTCGGTCCCTTTAAAGACAACAAGCCCCACACTATCGCGATGTCGGTAAGACGTCTTATGTAAACTGAGGATGGCTTCGCGGACGTTATCCAACGAAGCTGTCATAGACTCGCTCATATCAAGAAGAAGCAGTATGCAGTTAGGCGGTCGGTACTCCCTTACTTTGACTCTAATATCTTGTGGTTTTATCTTCAACGCTAGTTTTTTAGGCAGACGCTCCCTTTGATACGGAGCAGCAACGCGAAGAGTTGGACCGAAAGCAATGTCCCGAATGAAATCCTTCGGGAGTTCAAACCACACATAACGCCCCTTCTGTGAAGTGGTTATCCTCTTGGCACGCTTAGACGTTCTTCTTCCCAGTTTCTCTAATGTAAGTTGAAAAGCACTGCGCGACTTCAGTAGCCCCGTCAGTTCTTCGACAGTTGAAGCTATCTTCTTCCCAAAATCCAGGATAGTTTTGTATAGTTGATCTAGAACAGCGCCACGGTCCGCAACAAATGCTGAAGACGGCGCTTCCTCACCTCCCTCAAACGACTCAGACAACTGGGATATAATTTTTCTCGGAAGTCTACCTTTCATCTCTGGAGTGAACGGGGAAAGGTAGACCACTGGAATCTCACGTTGTTTACGTCTAACGATGATCAAATATATGATAAGGCCAGCGGTGGCAGCGACAACCGCATACAACCCCCTCAGGCCAAACATCAAGGAGGGAATTCGAGAACCAACATCTGGAGCAAAATGTGGAGGAAAGACGAACAGAAGAATCGTGAAAGCAGATAGAAGGAACATAAGAAACGGTAGAACAAAATAAGAAAGAATCGCAGCAACTGCCATCGTGAGTCTTCTACGAACTTTTCTGAAACGAAGCGGTCTCAAAGGTCTTTGGGGTTCAGGAGGAACGGTGGTTTCCGTAGTTTTTACGGTTCCTACGCCAGGAATTTTTACTTCCTCTGAGATAGGGAAACCTCGGGGCGTTTCTAGGTTGATTCCACCCTTTTCGGCAAACTCTCCAAACCAAGGAGAATATGCGTAGGCTTTGGCCATAGCTTCCTGTATTTCCTGCGGTGTAGGAGGCGGCGCTAAACCTGATCTTCTTGTTCTGTGGCTAAGGGCCAAACTGCAAGACAAAAAAATGTCTTCCGGTTGTAATCCAGTTTTTCCACGAAAAGCAGCTAGAGATCTAGCGGTCTTAATCGCAACGATGTCGGGTCGATGTCCGTCCACCTGCAGTTCAGCACAGACCTTTGCAACCGTAGCACAAACTCGACTTGGAACGACTATTCTAGAAAGGAGTTTTCTCGCGTTCTCTATCTTCCGACGGAGTTCTTCCTGTTTTGTCTCGTACTTTTCGCGAAAACGAATAGGGTCTTCTTCAAAGGCAACGTTTCTTTCGATCACCTTGATTCGTTCATCACGCGTACACAAGTTTTCCGCCTTAGCGTGTAGAGCAAAGCGATCGAGTATCTGGGGTCTCAGCTCTCCTTCTTGAGGATTCATAGAGCCAAACAAAACAAACTGAGAAGGATGTACTACAGAGATTCCCTCTCTTTCAATGACATTCCAGCCGGAAGCGGCAGCGTCTAATATGGCGTCAGCCAGGTGATCCGGCAAC
>JABAHO010000619.1_pt2 | contig 10132 bp, 9 predicted proteins | sample 7062071 | NCBI WGS metagenome assembly JABAHO01 (sample SAMN14534356, study PRJNA622989) | marine sediment metagenome | biome: marine biome [ENVO:00000428]; feature: marine pelagic biome [ENVO:01000023]; material: deep marine sediment [ENVO:00002113] | place: India: Gulf of Kutch | collected...
GCCGGCGCCCACGGACTCGTAGCTGCCCCAGGGCCGGAACACCTCGCGGTGATGGATGTACTCGTCGCGGCCCGCCTGCTTGAGCTGCTTGACCACGGCGCGCACGTCCTGAACCCGGTCCTTGTCCGCCACTAAAACGGCATCGGAGGTCTCCACCACCACCAGGTCCGAGACGCCGATGGTGCCGACCAGCCGATCGCGGGCGGAGACGTAGGAATTCTTAGTGTCGACGCCGATGACGTCGCCTTCCAGATGATTGCCGTCCCCGTCCCGATCCGACGCCTTCCAGATGGCGCTCCAGGAGCCCACGTCGCTCCAGTCGAAGCCGGCCGGGACCACCATGGCNNTCTTCGGCCCCGCGCTCGAAGGCAAGCGACGCCTTTTCCAGCATCGCAGGGCTGTGCCGGCCGAGCTCGTCCAGATACGCCCGGGCATTGAGCAGGAACATGCCGCTGTTCCAGAAATAGTCGCCGGCGGCAAGATACTCGTTGGCGGTGGCGAGATCGGGCTTCTCAACGAAAGACCGGACCCGCACCGCGCCGGCGCCACGCTCCGCACCGGGCGCCTCGATGTAGCCGTAGCCGGTCTCCGGCCCGGTCGGCACCACGCCGAAGGTGACCAGCGCGCCTTCACCCGCGGCCCGGGCAGCAAGCTCGGCGGCAGACGCGAACGCTTCCAGGTCGGTAATGAGGTGGTCGGACGGCAGCACGAGAAGCAGCGGCGCTGCATCGGGCCCCGCCTCCTCGCAGGCGGCAAGGGCCGCCAGCGCGATGGCCGGCGCCGTGTTGCGGCCCTCGGGCTCTAAGATGATGCGCCGCCAGGACTGGCCGATGGCCCTGCACTGCTCGGCGACCATGAAACGGTGCTCTTCGTTGCAGACGATGATGGGCGGTTCCGACGTTGCGTGGTCGGCCCGCTTCAGGGTCGATTGCAGCAGAGAGTCATCGCCGAGGAGCGCGTGAAACTGCTTGGGGAAGAGCTCTCTGGAAAGCGGCCACAGGCGGCTGCCGGTGCCTCCGGCCAGCAATACGGGGATCACTTTTTCCATGGCTCGCTCATCAATCCGCTCGACGGCTTTGCCGCGCCAAGATACCAGATCCCGCGAGGATCACCGTGGTCGGGTTTGTAAACGCGGCGCGCCGGCCGCCAACTAACCTGCCGACTAACCCGCCGACTAACCCGCCAATAGCGCTTTGACGCGCCCGCTCACCGCGCCCATGTCGGCCCGGCCCTGAAGCCTGTCTTTCAACAGGCCCATGACCTTGCCCATGTCGCGCATGGATTCCGCGCCGGCCTCGGCAATGGCCCCATCGATGGCCGCCGAAAGCTCCGCCTCGGATAGCTGCTCCGGCATGAACTCGCCGATGACGCCGATCTCGAAGCTTTCCTGGTCGGCCAGATCGTGGCGGCCGGCCTGGGTGAACTGCTCCAGGGAGTCCTGGCGCTGCTTGAGCATGCGGTTGAGCACGGCCAGCACCTGCGCATCGGTGGAGCTGTCGCGTCGCTCGTCCACCTCGGCGCGCTTGATGTCCGCGTTGACGAGGCGCAGCACCGCCAGGCGCTGCTTGTCGCGCGCCTTCATGGCGGCCGTGGTCGCCGCGGTGATGGCTTGCCTCAAGTCGGAGATTGGGAGATCGGACATGGCGTCCGCCTCTCGTGGAGTATCAGTAGGACTTTTCGAAGCGCCGGGCTTCGCGCTGCAGCTTCTTCAGGTGGCGTTTGACCGCCGCCGCTGCCTTGCGCTTGCGAACCGAAGTGGGCTTCTCGTAATACTCTCGTCTGCGCACCTCGGAAAGCACGCCGGCCTTCTCACAGGAACGCTTGAATCGCCTGAGAGCCACATCGAACGGCTCGTTCTCTTTGACTTTTACGCTGGGCATATCGTGCGCGGAATCCCCTGGAACCTGACGGTTGTTGCTGAAAAGGGCGCGGATTTTACTGGCGCTTGGCGGTTTTTGCAAAACGGCGGAATCGTTACCATCCGGCCATGCTGGTCCTCGGAATCGAAACTTCCTGCGATGAGACGGGCGTCGCGCTTTACGACGGCGCACGGGGGCTGTTAGCGGATGCGCTGCACAGCCAGGTGGACCTGCACGCTGCCTACGGCGGCGTGGTGCCGGAGCTGGCGTCCCGGGACCACATCCGCAAGCTGGTTCCCCTTGTCCGCAAGACACTGGACGATTCAGGGCTGGCGCTGGACGACGTCGACGGCATCGCCTACACGTCCGGGCCCGGTCTGATGGGCGCGTTGCTCGTCGGAGCAGGATTTGCGCGGAGCCTGGCCTGGTCACTCGGCGTACCGGCCGTCGCCGTGCATCACATGGAAGCCCACCTGCTCGCGCCGTTGATGGACGCGGAGTCGGCGCCGCCGCTGCCGTTCATCGCTCTGCTCGTCTCCGGAGGACACACCCAGCTGGTTCTGGTCAACGAGGTCGGCGACTACGAACTCCTGGGCGAGTCCGTGGACGACGCCGCGGGGGAGGCCTTCGACAAGGCGGCGAAGATGCTGGATCTCGGCTATCCGGGTGGTCCCCACCTGGCACGCGCCGCGGAAGGCGGCGATGCCCAGCGCTTCACCTTCCCTCGGCCCATGACCGATCGCCCCGGTCTCGACTTCAGCTTCAGCGGCCTGAAGACCTACACGCTCAACACAACGCGGGATCTCTCCCCCATGACCGATCAGGACCGTGCCGACGTCGCGCGCGCGTTCGAGGAAGCCGTGGTGGACACGCTGTACATCAAGTGCCGCCGGGCGGTAGAGCAGACGGGGATCGCCCATCTGGTGATGGCCGGGGGCGTGGCGGCCAATACCCGGCTGCGCAGAAAGCTCAGCGAAGATTTGAGGGCCGCCGTCTTCTATCCCCCGGCGCGCCTCTGCACGGACAACGGGGCAATGATCGCGTACGCCGGGTGCCTGCGCCTGGAGGCGGGCGAGTGCGCTCCGCTCGCCATCGAGACCCGCGCACGGTGGCCCATCGTCGAGCTCACCCCCCCAGGGCCAGCTGCCTGAACCGATGGACAGCGTCTTCGTCAGGAGCCTGACCGTCTCCACAATCGTGGGCGTCTACCCGGAGGAACGCACCTCACCCCAGCGGGTGATCGTCTCCTTCGAGCTCTTCGCGGATACCCGCGCGCCGGCCAGGAGCGACGACATCAGCGACGCGCTCGACTACGGCGAAGCGGCCCAACAGGTCGCGGAGTTCGTCCGCGCGAGCCGTTACGAGCTCATCGAAGCCCTCGCCGACGGCATCGCGTCCCTGCTGCTCGACGGCTATACCGCCACCAAGGTCGTCGTCGAGGTCCTCAAGCCCGGCGCCCTCGCAGATGCACAGACCGTCGGCGTGCGGATCGAACGGTCACGCGGCTAGAGACCTCATCAAACCCAATCAACGTCACAGGCAGGTTCAGCCATGCACATTCGAGTACCCAGAGCCATCGCCGTCATGTTCTTTGCAATCGGCCTCGCCGCCTGCGCGCCGCCGAATGCCGGCAATACGACGTCTCCGGCGACGCCCTCACCGACCATGGACCTCACCCGCCACGACGCGCTCACTCTGGGAGCGCTGCTGAACGCTGGCGAGCTTACCGCTGCTGAGGTGACCGACGCCTACCTCCTGAGGATCCGCGAGGTTGACGACGGCGGCCCCATGCTAAACGCCATCATCGAGATCAATCCCGATGCACGGACCATCGCCGCCGGCCTGGACGAGCGTTTCGCGACCGATGGGCCGGTGGGGCCCCTGCACGGTCTGCCCGTGATCGTTAAGGCGAGCATCGACACCGGCGACGCCATGGCGACCAGCGCGGGCTCGGTGGCACTCGCCGATCACCGGGCGGCCAACGATGCGCATCTGGTAACCCGGCTTCGCGCCGCCGGCGCGGTCGTCCTCGGCAAGGCCAACATGAGCGACTGGGCGAACTTCCGGTCCACGCGCTCGACGAGCGGATGGAGCAGCCTGGGCGGGCAGACGCGCAACCCCCACGTGCTGGACCGGAACCCCTGCGGCTCGTCCAGCGGCTCGGCGGTGGCGGTCGCGGCATCGCTGACCGCGCTTGCCGTGGGCACCGAGACCGACGGTTCGGTGATCTGCCCGAGCGCCGCTAACGGCATCGTCGGCATCAAGCCCACCGTGGGTCTCGTGAGCCGCGGCGGCATCGTGCCGGTGGCCGCAAGCCAGGACACCGCCGGTCCCATGGCAAAGACGGTGACCGGCGCCGCGCTGCTGCTGGAAGCCATGGCCGGTCCTGACGAGGCAGATCCCGCCAGCCGGGCTTTCCCCGAGGGCACCCGCCTAGTGCCGGACCGCGCCGCACCCTCGCTTGCCGGCATTCGCATCGGCGTGCTCCGGGAATACACGGGTTCAGGGCAGGACCCGTCCGTCGAAGCTTCATTTGCGCAAAGTCTGAAGCAGATCGAAGCGCTGGGCGCCACCCTAGTGGATCCGGTGAGCCTCGAACTCGACGAGAGCGTGGGAGCCGCCGAGTTCACCGTGCTCCTCACCGAGTTCAAGGCAAACCTGAACGCGTATCTGGAGAACCACGACGTCCCCGAGGACAGGGACACCCTGACGGAGCTGATCGCCTGGAACGAGCAGCACAGGGACGTCGTCATGCCCATCTTCGGTCAGGAGATCTTCCATGCTGCGGACGCCACCACCGGGCTCGCCAATCCCGACTACCTTGAAGCGCTGGCCGCCAGCGGCGAACGCCTGCGGGAGGCCGTCCTGGCAGCGTTCTCGACGCATGGATTAGACGCTCTGGTGGTCCCCAGCAACGGCCCGGCCTGGAAGACCGACTGGGTGCTCGGCGATCGCTTCGGTGTAGGCAGCTCAACGGTGGCGGCCGTGACCGGCTATCCCAGCATCACCGTGCCCGCCGGCGCGGTGGCCGGCCTGCCATTGGGCATATCCTTCATCGGCCTCGCCCTGCAGGAGCCGAAGATCATCCGGATCGCTTACGCGTTCGAGCAGGCGACCGCCGCGAGAATCGAGCCAGCCTACCTGCCGACGCTCGAGCGCTGAGCCTGACGCTGAGCATCGACAATGACCCGCGTGCGCGCCTGTTCGATGGCCTTACCGAGAGCGGCTCCAGTCAGAGAGCCTCCAACACCGGCCGTCGTCACCTCCCTGCGAATCCTCTCGACGAGCTCGAGCAGCGACCGCGCACCCCGGCCGGCACAGGCGGCCGAGACGCGCACCGCCATCTCGTGATCGTCACCGGGTTTGAAAGCCCCCACCGACTTCAGCGCCGCGCACAGCGCTGACGGCTGGGCATCTTCCCAGCCGGCCAGAAGCGCGCCGTGGGAGGCGATGTGGCCAATGGCACGACGGTGACGGCGGGGCGCTCGAAGCCGCTCGCAAAACGAAGCCGCCGCCTCGGGCGCGAGGCGCCAGCCAAGGGCGGCGAACCGGCCGAGCGCGTCGTCGATCGCTTCCGGGAAGATGAGCTCCACGTCAGCGAGCTCGGAAAACCACGTCGAGAGGCAGGCCACCCACGGAATGCAGCACGGTGAAAAAGCGCAGGGGCGCCTTCGACCCCAGGGCCTTGACCAGCTCCTGCCAGACCCGCTCCGCCGAGAGCTCCCCCAGCTCGCCGCTGGCCGCCAGCGCCCGCATGAGCGTCAGCGTCTCTTCGGCGACCGTGAAATCATCGAGCTGGGCGGCGAAGCGGGCTACCCGGAATATCCTTAACGGATCCTCGGAGAAGGCCGCCGAGACGTGCCTGAGCACCTTCCCTTCCAGGTCCGCTTGACCGCCAAACGGATCGATCAGGGCACCGTCAGCCGCCCGCGCCATGGCGTTCACCGTGAGATCCCGACGCCCCAGATCCTGTTCAAGGGTGACTTCGGGGCCGGCATGACACTCGAAGCCCTTGTGACCGGGACCCGTCTTGCGCTCGGTGCGGGCCAACGCGAACTCCTCGCTGGTCTCCGGATGCAGAAACACCGGGAAATCACGGCCCACCTGGCGATAGCCGAGATCGACCATCGCCTCGGGCGTCGCCCCCACCACCACCCAGTCGCGCTCGCGCACCGGGCGGCCGAGCAGCTCATCGCGGACCGCGCCGCCGACCAGATATACGTCCATGGCTCGAATCCGGCGTCATCAGCCCGCAAAGGGGCCGGTGACCTCGTACGTGATCCCACCGGTCACGCGCCCGGAATAGCCGCGCTGGGAGCTGAAGTAGAGTCGTGACATGTCGGGCGAGAACGCTAGACCCGCGATCTCGGATGCGCCCTGGCCCGTCAGCTGCAGCAGAGGGACCGGCTCGCCATCACGGGGCAGCACGACGATCTGCATGTCGTCGCCGTCTTCAGCCACCAGAACGTCGCCGGATCGGTTGGTTTCCAGGTTGTCGACCCCGCGCAGGATCGGCGTTGCCGCCGTCGCCTGATCGTAGATCACCTGGATGCGCTGATCGGCCAGGTCGAGGGCCCAGACCCGGTTGTCCCCCTTGGTCGCCAGATAGACGACGCCGTTGCAGTAGCTCATCCCCTCGCCGCCGTCGAACCGCGTGCTCTGGGCGACCTGCGAGCGGGTGGGGCGGCGCAGAGCCTGGGGATCCGGAACCGTTAGCCAATCCAAGCCGCCGGAGCCGTCCGGGCGAATCGAGGCGACCTCCAGAACGCCGTCGTTCAGGTCAGGCCGTTCGCCCCGCATGGGTNNCATCGCTCAGATCGGGCCGCTCGAAGCGCCTCGGCACTGCAGGCCGGAAGCGGTAGAGCCGCCCGTCGGGCTCGTCCTCGCTCATGTAGACCGCGCCGGTGAGCGGGTCGACGACGGCGGCTTCGTGCTGGAAGCGGCCCAGCGCCTTCAGCGCCAGCGGCTGCCGAATGCCCAGAGGATCGCATTCCCAGACCTGGCCGCGGCGGATTTCCTCGCAGCTTAACCAGGTGCCCCAGGGGGTCGCCCCACCGGCGCAGTTGCCACTCGTTCTGCCTAGAATCGGATAAGCGTCCACCAGCTCGCCCGAGGCGTCGAAGCGAAGCGCGCTGGCACCGCCGAACCGCAAGGGCATCTCGCAGTTGCTCACGTAAACCCAGCCTCCTTCGGGGTGCTCGAACGCGGCGCCCCCATCCGGAGCTGCGTGCCAGACGTAGGAAGAGGCAGCCACCGGCTGCTTGCCCGACTCGGCAACGACCCTCGAGGTAAACCCGGCAGGCAGCCGGATCCCGTTATGATCGGGGGCGGACAGCGGGCCCGGACTGCCCATTCCCGAGGCCAGGCCATGGCCGGTCGGGGCACCGGTCGCAGGCGTAGCGGCCTCCCCCCGGCTGGCGCGCGCCAGCGAGGGGCTCAGCAGATACGCCGTGCCTATGCCGGCAATGGTCAGGAACGATCGTCTTTCCACGCGGACATTGTAACAGGGGGCTAAGCGGNNTCCTCCGCGGCCGGGCAGCAAGCGGTGGAAACGACCTCGTCGTGCCAGACGGACTCGAGACGGACGGGAAATCCCCAGAGCCGATGCAGATGCCGCATAACCTCGTCCGTGCTGTCGCCCATGGGCTGACGGGCGTGCTGGACGTGCCGAAGGGTGAGGCTCCGATCACCCCTGACGTCGACCCGCACGACCTGAATGTTCGGCTCCCGATCGCCGATGTTGTACTGGCCGGCCAGCAGGCTGCGCACCTCGCGGTAGCCGCCGCGATCGTGAATGGCCGAGNNGAAAAGGCGCTGGTCGCGCATGACCCTCGGGCTCAGGAACTGCAGGACGAAGCTTTCGTCCTTGAAGTCCCGCATGGCGGCCGGCAACACCTCCAGCCAGTTGCCCCCGGCGATGTCGGGAAACCACTCCCGGTCCTCGTCGGTGGGGTGTTCGCACATGCGGCGAAGGTCGGAGTAGATCGAAAATCCCAGGGCATATGGATTGATACCGCGGTAGGCGGGGTGATCATAGCTCGGCTGGAACAGAACGGCGGTGTGCGAGGCGAGAAACTCCATCATGAAACCGTCGGTGACTAGGCCACGATCGTAGAGCTCGTTCAAAAGAGTGTAGTGCCAGAAAGAAGCCCAGCCCTCGTTCATCACCTGGGTCTGCCGCTGAGGGTAGAAGTACTGCGCCACCTTGCGGACGATGCGCACGATCTCGCGCTGCCAGGGCTCCAGCAGCGGCGCGTGCTTCTCGATGAAGTAGAGCAGGTTCTCCTGCGGCTCCCGGGGGAAGACTTCCTCGTCGCTTTCGTCGAGTCTCCGGGCCTGGGGCAGCGTCCGCCACAGGTCGTTGAGGTTGCGCTGCACGTACTCCGCTCGCTCCGCCTGCCGTCGCTTCTCTTCCTCGGCCGATATCGGGTAGGGCCGCTTGTAGCGGTCGACGCCGTAGTTCATCAGGGCGTGGCAGGAGTCGAGGATCATCTCAACTTCCCGCACCCCGTAGCGCTCCTCGCAGCTGGCGATGTAGTTACGAGCGAACAGCAGGTAGTCGACGATGGCGCTGGCGTCNNCAGGTAGTTGCCCTTGAAGAACGAGTTGTGGCCATAGCACGCGTGCGCAATGACCAGCGCCTGCATGGTCATGCTGTTCTCTTCCATCAGGTAAGAGATGCAGGGGTTGGAGTTGATCACGATCTCGTAGGCCAGGCCCATGAAGCCGCGCTGGTAGCTGCGTTCCACCTCGACGAAGTGCTTGCCGAACGACCAGTGGTGATAGCCGATGGGCATCCCGATGGACGCGTAGGCATCCATCATCTGGTCCGAGCGGATGATCTCGATCTGGTTCGGGTAGGTTTCGAGCCCGAACTGCTCGGCAATGGCGCCGATCTCGCGGTCGTAGCGCTCGATGAGCTCGAACGTCCAGTCCCCGCCCTCGGAGATGGGCTCACGTGTTCCTTTGCCGGGTACGAGTATCTCCATCACGCCGCGTCCTTCTTCTGAAAGAGATCGTGAAAGACCGGGAAGATGTCCGAAGGGTCCGTGATCTGACGCTGAGCGAACGTTTCGGGAAACTTGCCCGCCAGGTGCTCGTATTCCCGCCACAGCGCCTGATGGCTGCGCTTGGTGATCTCCACGTAGGAGAAGTACTGCACCAGCGGCAGGATCTTCTCCTCCAGGAGCTGCCGGCAGATGGGCGAATCGTCGTTCCAATTGTCACCGTCGGACGCCTGGGCGCCGTAGATGTTCCACTCGTTGGGAGAGTATCTCTCCTCCAGCACCTCGAGCATCAGCTTAAGCGCGCTGGAAACCACGGTCCCGCCGGTCTCGCGGGAGTAGAAGAACTCCTGCTCGTCCACCTCCTTGGCCACGGTATGGTGGCGGATGAAGACGATGTCCGTTCGTTCGTAGTGGCGCTTCAAGAACATGTACAGCAGCAGGTAGAAGCGCTTCGCCATGTCCTTGATGTGCTGATCCATGGAGCCGGACACGTCCATGAGGCAGAACATCACCGCCTGGGAGGTGGGGATCGGCTTGCGCACGTGAAGGTTGTAGCGCAGGTCGTTGGTGTCCAGGAAGGGGATACGGCCGATTCGCCTTTCGAGCCGTTCGATCTCGTCCCGCATGCGACGACGCTTGAGCTCGTCGCCTTCAACCTCCGCCTGATCAAAGGCTTCAAGCGCCTCGCGCAGCAGCCGCTTGGGCTCCCCCGCCAGGGCGATGCGGCGGGCTTTCGCCTGCCGAAGCGAGCGCAACACCGACAGCTTGGCGGGCACCCCGTCGCTGGTGAAGCCGGCATGCTCGTACTTGAAGCTGGAGTTGCCCTTCAGGTGCCGCTTGGTGAGGTTCGGCAGGGCCAGGTCGTCGAAGAGAAACTCGAGAAACTCCTCCTGGGTGAGCTGGAAGACGAAGTCGTCGGAACCCTCACCGGAGTTAGAAGCCTCGCCGTCCCCGGACCCGCCGCCGGCGCCGCCTTCAGGACGCGCGATGCGGTCTCCGGCAATGAACTCCTTGTTGCCCGGATGCACGATGCTGCGGCGCCCGCCGCTGCCGTGCTGAAACACCGGCTCGGAGATGTCCTGGGCAGGGATGGTGACTTCCTCGCCCCGTTCCATGTCGGTGATGCTGCGCTCGTTCACCGCATCCGACACGGCCCGCTTGATGTGCTGCTTGTAGCGCTCCAGAAAGCGCTGCCGGTTGACCGTGCTCTTGTTCTTGGCGTTCTCCCGGCGATCGATGATGTAGCTCATGTCATGCCCCCGCTGC
>JABAHO010002532.1_pt1 | contig 10122 bp, 10 predicted proteins | sample 7062071 | NCBI WGS metagenome assembly JABAHO01 (sample SAMN14534356, study PRJNA622989) | marine sediment metagenome | biome: marine biome [ENVO:00000428]; feature: marine pelagic biome [ENVO:01000023]; material: deep marine sediment [ENVO:00002113] | place: India: Gulf of Kutch | collected...
CACGAGGACGTGGCCGTGCTCGACGGCGGCTACACGCGGTGGACCCAGGCGGGCTTGCCGGTGGACGCGGCGACCCCTGAAATTCAGCCCGCGCGCTTCGAGGCGAAACTCCGCGACGGGTGGTTCGTCACCAAGGACGATCTTCGCGTCTCCCTCGAGGATCGATCGAGTGATGTGATCGACGCGCTGACCGCCGAGATGTATACGGGCAAGACCCAACCCTATGCGCGGCCGGGGCACATTCCCAGCGCCCTCAACATCCCCGCGATGGGCATCGTGGATCCGGACACGATGGAGTTCCTCCCCGAGGATCAGCTGCGGGCGGCGTTTCGAGAGGTCCTCGACTCGGCCAAGCCCCGCGTGGTGACCTATTGCGGGGGCGGCATTGCCGCGACGGCGGACGCCTTCATCCTGCACCGGCTCGGCAAGGAGAACGTGTCCGTCTACGACGGCTCGCTCTCAGAGTGGTCCGCCGACCAGAGCTGCCCGATGGTGACCGGCGACACGCCCTAGATGGCGGAGCTCTTCCTGCGCGCTCAGCCCGATGGCCTTCCCGCGGCGTCGGCCTCGGCTACGAAGAAAGGGAGCAGGTCGTCGATTGCGGGCACGCGCTCGGGGCCCGAGATCGCCCGATTCAGCGCTTCGCGATATTCAGGCGCGAAGTAGACCTGGCACATCCGCCACCAGGTGGCGGTCCCGGGCGCCTGGAGATAAGACGCGATGGCGCCGATGCCGACGTCTCGGAGGGCTTTGCTCACCTTTCCCTGAGCCTCGAGCTCGAGGAGTTCGTGGGCGAGGAACACCATGCTCGTCCAGATCCCGTGGGCCGCGAACTGCTCGTCCCCCGAGAGCGAATCGAAATCGGCGTTCGCCCGCCGCAGCAGCGGCCCCGTCGCGGGGTCGGCCATCGGCGCGAGGACCTGCTCGTTCCAATCCGCGACGAAGGCCCGTACCGTGTCTCCTCGCGCCGCGTCGTTGCCCTGGCGGACCTGGATGGCGAGGTATCCGAGCGTCACCAGCACGGCGACGCCCCCGATGAACNNTTCGCGCGACATCGAAAAGTAGAGTGGTTTGGTCCGTTCCCAGACCTGACGACCGCTGGGCTCCTGGATCACCGAGGGACAAATGGCGCCCAGGACCTCTACGCTTTCGGTAGTCAGAAGGCCTCGTCGGTGCATCCGAAGCGCTTGCTCCAGGTGATTCATAAATGTGTTGAAGAAGCTCCCGAAGGCCAGCTTGTCGTCATTCGAAAGTGTCTCGAACGAATTTACGCCCTTCCGGAAGAGAGTCGCGTTTTGGGCGATCCGTTCGTTGATTCGTTGGACACCCTCCAGAAGCTCCCGCTCGGCGGTTCCTTGAGTAGCGGTCGTGCTTTGTCGAATCTGCAGGGCCAGGTAAATCAGCGTCGCAATCACCGCCACGCCTCCCACCAACTCCCCGATCGCCTCGAGTTCCATGATGTCCATACGATTCCCTCCCTCGCCGCCGAAGATATCGCGGGCGTCGCGCGGGCCTCGAGGCCGGTGCAGCGATTCGACACGGGTGGGACCGCGGCGATAACGTGGTCCGATGCGAATCGGAATCTCCATCACCAGCGCCCACGCGCTGCGCGATGTGCGCGAGGGTGCCCGGGTGATGATCGAGCGCGCCGCCGCCGCGCGAGCGGCGGGGCTCGACTCGCTCTTCGTGGGTGACCACCACGCGACCCCGCGTCCCTACTACCAGAACAACGCGATCCTCGGGCGGCTCCTCGCCGAGTGGGGCGATGCGCCCGCCGGCGCCCTGTACCTCCTCCCGCTCTGGCATCCGGTGCTGTTGGCAGAACAGGTCGGAACCCTCGCCGCGATCGCGCGCGGACCCTTTGTGATGCAGTGCGCCATCGGCGGTGGGGAAGATCAGTTCCACGCCTTTGGCGCGAATTTGCGGACACGGGTGCGGGCCTTCGAGGAGAGCCTCGACCTGATGCGCCGCCTCTGGGCCGGCGAGACCGTGTCGAGCGACGGGCACTGGAAGATTCCGAGGGCGCGGATCGCACCCATCCCCCCCGAGCCGGTTGAGGTGTGGGTGGGCGCCCAGGCCAAGCCCGCGATCGAACGCGCGGCGCGGCTCGCCGACGCCTTCCTGGCGGGGCCCGGGCTCCTCCTCGACGAAGCCGCGGAGCAGGCGAGCCTATACCGCGACGCCTGCTCGAGACACAGTCGCGCGGGCTTGCTGACGATTCGCCGCGATATCTATGTCGGCGAGAGCGATGAGGAGGCGCGCTCGACGAGCGCTCCCATCGTCGACGCGGGCTACCGGGGCTTCCGTCCGGACGCGCTCGTGATCGGCAGTGTGGATTCGGTCGCCGAACAACTCCGCGCCTTCGCCGGGGCCGGTTATCGCGACATCATCGTGCGCAACCTGATGCCCTCCCAGCCCCACGCGCTCGCCTCCATCGAGCGCCTCGCGCGCGTCCGAGAGCTCGTCGCCGACGCCTGACGCCCCGGCGCCCTGACGCGACGCGACCCATTTGCCCGCGGTCCCGTGGCGGGGCATGTTTTCGCTGGAACGCCACACGCGCGGGAGCCTCTCCATGACGCAAGATCTTTCGGTCACACGCCTGTCGGGTTCTCTCGGCGCCGAGGTGCGCGGCGTCGCGATCGGACAGGCGGGGCCCGAGGAGGCGGCGAAGATCCGAGACCTCCTGATGGACCACCAGGTGCTCTTCTTCCCCGAGCAGTCGCCCACGCCGGCCGAGCACGTGGCGTTCGGGCGGCACTTCGGGCGCCTCGAGGGGCACCCCCATCTTCGGAACCCCTTCAGCGACCACCCCGAGATCTTCGAGCTGGCCGCCACCCACGGCGGGATCGCCGACGAGTGGCACAGCGACATCACCTTCGAGGCGCAGCCGTCGATCCTGGCGATCCTCCACATGGTGCGCTCGCCGGAGATCGGCGGCGACACGCTCTGGGCCAACATGTACAAGGCCTACGACGAGCTCTCGGCGCCGCTACGCGATCTGTGCGAGGGCCTCACTGCGCTACACGACGCGAGCGCTCACCTGCGCCCGGAGAAGACGGCGATCCATCCGGTGGTGCGGGTGCACCCGGTGACGGGGCGCAAGTCGCTCTTCGTGAACGAGCACTTCACGCGCCGCATCGTCGAGCTCAGCCACGAGGAGAGCGAGATGCTGCTCCGCTACCTGACCCGCTGGGTCTCGAACCCCCGCTTCACCGTTCGCTACCGCTGGAGCGAGGGCACGGTCGCCATGTGGGACAACCGCTGCACCCAGCACTTCGTGCTCAACGACTTCGAGGGCGAGCGCGTGATCCAGCGCGTCACCGTGGTCGACGACACCCCCGCCGCGGTGGGACCGCCCCGCTGGCCACCCTTCGTGCGCACCCGCGCAATCTCCGCTTCGAGCTATCACGACCTGCCCCTGCAAAAGGCGCTGGACGAGAGCCAGAAGGACTAGGCCTCCTCGGGCCCGAACCACGGAATCAGCTCGGTGAGCGGCGGTGGGCGCCGCTCCGGATCCGCGAGCCGGGCGTCGATGTATTCGCGCGAGCCGCGCAGGTAGCCGAACTTCATCTGTTCCCACCACGACCGGGCGCCGGGTTCCTGGACCAGGGCGGTGATGAACAAGCCATAGGATTCGAGAGTCTCCTCCGACTCGAGGCCCCGCTGTTGCATTCGGATCGTCTGGTCGAGGTGATTGACGGTCGGGCCCACGAGGTTCGTGAATTGAAACTTGTCCTCGTGGCTGAGGTCGTCGAAGGCCACCAGGCCCTTCTGGAACAGCGCGGGATTGGCGGCCCAGCGGTCGATGTTCGACTGGAACACCAGGTTCACCTCCCGTTCCGCCGCCGCCTTCGCCAGGTTCGCGTTCTGCCGCACCTGCACCGCCAGGTACACCAGGGTCGCGATGACCGCGACGCCTCCCACCAGCTCCCCGATCGCCCCGAGTTCCATGATGTCCATGGGTGTCCCTCCTCGGAGGGATGGTAGGGAGGCTCCGGGGCCGCGCCGGCTGCGGAGCAGTGGGTCAACCCACGCCACTGGGCGTGGATCCGCATGTGGCCGATCATGACGCGCCTCGGCGTCGGACGGCGTTCGACGACCTGAAGCGGAGGGCGGCATGGATCGGACGGGCCAGGTAGCGGTGGTGACGGGTGGGGCCAACGGGATTGGCCTCGGGATGGCGCGGGCCTTTGCCGGGGCCGGGATGAAGCTGGTGTTGGCGGATATCGAGATCCCCCGGCTGGAAGCGGCGCAGCGGGAGCTGGCGGCGGCGGGTGCCGATGTCATCCCGGTGCGGACCGATGTGAGTGACGCGGGCGCGGTGGCCTCGCTCGCCGACACGGCGTTCGACNNTGATCGAGAACGTCCGCTCGCTCTGGGATTACACCCTCGAGGACTGGAACTGGGTGCTGGGGATCAACGTCATGGGCGTGGTGCACGGCATTCACAGCTTCGTCCCGCGCATGATCGAGAGCGGCGTGGCGGGCCATGTCGTGAACACCGCCTCGGTGGGGGGCCTCATTTCCCCCATGGCCAACGGGATCTACACCGCCAGCAAGCACATGGTCGTATCGATGACCGAGGTGATGCAGAACGAGTTCCGCGCTCGCAAAACCGAGCTCCAGGCAGCGGTGCTCTGTCCGGGCCCCATCGCGACGGGCATCGTCGAGTCGGACCGCAACCGGCGCAACGCGCCCGAGTTGAGCGAGCGTGAACAGCGCGCTCGCGACCGTTTCTCGGCCGGAGTCGCCCAAGGAATGCACCCCGACGAAGTGGGGAGGCTCGTCCTCCGCGGGATCGACGACGGGATCTTCTACATCAAGACGCACCCGGAGCTCGACGGAATCGTCCGGGAGCGCTTCGAGGCCGTTCTCGACGGTCAGAAGCCAGCGCTGTCGCGCTTCGATCTCTAGACGCTCGCGCCGCCCTCGGAGGCCGGTTCAGGGGAGTAGCGCGCCGCCGTCCACATCGATGGTGGCGCCGGTCATATAGTCGTTGCGGAGGGTGAGCAGGATGGCGTCGGCGATTTCGTCGGCGCTCCCGGCGCGCGGAATCGGAAGGCGCCCGGTGGCGCGCTCCAACAGTTTTTTCCGGGCCTCGCCCCGCTGCGCGAACATCGGAGTGTCGATGGTGCCGGGTGCCACGACGTTGAGGCGGATCGGCGCGAGCTCCGGTGCGACGCCGCGCGCGAAGGCTTCGACGGCGCCCCCGACGGTGGAGATCGCGATCATCCCGGGGTTGCATTTGCGCGCGGGATAGCCGCTCACGAGTGTGATCGCTCCGGTCTCGCGCATGTGGGCAGCGGCCAGCCGAACGGAGTTGGTGTAGCCCCAGAGCTTTCGGAAGGAGCCCTGGAAGCCGTCGAGGTCCATCTCGAGAAAGGGTCCTACCGCCCGCTCGCCGCCGGTGGCGGCGTTCACCAGGATGTCGAAAGGCGCGAGATCTCGAAAGAGCGCTTCGAGCGCGCCGCGGTCGAGTACGTCGACCTGTCGCGGGCTNNTCGCGCGCAGGTTCTCCGGGGAACGCCCCCCAGCGGTGACCTCGGCCCCCGCCCCTGCGAGCTGTTTCGTCACCGCAAGGCCGATCCCCGAGGTTCCCCCCAAGACGATGGCGCGCGCGCCCTTGAGCTCCATGTCGCTTCCCTCTCCTCGTTCGGGTCCGATCCGGCCGACCATGGTACGGGATCCGCGGGCGGCCCGGTCGGACAGGTCGATCCGGTACAGTGCAATCCGCCGTCGTGGGAGAGTTGCGAGATGTCCGAGCAAAACGAGGTCGAATGGGTCCACGTCCGCGATGAACCCAACCACTTCCACCGCTACGAGAACGACTACGCGCGGGTCTACGACGCGCGCTTCGCGCCCGGCGAGCGCTCGCTCTACCACCGCCACGACGAGGACACCTTCTACGTCGCGGTCCACGCGGCGCGGGCACGTGAGCAGGCGCTCGGCGACGACACCGTCAACGAGGTCGACATTCCGGCCGGCATCGCCCTGTGCAGGCCGCACCGGGCCGAGCCCCTCACCCACATCGTGCAAAACGTGGGCGAGGGCTCGATGCGGATGATCGGGGCCGAGGTGAAGCAGACCCCCCCGGTCGTGAGCGAAGCCCCGCTCGAAGCGCCGGGGCACACCCTCTACCCCGACCAGCCCGGGACCACGCGGCTGCGGCTCTACCTCGTCGAACTCGAGCCGGGCCAGTCCACTGGACTCATCCGCTACGCATTCTCGGGCCTCACGGTGTGTGTCAGCGAGGCCAATCTCGAGATCACCGACCGCGGCGGGGCTGCGCGCACGGTGGGGCTCGAAGCCGGTGACCATGTGTGGCACGACGGCCCCGCGGAGCTCGAGATTCGCAACGCCGGACCCAAGCCGTACCGCGCCGTCCTCGGCGAGTGGTGCTGAGCGGACCCGGCTGGGTCACTGCGGCGGGCACAGCTATCGTACCCGCCCAACCCCCGGCGCCCGAAGCGCCGCGGCGCCGCCGTTCCAGGCATCCATCGGAGAATGAACGCCGTGATGAAATACGTGGACATCGAAGAAGCAATCAAGGCCGACGGGCTCCGCGTGGTGATCGTGAAAGCGATGCCCAGCGCCTGGGGCGTCGCCGCGAAGGCCATGATGGACTACAAGGGCCTCGACTATCTCTGCGCCTACCAGATCCCGATGTCCGAGAACCCGGCGCTCGAAGCCTGGTCCGGCACGAACAGCGCGCCGGTCGTGGCCTGGAATGACGAAGCGCCGCTCAACCGTTGGGACGACATCCTGGTGCTTCTCGAGCGCCTCGCACCCGACAAGCGCCTGGTGCCGGAAGACGCGACACAGCGCATCGAGGTGTTCGGAATCGGCCACGAGATCTGCGGCGAGCTGGGCTTTGGCTGGAACCGCCGCCTCGACATGCTGCGACCCGGGGCCGACGGACAGGTCTCGGATTTCGGCAGGAAGTACGGCTACAACGATGCCGACGCCGCAGCGGCCAACTCGCGGGTGATCGGCCTGATGGGTGACCTGGCGGCGCGCCTCAAGACGCAAAAGGCGCGCGGCAGCGACTACCTGGTGGGTGACGGGGTCACCGCAGCCGATTTCTACTGGGCCGCCTTCAGCAATTTCGTCTCGATTCAGCCCGCCGAGGAAATGCCCATCAACCCCGATGCGCGGCCGATGTTCGAACACACGCCGGCCGAAATCGTCGCCGCGATCGACCCGGTGCTCATCGAGCACCGAAACCGCATCATGCACACCTACTACAACCTCCCGGTCGCGCTCTAGTCCCTCCTCGACCGCGGAGGCGCGATGCACAGACTCGCGTTGGGCGGCGTCGTCGGGCCGGTCATTCTCGTCGTCGTCATCGTCGTGTGTGGCGCCCTCCGTCCGGACTACAGCCACCTCCACCAGTTCATCAGTGAATTGGGCGCGACCGGAACGACACACGCGGCCGTGATGAACTACCCGGGTTTCGTCCTGGCCGGTCTCTTGATCATCGGGTTTGGCGTCGCCCTGCTCCGGGGATTGCCAAGTCGCCCGATGGCGACGATCGGCGCCGCGCTGACCCTCGTGTTCGGTCTGGGCGTGGTGGGCTCCGGTCTGCTCTCCTGCGATCCCGGTTGTCCCCAGGCGGGGGGCTCGACCGAGAACTTTCTCCACGACAAGATCGCCCCGCTCGGGTTTCTGGCCTTGATCACCGCGACCTGGCTTCTGGGCGTCGTGTTTCGCCGCCTGGCCGAATGGCGCGCGCTCTCGCTCTATTCCATCGCGACCGGTGTCGTCGCTCTCGCTTTCCTGTTGGGGATCGGGAGCACGCTCGAGACGCGGGTCTATACGGGCTTGTGGCAACGCCTCCTGGTGGCCACGTTGTTCGCCTGGACTACCGTGATCGGGTGGCGGCTCTTCTGTCTCGGCCGCCGGAAGGGTGAGGCGTGACCCGGACTGCCCCGATTCTCCAGCAGGTCGCCCTGCCGCCGAGCCCGACCCCGTGGCCCACGCTCGACCCTTTTCTCTTCTGTGTGCACCACTGCGACGCATACCCCGCGGGCGATGGAGCCCTCGCGCCCACCGCAGCGCTCGCCGGCCGTCAATTGGGCTCGGACTTCTCCGGCCGGGACGGGTGGTCGATGTATCACGGCCGACGGGTGCCCGGGTTCCCACAGCACCCCCACCGCGGTTTCGAGACGGTGACCTATGTGCGCCAGGGCTTCGTGGACCACAGCGATTCTCTGGGGGCCACCGCGCGCTTCGGGCCCGGGGATACCCAGTGGATGACGGCCGGTGCGGGCATCGTCCACGCCGAGATGTTTCCCCTGCTCGACACCCAAGGCCCCAACCCGCTCGAGCTCTTCCAGATCTGGATCAACCTGCCGCCCGAAGACAAGCTGGCCGATCCGCACTTCGCGATGCTCTGGGCCGCCGACACCCCCACCCTCGAGCCCGCGTCCGGGGTATCTGCGACGCTCGTGGCGGGTGCACTCGAGGGCGAGGCCGCCGCACCCCCACCGCCCCGCTCGTGGGCCGCTCGACCCGAGTCGGAGGTAGCCATCTGGCACCTGCGTTTCGAGCCGGGTGCCGCTTGGGTGCTCCCCCCGGCCATGCGGCCCGAAACGCACAGGACGCTCTATCTCTTCTCGGGTCCCGAGCTCAGCGTCGGTGACGCGGCTCTCCCCGCTCGCTGCGCGGCGCTCCTCGATGCCGCCGCCCCGGTCTCGCTGCGCGCGAGCGGGGGCGCCTGCGAGGCGCTGATCCTCNNGAGATCGAGCAGGCCTTCCGCGACTACCAGAATACGGGGTTCGGCGGCTGGCCCTGGCCCGCGGATGACCCCACCCACGATGCCGCGAGCGGTCGATTTGCCCGGCACGCGAGCGGCAGAGAGGAGCGCGCGGGGGGCTGATTCCGCTCCCGCCGGAGCCGAGAGGCTCCCCCGGTCCCCCTCCCCCATTCGCTACCGTCCCGGAACCCACAGGGACGTCGCTTCGACGCAACGAGNNCAACGGTTCCACTGCCCCGCAATCGGCCCCTGTCACGGGCCGTGACAAGTGGACCGGTCGCTACCCCCATCTGGGGACCGGCCCGCTCGCGGCCGACGTCTTCACCTCGCCCGAGCAGTTCGAGCTCGAGCGCGAACGCATCTTCAAGAAGGTGTGGCTCAACGTGGGTCGCGTCGAACAGATCCCGAACGCCGGCGATTTCTTTGTGAAGGACATCGAGATCTGCCAGACCTCGATCCTGGTGGTGCGCGGGGCGGACGGCCAGGTACGCGCCTTCCACAATATGTGCTCTCACCGCGGCAACAAAGTGTGCTGGGACAAAGCGGGGAACAAACCCAACTTCACCTGCAAGTTCCACGGCTGGGTCTACGGGCACGAAGGCGACCTCAAGTACGTGCCCGACGAGGAACACTTCTTCGACTTCAAACGCGACGACCACGGGATGGCGAAGGTCGCCTGCGACATCTGGNNCATCAACGTCGACCCGAAGCCCGAAGAGACCCTGACCGAGTATCTCGGGGGGATGGGCGAAAGCCTCACCGGGTATCCCTTCGCCGAGTTCTCGGGGACCAGCGCCTCGTGGACCACAGAGGTCCGGGCCAACTGGAAGGCGGTGAAGGACGCCTTCCAGGAGACCTATCACGTGGGCTTCCTCCACAAGACGTCGCTCCCCGATTCCTTCAACGGGCCGGCCAACCCCAACCAGCACATCCTCGATCTCCGGCTCTATCCGCGCCACGGCAGCGCATCGCTGTGGGGGAACGCGGAGTACCAGCCGACGCCGGCAGCGACCATCGCGTTCAAGCACGGCGCGTTCCTGCTGCGCAACGACTTCGACCTGGGCAATTTGCCGCCCAGNNATCTTCCCCTGCTTCTTCGTCGACGTGTCCGAGGGCTCGTACTTCACCCACAACTTCTGGCCCCTCGACGTCGACCGCACGATCTGGACGTCGACCCAGTACTTCCCGAAGCCCAAGACCGCGGGGCAGCGCTTCAACCAGGAGTACGGGAACGTCCTCTTCCGGGACATCATCCTCGAAGACGGCAACACCCTCGAAGAGACGCAGTCGATGCTGCTCTCGGGGGCGAAGACCGAGTTCCCGATCCAGGACGAAGAGATCCTCGTCCGACACAGCCACTATGTCGTC
>JABAHO010016426.1_pt1 | contig 10106 bp, 11 predicted proteins | sample 7062071 | NCBI WGS metagenome assembly JABAHO01 (sample SAMN14534356, study PRJNA622989) | marine sediment metagenome | biome: marine biome [ENVO:00000428]; feature: marine pelagic biome [ENVO:01000023]; material: deep marine sediment [ENVO:00002113] | place: India: Gulf of Kutch | collected...
CACCAAAACAGCTACCATAACGCTCATTGCTAACACCAGAAGAATTCCATGGTAATAACGAAATTTCACCTCTTGAAAAACAGATCCAATCTTCTCTTCAGATCTGAAGTAAAGAAACAGCGTGGCCAACAGAGTGAAGAAGAGAACCAGTGGGAGCAAAACATCAAAAACCATGCTTTACACACCGTCCATAAGATTGAGAACCGCCAGCGAAGCGTACACCGCCTCCTCAGTTCTCACAGTTTCAGCTCCCTGACCAGGAATAGTATTGACTACAAAGGGGACAATCTCGTCCAAGCTAACACGTTCTCTAGCCGCAATCTCATACAATCCCTGAGTTGGCGCTCCGAACGCCACCAAAATCCTATTCGATCTTTTCCATCGTTTAGCCAACTCGCCCCTGACCTCTTTCAGCGGTCTGCCGCGTCGAGAAGTGGCGACAACCAAGTCAAAGGATCTATCTTCTAGAAATTGTCCCAACGGAACATCTGAAACTGTCACGCGATAGCCCCAGTAGCTTTTGATTTCACCGCGACCCGTTAAGACGGCTCTAGGGCGCTTCCCCAGCCCTGTTACTTTCACCGTGACTCGATTGTTGAGCGGAAGGCGCGTTTCGGATACAAACACTGGTCGGTCAACCCCTATGTCCACAAGTGACCCGCCCTTGACAACAGATGTCACTACACCTTCTCGATGTTCCCCTATCTTTAGGCTTTCTGTTCTATCTGAAAGTGGGTGATGAGGCGTTCGCAAGGGAGGAAGAGCGCCTGCGTACTGCAGTTCTGGCCTTATCTTGAACAGTTTCTTGCGCAAGTATTGAGGCGTCTCCATGTAAGAGAGAAGGATGGTAACCAACTTGATGTCTCGACTTTGATCTGTGTGTGGGAGATCCGGAAAAATGATGATCTCGTCCACACGAAAAATGGCGGCTGCCCGTCCGATCAATCCAACCCTAAAAGTCTTCTCTCGAAGGTGCGGTACATCGACGATTAAGGATCCAGGTATCGCAACGGAAAGTTCATAGCTGCGTCGTAGTGGAGCAATCTGGTGACTTCTAATGTTCACCTGCGATAACCTCAAAAGCTTTTACAACCAACGTTGTTTCTAAGTTTATTGGAAAGCCGAGGGTGAAATACGTGGAGAAAAAAGATCGTTTCACAGTCAAAGTTTGCAGCGCCAAGCAAAGACCCGCTGAAGAACTCGCATGGTGTGCCATCTGCCAAGAGGTAAAACCCCTCTTCTGGAAGGATGGCAAGCTGTTCTGTTTCGAAACCAAGTTCTATCCGAAAGGCTCCTGCCTCATTGTGCTTGACAGCTGCATCGCAGACATGCCCACCTATGCCAGAACCGTTCGAGTTGAAGGGATAGCCAACATACCTTCCACCACAATTCCCGTGGTAAAAGCGTCAGCCATCGCCGAAAACATACTGAAGCAGGCTCTAAACATGCTCAACAAGTAAGACGGGAGAGAGTGAAAAATGTACAAAAAAACAGTTATAGACCAAAGTGAAGAGATCAGCAAAATAGACAAGAGCGACCTGCTTAAACACTGCTTGAAAACCAGCATCTACTGCAAAGAAGCTCTGCAAAGTGTTAAAAAAGTTTCAGTCAGATACGGACGGCCTCAACACATCATAGTAGTAGGCATGGGAGGTTCTGCTATTGGAGGAGAGATTCTTCGAGATTGGCTTGTAGACGAGCTTCCCGTCACCATAGAAGTCTGCAGAGACTACAATCTACCTGCTTATGCAAATGAGGATACGCTGGTTTTTGCAATCAGCTGCTCAGGAAAAACAGAGGAAACACTTACGGCCTTTGTGGACGCCGTCAAAAGAGGATGCAAGATTATAACAGTGACCTCAGGAGGGCATCTACTCGCCTTTTCCGAAAAACTGGGACTGCCCACCGTGATCGTGCCAAGTGAACTGCCCTCGCGAGTCACCCTTCCCTATCTTTTCTTCCCACTTCCTCTTTTCTTAGAAAAACTGGGCATCCTTCAAAACAAGGACAAAGAGATCCAAGAAACAATCGAGATTGTTGAAAAGTTGAGCCGAGAAAACTCACTTGAAACGCCCGCAGCAGAAAACCCGGCGAAAAAACTTGCGCTGGAACTGAGAGACACAATACCCGTGATCTACGGCTTCCGACAGTACGCAGCCATAGCTCGCCGACTCAAAACACAGCTCAACGAAAACAGCAAAATTCCTTCCCGACATGACGCTTTTCCAGAGCTCAACCACAACGAAGTTGTTGCGTGGGAAGCATCTGAGGCACTTACGAAACGGTTCTCAGTTGTACTCATTCGCGATCATAAAGAGCCGCCGGAAATTAGACACCGAATCGAAGCAACCAAATCCTTAGTGTTGCAGAAGGCTGAGAAGGTTTTAGAAATTCATGCAAGAGGAGACAGCAAACTGGCGAGAATTTTTTCAGTGTTGTTCATGGGAGACCTAACAAGCGTTTACTTAGCCATTCTGCGCAACACGGATCCGACGCCAGTGGAGATTATCAACAAACTGAAAGAAGAGATGAAGAAACGCTTCACCGCAATAGAGAGACTGAAAAAAGAAGTCGAGTCAAGATGAACGAAAAGGCTTAGTTTTGCAGCCTATTGGCGCCTATCGTTGCCTTTTCCCTTGGACAAACTCCTCAAACCATTTTTCAGCTATTTCTAAAGGCAACATCTGCGGCGGATGCTTGAAAGCGTACGCGGAAATGCTCAGAAGAGAGCCAGCGACTCCGCGGTCCAGAGCAATCTTTGTGCCTCGTATGACGTCAAACAAGACGGAGCCGGCGTTTGGAGCGTCCACCGTGTTAAGTCGTATGTCAAGCTGCATAGGAACCCCCCCAAAGTAGAGTCCCTTCACCCAAAAGTAACTGTCTCGCCGATTGTCCAAGAAATCCACGTAGTCAGTAGACCCTGCAACAACCGAAGCCTTGTACGGCAGAGCCGTCTCCACCGATTTAGTTTTCATAATTCGTTTCGTTTCTCTCGCCCTCTCAAGGGTATCGAGAGATTCGGTTCCTCCTCCCACATCGAGTTGATACGTTTCGGAAACTCGAACACCTCGATCCACCAACATTCTCAGCAAGGTTTTGTGGAGAATGGTGGCTCCCACCTGATCTACCAAATCGTCGCCAACGACTGGCAGACCGCCATCCTCGTAGCGCTTGTGCCACGCAGCGTCACTGGCGATAAAAGCAGGTGCGGCGTTGACAAAGGCACAGCCGGCTTCTAGTGCAGTTTCAGCGTATTTTTTGGCAGCCTTTACGGCTCCGCTGGGAAGGAGGTTAATGACTATCTCGGCGTCACTTTCCTCAAGGCTTTGAACTACATCTGCCTCTGCGCCCTCGCTTATCTTGATCACGTTTCTTAGAGAGGTGCCNNACGAACTCAACGTCCCTCGGATGGTAATCTCCCAGAAAAAGATGCCTCAGCCCCACCGCATCCCCGTCTTTTTCTGTTTTTTTGTAATGATAAACGCCTTGAACCACTGCTGATGCGCAATTTCCCACACCTACCAATGCAACTTTGATCTTGGACATGAAATCTACCTCTTCAGAGTCAAGCAACAAAGTTATAATAAGTTAACGCAATAACTCCCGTCGAAAACGCTCCGACCAAAGAGATGAAGGGATGTGGAAAAAAAAGACCAGGTTTTGCTGCTAACCAAAGAACAAATCGAGTCGATCCTAACGATGGAGGACACCATTAAAGTTGTGGAAGAAGGCTTCAAAGCTTTCAACGCTGGAAAGGCGGTCATTCCTTTTCCGTTAGGCTTAGAGATCAAGGAGAACCGAGGTGAGGTTCACATCAAACCAGGATATTTGAAGGGATCCGACAAATACTGCATCAAGATAGCGTCCGGCTTCTATGATAATCCGAAAATCGGACTTCCATCAAGCGGCGGTATGATACTACTTTTCGACGCTAGAACCGGAGCGCCTCGAAGCCTCCTCGTCGATAGAGGATTTATTACAGACATGAGAACCGCTGGGGCTGGAGCCCTTGCAACACGTTGTCTCGCGAAAAAGTCCGTGGAAGCCGTAGCTGTTATTGGAACCGGATTGCAAGCTAGACTTCAAATCGAGGCGCTTAGCAAGGTCAGAGACTTCCGTGTTTTAAAGGTGTGGGGACGAACCCTAGCCAACGTTGAAAGATACGTTGAGGACATGAGGCAAAAGCTGAAAGCAGAGATCTTGCCGGTGGGTTCCGCAGAGGAAGCGGTCAGAAACAGTGAAGTCGTGGTGACGGCTACAACAAGCACGTCGCCGCTGGTGAAAAAAGAGTGGGTAGACAAAGGAATGCACATAACGGCCATGGGAGCAGACTCGCCCGAAAAGCAGGAGTTGGAAACGGGAGTACTAGGACTTGCAGACAAAATCGTTGTAGACAGTGTCAAGCAATGTGTAAAGTTAGGGGAGGTTCATCACGCAGTTGACGATGGAACCATATCTGTAGAAGACATCCATGCGGAGCTGGGTGAGATACTGCTTGGCTTGAAGAGCGGAAGAAGCAGCGAGGAAGAGATAACCGTTTGCGACCTCACCGGCATAGCTGTCCAAGATGTCGTGACTTCACAACTAGTCTACGAACGGGCTTTGAAGGAAAAGATTGGCTCGTACATCACTGTTTGACGATGCAAGGAGCGAGAGACGTGACCCTGTCTGCCGTGGAAATCTTAGAGGCAAGAAAGAACCTAGCAGGCGTGGTTTACTGCACACCAATAACCTATTCTAGGGCGCTTAGCCAGCTAAGCCGTGCAGAAATATACTTGAAATGGGAAAACCTGCAAAAGACTGGGGCCTTCAAGTTTCGAGGAGCATATAACAAAATCTATTCGCTACCGCCTGAAGAACGCAGCAGAGGGGTCATCACAGCCTCGACTGGAAACCATGCTCTCGCTGTCGCTCTTGTATCCAAAATGATGGACATAAAAGCAACCGTCGTCGTGCCCGAGAACGCTCCCAAAGTAAAAGTAGAACAATGTAGAGATCTCGGGGCAGAAGTTGTGCTTAAAGGAGCAAACTACGATGAATCTCTGGTCTATTGCAAGCGGATGGTTTCGGAGACTGGGGCAACTTACATCCCTGCCTTCGAGGACTACAAGGTCATAGCCGGCCAAGGAACAATCGGTTGCGAGATCTTGGAAGAAATACCTGACACAGATACCCTAATAGTTCCTATAGGTGGCGGAGGTCTAATCTCTGGTATAGCCCTTTGGGCCAAGACGGTTAACCCGAAAGTAAGAGTTGTGGGCGTCCAATCCACAGCTGCGTACACCATGTATGAATGCTTCAAGGCCAAGAAGATTGTGGACGTCCCTGTTCCCCTCACCATGGCCGACGGACTTGCCGGGGGAATCTCCGAGATGACTTTGGATCTTGTATTGAAGTATGTCGATGAAATTGTCTTGGCAGAAGAAGAAGAGTTAAAAAGTGCAATCCTTTGGATCCTCAAAAATGAACGTCAAGTTGTTGAGGGATCTGGCGCAGTTGGGCCAGCAGCAATCCTACAAGGGAGAATACAGTTTAAGCGAGGCGAGAAGACGGTTGCCGTGATCTCAGGCGGCAACATTGACATGGAACTTTTGAACTTGCCATGATGAAGGCAGGCCAGTCCACGGTTGATGCAAGAAGCTTCGGCGGGCAAAAGAACTCCGGCTGAGATTCAGGATTAATGAGAGAAGGAACAGCGTTTGCTTTATTATCGAGCAACGTCTTAAGGGTTCTGTAAACATTACATTAACGTGGAGTTCAAAAGTTCATGCGATCATCGGACAAGTTTGAGATAATAAGTGAGATGGCTAGACGCCGAGGCTTCTTTTGGCCGTCCTTTGAAATTTATGGTGGCACCAGCGGTTTCATGACGCTCGGTCCGCTAGGCTCAACTCTAAAAAGGAAGATTGAAGACAGGCTTCGTGACTTCTTTATTCGTAGACTGGGACTCTTTGAAATCGAGACATCGGTTATTATGCCGGAGAAAGTTTTCGAAGCCTCTGGCCACGTGGAAGCGTTTCAGGAACCCATGGTGGACTGCAACGAGTGTAAGAGAAAGTTTCGTGCTGACCATCTGCTTCTGGAGTTCGCAGGAATGAGCGAGACAGACACTGAAAAACTCAGTCTCCAGGAGTTGANNGGTCGTCCTGAGGCGGCTCAGGGAATTTTCGTTGAATACAAGCGCATCTACGAGTACGCGCGAGAAAGACTTCCATTCGGAGTTGCGATCATCGGCCATGCGCTCAGAAACGAGATCTCGCCTAGACAAGGTCCAATAAGATTGCGAGAGTTCACAATCATGGATCTTGAATTCTTTTTTGATCCTGAGGAGCCACAGTGCGTAAGACTGAAGGAAATGGAGAACGAAACTCTGAGACTGCTACCCGCAGAAACGGTGTTGAAGAGCGTAGATGAACCCGTAGAGGTCACAGTGAAGGAAGCCTTGAGCAAAGGACTGATAAAGACAGAGTGGCAGGCATTTTTCATGGCGTTGTCTAAACGTTTTCTAGCTGAGCTGGGAGTGCCTGAGGAAAAACAACGGTTCATTGAGAAGTTGGATTGGGAACGAGCTCACTATTCAGTGCAGGGATACGACCAGCAGGCATACTTGGAGAGATGGGGGTGGGTGGAGATCTCAGGCCACAACTACAGGACAGATTACGACCTAAGGCATCACATGGACTCCAGCGGTGTGGACATGACCGCGTTCAAAAAATACGAAAAACCCATCATGAAAGAAGTGGTAAACGTCAAACCTGTTGCGTCCAAAATCGGTCCAGCGTTCAAGGAGAACACGTCAAGAGTAGTCAATTTGCTCTCCACCATAGATGTAAAAGAGTTGGAGGCTTCCTTTGAGAAACAAGGGTTTCATATTGCTGAATCCTTCAAAATCTTGCCTGAACACGTAAAAATCACTCGCAAAAAAGTGAAAGAAAAGGGCAAACGGTTCATTCCACATGTGGTGGAGCCAAGTTTCGGATCCGATCGACTTTTCTACGTAACTCTGGAGTACGCCTACAAAACGAAAGATGGTCGGACGCTGCTGAGCCTTCCACGAGATCTCGTTCCTATACAAGTTGGTGTTTTTCCGTTGGTCAGTAAAGATGGGCTGCCCGTAAAGGCAAAGCAGGTCTGTCAAGTTCTTATGGAGGCTGGCTTCACTGTGGAGTATGACGAGTCAGGATCAATTGGGAGACGGTATGCAAGAGCGGATGAAGTTGGCACTCCTGTTGGAGTAACCATTGACTATAAGACACTTGAAGACAAAACGGTGACTATTCGGAGCCGCGACACTTGGAGGCAGGTAAGAAATAGGATAGACAAGTTGCCTGAGCTTTTTCACGCCTACTTCAACTGTACGAAAGAGTTTGAAGAGTTGGGATCCCCAGTCAAGAGTTAGCCCTTTCTTCGCTATCTTTTTTAAGTCTGTCGCACGTAGTATGTTGGTGACAGGGACGACTTTCTAGAGGCGGCGCACATGGTTTTTCCAACAGAGACTGAGCAACGGGTGAAACGAAGAGCACTCGGTGTTTGTCAAGAACACTTGAGAAAGGTTTTGGAGATTAGCCGGCGGGTCCCACGGATTATGGACAGCTTCGTTAAAGAGGATAATAAGGCGGCTCAACAGTTGTTCATGGAAATCAAGCAGCTAAGAGATACGGTGGACACCGCGAGACGCAGGGTTGCGCTGGAACTAGCTGAGATTGGAGCCATTTTGATAAGCCGCGAAGACTATCTCCGCTTCACCAACCTGACAAGTGAGATCGCCGACTTCTGTGTAGGCATAGCCTTTCGGGTATTGCAGATTATGGAGAGAAAATGGAAGGTGGCTCCTGACGTTCGAAATGATTTGAGGAAGTTTTCTGAGGCCATGTTTGAAACAATTTCAAAGCTTCGAGAAACCGCAATCACGCTGAATTACGGGTCCGCGAAGACTTTGGAGAAAGCTAGGGAAGTGGAGATCGCTGAAAGAGTTGTGGACGATCTCTACATGGAGTTGGAGATGAAAATCCTTAACAGCCAAATCGAAATTCCAGTGCTTCTTCTCCTTTGGGTCGTGATTGAACTGATGGAAGACGCTGCAGACAAGGCTGAAGATGCTTCTGACGCCGCTCGTATACTTGCGTTTGGCATATAAAGGGAATCATCGATGCCCAAAAAGATTGAAACAGAGTTCATAGAAAACTTCCTAGTCGTATGGAACCCGGCTAAAGGTTCAGAACTCTACACATTGGGCTACTACGGAAAACCCGTGGGCATCCCCAAGCCNNGGAATAATTGCCGTAGCGGAAGGACCAGAGAACAACAAAGTTAGCTTCTCAAAGTTGAAGAAAAGGGCAAAGAAACTGTACGAAGAATTCGATCTCAAATACGCAGTGTATCGAGACCTCCGTGACCAAGAACTCATTGTGACTCCAGGCATAAAGTACGGATGCGACTTCGCCGTGTACAAACACGGGCCAGGAGTCGACCATGCTCCCTACATGGTATCCGTGAAGAAGATGAAAAACGAGGTTACAGCCACCGAGCTAGTCAAGGCCGGACGACTCGCCACGACCGTTAGGAAACGGTTCATAATAGCCATACCCGACATAGAAACAGAGCGAATACAATATCTAATCTTCAAGTGGTTCAAAGCATAAGATACGCCCATGTTTCTGGATAGGTTTCAACATTACTTCTACGATAGTGCTCGATCCTGTCCATGTCCTCAGAGATGTTTTAAATTGAGTTAGCATAGGAGAATCGTATATATCCCTCTGCATTGTGCCCAAAATCGATTTCAGAAGCGGTTCCAACACCTGCCTTCTCCACCGGTTCAAAGGAGAGAACTTAAGCGAATCATTTGTGCACGCACGCACAGAAATTTGAGGTAGCACCCACAAGGAGAATCGGAATAAGGATTGGTTTTGAAGAGACCTGGAGTTAGGAGAGCTGACGTAGGCTCTCCGCGATGGCTCCTCTTCGACTAAGGTTGTTGATCATGACGTGGATTCGGTAGCGGCTTTTCAATGTTCGCATCAGCTGCGCTGCAAGGTAGCGTGGGCGCAATAGGAAGTCGTAGAAATACTGATGGATCATCCGTTGAATTTCTTCGTATGGGACCGTGTCAGGGGAAACCTCAGACACACAAAGCCCGGTTTCCCAGTNNTCCAAGTCTAGACGCTGCGCAAACTTGAGGGTATTCTGTATCTCCGGTCTCGTCTCGTTCGGTGCTCCGACTATGAATGAGCCTACGACGACGTCCACTCCAGCTTTTCTAGCGTTCTTTACCGCAACTTCAGCCTGTTGAGGGGTTGTCTGCTTGTTGTAATATCTTAGGACCCACTGGTTTGCGCTCTCAATTCCAAAATACATCATTATGCAGCCTGCCCTTACGGTTTCTCGTAGCATCTCATATGAAGAGTGGTCGACGCGCGAGTCGCAGATCCATTCGATGTCCATTTTTTCCTTTCTTATCTCTCGGCAGAGCTTCACTGCTCTCTTCTGGTTTAGGGCGAAGTTGTCATCTACAAATAGAAACTGTCTGTATCCTTCGCCTACCAGCATGCGCAGTTCTTCCAAGATGTTTTCTACGGATCTGGGTCTCCAGATGTTCTTAGCGAACTTTCGGCATCCGCAGAAGCGACAGCGATACACACAACCGCGAGAGGAAATTATGCTGGTAAACCTTTTGGGCGCGATGTTTGCTCCCACGATTGTTGAATGATACTCAACGGGGAGCAGTTCACGATTAGGAAATGGCAGAGCGTCAATTTTCTTGAGGAGCGGTCTCTCAGGCGTTGAGACAATTTGTTTCCTCTCTCTGAAGGTGATGCCCATGACTTTTTTGAGGCTACCGTTTTTCTTCAAACATTCTGTAAGTTCGAGGCTGGTGTATTCTCCTTCTCCTCGGACGATAATGTCCACGAACGGATATGTTTCAAGAATCCTTTCAGCATTGAACGTTGCGTGGTAATTGCCAAAAACTATCGTCAAATCGGGATTTTCCTTCTTCACCTCTCTGGCAATTATGGCTGCTGTTCGCCCTGAACTGCTTAAAGTGGAAAAGCCGAGGATATCAGGATCTTCCTGTCTCACCCAGTCAACTGTGTCCTTTACTGAAA
>JABAHO010001905.1_pt1 | contig 10097 bp, 8 predicted proteins | sample 7062071 | NCBI WGS metagenome assembly JABAHO01 (sample SAMN14534356, study PRJNA622989) | marine sediment metagenome | biome: marine biome [ENVO:00000428]; feature: marine pelagic biome [ENVO:01000023]; material: deep marine sediment [ENVO:00002113] | place: India: Gulf of Kutch | collected...
TCGTGACGTCGGGGTCTTTGGCGGGGGCGGTGATCAACACCCGGTCGGCTCCGGCGTCGAGGTGTTTCGAGGCACCTTCGCGGTCGGCGAAGATGCCGGTCGACTCGATCGCGATCTCGACCTGAGAGGCACTCCAGGGGAGCTTGGCCGGGTCGCGCTCCGAGTGGACGGGAATTCGCTTGCCGTTCGCGACGATCGCGTCGCCATCGACCTCGACTTCGCCGTCGAAGCGCCCGTGGACCGAATCCCATTTGAGCAGGTGCGCCAGGGTGGCGGCGTCGGTCAGGTCGTTGATGCCCACCACCTCGAGGTCGGAGCGCTGTGCGGCCCGAAACACCAAACGCCCGATCCGCCCAAATCCGTTGATCGCAACCCGTGTTGCCATGCTCTTTTCGATCTCCTTCACGTTGTTTCGAGGCGCCGCAGAGTAACGCATGGCTAGCCCGCGCATCGCTCCCAGAGGGTCGAAATTCCACCGTTTTTCCGGGTCGGGGCGAGGGCGGGGAGTCGATTCGTCGGCTCGGGTGGTCGCGCCGCGGGGCGCACTCGATTCGGAGGGGACAACGCGCACCGCGAGGGCGGTCGCCGCTCGGTCTTCGTTCGCTCCGCACGCCTGGAGCGCAAGACGCGGTACGGTTACGAGTGCAGTTTGCCGATCCTCCGGGGGTGGGGATGGTCGTGGGTTCCGGAGTCGATCTCATCGAGGTGGCGCGGGTGGCGCAGGCGATTCGGCGCTTCGGCGGACGATTCGAGCGGCGCACCTTTGCGCCCGGTGAGATCCGCGATTGTCGGGCCCGGCGCGACCCGGCGGCGCATTTCGCGGCCCGGTTTGCGGCCAAAGAAGCCGCCATGAAGGCCCTGGGCACCGGCTGGAGGAAGGGCATCCGCTTCCGCGACATCGAGGTGGTTCGCGGGGCGGGCGGCTCGCACGCGCTCCGATTCCACGGCGAATCCGGGCGGCGCGCCGCCGCTCTCGGGAGTTCCGCGGCGCACGTATCGCTCTGCCGGAGCCCTACCTGGGCCGGGGCGTGTGTGTTGCTCGAAGACAACGGAGCCGGCTCGTGAGTTTGCGGGGCTGGATCGGTGCCGCGCTCGTGGGCCTGCTGGTCGTGGCAGCGTGGGGCTGGCACCGCGTCGAGATGGCACGGGTCGCCAACACCCTCCCCACGCGGGACGGTCTGGTTCGCGTGTCGGGCCTCGAGGGCGTGGCCACGATTCTGCGCGACGGACGGGGCACCCCTCATGTCCGCGCGGACCACTTTTCGGATGCCGTGTTCGCCCTGGGCTTCGTGCACGCACAAGACCGCCTCGCGCAGATGGAGTGGATGCGACGCGGCGCCTACGGCCGGAGCGCCGAGTGGGTCGGTGAGCGCGGCGTGGCCGCCGACCGGCTCGCCCGCACCCTCGGTCTGGGCCGTCTCGCGATCGCCGAGGCAGAGCGCCTCGATTCCGACACGAAGCGCCTGCTCGAGGCCTACAGCGCTGGGGTGAACGCGCGTCTCGAACGGCTCCGGAGTGGCTCGGCGCAGATCCCGGATGCCTTGCGGGGCCTGTCGATCGATGAATGGACGCCCGCGGACAGCCTCGCAATCGTGAAGCAGTGGGCCTGGGGCCTCAACAACACCGTCGAATCCACCCTGGTCCTGTGGGACCTCATCGAGCGATTCGGGGGACGCGGCGCGCACGCCTTCGTTCCCCCCGACGCGGCCGGAAGCCTCGACCCCCTGGCCCCGCGCCGCAGGCGGCGGGCACAGTCCAGTCCGCAGGGGCAGGGGGTCGTCGAGCGCGCGCCGGCGTCCGCCGCCCCGCTCCAGGCCCTCCTCGGGCTCCGCGGGCGATCCGTGGGAAGCAGCGCCTGGTTGATCGATGGATCCCTTACGGAAAGCGGTGGCGCCATTTTGTCCGGCGACCTCCATCTGGAGGCGACCGTGCCCGGGGCGCTCTACGAGGCGCACTACCGAGGCGGCGATCGAGAGCTCGCGGGGGCGACACTTCCCGGCGCCCCGGTCGTGTGGAGCGGCCACAACGGCCACGTCTCCTGGACCGTGACCGAGCCGCGCGTCGCTGTCGTCGATCTGTTCAAGGAAACGCTGGACCCGAAACGCACCGACTCCTACTGGGTGGGGTCACGGCTGCGCGAGCTCGACCAACGCACCGAGACCATCGCGGTCGCCGATGGCAAAGAGGTCGAACTCGAGATCCGGGAGACCCGTCATGGGCCCTTGATCCACCGCCTCTACGCGGGTCGCCGGCAGCCACTGGCCGTCGCGTGGCCGGGTCGCCTGCCGGGAAACGGACTCGCCGCGTTGCTTCGGGTGGCCGGTGCCAAAGATGCAGTGGCGTTTCGCGAGGCCCTGCGCGACCACCACGAACCGCTGCTGGTGTTCCTCTTCGCAGACCGGCAGGGCGAAGGCGGACGCCAACTCGCCGGATTTCTCCCGCGTCGCGACCCGCTCTTTCCGAGTCATCTGGTCCCTGTCGAAGGGCGCTCGCGTGACTGGGACTGGAAGGGCCCGGTGCCCTTCGACGAGTTGCCGTACACCCTCTTGCTTCCCCATCTGGGAACCCTGGTGGCGGCGGACGAACGCCTCCCCCATGNNGATGGGAGCCGCTCGGCGCGGATCGAAACGCTTCTGGGCGAGTTGCGGGGGGAGGGCCCGATCGATTTGCGGCGCGCGAGTGCGAGGGTCCAGGCGGATACCCATGTCCAGGGTGCGAGCGCCAGAGCCGAAGCCGTCCTCGAACTGGCGGGGGATCGCGACGCGCTCCCCGCGGAAGCGCGCAGACTCTACGACGCGCTCAGCGGGTGGGAGGGGTCGCACGGGCCGGGAACGATCGGTGCCGCGGCGTGGCACAGCCTTCAACACCAGCTTCTCCGCCTGTACGAGGAACCATTTGGAGCCAAACTCTTCGAGCGATACATGAAGCTTCGAGATGTCTCGGCAGAGCGATTGATCGACCTTCTGATCGAGCGCGCCCGCGCGGAGGAAACCCTCCTCACCCCCGGGATCGACGCGACGCTCCAGCCAATCACTCGGGAGCGATTTCTCGGAGAGGTCCGCGGCGCCTTCCGCCGGGCGGGCCTCGAACTCCAGGTCCGTCTCGGCTCCGATCCCGCCCGCTGGCGGTGGGGGCGGCTCCATTCGCTCCGCTTGCGACCGCTATCGCCCGCGGGCGCCGCACTCGGGCCCTTCCCGTTCGGCGGCTCCGGCAGCACGATCGCCGTCGGCGAATACGATCTCAGCGCGCCCTACGAGACACGGGTGGTCTCCGGCTACCGCCTCGCCGTCGATACCCGCAACCCCCGGCTGGCGCTCACGTCTTTCGGGCCGGGCGCTTCCGAACTCCCCGAGGATCCGCTCCGAGAGAACGCCCTCGCATCCTGGCTCGGCGGCCGCCCCGCCGTTTTTGCCACCGACTTCACGCTGATCGAGGAGCAGGTGGATCAACGACTGGTGCTCGAGCCGCCCCAGTGAGGCGCTGCGCGGGGACGGGGGCGAGGTGAGTCGGCGGCTCCTCTATGTCGAAGTCCCGGCCTTCTACGCGGCCGTCGAACGGGCCGCCAACCCGGTTCTGGAGGAGCGCCCGGTCATCGTCGGGGGAGACCCGCGCAAACGCGGCATCGTGCAAGCGGCGACCGCCGACGCCATCGCGTCCGGGGTGCAGGAGGGCATGACCGTGCTCGACGCGCTGGCGCGCTGTCCCGCGGCGCGGGCGTTGCGAACCGACATGCCCCGCTATCGCGAAGTCGCCAAACGGCTCCGCGCGTTTCTCTCGCGGTACTCGGACCGCATGGAGCCCGAGGGCCTCGGCGCCGCGATCCTCGAGGTGAGCGACCGCGAGGAAGCGTCCGAGGCCCTCGGGCAACTGCTGCGGAGTGAGCTCGCCGCGGCCCTGCGGCTGCCGGGCCAGGTCGGCATCGCACCGGTGCGATTCGTGGCGCAGCTCGCCGCGCGCGAAGCGGGGGAGGACGGGGTGAGGGTCGTGCTGCCGGGCGAGGTGCGCGCTTTCCTGGCACCGCTCCCCGCCGACCGCCTTCCGGGGGTCGGGCCCAATACGGCGGAGCGCCTGTCCGAGCTGGGCCTCCGGCGGGCCGGGGAGCTCGCCGCAGCCGATCGGGACCTCCTCGAAGAGAAACTCGGCAATCACGGTCTGGCGATCTGGGCGGCGGCGCGGGGGCAGGGGAGCGATCAGATCCGCGCGGCTTCGCACTCGCGGACGGTGTCCCAGGAGATGACGCTCGGCTCTGGGGAGCGCGATCGGGGTGTTCTGGGTGAGGCGCTGCGCGACCTCTCGGAACGCGTCGCCCATCACCTGGAACTCGAAGCCCTGGTCTCCAAGCGGCTGATTTTGAAGCTTCGTTTCGACGACGGAGAACAGATCACCCGAACCTTGTCACGCGAGGAACCCGTCTCCAGTCTCGAGCAGATCCAGACCCTCGCGGGGGAGCTTCTGCAGCGAGCCGACGTGGGGGCCCGGCCGCTTCGCCTGCTCGGGATCACCGCGAGCCAGCTCTCGCGACGGACTGCAAGAGACGCGCAGCTCCCGCTCTTTCCTCCCGCTGAGTGAGGCCTTTTTTCTCAAGGCCGCGCCGAGACCGGCCGAATCCGTAGACCAGACCAGGGGTCGGCGACCACGTCGCCACAGCCTGCGAGGTCCCGGATGGGTTCGGAACGCCGAAAATATCCCCGTATTCCCACCGAACAGGTGATCTCGGTAGCGCCGCTCTCGAATGCCGAGCGCCTCGCCTATGGCAAGAACATTTCGCCGGGCGGGATCTGTTTCGAGGTCGTGGGCTTCGAGCTCGACCTCGGCGAAGTCCTCCGGGTCACCTTCAACGTCGAAGACGAGACCGTGGTGGCCGTCGCTCGCGTCAATTGGGCCACCGAACTCGACGCCTTCACCCAGGAGGTGGGGATCGAGTTCGTCGAAATCGACCCCCACGTACTCCACGCCCTGCAAGCGCAGGAGCTCCCCTCCTGAGCCTTCACGACCTCGCGGGCGGAAGGGCCGAACCACCCGCCTGATTTCGTGATCGAGACGCCTCCAGACTCGTTCCCCGCGCGGGTCCGGCGTCGCGCGGGGTCTTGCCTGCACCCGATCGGGTGCGGCAAGGTCTCGCCTCCGTGGCGGACTTCCACCAGGACGGCGGGATTACCACGCTCCATCGCTTCGGCGGCGAAGCCGGGCAGGGCGCGCTCTCCCACATCGAGCGAGAACTCTCGCGGCACGCGGACTCGCGCCCGATCGCGCTCGTGCTGCCCTGCCTCCACAGCGAACTCCGTGAGGGCACGCTGCCGGGGCTGGTCGACGCTCTGCGCAAGGTCGAGTACCTCGACCAGGTTGTAGTGGTGGTGGACGGCGCGGGGACGGCCGCCGCGTTCCGCGAAATGGGCGAGGTCTTTCGCGGGATCCCGACGCGGGACGGCAACGGCGCCACCCTGGTGTGGAGCGAGGGGCCGCGGATGAACGCGCTCTTCTCCCNNCGATCCCGGCCCCGCCGGAAAGGGCCGCGCCACCTGGCTGGCCTACGGCTACGTGCTGGCTACGGACCGGGCGCGGGTGATCGCGGTCCACGATTGCGACATCCGGTCGTACTCCCGCGAGCTTCTCGCGCGCCTGTGCCTGCCGACCGTCGACCCGAACCTCAATTTCGAGTTCGCCAAGGGGTACTACGGGCGGGTCGTCGAGCGGATGTACGGGCGGGTGACCCGGCTCTTTGTCGCGCCCGCGCTGCGCGCCATGGAATCGGTGCTCGGCTCTCTCCCGCTGCTCGAATTTCTGCGCTCGTTCCGGTATCCGCTGGCCGGCGAGGTCTCGATGACCACCGAGCTCGCGCGGGTGAATCGGGTCCCCGGCGACTGGGGGCTCGAGGTCGGGATGCTGGCCGAGGTGTACCGCAACTGCTCGCTGAAGCGGATCTGCCAGGTCGAGCTCGTCGAGAACTACGACCACAAGCACCGGGAGCTCTCTCCCACCGACCCGGAGCGGGGTCTGCACCGGATGGCCCGCGACATCGGGGCCTCACTGATCCGCAACTTGGCGAGCTATGGGGTCAGTTTCGATGCGGGATTTTTGAACTCGCTCGAGGTTGCCTATGTTCGCACCGCCCAGGACGCGATCGCGAGCTACCACGCGGATGCGGCGCTCAACGGGCTCGGCTTCGACCGCCACGAGGAGGAGCTCGCGGTCGAGACCTTCACCCGGGCGCTCCGCGCCGCGGGACTCGGTTTCGTGAGGGATCCCATGGGTACGCCCCAGATCCCGAATTGGAGCCGCGTGTGTGCGGCCTGGCCACAAGTGTTGGAAGATCTCGCTGACGCGGTCATCCAGGATCAGCGGAGTTCGCAGGGGCCCGCCATTTCGGGGGGGATGGCATGAATATCGGATCGGTTGAAATTGGAGGCGGGGCGCCGCTCGCGCTGATATCCGGCCTTAACGTCATCGAGGACGAAGAGGCGACGCTCGTCCACGCGGAGGCGTTGCGGGATCTAGCGGAGCGCCACCAGATCCCGCTGGTGTTCAAGGCCTCCTTCGACAAGGCGAATCGCTCCAGCGTGCACTCCTATCGAGGCCCGGGTCTGGACGAGGGCCTGCGGATTCTGGCGCGCGTCAAGCGGGAATTCGGGCTGCCCGTGACGACGGATGTGCACGACGCGGCCCAGGCGAAGCCTGCGGCCGAGGTGGTCGACTGTCTGCAGATCCCGGCCTTTTTGTGCCGCCAGACGGACCTCGTCGCGGCGTGCGCCGCGACCGGGCGTCCGCTCAACTTCAAGAAGGGACAGTTTTTGGCTCCGGAGGACATGCGCCTCGCCGTCGAGAAGGCCACGCATTTTGGTGCGCAGGGCGTGATGGTGACCGAGCGCGGCGCCGGGTTCGGCTACCACGAACTCGTGGTCGACTTTCGCGGTTTTGCGGCGATGCGTTCGCTCGCGCCGCTCTGTTTCGACGCAACGCACGCGGCCCAACGGCCGGGCGCGGGCCCGGATGCGAGCGGTGGCAACCGCTCCGACGTGGCGCCCCTCGCGCGGGCCGCGGTGGCGGTGGGCATCGATGCCCTTTTCGTGGAGGCCCACCCCGACCCCGAACGAGCCCCATGCGATGGGCCCAGCCAGATCGACTTCGCGAGCCTCGACCGATTGATCGGGGAGGTCACCGCGGTCGACCGCGCGCTGCGCCCACCACGCTGAGTCTCCCACGCCTGCGCTCCCCCCGTTTCTGACGACGCCGGCGCCCCCGACTCCCTGGCGGATCGCCGGCGTGCTGGGCGCCGTCGCGCTGGCCTTGCGCGTGTTCTCGTGGGAACGAACGGTCGTGCTGTTCAATGACGGCCCGCGTTTTCTGCGCCAGGCGCAGGCTCTCCTCGACGGGCGCTTCGGCGACGCACTGCGCGAACCCTATCACCCGCTCTACGCTGTGCTCACGGCGCTCCTTTCTTCCCTGGGGCTCGAGCCCGAAACGGCTGCGGCGTGGGTCTCGATCCTGGCGGGCACCGGCGCGGTGATCGTCCTCTTTGCGTTCCTGCGCGGGGCCTTCGGCGCACCCTACGATTGGCTCGGCGCCTTTCTCTTCGCGACGCACAGTCGCGCCGTCGAGTTCACGTCGGATGTCCAGAGCGAGGGCCTCTTCTTTCTGCTCTTTCTCGCGGCGGTCGCACTCGTTTGGCGCGGGCTCGCCGGCGGCTCGTGGCGGTGGGCGAGTCTCGCTGGATTCGTCGCCGGCCTGGCCTACTGGACGCGACCCGAAGGGCTCCTGGTGGCGGGCGTGGCGGGCCTCTTCGCACTCGCACTCGGCGCGACCCGCCGGTGGCCGACGGTGCTCGTCCTCCGGTTCGGGACCGCACTCGCACTCGGCGCGGCGGTTCCCGTCGGCGCCTACGCCGGTGCCGTGGCGTTCGCGACCGGAGAATGGACAGTGACACAGAAAAAGGACGTGCCATCCCTTCAAGTCGAACCCGGCGAGTTCGCGCGCGACACAGCCGTCGCCGGGGAATCCGCCGGCGCGGAGGAAACGGCGGAAGGCAGTGAGCGGGCTATCCCCCCGCCCCTTCACACCGTCAATCCCCGTCAACCGAAGGCGCTGGGTCCGGCGTTAACGGACCTCTGGTACACGTTTCGCTCGGGAGCACGTCCCCTGCTGCTCGCCGGGTTCGTGTTTGCACTGGTCCCCTTTCGCGGCCGGGCGGGCGGGCGCGCCGCTTTCCTCGTCGGACTCGCCCTCGTCTATGCGGCGCTTTTGCTCTGGCTTCTCCTCACGGCGGGGTATGTGAGTCGTCGCCACGTGTTAGCGCCGCTTTTGCCTCTCATGGGTTACGCGGCGGTGGGGCTTTGCACCCTGTGGGGATTTCTCCAGCGTGTGTGTCCACGCCCGTCGCTCTTTCGTGTTGCCACACCGCTCGCGCTTGTGGCTATGCTTCTTCTCCCGGTAGAGACCGAGCCCCGACGGATCGACAAGTTGGCCGAACGACGCGCAGCTGAGTGGGTGGCCACCCAGCCTACTGCACACCCAAGCGAAATCGTGGCCGGGGTGGGGGGTCGAGTGGGATACTACGCGCGCAGGGCGATGGTGGACCTCCGCGAGGTCGAGCCGCACGCGCTGCCGGCGACCATTCTCGCGCAAGGAGCGCGCTTTGCGGTCGTCGACGATCCCGATGCGATCCGCGCGCTCGACGACTCGCAGGACTTCGTCGTCCGGTACCGCGTACAGGCGGGTGGCGGGGAGGCCGGCGTGTTCGAAGCGCGGCCCGCAGGGAGGCCCTGACAGGTGCTCGAACGCCGAACCCAGATGTTCCGCTCCGCCCTGTTGTTGGGTGATGTTGCGGTAGCGTGCCTGGCGTGGTGCCTGGCCTTCCTCGTCGCGGCCGAACTGTCCGGTTGGCGGGACTTTGCCACCCACAGCCTCGCACTCGTCGGGATCGCGCCGCTCTGGATCTGGGTATTCCGGCAGAACGGCTTGTACACACCGCGGCGTCTCGACTCGCCCTTTCGCGATCTGATCTCGGTGGTGCGAGCCGGCGCGGTGGCGGCGCTGTTGCTCATCGCGTTTGCCTATCTGAGTGGCTGGGAAGCGTTGAGCCGCGCCTCGGTCGTTCCTTTCTGGCTCCTGGCGACGGGCGGCTCTGCGGTGGTGCACGTCGGCGGGCGCAAACTCGTCCGGATGATCCACCGCAGCGGGCGCTACTTGCATCCGGTGCTGGTGGTCGGCTCGGGCAACCTCGCCGCCGAGGTGATCGAACGGATCCGGGACCACCCGGAGGCCGGTCTGCGCGTCGCGGGTGTGCTCTCCGACGATCTCGAAAAGAAACGCGTCGCGGAAGTTCCCGTGCTCGGAACCCTCGACCGGATGAAGGTGATCCTCCAACTCAGCGGTGCGAACGAGGTCATCCTCGCGCTATCGGGCGGCGAAGCGCACCGCGAGGAGTACGTCCTCTCCATGCTCGACGACGAACTCGTCGACGTCCGGATGGTCCCCGACCTGCTGCAGATGTTTACTCTCCGCGCGAGTGTCGAAGACCTCGACGGGCTCCCCGTCATCGGACTGCGCCAGAGCCCCCTGGTGGGGTGGGCCGCGGTCCAAAAACGCCTGTTCGACATCGTGGTCTCGGCCCTCATCCTGACCCTTCTGGCCCCGCTGATGGTCGGCATCGGGGCCCTGATCGCGTGGTTCGACGGAGTCCCGATTCTGTTCCGACAACGCCGGGTGGGACTCGACGGACGCGTGTTTGAGATGTTGAAGTTCCGCTCGATGGTCGACGGTGCCGAGCGCGACACCGGCCCTGTCTGGGCCAAGGCGGACGACGACCGACAGACCCCGATCGGGCGCGTGTTGCGGCGATGGAGCTTTGATGAACTCCCGCAGCTCTGGAACGTGCTCCGCGGCGACATGAGCCTGGTCGGACCCCGCCCCGAGCGCCCTGAGTTCATCGAACAGTTTCGGCGCGAAGTGCCGGGTTACATGCTCCGGCACAAAGTCAAAGCGGGCCTCACGGGCTGGGCCCAGGTCCACCGCTGGCGCGGCGATACCTCGCTCCACGAACGCATCGAGCACGACCTCTACTACATCCAGAACTGGTCCTTCGCGCTGGACGTCCGCATCCT
>JABAHO010006732.1_pt1 | contig 10095 bp, 10 predicted proteins | sample 7062071 | NCBI WGS metagenome assembly JABAHO01 (sample SAMN14534356, study PRJNA622989) | marine sediment metagenome | biome: marine biome [ENVO:00000428]; feature: marine pelagic biome [ENVO:01000023]; material: deep marine sediment [ENVO:00002113] | place: India: Gulf of Kutch | collected...
CATTTCCATAGCTAGATCAATTAATATCCAGCTCACTACAAGGACTCGATAGTTTCCAGTAAAGAAAGAGAATTCTCGCCTAAGAACGTCCATCAGTCCCATGGGCTTCACTTTTTCCTTGAATCATTAACCCTTGTTGATATAAGGCTTCACGTATGAACGTATCCTTCATTGCGCCCATCGCTTTTTCGCTTGTACGTAAAGGGAGGAAGAAAAGGAGAGATGGCCACAATTCGCTCAGAATATGGTGGATCTCTTTGCGAAAGGAGAATAGGTGTTTCTCCATGTCTTTTTACCATCCAGCAAAGCCTCTGAAAAGGTGAAATCATCTAGGCTTTGCGTGCGCAGTTTTCTTTAACCAAGGTCACGAGTATGTTCCTTAGTTTTTGCGGCCTTCGACCTGAACACTCGTTATTTTTCCACTTAGTTCTGAAGAAATGCCGATGTCGTATGTTGATTCAGAGACGATTCTGACCTTGTTGAAGCCAGCTCTTCTTATTGCGTCCAAATATTGACTCTTTTCAAGGGCACCTGCAATACAACCTGCCCACGCTTCAAAGCTCTTCCTGATCTCTTCAGGCAATTCTCCTTCTGTGACGAGATCAGAGATCATGATTCTTCCATTAGGTTTTAGAACTCTGTACGCCTCTTGAAACACCTTTTCTTTGTCAGGAGAAAGATTAATCACACAGTTGCTGATGACAACATCAATAGTTTCATCATCAATTGGCAGTTTCTCTATTTCACCCCGTCGAAACTCAACGTTTTCATAGCCGTATTTTGAGGCTGTGACCGTAGCTCGATTAACCATTTCCTCCGTCATGTCAACTCCAATCGCCTTTCCTTTCGGTCCAACTTTCTTGGCCGCCAAGAAGACATCTATTCCAGCACCAGAGCCCAAATCTAAAATAGTCTCACCTTCCTTCAAACCAGCTAACGCGATAGGATTCCCGCAGCCGAGACCCATGCTTGAGGCGTCGGGAATGTTTCTTAGGTCTTCTTCAGTGTAGCCCATTCGCAACGCGACGTCTTTGACGGATGGTTCACAACTACATGAGGGGCAACACGATCCTTCGGTTTTTGCTATCTCGCCATATCTTTTTCTCACGAATTCTTTAACTTCTTTCTCTTTCACGTTCACCATCTCTTACTTATCGGATGTCCTATAAATCGGTCAGGAAATATATAAATATATCGGATACCCAATATTGCATTATGGAAAAGCAGTGTTGCCCAGAGACTCCAGATTGCTGTGACATGCGTGGAATGCTTTCTTTTTACATACTTTGGCTTCTGTCAAAGAGAGCTATGAATGGCCAGGAGATTTCCGAAGAGCTGGGAAAAAGGAGGGGCACCAAACCAACTCCAGGTACGTTATATCCTGCGTTGAAGGAACTTAGAACGCGGGGGCTAGTTGAAATGGAACGAAGAGGCCGACAAACGATCTACTCGATATCTGAGAATGGCAAAGAAGGACTAAAGAAGGCTTGCAGATACTTCTGCTACGCATTTGGCGATATCTTTCAAGAGCACAGCAGTACATCAAAACGCCCGCGCAAGATTTAAATACGGCGAAGGGCGCATGTGCCAAAAAGCCTACGAGCAGGAATATGAGAATGACCAGACCCGTTTCGGTTGACTCAAATTGGTATCAATGTAAAGCGTGCAGGAATTTCGTACTGTGCGACATGCGCTTAGATTCACGTGCGATGTCGGGAATCAGAGAGAAGGGCGACTGCCCGGACTACGTCTACAGTTGTACCACACGGTTAAGAAGCACGTTCCGATGATGTTGGCGTCGGGCGTTGCTGAGGAAGCTAGTGAAACTAGGGGACCGTTGGTCTCCGAGATTTTGGATCTAGTTGTTTGGACCACTTTTGACAAGTAAACCGATTTTTTCAAGTTACATACGCGCGCAAATCTGCGTTGATAACGCACAGAATCATCGGTGCCGAACCTAAAGAGTGGCGGGCCCGCAGGGATTTGAACCCCGGGTGTCCGGTTCCATTATGTGTCTCCGGCTCCGAAGGCTTGCGCACCATCCATGTTTGGATCGGTTCGGCGCCTTAATCCAGGCTGGGCTACGGGCCCCCCACCGAAAACATCAGTGCTAATGTGTATTAAAATCGTTGCGTTAAGGTTCCCACCAGTCACAGGAGAAAATGCGTTGTCGAAGATTCCAAGCACCGACGAGTGTGCTTGTTAATTCAATTCTTGGAAGAAACAAGGAACCCTACTGATTCCCTTTCGAAGTTTCTTCCAAGCGCAAGGTTTCGCGCACATGAATCAATGATTCATCCTGGAAGGATGTATCGCAATTCGATCTATGACAACCGCGGAAACTTTCCTTAATAACGATCACAAGAATACACGCATACGCGTCCTGAGAGGAGGAATTTTAATGGAAAGGTTCCAATGCTTGGATTGCGAGCTTAATTGGGAAAACAAAAAAGCACCAAACTGCCCAAGATGCGGATCGAGGAACCTAGTACGCTTGATCGCGGTTCTTCAAGAATGAAAACGTAGCTACGTGATAAATGCGCGTCTCCTGTGTTTTGCCATGCTCGTTTTGTCCAGAAACCCGAAGTTTTTCGCTCCAGTACACGCATAGAATCTTTTGCCGGGCAAACACTGATACGAGTTCGCGCGATGACAGAAACCAAATATTGGCGCGCGTGCATGTGGAGATGCCGATCATACACAGAGATTGCGCATCAGGTGCATCGGAGAGTTCAAACATAAGATAAAAAGGAAGAGGGTCAATCTTGTACAGGGGACATGCAGGTCTTTCTCTTTTTCTCTTTTGTCCTTTTATGTTCCTTTTCAGAAGTTTTGGTGCTGATGCGAGCGATGTTGTTGTTACCTGTTTTCTTATGGTTGCTCTTTCCTTTGTCCCCGATTTAGATATTCTTGTCAAAAGAATAAAATGGAAAACAAGGCATAGGGGAATAACTCACACGCTTTGTTTTGGCTTCGTCGTCGGTGTGTTATTTTCCTTCATACTGGGTTATGGCTATGGTTCTCTGGGTTGGCCTATGGGTTTTGTCGCTGGCTTCGGAGGGACGGCAAGTCATTTGCTTGGAGATGCTCTAGCATATGGCTCATTTAAACCGTTATATCCCTTCTCAAATAAAGAACTGGTCTGTGGCTTCTTTGAGGTATCAAACAAAACAGCAAATAACGCTATGCTTGTGCTGGGGATAGTTACATTCATAATATCTTATGCGTGCACTGCATGAAAAAGGGACTGGTTCAAGGCAGGCCCTACCGTTTAATTGCAGTAACAAGTTTCAACAAATGTACGTGGGCAGAGAGGAGGCTCACCCTTCAACAAGCTCCTCGCTCATCCACCAAGCTTTTCTCTTTCCAGATCTTTCTCCGGGGCAGTATTCAACAATTGACTTTCCGAGCTGTTTCTTAGAACGTTGTTGAATTTTCCTGAGTCTGTTGAGGATCAACCATCGGTTGGTTCCGACGGAGTCTGCAAGTTCAGAGGTAGTGGCTCCTCCGTAATGAAGAAGATGGTTAACGATTTTATGGTCAATGTCATCGATGCAAAAGGCGTGGGGATTTATCTTACCCTTCTCGTAGGTCAGAACCTCCAGCTCCACCAAGTACTTTTTAACCTCGGCAAGATCTGATTGAAGCTGACTGATCTTCTGCTCCAGCTCAAAAATCTTGTCGGGTCGAGGAACCTTTTGAAGCTTTTCAAGGATGGCATCGCGGATGAAGTTGCTTCTCTCTCCGTTGGGAACGCGGAGAATCAGCTCCTTATAGATCTCTTCAGGCAGCTTGGCAGAAACCACTGCAGGTTTACCCATTGCGAACTCCTATAGCTACTCCAATTTGAGCCATAAAAACTTAGCAGTATGTAACAAGTCTTTTAAGACGAAACAAGAGAACTACATCCAAATTTACATCAAGGTGAAAATGAAATGCCTCAAAAAACGACTATATCACTGATCAAAAGTGATGTGGGTTCTCTAGCTGGACATCATACAGTCCCAAAACCTCTACTGGACATCGGCGAGAAACGTTTAGTAGAGGCTCAAAAAAGTGGTCTCATCAACAGCCATTATGTGTTTCACGCAGGAGACGATCTTGAACTCCTCATGGTTCACAACAGAGGGGAGAACAACCCTAAAATTCACAAGTTGGCTTGGAGCATCTTTCAAGAGGCTGCGAATAAGGCTGCAAGTCTGAAGCTGTATGGTGCCGGACAAGACCTTTTGAAACAAGCATTTAGTGGGAACGTTCGCGGAATGGGTCCCGGCGTGGCCGAGATGGAAATCGAGGAACGAGGCTCTGATCCTATCGTTGTTTTTGCCGCTGACAAGACAGAGCCTGGAGCTTTCAATTACCCAATGTTTCGCATATTTGCCGACCCTACCAGCACTGCGGGACTTGTCATCGATCCTAGCATGGCTGGAGGCTTCAAGTTCGAGGTTCTTGACACAATTAAAAACAAGAAAGTTGTCCTGAAGTGCCCTGAGGAAATGTACGAACTTATTGCATTAATCGGGACGCCTGGGCGCAACGTGGTTTCGCGCGTGTGGCGGGCAAGGGACAACCTTATATGTGCAGCAACGAGCACAACAAGGCTTGCGTTAATAGCAGGAAGATACATCGGAAAAGATGACCCTGTCTCCATTGTGAGGGCTCAACATGGCTTACCTGCGCTTGGAGAAATTCTGGTTCCCTTTATGCACAGTTACTTTGTTGAAGGTTGGATGCGTGGCAGTCACTGGGGACCGTTGATGCCTGTGGGATTAAAGGATAGCAGATGCACCGTTTTCGACGGCCCCCCAAGAATAGTGGCTCTCGGTTTCCAAGTTGCTGATGGTAAGATTGCCAGTGATGATGACGGTTTCCCCTTGATAAGCGACCTGTTTGATGATCCTGCCTTTGATCTGGCTCGTCGCGAGGCTGTTGAATACGGCGCTGCTCTGCGAAGAATGGGCGAGTTTGAACCTGCTCGACTCAGCGCGGAGGTTATGGAATATACCACGATATCCCAAGTTTTGGAAAAATTGAAGGACAGGTTCAAGCCTGTGTAGCCTTTACTCTTGCCAAGTGTAGAAGCAGTTGCAGCTGAGGTCACACATTCTGTTGGAATAGTCTTTTCAGTTCCTCGTAGCGAGATCTAACTGTTTCGTAAACCTTTTTCCGAAGGTGTTCCCCAGACAAACTCATTTTTCTAATCTCGCCCATTTTCTCAGCTAGTTCAAAGTCTCCCAANNTGATTTTTTCGCGGAAATCGTTGAGGCTGTTTGCGAACACTTGCAGATACTCACCTGTCCCTTTGTAAAAGTGGAAGGCCTTTTCTGACGAGACCGAACTCAAGATTCGCGAAACCAGCTCTCTGTCAACTTTTGGCAATCCCAAAATTTCTTTGCCATGAACCGTGAGTAGGTAATGCCCCTTTTGGGGAGTAGAAACGTATCCAGCCTTAATCAGCCTGAGTAGGTGCATAGTAGACGAAGGAACGCTGATTCCCATTTTCTCCGCTATCTCCCAGGATCTCACTGGTCCCCCAACTTCCCACATCATCTTCAGAATTTCTCTTCTAACTTCATCTCCTCTCGTCTTGGAACGCTTTTCCATTGGATATCCCACATATTAGTAATCCGTTACATTAAAAAGCCTTTTCAGACATTTACATACGTCAAGACCTGGAAAAAAGGTCTTAAATGCGAAAAATATATTGACTAAGACGCTATTCACTAGGTGAAAAATACGCTGACTTTCAGGAGTTTATTAAAATGAAGATTGCAGTGCTTGTATACGAGTATCCCCCCAAGATTGTCGGAGGCTTGGGAACCTACGCCGCTGAAATCACAAGGAAATTCGTTCTACTCGATCACGACGTCACAGTCTTCACCATGAACGACGACGAAGGAAGCCTCCCGACGAGGGAACTTTGGCGCGGAATCGAGATTCATAGACCGACCCACATCGATGTGTCCGATTCTCTGCCAGACGTAATCGCGGAAGACATCAAAAAGTGGGGTAGAGGCATCCAGCTCTTCTCGAAAATCTTGATGTATAACTACCTCAGCGCATCAAAACTAATCAACGAACTTGTTCGAAGAGACGACTTCAAATATGATCTAGTGGTCGCCCACGACTGGCTCTCAGCTATCGCTGGCATAGCAATCAAAAGGGAACTGGGCTTGCCATTCGTTTTTCACGTTCACTCCACCGAAAAAGGACGAACATTGGGCAACGGATCCGACGTCGTAAGCAACATCGAACATCGTGCCGCGCAGATGGCAGACAGGGTCATCACCGTTTCCGAAGCTATGAAGAAAGAAATGACAGAACTCGGCTTTCCTAAAGAGAAGATTCAGGTGTGCTACAACGGAGTGGACCCAGAGAAATATTCTTCCACGCAGGTGAGCGAGGAGAAGATCAGGGACGTAAGACAGGAATATGGTCTCGGAGACAACCACTTGATGGCGCTTTTCATTGGCAGACTCGTCTGGATCAAGGGAGTGGATAAGCTGCTTAGGGCGATGCCTCAAGTTCTGCAAAAGGTTCCAAACGTTAAATTGGTGGTTCTAGGTCTCGGAGAAATGAGAGATTACCTGGAAAAGCAAGTTCAAACATTAAGGCTCCAAGACACTGTTAAATTCCGCTTCGAATTCGTGCCCGAAGAAGAACGGATCGCCCACTACGCAGCGTGCGACGTTGCAGCCTTCCCAAGCCTCTATGAACCATTCGGAATCGTTGCATTAGAGGCGATGAGTATGGGAAAACCGGTAGTGGTGGGCGCTGCAGGGATTAGTGGGATGAGAGAATCTGTGGTTCCAAGTGGCTCAGATCAATGCGGCTTCCATGTCAACCCAGAAGACCCATCGGACATCGCCTGGGGACTCATTAACGCGGTTCAGGATCCTCAACGAAAAGAATGGCTTGGCCAAAACGGCAGAAAAATAGTTCTTCAAAGATTCAACTGGGACGCAGTTGCCAAGAGAACGGCTCAACTCTACAAACAGCTTTTATAATTCAAACCGTAAAATAGCGTTTCGCACTTGTTGAATCTGGAAGAGACGTAATGTCATCGAACGAGTTGCGAAGAGACTATTTGCTAGAACGTTGGGTTGTGATCGCCACAGAGAGAAAACGCCGACCAACCGATTTTGTGCAGAAAAAGGAGGAGAAAAAAAGGGAGGCATGCCCGTTTTGTCCGGGTCATGAACGTATGACACCACCAGCCGTCCTTGCTTATGTTCCTTCAGGCGGAAGAATCAGAAAAGAGAAAGACCGAAACGGCTTTCGCCACAAGGGCTGGTTGGTCCGATGCTTCTCAAATCTGTACCCCGCGTTTACTCCCGTAGATGAAAGAGAGAAGGTGAAGACTGAAAAGGGTGCCGTGTGTATGAAGGCTATTGGCCATCACGAAGTCATCGTTGAGTCACCAAACCATGACGAACATCCTGGGGTAGCAGGAATTCCACAATTGGTCCACGTCGTCAACGCTTATCTTGACCGACTACACGAAATTTCTGCAAAGACCTACACAAATTACGTTTCCATCTTCAGAAATCATAAGCGAGACGCTGGTGCGTCGCTCTCCCATGCCCACACTCAACTGATTTCAACTCCTAATGTCCCAAGAATTGTAAACGAAGAATTTGAAGCGAGCAGAAGAATTTGGGCGAAAAACGAGCGGTGTATCTTTTGTGAAATCATAGAAAAAGAAAAGGCCACCTCCCGCTTCATCTGGGAAAACGATGGCTTCGTTGCTTTCGCCCCTTGGGCAAGCGTTCACCCTCTCGAGTTCTGGATTTTTCCCAAGAGACACGAGTCAACATTGCTAGATATGTCAAAAGCAGAAGTAAACGATCTAGCAGTAGCGTTAAGAATCTGTCTTGGCAGTTTAAAATCTCTGTTAGGTGACCCCCCGTACAACTTCGGATTTCACATTGCGCCGAGCAAAGAAGATGTCAACTACTATCATTGGCACCTGGAAGTCTATCCCAAGCTAACCATTTGGGCCGGCTTTGAGAAGAGCACTGGAATGTTCATAAACGTTGTGCCACCTGAAGACGCCGCTGAAAACCTGAGAGAAGCTGCCCAGAAGGAAGAAAAGGACCTGTAACAAAGGTTTAAGAACTAGCTGTAAAGAGTCAGGACCTTTCTGATTCCGTTTGGAGTGAGGTGATATTTACCAGCTCCTTCAGCCTCAATAGGTTGAACGTAGCCGAGTTCAACCAACCTTCGAAGGTGAAGCTCCACCGATGATGTTTCCAAAGCGGTCCACTCGCAGATTTCCTTGATGGACAGCGACCTTTCCACCTTAGTTGCGCCTATATTGTGTAACATACAGAGGAGACGAAATTCCTCGGGTACTTCTTCTGACACTTTGCTACAACACCTCCTTGTAGACCTTCACGGTTTTCCTAGCAATTCCATCCCAACTATAAGTCTTTTGTATTGTTTCTCGGGAGTTTTCTGTGAGCCACCGCGAATGGCCGGGGTCGGACAAGACTCGGTCAACTCCCCAAGCGATTGACTCAGGGTTCCTAGAATAAACAAGAATCCCGGTTCGGTCATGCTCCACCACCTCTGCCAACCCTCCGACCTGACTGGCCACCACTGGAACACCAGCGGCCATCCCCTCGAGAGCAACGATCCCAAAGGGCTCGTAGATGGACGGAATAACCAGAACATCAGCGCTGGTCATGAGCGCTACTACCTCTGAATCTGGAAGGAAACCTGTAAATCGTATTTTCCATCCATGTCCGCTAGACCGTGCGAGATATTCCAAGTGACCTTTTAACCATCCTTCGCCCACAATTAGGAATTTTGCCTCTGGATGACGCCAAGATATGGTGGGAACAGCGCGAATCAGATGTTCCACTCCTTTCTGAGGAACCAATCGGCCAACGCAGAGGACAAGTTTCTCGTTGGCACCCACTCCGTAACGTCGTCGAACAGACTCCCGGTCAATTGAAGCATTGCATCTTGTCACATCGATCGCGTTTGGAATTATCTGGATCTTATCGCCTGGCAGGTGAAAATGATCACCAATTTCCCCCTTCATAGAACCGCTGGTCACTATAATCTTGCTCGCCTCGTATGTTGCCCACCACTCCATTCCGTCGATCGCGAATGAGTCGGGGTTGTGGAGGCCCTGTGCACGGCCAATTTCCGTGCTGTGAACGGTCAGAATCATAGGTTTTTTCGCACGGTACTTGAAAGAGATGCCTGCCGGAGCCGTTAGCCAGTCATGAACATGAAGTGCGTCAAATTCAACTTGCTGGCTTACATTTCCTAGTCTCTTCTCCAAGAAGTGATTGAATAAGAGAGCCCACGTGAGGAAGTTGGGGTGCCCCAGCTCCGTAACAGTTCGGTAAATCTTGACCCCTTCAATCTCTTCGTAATCAGGCGCGCCGGGAAAGTCTAAAGTGAAGATATGCACCTCGTGACCCAAATGAGCAAGGGCTCTGGCTAAACCCTCACAGTGTCGAGCAATTCCTCCCACAACTCTGGGTGGAAACTCCCACGTCAACATACAGATTCTCATGGAGATGACCTTCGAAAGTTTTTGCCTATGGTCTTGCTCCTCCCAATCACTAAGTTCCACATCAACTTTTGACTGGCATCTCCTTTAGTTCTGTAATCCTAGCTTCAACGGTACCAAGAAATCTTTTGCGAAGCTCTCTGCTACTCAAGCTCTTGTTTGACATGTGCACTATTTCGTCTGCTAGCTTCTCGTCTCCAACTACGTGGCGAAGCCAACCTTCAAAGTCTCCTCTCTTTATGTGGAATCGAACGGACTTGAGGCCAACAGCTTCAAGGGCAGAATAGAACTCTTCGAGACTGTGAACAGTCATCTCGGTGGATTGATCCAACTCGTTGAAGAAGGTAAAGCCTTTTCCAGCGGGAAGTCGACGCAATATCCTTTTCCCTGAAAGTTCAGGTTTCTCCAGCTCCAACATAACTCTAGCCTCGAGGTCCGAAAGAACCCTCGAATAAACAGTGAAAGCATCGAAAGGATTTCCAGAGGGGTTGAAGTAGCTGTGAACATCCCCTGGGCCTCCACCCTTGACGCTCATGTAGTAAAGATGGTCGCTCATCTGCAGATAA
>JABAHO010018733.1_pt1 | contig 10084 bp, 14 predicted proteins | sample 7062071 | NCBI WGS metagenome assembly JABAHO01 (sample SAMN14534356, study PRJNA622989) | marine sediment metagenome | biome: marine biome [ENVO:00000428]; feature: marine pelagic biome [ENVO:01000023]; material: deep marine sediment [ENVO:00002113] | place: India: Gulf of Kutch | collected...
AAGATCAGCAACATCCGGTTTCGAGACAAGCACGGGCCGGCCGTGTGCATGCTCGATCTGGATACCTTGTCCCGGATGCCGCTATGCCTCGAACTCGGGGACGCGCTGCGCTCTTGGTGTAACCGCACGACGGAAGACGATGACGAGGCCCTGTTCTCCATCGATCACTTCCGGGAAGCTCTTACCGGATATGCCAAGGACCGTCCGAAAGCCTGTCGCGACGAGGATCTTCGAGCTTCCGTTGACGCGACGATGACGATCACGATCGAGCTCGCGGCACGATTCTGCGCGGACGCCGTCCACGACAGGTACTTCGCCTGGGACCCGTCGCGCTTCGAATCGCGCAGAGCGCATAACCTTGCGCGGGCGCGTAGCCAGCTGGCGCTTGCCCGCTCGCTCTCACAGCGGCGCGACTCGGCCGAGCACATCATCGACGAATTGCTGGCGCCCGATGACTGACGTCACCTCCGGACAACATCCGGGACGCCGCGGCGAGGCCATGCTGGCCACCGGCGTCATGCTTTTCGCGGTGGGTCAGTCGCTGCTGTTCGTTATCGTCGCGCCACTGGCAAGGGCCGTAGGGCTAACCGAGCTTCAGTTCGGACTCGTATTTACTATCGCCAATCTGCCTCTCATGCTCACGTCGCCATTCTGGGGCAGGCGAAGCGACATCGTCGGACGAAAGCCCATCTTCCTCACCGGACTCGCCGGCAGCGCGATCGGCACGGCGCTGATGGCCGTAGTCCTGGGCCTGGGTCTCGATGGGCGTCTCAGCGGTATCGCATTGATGGTCGCGCTGATCGCTGCGCGTTCTTTCTACGGCATGATCGCATCGGCGATCTACCCGTCGGCAACGGGTTATATGGCCGACGTGACCGATCACAACAACCAATCGGGCGCGCGGTATGGCGCTGATCGGCGCGGCGAACAGCATGGGGTCGATCGTCGGCCCGGCCATCGGTGGCGGCCTCGCGTTCCTCGGCCTGTTGTTCCCCCTGTACGTCGCTTCGGGGCTCGCGGTACTGGGCTTCGTGCTGGCCGGATTACTGCTCCGTGAACCGCCAACCCACAGCAAGCCACGTGGCGAGGCCAGCATCAGGTTCACCGATGCGCGCCTCCGCCCGTACATGATCGCCTGGGCAGTCTTTTTCCTGGTCTTCGTNNGGGCGTTGTGCTGCAGATTGTGCGCGTAGCGCCAAGGACGCTGCTCGTGCTTTGTGCGCCCACGTTTGCCGCAGCGCTGCTTATCATGGCGACTGCACAGGACCTGGCCGTTCTGATCGGCGGCTACTCGCTGGTCGGGCTGTCTTTCGCTTTCGCAAGCCCTGGCATCAGCGGTTCCGCGAGTCTGGCGGTAGAACCCCACGAACAGGGGGCGGCGGCGGGCTACCTGTCCGCGTCGAATACGGCCGGTGGCCTGATGGCGCCGCTGTTCGGAACAGCGCTGTACCAGCTCGATCCGATCGTTCCCTTCTGGACCGGTTTCGCGCTATTCGTAACGCTCTCCATCTACCTGGCTGCGACGCCGACACCTGCACACGGTGAAGGCGAGGGCCAGGCTTAGGACTTTGTTACGACCGGAAGCGGTCCATGACCGCTTCATCCATGCCGGACTCTTCTGCCATGCGGGCGAATAAGGCCTCGGTGACGCGATCCGAGCCTTCGCCTCGCGCGAATGACTCGACCTGGCCGATGACGAGCTGTCGGATACCGGGCGGTATCCGCATCAGATGGCCGGTAGCGCCTTCGTCCCAATCCATCGTCGTAGTGGCATCTGCGCCCTGGTACGCGGTCGGCGGATCCTCGAGTTCGTGGCACGCGAGACGGTCTGCAAACGTGTGGTAGTAGTACCGGCGCTTTTCGTCGCCCAGTCCGATCGGCAGATTCATCGCCTTGATGCGATCCTCGCGACCCATCGCCTCGAGTCCCTTGTCCATGACGATCGCCTCGATATTCGCGATGACGATGCCGCTCGACTTCTCGAGTCGCACGATCTCCTTGACCGTGCACTCTGCAATCTGCGGACACTCCGCGATGCTGGGCGGTTTGACCTTGCGGGAAGGTATGGGCGTAAAGCGGGTATGTTCGAGCTCGTTCACGCCGGCGGGGAAGAAACGCGCGGTCTGCATCATGTCGTCGAGATAATCAGCTGACGGACAGTTGACGACGAACTCACCCGTGTCGCAGATATTGACGAATGTGTGCGAATCCTGGCGAAAACCGAGAATCATGCTCGGATTCTTGTGCATCACGTCGTACTGCATGATATGTGAATACGGCGCCGCATTGACGCGCCCTTCCTTGTCCAGTGTCGTAATCACCGTGATCAGCTTCGGGAAAAGCCAGATGTCCGAATACCAGAACGGCCGGATCTTGATCTCTTCCTTTTCGTGTTCCGACATTTTGAACTCCCCTGATAAGTCCGGTCTCTGATTCTACGCAGCGAACAGCCGTCGCGCCCGTCGGGGCACCTCGGAGCCGGCTGGTGGATACTCCCGCAATGGAGGGGATTTGACCATGCAATCGACACATGTCCTGCTCATCGGAGCCGGGATCGGTGGACTGACGGCAGCGCTGGCGCTGCAGCGGTCCGGATTCCGGGTGTCCGTATTCGAAGCGGCACCCGAACTCGGCGAAATCGGCGCCGGTCTTACGATCACGCCCAACGCGCGTCACGTCCTCGACCACCTGGGTCTCGATGAGACGATGCAGGATATCGGCTGCGTGCCGACCAGCGCCGGCGTGACGCATTACCGTACGGGCGAGATGCTGGTTCCGATCAATCGCGGCAAATCTCCAAAAGAGTTGTATGGCGCCGCGTATTGCCAGACCCACCGCGCCGACATGCACGCTGCACTGGCAGATGCCGTGCGCGCCAACGACGCGGATGCGATCATCGAGGGGCACGAGTGCGTGGGCTTCGAGCAGGACGGCGACCAGGTCACGGCCATGTTCGCCGGCGGCGAGACCGCGACCGGTGACGTCCTGATCGGTTGCGACGGCATCCGCTCGACGATCAGGCGGGAGCTCTTCGGGTCCGGATCGCCCCAGTTCACGGGTTACGTGGCGTGGCGCGGACTGGTGCCGATGGAGCGCCTCGACCCCAACGTTGTCGTGCCGGACTCGGCAACCGTCATTGCGCCGGGACACAGCTTCACCCGATATCGCGTCCGCCACGAGACACTGCTCAACTACGTGGCCATCGCCAAGTGCCGCGACTGGGAAGAAGAAGGCTGGTCAGTGCATTCGGAGGTGTCCGAGGTGCTCGAGGAGTTCTCCGAGTTCCACGACGGCGTACTGACGATGCTCGCGGCGACGCCGCCCGATGCCTGTTACAAGTGGGGCCTTTTCGATCGCGATCCCATCGAGCAATGGACGGTGGGTCGCGTGTCGTTGCTGGGTGATGCCGCCCATCCCATGCTGCCGTTCCTGGGCCAGGGCGCGGTCATGGCGATCGAGGACGGCATGATCCTGGCAAGAGCATTCGTCGAGTCGGACGACGTCAAGGAGGCCCTTGCCCGCTACGAGTCGGCGAGAAAGGAGCGCACAACGCTCGCCATGCTGGAATCACGGGCCAACGGGCTGCGCCTGACGTCCGGCGAGACGGACCACTACGACAGGAGCCGCCATCGCAACGAGGAGACCCTCGGTCTCTTCGAGTACAACCCGGTCACNNCCGGCGCCACTGGGCTGCTTTGGCGGGCAGGTAGCTCGTCTCGACCGGCTCACAATATCGGCTCGCATCTGCGGTCGGTGCGAAAATCGATCCAGCTGCACCGAGCGCGCATTCCGCGGCCGCCCTGAGGGTCACTTCCGTGTCCTCCGGCACTACAACCGGCTTGCCTGTCACGGACGCCAGACCCGCAGCGACCGCAGGATCGCGCGATACCCCGCCGGCGAGCACGATGGTGGGCACATCGGACGCTATGTCTGCGAGTATGCCGGCGATACGGAACAGAACACCCTCCAGCAATATCCGACGTCTCTCGACGTCGTCCGCCCGTCGCGCCGCACGCGAAAATTGCGGACCGGACCAATCGCACCAGTAGGGCGAGCCGATGCCCGACATCTCGGGCATCGCGAACGCTCCGGGCAACGGGTCCTCGGCGGACCAGTCGTAACTGGCCGCACCCTCCTGGCTTACCGCAGAACCGACCGTATTTATCGTCCCCTCGATCGCACATGGGTGCGCGAGGCCCGCCGAATCTCCCAGCGCCGCGGTCAGATATGCAGCTTCACGCCGATCGCAGCTCGCCGGCGCGAGCACGAATCCGCCCGTACCCAGATTGACGACGGCTGCGTTTGCGTCGATTTCGCGGGCCGCGCGCCAGGCGCAGGCCTGATCGGCGAGCGTCGCCGCCAAACGGAACCACCCCGATGCCCCCGCTTCGACGCGAGTCGATGAGCGAAGGTGCGGGAGACACGCCCTGGGTATGTGCAGGCGTTCGAGAATCTCGTCGTTCCAGTCCATGGACTCGAGATCTACGAGACCCGTGCGCGCAGCCATGCTGACGTCGGTCGTCCGGGGCGCGCCGAGGTGCCGACCGATCCAGACGTCGAGNNGAGCAGCGCGTGCAACGCGGTGTCCGCCTCGATCATGGTCGCAAGCTTGGGGCCCGCATAGTGCGGCGTCATTTCGAGCCCGGTCAGGCTCTTGAACCGATCGCGAAAATCCGAATTTCGTTCTACCCAGCCTGCCGCCCGCCGATCCTGCCACGAAATCAGCGGTGTGAGCGGCCGGCCGCTCTCCGTGTCCCAGAGGAGAAAACTGGATCTCTGACAGGCAAGGCCGAGCGGCATAACCGGACTGTCACCTGCCTCTTGACTGATCCAGGCAATCAGCCTGTCGATGGCTTCCAGCCAGGCGACGGGATCTGACTCCCGCACGTCACCGTCTCCACACAGCATCGGGGCGGGCGTCGCCGTGTGATATGGCGTGTACCGTCGGCGTAGAACAAACCTGCCTTGAGCCGGGTCGTCCCGGCATCGATCGCCGCTGCGCGTACGTCTATCCCGGGCAGCGCGCGAGTCCTGCGAGGGAACGCTGCACGCCGGTCTCGGCGCTGGCAACCGGGCGACCCGCGGACAGGTCGTATTTCATGATCGAACCGGTGAAAAAGTTGCCGAGATATACGATGCCGGGCTCCCGTCCGCCGACGAATGTCGCCCAACCGGGACCGGGGAGATCCCAGGACTCGATTTCACTGCCGTCGTTATCGAGCGCGACGAGTGCGAATCCTTTCTGGAAATTGGCTCTGATCAGCATCAGTCCGCCGTCGGGCATGAGAGATACCGCAATCACCATATCGCCCGAATCAGGCGCGTACGTCACGAGATCGGAAAGNNGGTCATAGCGGAACAGACGATTGCCGAGTTCGGACAGGTACACGAGCGTGCGAGCGTCAGGGCACAGAGCCGACGACGTCACCCCGAGAAACCCGCCCATGCCGCCGTGCGTCTTGGTCTCGTACTCGTTGAGCAGCGCACCCTGTGCGTCGAAACGGAATACGTGCCCATCACCGAACCGCTCCGTGCCCGGCATCCTGGGTAAAGCCGTGCCGAGCGGCCGATCCGGCGGCAGGTTGACCTTGTCGCCGACGAGATGCTCGCTCAGCAGAATGCTGCCGTCGGGCAGGAAGTTGGCATTGGAAAACGATCGCTTCGGAAAATCGGGCACCGGCAGGGGTTGACCGTCCATGTCGTAGCGCAGCACCTTGAAGCCCTGGCTGTCGAATGCCCAGAGTGCGAGATCAGGAGAAAATCTGAGGCCACCGATCAGGTGGCTGGTGCCTTCGGTNNGGCGCGCGGCACATTCGCACGTACGTCATGTCTGCGCTGCGGGTGTATAGTCCGCGGATAGCAGATCCATGAGGCCGACCCGATGAAATTACTCAGCCTGCTCCCGGCGCTCCTGCTGGCCGCCTGCGCGGCAACCGAACCCGGCCTGACGCCGGCCGGTGATCTGGTTGCCTCGGCACGCGCCGTAATCGACGAGGTCGATGTCGAAGATGTGTCCGAAGCATCGCGGTACATCGTCGTCGACGTCCGGGAGCCCGCCGAATTCGCGGCAGGACACATTCCCGGCGCGGTCAACGTACCGCGTGGTCTGCTCGAGTTCAGGATTGGCAGCATAGCCGCCGATGACGGCCAGGCCGATCCGTCTAAAGAGATACTCGTCTACTGCCGGAGCGGCGCGCGGGGTGCGCTCGCGGCGAAAACGCTCGAAAAGATGGGCTACGAGAACGTGACGAACCTCGCTGGCGGTTTTCTCGCCTGGGAGGCGGCCGACCGGGCGATCGAGAAACCGGAGTGACAATGTGAACGAACCGGCAATCTATCGACGATACGTAGAGCTGAAACACGGTCAGGCGCACCTTCGGATCGGCGAACCGGCGGAACCCAGCGAACGTCGCCCGCTACTTTGTTTCCATCTCAGCCCGGTGTCAGGCGTCATCTACGACAACTGGATACCCGAGATCGCCCGCGACCGGGTGTGCATAGCGCCCGACACGCCAGGCTACGGCATGTCCGACGCGCCTGCCGAGCAACCGACGATCGCAGACTACGCGACCGCGATGGGCGAAGTCGCCGACAAACTGGGATTCGAAAGCTTCGACTGCATGGGCTACCACACCGGATCGAAGATCGCGCTCGAACTCGCGCTGCAACGACCGGAAGCCGTGGGTCACCTCGTGCTCGTTTCAGCCCCTGTCTACACCGAAGAGGAACTGGCATCGCAGTACGCTGTGATGGGCGAGCGACGCGAGGCCAAACCGGACGGCTCGCACCTCCTGGAGATGTGGCGGATGAACTGGGGCTGGCGCGGACCGGAGCAAACACCGGATGACCTGATGCCCGTATTCGCCGAGATGTGTCGGGGCGGTGAGCGCAAGCCGTGGGGACATCGCGCGGCCTTCTCGTACACGTACCCCGACAAACTGCCCGGCGTCGATCAGCCGATCATGGTCCTCAATACAGCTGATGATCTTCAGGAATACACCGCGCGGGTGGCGCCGCTGCTGAAGAATGGCCGCGTCGTCGATCTGCCCGACTGGGGGCATGGTTTCCTCGACTATCACACAGGTGAAGCTGCCGCGATCGTCAGGCCGTTCCTCGACGACGAAGCGTGACACGCTTGCGACGCAAGCACCGTCCTTTCCGGGAGCAGCACTGACGCGGGATCAGCGTCTTCTAGTCTTCCGGCGAAACGTCTTCGTAGAACTCGTGGCTGTGTTCCGGTTCGAGATGCGGTATGAGCGCCCGCATCCGCTCGCCTGACACGCTGCGCGAGAAATTCATCCGCGCATCAACGCTCTCCCAACGCTCCAGTATCACGAAGTGAACACCGCTCGCATGGTCGTGCTCAGACCCCCCGTGACCAGCCAGTTCCTCTGGTGGATACAGGCGAAAAACAGCTTCGGCCATCGTACCGGGTCTCTCCCTGAGTATTCGCCGACCCATGAAACCCGGCGCACCTGCGAGCAGTGGCTCGAGGCCCTGGTAGAATTCCGCCACCGCATCCTCGTGCCCTTCCCGGGCCCGCACGGTCGCGATGTAGTCGACGCCCATGTCAGTCAGCCGAGGCGAGTGCCAGATCCGATATGGACAGCGTGATCATGCCGTCCTCCTGCCAGTCGGAAACCTCGACATCGACACCCAGAATCTCGGACCAGCCGGCAACGCGGGGCTTCGTCCAAATCTCGTGAATCTCTTCCTCGGTCAGGTCGTGCTGGCCAAGGCGACGTGTCTGCTCGAGGACATGTCCAAACGGCGAGCGGTAAACGATCGTCCCAGGGCCACGCTCGACTTCCGGCACCAGCTGATAGAAACAGGTGGTCTGGTCCGTGATCGCGACCAACGCGAGTTCCCGTTCGCCGTTTCTCGCGATCATGCCGCCGACGCGCTTGAGCATTGGTGCCTGCGTCAGCATTTCCTGCTCGATCATCGCGTCGAGCAAGCCGTGATCCTTCGCGAACTGGATATGCGACAACGTCATCTTGACAAGCGCATCGTTCATCTCGTGCACGTATCCAGAACTGGCATTCATGGTCCTGATGGCTGTCGCCACGGCGTAGCCGAGTTCCTTTTCGCGGCCCTCGAATTCGTGCTCCTCGCCACCGGTCGGGCTCTTCTCACGGATCGTCGCTGCGACGGCCTGACCCAGGTCGCTCTCCATACCTTCGAAGCCCGAATACTGGCCGATCTTGCGATCCGCCGCCCCGGCGAACGCACTCGTCATTACCAACAGGAATGCTATCGACGCGGCAACAATTGCCTGTCTGCTCATGTTGCTCCCTCCACGAAAACCCGGCAGTCACCATCAGTCTAGCGCCAGAAAATGCGTCAGGCGACTGCCCGACCCCGTCGAGCCACCCTGTGGCGGCGAGTTTTCAGGCGTCGGAGTCGGCTACCTGGCTGACGCGATGGATGATGACGCTCTCGAGCGGCACGTCGCCGTGAGGGCCATGGCGGCCGGTCGCTACGCCGCCGATACGCTCCACGACATCCATGCCGTCGACCACGCGGCCGAACACCGCGTATCCGAAGTCGCGCGATCCGTGATCGAGAAAAGCGTTGTCTGAGAGGTTGATGAAGAACTGGGACGTCGCACTGTTGATATCCGAGGTGCGCGCCATCGCGAGCGTGCCCGTCTTGTTGCTGACGCCGTTGTCGGCCTCGTTGGTGATCGGGTCCCGGGTCGGCTTTTGCTGCATCTCCTGATCGAAGCCGCCGCCCTGGATCATGAACCCGGCGATGACACGATGAAATATCGTGCCGTCGTAGAAGCCGGCATCCACGTACTCCAGGAAATTGGCCGTTGTCACCGGCGCCTCTTCATCGAGGAGCTCGGCCGTGAAATTTCCTTCGCTGGTTTCGAATTCGATCATTTTCTGATTCCCGATGGCAGCAAACTTGACTGCGCAGAGTGTGCCCGCAGCCGCCAGGTGCTGCAACGCGCAAAAAAAAAGCCGGCCCTGACGGGCCGGCCTTACGCCGGGTGAGGGGTGGGATACCCGACGCGTTCTGCGATTTAGCCGTCCTGTCCGGCGGCGCGATTCTGCGCGACGCGAACGTCAGCCGCGGGACGCTTGATGTTGCGACCCATCCAGGTGCCTTCCTGGGCAACCAGCTCGCGGACCACGCCGCGCTTGGCCAGACACCAGACTTTGAGGTCTGCGTCGGACGAATTTACGTTGAGCCAGACTTCCCAGCTGCCGCCGCGGGGTTTGACGCGTGCGACGTTGCCGTCGATGACTTCTACGGCGTCGGCGGTTACCGCGGTCATGCAGGAATCGATTGCACTTTCGGCAGGATTCGCGGCCGCGAAGGATGACCATTGCAGCCCTGTCAGGAGCACTGTCGTAGTCAAAATCAGTCGTGTGTTCATCTGGGTCTCCAGTTGTTCCAGCGTTGCATGAGAGTTCGCCGCAGTGACAGAATCGGATTCAATCGCCGGCGAATCTTTACAAATCGCAATGCGAGTTCAGTTAAAACAAAGACTTGCGCTATCGCTCACGCTGGCGGCATTACTCGTCGCGGCCTCGCAACCGCTCGTCGCGCGGGACGACGTTCGACCCGGCGACCTGCTGGTCGCGGCGGAGTCGCTAACGGACCCGAATTTCAGCCGATCCGTGGTTCTAGTGGTTCGACACGGTGCGAGCGGGACCGTGGGTCTCAATATCACGCGCCCACTCGACATCGCTCCCGGCGACGTTCTGCCCGAGGTCAATGGCCTCGCCGCCTATTCGGNNGCGAAACGACTGCGGGTTTACGCGGGTCACGCCGGTTGGCGTCCGGGCCAGCTGGCACGGGAGATCGCCGATGGTGCCTGGCATGTCACGCCGGGAGACTCGGATATCGTGTTCGCACCGAGGCCCGACAATATCTGGTACGACCTTAAGCCGGCGAGGCTCCTGCGGGCATACAGTGTTGAATTTGATGCTCTCTGCATCCAAATGCTGCGTTGGCGCATCAAAGACTCAAAGTCACAACAAGGACCGCTGTCATGGGCCTCGCGCTTACCGTCGAGAATCTCTGCAAGACCTACCCGAACGGAGTACGCGCACTCCGCGACGTCAATCTG
>JABAHO010000059.1_pt3 | contig 10078 bp, 7 predicted proteins | sample 7062071 | NCBI WGS metagenome assembly JABAHO01 (sample SAMN14534356, study PRJNA622989) | marine sediment metagenome | biome: marine biome [ENVO:00000428]; feature: marine pelagic biome [ENVO:01000023]; material: deep marine sediment [ENVO:00002113] | place: India: Gulf of Kutch | collected...
GTTGTCAGTGAGAAAGGATACGGAAAACAAGAGTATGTGAGAACGGAGAAGAAGATCGTAGTCGTAACTGCACCTGGACCAGGCAGCGGCAAATTTTCATTCTGCATGGCGCAGATTTACAACGACCGAAAACGACAGATTCAATCCGGTTTTGCCAAGTTTGAAACGTTTCCAATTTGGAATCTCAGCCTCAATCATCCTGTCAATATTGCATACGAAGCAGCCACCGCGGACATAGGCGACTATAATATTGTGGATCCATTTCATAAAAAAGCCTATGGAGTGACAGCGGTCAACTACAGCCGAGATGTGGAAAACTTTGCCATAATGAAGAAGATAATCGACAAGATAGTCGACAAAGACGATCCGATGGCGAAGTACAAATCACCGACTGACATGGGCGTGAACATGGCGAAAGAGGGAATAATCGATGATGCCGTAGTCCGTGAAGCCAGCAGGCAAGAAATTGTGAGACGGTATTTCAGGTATCACCGAGAGCTCGTAGAAGGCGAGACGTTGTATTCTACAATTGAGAGGATTAGTAAGATCATGGAAAGAGCGAGGGTCAAACCGGAAGACCGTTCAGTTGTCTTGCCAGCAAGAGAAGCTGCAGAAGAGACACGAACTCGAAAAGGCGAGGGGAAAGGACATAAAGGTGTGTTTTGCGGCGCAGCAATTGAAATCTTTCCTGATTCGGGCAAAGCTGCAATTGTCACAGGCAAGAATTCGCCACTACTGTACGCGGAGTCAGCAGCGCTTCTGAACGCAACAAAAATCCTTGCAGGAATACCGGACGAAGTTGACGTGATAGCTCCCAACGTGATCCGCAGCATTGCCCATTTGAAGACCACAATTGGGTTGAGTAATACGTCATTGGATGTGAAAGAAGTGCTCAACGCACTCGCTGCAAGCGCAGTATCAGATGAAACCTCTCACAGATGTTTAGAGGCCTTGGACAAATTGCGGGGCTGTGAGATGCACACTACACATCTTATGAATAAAGGCAACGAGAATACTCTGAATCAGATAGGTCTCAATCTAACGACAGACGCCCGACTACCGTTTCCAGGAGGCTAACCGTCAAACGGCCCACGCCTATAGCTAGTGTTCGTGTACATGAAGCTCCCTTGCAGAAGCTCGAGCCGAAGCAGGGCTGTGCCACCACTGGTTTGATCTACCATATTCTTGTTCCGAAGAACGCCCACCTTCGTTGATTCTCTTCTCGAGAGTACCTTGGTCATTGACGTTGTGATCGAATGAAGGGGAAGAGCACGCAACTGTTATAAACGGATTAACGTAATCACTCTTCATGCCAAGCAAAGTTCATTGCGCTCACATTCTCGTTAAAACTGAGACCGAAGCGAACACAGTTTTGCAGCGGTTGAAGAAGGGAGAGAAATTTGCGAACATTGCCAAGGAAGTTTCGCTTTGCCCATCAGGCAAACGTGGCGGCGACCTCGGAACGTTCGGTAGAGGAAAGATGGTAAAGGAATTTGAGAAGGGCGCTTTCGCCCTGCAGAAAGGACAAATCTCACCTATTGTGAAAACAAAGTACGGATACCATATAATTAAGAGACTTGAATAGGCAAACTTTCAAGCTTTTCTGAAGTATTCCGTAAGTTTTCTCTGGAACAATGCGTTTTGTAGCAGTTCACTGTTTCGAATCCAACGTTTCAGTGGAATCTGGAATTGACTAGCGATTCTAGCTAGAGCTTCATCTAGCGTGTCAAACTTCAACGGCTGTTGTCTCACAGCGTTTCGAACATTTTCACGGACTTGCCACACTCCAACAGGCATAATGTAGCCTGGTCGCGCCTCTCGCATCACTATCACTGTCGCTTGGCGTCGTTCCCGTTCCAGCAATTCGCAGACAGCAAGTCGAGCCGCATAATAGCATCCGCCAATATCCGCATAAGTAGTCCGTCCTTCAGAGCCTTCCCAATCGGAATAGATAAACGTAGTTCTGCCGCTTGGATTCCAAATTGTGCCCGGATACCATGCTTCCATGGCCTCGTAGCTCCAAGCTTGGGGCAACATCAAAATCTCAAACTGGTTGTCCAGGTAGCTGCTTTCGTACACTCTGTACTCGTTGATCTCGGGATAGGTTTTGATTCGTTCCATTGAAGCTTTTGATAATATGCTATCGACAGCTGTGATACTCCACCGTGTCGGCACCAGCCGTCGGTTTCTTTTGATTCCGAACGCGCCTACGCTGAAGGCCCGTTGAATTCTGGTCACAAAGACTCCTCGTCCATAGAGATTGAGGACAGCATTGGCAGCTTTCAGGTCAGTGTCATAGTAGGCTTTTTCGATTTGATGGTCCCAGCGGATTGAGCCAACCTGCAAGTCGTGGATCGGTGCGGATGGCCCAAAGGGTTGAACTTCATGGTCTAGGATCAGGGTGCGGCGAGGCTCCTTGGTTAATGCAAGTTCGACATCGACTGGATTCGTGGATAGGGCGAGTTCGAGGGTTTTCTCCATGATTTTGCCTGCGTCTTCAAACCTTCTTACATGCACGCGGTGTTTGCCTCGAATGAGTAGCGAACGGAAGTTCACAATTTCATCCATCGATCTTCCAAACCACAGTTCCGGCAGGTCGTAGATGCTTGTGTCATCGTGAACTGGAGGAACAAGGGGACCCGCGTAGACATTCGGATAACCGATTCTACCCACGAAGACGCTGGGAGGAGTGGCCCCGTCGATGCCTAAACCTTTTATGAGCGGCATGATTTTCATGTAGAAACGAGCTCGAACAAGTAGTGGACAACGGGTTTTGCCGCATAGAAATTTGCCGCCTTTGCAGGCTACACATAATCCTTCGGTCCAATTTGCTCGTCGCGCAGTTATAGCAAGATTGTCCGCGTTGAGATTCGTGTCTGCTGCAACGCTGGGATTGCTAAGCGCCTCGGATATCCAGAGATTTTCGCTAGTTTTCCTTGCTTCTTTGGGTTTTCTCGGAGTTTCAATCAATTTTCTCATGTTGTGTTACCGTCAGTCTCTCGACAAGCTATGTGAGAACACAACTTAAAAATGAGTTGATTGAGTGCTAAGCAGGTCCAGCTGAAAGAAGGATAATTCTCACGCTTGAAGCAGAAAACCTATACATATCTTTTTGCTTTCACAAAGGCCTTGATAGAAGGCGAGTGAAAACGAAACGGAAAATACTGCGCGTAGCTAGGCGCCGTCTGAATGAGCCCCAAACAATCGCTGTGAGGCAAAGCAAGGTCTTTTGAATTTCATGCGCATGCCGAGCCTGTATATGTTCAGCTTGAGAACATTTCCGCCATCACTCTTCTGTCGCCCGCATCGAGGCTATCGCGTGGTGAAAAACGTTCAACAGTAAATTTGTAACAGTTTACTTCAAGATAACACTGAGGATGTATTCACCCATGATTATAAGGACATCTAATAGAAGAAGCATCACCGTTAGAATGATTAGAGTTCGCTCAAGTCGGCGGATCAAGCCCAGATCCTGTAATCTCAGAATACCATCTAAAGCTCTGCTATAGGAGTCTACGAATTCAAGCTCTCGTTCAATGTCCTCGATTGCATCGCCCACAACTAATCTTGCTTCTTCATCAAGTTCAACGAACGGGATCATGCGCTCCTTCACATCAGACATTAATTCCTTTTCCACCCANNTTCTTAAGCCTGAAAACGGAATGCGTAACTGATTTGTCCGAGGGTTTCGTAAGCGCTTTCTCCTCAACCTCATCGATTAATTCTCTAATGGACATCATAGCCTCTGAATTCTGCTCTGCTATCTCACGGAATAACCTAGTAACTACGAAAGACAGATGGGTCTCTCCGTTTTCTACCACGTAACCTCCTAGCGTTTCAACTACTTTTCCAACGAGTTCCGTATCGCATTCATTCCGTAAAGTGATTAACGTCTTCTCCTTTATGATCACGGATATAGGGTGTACATTCAACGCCTTGTCAAACTCGATGGAGGGAATAGAAATTAAAACATAATTGCGATGTCTTTCACAACAGGGGGAAACTTTTCCCTTTGTTATATCACTCAGAGTTTTTTCTTCGATTCCAAAGAAGGTCGACATCAGTTTGGTCTCTTGTTTTTCCATATCTGAGCCATCAATCCAGAGCCAGGTGACTTCTTCACTCAGCTTGGTCAATGTTTTTGACGAAAGTATGTCACCACTCCGAAGCTCTTTCCCCGATACGCTATAAGCCCGTATCATTGACCACCCAAGCTCACGCATTTCAACGCAACGAAATTACAGTCAAGTAGCATCCATAAAAGGTTTAGTTGAACCATATCGAAAATCAGACTTGCAAAGCAGTTCAAGCATCATCCCGTCAAAGCATACAAAGCAATGAGTTCAGCAAACATCGATGCAGTCAACGACATGACCACAAGCAGAGTGTTGATAGAAGGGCCAGCGGTATCTTTGAATGGATCGCCAACTGTGTCACCGGCGACTGCCGCCTTGTGAGCGTCCGAACCCTTTCCACCGAGTTTACCATCTTCTATGTATTTTTTGGCATTATCCCATAAGCCACCAGCGTTCGACATCAAGAAAGCGAAAACCATCCCAGATAGTATGCTACCTGCCAAAAATCCACCTAAAGCCTGTCTACCGAGTACGAACCCAACTGCCAGAGGAGATGCAATTGTCAAGACACTGGGAAGAACCAGTTCTTTCAAGGCGCCTCTTGTTGCAATATCAACACATCTCGCATAGTCAGGTTTCGCGTTTCCTTCCATCAATCCAGGTATCTGCTTAAATTGCCTCCTCACCTCTTCAATCATCCTGAAAGCGTTCTTTCCTACTCCTAAAATCATCAAAGCAGACAGAAAAGGTGGTATAGAGATACCAATGATAGTACCCGCCATGACAAATGGATCCATGAAATTGATCGTCTCGATTCCAACTATCTCCGCGTACGCCACCAACAAAGCAATAACGGTCAGGCCCGCTGAAGAGATCGCAAAACCCTTTGTTATAGCCTTGGCAGTATTCCCTGCAGCATCTAGCCTGTCTGCTCGGGCAATGACTTCCTCTCCAAGTCCTGATTGCTCAGCTATACCCTTAGCATTATCAACGATGGGACCATATGCATCCGCAGATACTATCATACCGGCTGTCGCCATAATTCCAACCGCAGACATTGTGATTCCAAAGATACCTGCTAATTGATAGGATATTATTGTCGCAACAGCTATGCCGAAGAGTGGGGGTACGATACTTATCGAACCGTAAGAAAACCCAGTCAAGATGTTTACCGCAACCCCTGTCTGGGACGATTCGGCGGTCTTCCGTGCCGGGGGTCTGTCTATTGATGTGTAATAATCTGATGTAAGACCGATGATGATTCCTACAATCAGTCCAGCCAGCGTAGAATAGAAAATGTTCATTTCGATTCCCAAATAATACACCAGTAGAAATGCAAAAACAGCGAAAATAACACAAGTTATGTACGTTCCCCGATTAAGAGCAGAACCAGGACTACTTTTCCCTTTTACTCTCACGAGAAACAATCCGATAATGGAAGCAAATATTCCCAGCGCTTTGATTAGCAGGGGCAAGATTACACCCATTGCTCCCAAAGTCAGTCCTCCTATGATCATTGCTGCTAGTACGCCAGCAACGTAAGAATCGTACAAATCAGCTCCCATGCCAGCCACATCGCCCACATTGTCCCCAACGTTATCGGCGATCACTGCCGGATTTCTTGGATCATCTTCAGGAATGTCCATTTCAACTTTTCCAACAAGATCCGCACCAATATCAGCCGTCTTTGTGTAGATGCCTCCGCCAGCCTTCGCGAAGAGTGCAATAGTGCTCGCGCCAAAACTGAAGCCGAGAAGAATATTTGGGGCATACGAGATGTTGAGAGGATCGTAGTACAAATAGTAAAGAACACTGACTCCCAACAAAGCTAATCCTACAACCGCCAGACCCATTACTGCACCACCATAGAACCCGATTGAAAATGCCTTCTTCAAACCTTTTCTAGCAGCCTGTGCGGTTCGAACGTTCGCATGAAGGGCTACATCCATTCCGAGAAACCCCGCTAGACCAGAGCAAATGGAACCAATGACATATGCGATAGCTTGATTGTAGTCCAAGAAAACAGCTATTGATACTGCCATTATCGCACTAAAAACTGCAAGTGTCATGTATTGCCTCCTCAAATAAGCCACAGCACCTTCCCTAATGGCATCGGAAATATCCTTCATCTTGGAAGTTCCCACATCTTGGTTCTTGATATAGAAGTACAGATAAATTGCTGCGATAATCGAAGCGATTCCTGAAATCGGCGCGATTATTAATATATCCAATTTGATCACATCACCAAACGTTTCTGACTGCTCCCTACGCACGCAAATGATGCAAGTACCAAGCAACCCATTCTTATCCAGCCTTGAATATTTCTTCCTTTAGAGAATAGGTGTTTCCTTTTAACCTTTTCTTCAACATTCACATCTGTGAAGAAAATTTTTAAGTAAACGCTCGTTTCTTAAGGGAAACAGCAGGTCAGGAGAAAACGCCTAGACCAAGAACACGAGCGGTCAACAATGACTTCAGCGTATCATGCGATGGACATTGAAGAAGCCTTGCGTAGTTTGGGAACTAATCGTGAAGGCCTGAGCAGCGAAGAAGCCCAACGCCGCCTAGAAGAAACTGGATATAACGAGCTTGTTGAGCGAGGAAGAGTAACTCCACTTGAAATATTTCTCAACCAGTTCAAGGACATCTTTGTAATCATGCTTCTAATCGCAACCGCAATTTCGTTTCTTATCGGAGAGATTGTGGACGCTTCAACGATAGCAGTCATCGTCATTCTTAACTCTGTGATCGGCTTCGCTCAAGAATATCGCTCTGAAAAAGCAATGGAAGCCATGAAGAAACTGACAGCCCCAAAAGCGCGAGTGCTACGTGATGGAAACGAAACGATTATTCCTGCAAGAGAAGTAGCGCCAGGCGACATCGCCATACTCGAAGAAGGCGACCGCATCCCAGCAGACGGAAGACTAGTAGAAATCGTCGAGTTGAAAACGGATGAAGCAGTTTTAACTGGCGAATCGACCCCTATCGGAAAGACAACAAAAGCTGTGGACGAGAAAGCGCCCGTGGCGGACAGGAAAAATTCCGTTTTCATGTCCACTCACATTATTTATGGTCGAGGAAGAGCCCTAATCACATCCACGGGTATGCAAACCGAGTTTGGAAAAATCGCCGAAATGGTACAAGCCGTAGAAGAAGAAGAAACTCCTCTCAAGCGGAAACTGGAACGCTTTGCAAAAAGACTTGGAATACTAATCGTAATTGTCTGCGCCGTCATTTTTGTCATGGAACTCTACGAGATATTCGTCCTTCAAATACACGCGGAAACTGCAGCCTTAGAAAACATTGTGGAAGCATTTGAGGTAGCAGTGGCGCTTGCGGTTTCAGCAGTGCCTGAAGGTCTGCCAGCTGTGGTCACGGTGTCGCTCGCTCTCGGCACTCGAGAGCTTGCAAAACGCAACTCGATTATCAGGAAACTTGCATCGGCGGAGACGCTTGGAGCCACAACGATGATCTGCTCAGACAAAACTGGTACATTGACCAAAGGAGAAATGACAGTTCGCAAGATCTATGTGAATGGCGATGTAATCGACGTGACAGGTGTAGGCTATGAACCCAGAGGCGAGTTTCTCTTATATGGGAAGCCCATAAGCGCCAAGGAAGATGACAATGTCTACCTGCTCCTAAGAGCGAGTACACTGTGTACCAACGCTCATTATGACGGAAAGAACATTCTAGGAGACACAACCGAAGGCGCGCTAATCATAGCTGCAGCAAAAGCTGGAATAACAAAAAAGGACTTGGAAGCTGCATATCCACGAATTCACGAAATTCCATTCACGTCCGAAAGGAAGCGCATGACCACAGTCCATAGAACAGCTAGGGAAAATCTCATCGCTTACGTTAAAGGAGCCCCCGAAGTCATTCTAGAACGTTGCGCCTATCTATCAAAAAACGGAAAAAGAAAGAAACTAGATGGAAGAGAGAGGGAAACCATTCTTGTAGCCAACGAGGCAATGGCAAGAGGAGCCCTCCGTGTACTTGGTATAGCCTATAAAGAACTGCCTGACAATGCTCTAGAGAAAATCGATGCTGAAACAGTTGAGAGCGACCTCGTCTTCGTAGGCTTGACTGGAATGATTGACCCGCCAAGAGAGGAAGCTAAAGAGGCCAACCGCCTATGTCAACAGGCAGGCATCAAGACTGTAATGATAACAGGGGATCACAAGCTAACCGCGGTTGCAATAGCTGAAGAACTAGGTATGCTTCGAAGCGACAAGGTTCTGACCGGAACCGAATTGGACCAGATAAACGACAAAGAATTTGAGAAAATAGTGGAAAACGTCGCTGTCTACGCCAGAGTTTCCCCAGAACACAAGCTCCGAATAGTTGTAGCCTTAAAAAAGAAGGGACACATCGTTGCCATGACTGGCGACGGCGTAAATGATGCGCCCGCTCTGAAGCAGTCAGATATTGGTGTAGCAATGGGCATCACCGGCACAGACGTAACACGGGAGGCAGCAGACATGGTTTTGGCCGACGACAACTTCGCAACTATTGTCACCGCTGTGGAGGGAGGACGATCTATATATGACAATATACGAAAATTCTCCTTCTTTCTGCTGCGCAGTAATTTTGATGAATTGCTCGTTATAGGCAGTTTCGCTTTGCTAGGTTTAGAATTGCCGCTGACGGCCGGCATGATTTTATGGATAAATCTTATGACAGATGGTGGACCAGCCCTGGCTTTGAGCATGGATCCGGCTGACAAGGACATAATGAAACGGCCTCCACGCAATCCAGATGAGGGCATACTTCACGGAAGACTGGCCTCCATTCTCGCGACGTTTGTAACTCAGGTTCTGGGAACCGCTGTGCTGTTCTATGTCGCGTTTTATGTTTGGGGACGCCCGCTTGAAGAAGCAAGGGCCATGGCTTTCGTGCAGGCGACCTTGCAAGAGCTGATTATCGTATGGAATTGTCGTTCAGAGAGGGACAACGCGTTTAAGGTTGGGTTCACTTCCAACAAGTTTCTGCTTCTAGCTGTGATCGTATCGGCCCTGTTAACAATAGTCATACCCTACACCAACTTGTTCGGAACAGCACCTCTAAGCCTCGCTGACTGGGCGGTTGTTATACCAATTTCCTTGTCAGGTTTTCTACTAGTGCCTGAAGTTTTCTACGGAAGAAAAATATGGCGATGGAGCTAGATTCCACAGATCCGCGCTCTGTCTAGATGCCAAAGATCTTTCAAAAGACTGGAGGACGGAAAAGCCGATGCTAGACTCGTATTATGTTGAAGCCTGAAGCTTTCCGCAGTCGGTTCATCACAGCTAGACCTAGACCATCTTGAGATATTCCCTCAGCAATAATTACGTCAACTTTTTCTCTGTCAAACTGTCGGAGAAGCTCGAAGAGATTTCTCGCAAGCAGGGTGGAGTCTTTTCGGCTTCCCAAGGATCTAACAACATCAGCGTGGTAATTGCAGATGCTTTCGTCAGTGGCTAGGATGCCAATCTTCTTCCCTTCGGCCGCGTGAGTTTCAGCTAGCTGTTGAACCTTCTTTATGACTTTGTCAAGTGTTCCTTCCACTACAATCATCTCTGCTTCTGGAGCATAGTGTTTATGTTTCATTCCGGGTGAAATAGCCTTGGCCAAGCCTATTCTTTTTTTTGCCCTGACCAGTGAATGCATCTTAACTTTACCTAAAACTTCCTTCAGCCTTTCGTAGGAAGTTCCTCCNNACGCCGATTTCTGTTGGCCCTGCGTCTAAAACAATATTGATTCTTCCAGCGAGATCTTCCATCACATGGTGAGCTGTGGTTGGGCTAGGCTTGCCAGCAAGATTCGCGCTTGGCGCAGCAATCGGTGTGCCAGATTCCTTCAGAAGAGCAAGAGCAACTTTGTTCCTAGGCATTCTAATGGCGATTGTGTCTAAACCCACGACTGTTATATCTGGCACCCGTTTCGAACGCTTCAGAACAAGAGTCAGGGGTCCTGGCCAAAACTGTGCCATCAAGCGTTCAGCGACTTTGGGGACATCT
>JABAHO010015662.1_pt1 | contig 10061 bp, 5 predicted proteins | sample 7062071 | NCBI WGS metagenome assembly JABAHO01 (sample SAMN14534356, study PRJNA622989) | marine sediment metagenome | biome: marine biome [ENVO:00000428]; feature: marine pelagic biome [ENVO:01000023]; material: deep marine sediment [ENVO:00002113] | place: India: Gulf of Kutch | collected...
GGGTCCGTGGGTGCGCGCGTAGCGCAGTGCGATCTGATGGAGGGGCTCAGTGGGGGCCTCGAGAAACGCGTCGGGGACCCCGGGTGGAAGCGCCGCCCCCAGCGCGTCGCGGTAGAGCCCGGCGTCTTCGGCCGCGACGAAGCGCGGCTCGCCCGCGATGGTGATGGGAAGCGCGCGGCGGAGAGCGACGAGCTCGGCGATCCACGCCCCCGCGTCGCCCTCGCAGCGTTCCTCGAGCTCGTCGGAGCGAAGGTCGCCGACGCGCCGCAAGAGATCCTGCAGACCGTCGCTGTGGCGGGCGCGGAACTCGGGCGCGCGGCCCTGCAATTCGGCCTCCGTGGCTTCGATGATGTCGGCGTCGAGAAGATCGCGGAGCTCCTCGGTGCCGAGGAGGTCGCGGAGCATCCCGCGGTCGAGGGCCAGCGCCTGCGCGCGGCGTTCGGCAACCGGGGTGTCGCCCTGATAGAGATAGACCGCCGTGTAGGCAAAAATCAGGGACGCCGCGAAGGGGGACGCGGTGCGTGTCTCGACTTCGTGAACGCGAATTTCGCGGCGCCGCACGCCGCCCAGCACCTCGCTGAGACCCGGGAGATCGAACACGTCCTGGAGACAGGTGCGATAGGTCTCGAGCATGATCGGGAACGAGGGAAACTCGCGGGCGACCGCCAGCAGATTCTGCGCGCGCAGACGCTGCGCCCACAGCGGAGTGCGGCTCCCGGGCCGGCGCCGCGGCAGGAGCAGAGCGCGCGCGGCGTTCTCGCGAAATTGTCCGGCAAAGAGCGCCGAGTTTGCGAGCTGCGCCACCACGAGCTCTTCCACTTCCTCGGCGTCGGGTAGCAGGACCTCCACCGGAGGCAGTTCGTCGGCGTCGGCGAAGCGCAGCACGATGCCGTCGTCGCTCCACAGCGTCTGCACCTCGTAGCCGGCGTCCTGCGAGAGCCGCGCCTCGATCGCCAGCGCCCAGGGCGCGTGCAGCCGCGAGCCGAAGGGCGTCAGGATGCAGACCCGCCAGTCGCCCAGCTCGTCGCGGAAGCGCTCGATCACGATGGTGCGATCGTCGGGAAGCGTGCCGGTCGCGTCGATCTGCTCGATCAGATAGTCGACGAGGTTGCGCGCGGCCCACTCGTCGAGGTCGCCGTCGCGGCGCAGCCACTGTTCGGCGGCGTTGCGGGCGCCCTCGAGTGCCGCGGGGTGACGGGCGCCGCTCTCCGCGAGGAGCTCTCGGGTGAAGCGTCCCAGCGCCCGACCCAACTCGAGCGGACGGCCGGGGCCCTCTCCGCGCCAGAAGGGGAGCTTCCCGATCTCCCCGGGCGCGGGTGCGACGATCACGCGATCGCGGGTGATCTCCAGAATGCGCCAGGTCGTGGCGCCCAGGGTGACGGTCTCCCCGGCCCGACTCTCGTGCACCATCTCTTCGTCGAGTTCACCGATGCGCGGTCCTTCGGGGCCCATGTGCACGGCGTAGAGCCCGCGGTCGGGGATGGTTCCGCCGGAGAGAATCGCGAGCTGCTTCGCTCCGCGGCGGCCCTCCACGACGTCGCGTTCGCGGTCCCAGTTCACCCGGGGCCTCAGTTCGGAGAAATCCGTCGAGGGGTAGCGACCGGCGAGCATCTCGAGCACCCCGTGCAGGATCTCGCGCGAGAGCTCTCGGAAGTTGGCGCTGCGACGGACCAGCGCCTCGATCTCCTCCACACCCCAGGGCCGGATCGAGGTCATCGCGACGATCTGTTGGGCCAGAACGTCGAGCGGGTTCTTTGGGAGGCGGATGGCCTCGACGGACCCTGCGCGCATCTCGCGGGTCACCACGGCGGCTTCGAGAAGATCGCTTCGATGCTTGGGGTAGATCCGCCCGCGGCTCGCTTCGCCCACCTGGTGACCGGCGCGCCCGACGCGCTGCAAACCGCGCGCGACCGCACCCGGCGATTCCACCATGAGCACGAGATCGACCGCGCCCATGTCGATCCCGAGTTCGAGCGAGCTCGTCGCGACGATGCAACGCAGCGTCCCCGCCTTGAGCGCGTCTTCGATCTCGCGGCGTGTGTCGTGGGCCACGCTCCCGTGGTGGGAACGCGCCAGCTCCTCCCCGGCCAGTTCGTTGAGCCGCTGCGCGAGGCGTTCGCACAACCCGCGGCTGTTGGCGAAGACGATGGTGCTGCGGTGTGCGCGGATCTCGTCCAGGAGCTCGGGGTAGATGGCCGGCCACAAACTCTGGCCCTGCTCCGCTTCGTCCCGCGCCGCGAGATCGCGGAGCATCGAGTCGCTCGGGCCCTCGAACGCGATCCCCTGGCCGTCCTCGTCGGGGTCCGCCTCGGGGGCGCCCGACGTCCCGGTCGTGGCGATCGGGTTGCGAACGCCCTGATCCGGTCGGGTCATGTCGGGGACGGGCACCCGGATCTCCAGATCCAGATCCGGGGCGGCGCTGGTGTCGACGATGGCGACCCCGCGATCGCCGCCCAGGAACGCGGCGATGTCCTCGAGCGGCCTGGCGGTGGCCGAGAGGCCGATGCGCTGCGCGTCGGTCTCGAGTTCGGCGCTCACCCGTTCGAGACACAGCGAGAGATGGGCTCCGCGTTTGGTCGCGGCGAGAGCGTGAATCTCGTCGACGATGATGGTCTCGACGCTGCGCAGGGTCTCGCGCTGCTCTCCGGAGAGAATGAGATAGAGCGACTCGGGCGTGNNGCGCTGCGGCGTGTCGCCGGTGCGGATCGCCACGCGGGGTGCAAAAAAATCCTCGCCCGCTCCCTCGGCCGAACGCTCGAGACCCACCAGCGGCGCGCGCAGGTTTCGCTCGATGTCGACGACGAGGGCTTTGAGGGGCGAGACATAGAGCACCCGCACGCCGGGCGGACGCTGTTCGCGGGGTCGACTCCCGAGGCGGTCGATACAGGAGAGGAAGGCGGCGAGGGTCTTTCCCGAGCCGGTGGGCGCGATGAGCAGGGCGTTCTCGCCGCGGGCGATCCGCGGCCACCCTTCGCGCTGCACGGCGGTCGGCGCGCTGAAGTGCGCCCCGAACCAGCGCGCCGCGGCGGGGCTCAAGGTGCCGGAGGGATCCACAGAGAGAAGCTACGAGAGACGCTTGTGGAGTTCAAAGCGCGGGCGATACTCGGCGCCATGTCCGAGGCGCGCGCGCACTACAAGGCCGGCGTGGAGCACTACGCCGAAGGGCGGACCGACGAGGCGATTGCCGCGTACCGCGAAGCGCTGGCGCAAAACGACACCTACGCCATGGCGTGGAACGGGCTCGCGATGGCGCTCGCCAAGGCCGGGGATCTCGAGGCGGCCCTCGACGCCGCCAAACGCTACGTCGAGCTCGAACCCGAGGAAGCGCTCGCCCATACCAGCCTCTCGGTCATCTATCAGCGGCTGGGACGCATCCCGGAAGCCGAAGAAGAGCGCGCCGTCTCGATGCGGCTGCAGAACAGCGGGTAGGCCAGGCCTCCCGAGGGCGTCGCGCCGCCCTACTCCCCGTCCGCCTCCACGAACACCAGGCCGCATTCGGCGCATTCCGATGCGCCGGCGGCCAGCGGACTCTGACAGGCCGGACAGCCCTCGGCTTCGTCCCACTGGTTTCGCAGGCGCNNACCGGCGTACTCACGGTGGATCTCCTGTCGATGCGGAGGGGAAAGCCGCTTCGCGGGCCCGTCAAGCGGGACCGGGGGTCGGTCGATACGGGAGAAGGTTTCCCCGGTCGGGCCCCTTCGCAAGCGCCCGCCCGCGCGAAACCGCCACGCGAGGTGGGAGCAAGCCATGGGCAAAGTATTCGCGATCCTCATGATCGTGGTCGGTATCTGGGTCGGCCTCGAGGTGATGAACCACGGAACACAGGGAGCCTTTGGCGGCCTCGCCGTGAAGATGGGCGTGGTTGAAGCGAGCCCGACGGCCGCGTCGCAGCCCCTTCCGCAGCGCAAGGCGGAAAAGGTGGACCGCGCCTTTCAAGAGAGTGCCAACCGGGTCGACCGCCAGCTGGATCAGGTTCAGTAGGACCCGCCCGAAGGCCTCTCCGCAGGCGCCCCCCCGGATGCGGCGCTACGCGTCGCGGAGCACGCGGAGCGCCTCGACAAAATCTCGGGGATCCGGGCTCTCGGCCTCCACCTCGAGCGCGTCGATCGCGAGCCCGGCGGCGTGGAGGAGATGCCGACCCGGATGGAGACCGGTGCGCGCGGCGAAGGCGCCCTCGACCCCCCCATAGATCGCGTCCCCCAAGACGGGATGTCCCAGCTCCGAGAGGCAGACCCGGATCTGGTGCAGGAATCCGGTGCGCGGGGTGACCTCGACGAGCGTCGCGTCGCGAAAGACTTCGAGCGATCGCCACGCGAGGCGGGTGGGCCAGGTCTTCTCGCGGGTGGCCGGACCGGCGACGCGCACCTGCGCGGGTCGATGGCGGGCCACGTAGAGGTCGAAACGCCCGGCCCCCTCCCCTTCCAGATGCCCGGCGACGAGGGCGCGGTAGCGCTTGCGCGCGCTTCCCGACGCGAAGGCTTCACGAGCTCGTCGCCAGGCCTCTTCGCGAGTCGCGAAGAGCAACACCCCTGAGGTGTCGACATCGAGGCGGTGCACCACTCCGCTGCGAAGGCCGCCCTCGCCCACGCCCACGATTTCGGGAGCCCGCGCCACCAGGGCGTTCAATGCGGTGCCGCGTTCGTCCGCTCGGTAGGGGTGGACGGGTTGTCCCGCGGGTTTGTCGATGGCGATCGCGGTCGGGCCCTCCGCGAGCACATGAAGTGCCGCTTCGGGCTCGGGCAGCGGTGCGTCGGTTTCTGCACGGCGACCCGCGACCACCTGCACGCTGTCGGCCGGTGCCACGGGTCGCCCCTTGGCCTCGGGTCCCACTCCACGGCCGTCGACCCGTACCGCGCCCTCCCCGAGAAGCCTTCGAACCGCGGCGCGACTCACGCCGAGCACGTGGGCCAGAAAGCGATCGAGGCGATCGCCGTGTTCGCCTCGGGCTTCCCCCTCGGGGTCGAGGGTCGTCCACTCGGAATCGGGCGCCATGGCGCAACCCTAGCGGGTCCCGGTTCGCCCCATCTCGATCACGACGCTGGAGGCGAGAACGAAGTGAGCAGCGAGGCGACCGGTTGAAATCGAGAAGCCCCTCGGGGTAGGCTGGCGGCCATGGTGAGGCGAAGACGCAACGCGGCGGGCGCTCGGGCCCTCCGGAATGCGGGGATTATCATCCCGGGTCGGCGACCCGGGTCCTTCGGCGTCTGAGCACGACCACTCGGAGACGAACGAAGGCCGCGGGGTCCCGCCNNACGGGGCCCGAAGGGCGCTGGGCCGGGCGACTCCGCAGCCGAGACGAACGGCGTTCGCGGGAACCCGCGCCAGAACGAGGCAGAGCAATGCGCATCGAGATCATGGACACCACCCTGCGCGACGGGGAGCAGACCCCGGACGTCGCGTACACCCCGGCGGAAAAACAGGAGCTTGCGCGGGTGCTCCTGACCGAGGCGGAAATCGATCGCCTCGAGATCGCGAGTACCCGGGTGTCGGAAGGGGAGCGGGTGGGCGCGCGACGCGTCGCGAGCTGGGCGCGGCGCGAGAAGATCATCGAGCGCGTCGAGATTCTCGGGTACACCGACGGGGAGAAGTCGGTCGACTGGATCCGCGGGGTCGGCGGCAAGGTGCTGAACCTCCTCACCAAGGGCTCGGAGCTCCACTGCCGCCAGCAACTCGGGATGACCCCGGAGGCGCACCGTCGGCGTATCGCCGACACCGTCCTGTACGCAAAAAAGCGCCGGCTGCGGGTGAATGTTTATCTGGAGGACTGGTCGAACGGCGTCAGGAACTCCTTCGACTACGTCTTCGCGATGGTCCAAGCGCTGCGAGAGCTCCCGGTGGCGCGGATCTATCTACCGGACACGCTGGGCATTCTCTCCCCAGAGGACACCACCCGCTACGTCGGCCTCATGACCTCCACCTGGCCCGACGTGCACTTCGAGTTCCACGCCCACAACGACTACGGCCTGGCCACCGCCAACTGCCTGGCGGCGGTGCGGGCGGGCGCGCGCGGCGTCCACACCAGCGTCAACGGCATGGGCGAGCGCGCGGGCAACACCCGACTCGCCGAGGTGGTGGCCGCGCTCCACGATCAAACCGAGTACCGGACCGGCGCCAACGAATCGAAGCTCTCGGTGGCGTCCCGCCTGGTCGAGACCTTCAGCGGAAAGTCGATCTCCGCCAACGCACCGATCGTCGGGCGCGACGTCTTCACCCAGACGGCGGGCATCCACGCCGACGGCGACGCCAAGGGCGACCTCTACGGGAGCCGCCTGGCGCCCGCTCGCTTCGGCCGCACACGCCGCTACGCGCTCGGCAAGCTCTCGGGCAAGGCCTCCCTCGACCACAACCTCGACGCGCTCGGCATCGATCTCGGCGAAGAGGGACGCGCCCGCGTCCTCGAGCGCATCATCGAGCTGGGGGACAAGAAGCACACCGTCGTCCCGGAGGACCTCCCCTACATCATCGCCGACGTCCTGAAACAACCCGAGCAGCGGCCCATGGTGGTGGACTACTACCGGGTGGAAGTGGGGAGCGATTTGCTTCCGCAGGCGGAGGTGCAGGTGTCGGTGCGCGGCGAGAAGGTGTCGGCCAAGGCGAAGGGCGACGGCGGTTACGACGCCTTCATGCGCGCCCTCAAGAAGGCGCTGAAACCGCTCGGGCTCGAGGTCCCCAAGCTCGACGACTATCGGGTCCGCATCCCGCCGGGCGGGANNACCGTGATCACGTGGCACAGCGACGACGACAACGAGGGGACCTTCACCACATTGGGGGTCGACTCGGATCAGCTCGCGGCCGCCGTGATCGCCACGGAAAAAATGTTGAACGCGCTGGTCGCCAAGCAACTCTCCTAGGCACCCGGGGGAAGCTGGAAGCGGTGTTGGTCGGAGCAGGACAGAATGCGAAATCCGCACCTCGCACCCCGCGCCCTTCGCCGGGGGCGCTGGGGCTGCTCGCAATCGCGGGGGTGATCGCACTCGCGGGCCCGAGCCTGGCCGCGCCCCTCGAGTTCGAACACGAAGAGGACTACGCCCCCACCAAGGGAATCCTCGAGATCGTCGCGGCGCTCCGGCGCCACATTCCGGACGATACCTATCGCTTCGAGCCGGCCCGCGACCTCAGCGGCAGAAACATCTACCGCGTCTCGCTCACCCGCCTCGAGAACATGGAAAGCCTGCACCGCGAATCGCTCCGCGCGGGGCACATGGATGGCGTCATCGCCTTCGCAAAGGCCCGCTCCCTCGAGCGGCTGCGCGCCTACGACCTCGCCGCGGAGAGCTACCGGCAGGCGGCGCAGATCGGTGGCGAGCTCGAGGACGAAGCGCGTCGCGGCGAAGCCATGTGCCAGGGCCTCGCCGAAGCGGCGAGCCTCGGCTACGAGCGCGGTCGTCCGGGGACGGCCCGGACGAGCGAGTCGAACGCGATGCCCGCCAGCGACGAGGAGGCACTTCGCGGCTACGACGCGCGCACGGCGCTGCTCGAAGCACTCCTCGACGAAGCGGGCACCAGCCACTTCGAGCCCGTCGTGCGGGAGGAGATCGAGCGCGCCGACCTCGCCCGCGTGGGCTATTTCGACGCGCGACGTCTCTTGAGTCCCGAGGGCAATGTGCGCTCGCTCGCCGAACATCAGCGCCTCGTGACGCGCCACCGGGAGAGCAAGAACGCCAACCGCCACATGTTGTCGCTGGCCGATCTCTACGCCGAACTCGCGCAGGAATATGTGAATGCGCGACCACCCGAGAGTCTGTGGTTCGACCCGCCCGTCTTTCAGGACCTCGTCGACGGCGCCGCCAAGCTCTATGAGGTGGTCGCCAACCAGGACGGCACCCCGGAAAAGCTCGAGGCGGCGCGACGCCTCGAGGCTTTCCTCGCTTTCACCCTCCGAGTCGATCGTGACCGCATCAGCCAGTAAGCGCGATCGGCGCCACCACCGACCGAAACGCGCCGCCGCGCTGCGAGCGGTGGGTTGCGCGGCCCTGGCCCTGCTCCTCGGCGCCTGCGCCGGCACGCCGGCGGTGCCGGCGGGCGCGGTGCTCGAGGCGGAGCGGCAGCGCGGCACGCGGGTGCCCGACCGGACCGATCAGGATGCCCGTCGGGTACTCGAAGCGGCCCTGGTGTCGGAGCCGGAGCAGATTCTCCGCGCGCGGGATCGCTTTGCGGCCAGTGAAAGCGCGGCGGCTCAGGAGGCGGGGCTCCTCGCTTACGTCGATCACCTCGTCGCCGCCACGAGCGGCGACGCGATCGCTTACCGCGCCGCGTGCCTCGAGCTCCTCGAGCGCGACGACCTCGACGACGCACTGCGCGAGCACCTCGAAGTGCAGGTAGAAGAAGATCCGCTGCGCCTCGCAAAGATCCGCATCGCGGACTCGCGCAAACGCAAGGGTGCGCGCGCGTTCAACGCTTTCGCGTCGGCGGCGGGGCGCTCGATGCTGAGTTTCCACGCGGCGCCCGCGCGGATGGCCGGCGCCGCACTCAATCTGGCGGTGGCGCACCACCTCGACGACCCGATCAGCGTTCAGGAGCGCCAGGCCCTGCACCACTGGAAGCGCTACGTCGAAACCCACCCCGCGGCGCCGGAAACGCCCCAACTGGTCGAGCGCATCGAATCCGCCCAGCTCCGCTGGTTTGCCATGAAGCGCAAGCGCTCGCTGCGCGCCGCGCGCAAGGGCCTCGAGACGGGTCGGCACGAGGTCGCCTTTCTGCTGGCCGACCGCGCCCTGCGTTTCCACCCCGAAGACCCGGTCGCCACCGACCTCCGCGTAGAGGCCAACGCCCAGTTGCGGGCGCGGCAGACGCGGCGCACGAGAAGCCTCTCCGCAGCCACCACGCTCGCACCCGAAGAGACGGGCGATGCCGCGCACACACTCGCCGTCGCGCTTCTCGATCCGGCGGCGGATCTGCTCGCCGCCAGCGAGGCGCTGCTGCTGCGAGACGACCGCGAAGCGCAGGCCCTCCGCACCGAGGCCGAGTTTGCACACATGATCGCGCTCGGAGAGGTGGGTCGCGAAACCGAGATGTGGGAGAGCCTGCGCGAGTTGGCGCGGGAGGGTGACGGCGGCCTCGCCGCCCACGCGCGCGCCCTCGAAGACCAACCCGTCGCGTACCCCTACCCCGCTTTTCGCCGCGCAATCGCGCGCGACCGAAAAGATCTCGTGGGGCAGGTGATGCTCGGCCATCTGGCCCACGGCCCCCGCGACCTCGACCTCCCGCGGCCGCTCGAGTGGATGATCGACGGGCCCGCCTTCGTCGGAACCCTGGGCGGCATCCCGCAACGCCTGGTGCAGACCGCCCTACGCCCACCGCCCTCCAAGCGGCCGGCGGTGCACGGGTACCGCTATCTCGAGCGCCATCCGGAGGGCGAGCACGTCGCCGAAGTCAAGGAGTGGCTCTTCGACCACGAACGCGAACGCGAAAATTTCGTGGGCGCCCATCAGCTCGCGAGGGAAATGGGGGAAGACGAGGAGACCCTCGAGGAACTGCGCGAGAAAGCGGCGACCCAAGCCCTCGAATCGGCCAACCGCCAGACCCGACGCGACTTGAAGCTCCACTATCTGAACGAAGTCGCCGTGCGCTACGAGGGCACCGAATCCGGCGACGAGGCCAAGGAGCTCGCCACCGAGCAGCTCCACGACGCGGCCTCCCAACACATCCGCATCTCGCGCGGGTTCCTGCGCGAAAACCCCGAGGTGGCGGGCCCGGAGGGCCTCGGGCTCCGACCCTCGGTGTTCGACGAGAACAACCGCAACGGGGAACTGCATCCCGACGGTGTGACCCTGCTCGGGGGTCGCCGCCTGGAGATCTCCCTGCTCCCGCGCTCGGGCGACCCCGAGGACGAACCCGTCGTCCGGCGCGAGGTGCTCTCGAAGGAACGCCTCGCGCGACTGGTCGCCCTGCTCGACGAGACGGCCATCCGCAACGCCCTGGTCGACCCCTTGGCGGGATTCGAGCCCGACGCCGACCGCGACCTCTTTTTCGAGCGCGCGCGTCTGGGTGTCGCGAACACCCAGGACCGTCGGCCGGGTGCAGCCTCGAGCTATGCCTTTGTCGGCGTGCGCGAGAAATAC
>JABAHO010000815.1_pt1 | contig 10055 bp, 9 predicted proteins | sample 7062071 | NCBI WGS metagenome assembly JABAHO01 (sample SAMN14534356, study PRJNA622989) | marine sediment metagenome | biome: marine biome [ENVO:00000428]; feature: marine pelagic biome [ENVO:01000023]; material: deep marine sediment [ENVO:00002113] | place: India: Gulf of Kutch | collected...
TGTTGATGAGGCACATGTCATCCACGATCCCGGCCGTGTAGGGCAGAAGCTCGCTGACCTCGATGCCGCTCTCCCCGTAGGCCTTGAAGCGGTAGGGGCTGGCCGCCACGGGCAGGGAGGACTGGTTGCCCGACATGCCGGTCAGCCGCTGGTCCCCGAGGATTTCCTTCGGGATATCCTTGCCGGCCCAGCGGGCCATCTCGGGCTTGTTGTTGAAGGTTTCAAATTGCGAGGGCCCGCCGGCCATGTAGAGATAAATGATCCGTCGCGCTTTGGCACGGTGATGGGGAGCGCCCATCACGCCGGAGGCGAGCCCCATTTGCGTGCCGTCAAATCCAAAGGCCATGGTCTGGCTGGCCCCGTAGGCGAGTGATAATTTTAAGAAATCTCTGCGGTCCATAACGCTCTCTCCTTAGCGGATCATGTAAAAGGCGTCCATGTTCATGACAGTGTTGGCTACCATGGTCCAGGCTGCGATCTCCCGGCGGGGATAGGCCTCGGCCGTTTTTTCATCAACCTGGACTTTACCCACGGCCGTCAGTTTTTCCGCGGCGTCGGGTTCGGAGGTGAAATAATCCCGCTGCTCGGCGAGCAGATGAGTGAGGGCCTCGATCTCCCCGGGAACCGGCATGCGGCCGATCATTCGGAGGAACAGCGTCCGGATCCGGTCGGCATCGTCCGGGGCTTCCTTGAGGGTGCGGGTGGCAAGCGCCCGGGAGGCTTCCACGAACTGGGGNNTGTGAGGGTTTTTTCCCGCTGCACGGTGCAGACCTGCCGGCGCGGAGCGCCAAACAGCAGCATGTCCGGGCTGGGGTTGTTGCGCATCCATTTCGTATAGAGACTCCGCCGGTATCGGTCCTGGTGCGGGACGTCGGGTGCTACGCTGGCGCCGCCAATCGCGGTCGACAGGAGGCCGGCTGCCTGCAGGGCGCTGTCACGCAGCATTTCCGCCGTCATGGCATTGGCCGGTCCGCGGGCGAGATACTCGTTCTGCGGATCTTTCTCGAGGAGGACCGGTGACGCATTCGAATCGCGGCGGAAAGTTTCTGACATCACGATGTGCTTAAACAGGGCCCGTACATCCCATCCTGAATCGATAAAGAACCGCGCCAGGTGGTCGAGCAATTGCGGGTGGGTGGGATAAGCGCCCTGCAAACCGAAATCGTTCGCGGTATGCACAAGCCCCCGGCCGAAGATCATCTGCCAAAAACGGTTTACGGTGACCCGGGCGGTGAGCGGGTGATCCGGATGCGTCAGCCATTGGGCCAGGCCCAGCCGGTCCTGCGTATACTGTTCATCAAACGGATGGATCCAGGCGGGAGGCCCCGGCTCGACCTTTCGATCCGGGTTCGGTTCGCTATAGAGCCCCCGTTCCAGGACGTAGGTGGGTTTGGGTTCCGGCAACTCTTCCATGACCATCAGGTGAAAGCGGCTGTTCTTGAATTCATTCAGAGCCAGCCGTTTTTCCGCCAGCGTATCCAGCGCTGCCCGGTATCCGCTGTCATGACGAGCCAGGTAATACGAAAAAAGCTCCGATTCGTCTCGCGGCGTTGCGCCCTGGACGTAGAGCTCACGAACCTGCAGTGGGCTCAGGCAGTGGCTGAACAGGGCCACATCATCGAGAATGGCGCCGGCCGTGCCCGTGTCCCGGAATCGGGCGCCGAACTGCACCGGTGTGTTTTTGTCGGTGGCCCGGCCGTTTTCGTCCAGCTCCGGTTTTGCGAAATAAATCTCCTTGGTGAGGTGGTCTTTAATCACCTCGGTTTCCACTGCCTCGCCATTAAGATAAAGCTTCAGCCCGTCGGCACGGGAGGATCCGTCATAGGTGAGGGTAACCTGCTGCCAGAGGTTGAGGGGAACGGGTTTCAGTGACCGGATGCGGATCTCGTTGCCCGGATGAAAATGGACCATGGCAAAGTTCAGGCGGCCCTGGTCCATGAGCAGTTCATACCCGCGGCTGCCGGCGTCCTGCGAGCCCCGTGACCGGCCGAATACGAAGCCATGCTGGTAACGTTTGGGAAACTTGACCCGCAGGCTCATGCTGATGGGGGCATGGCGCTGGAAGGGCCCGTTATTGCCCAGGATGACGGGATCGTCCCCGTCTACCTGTATGCCTTTGCCGCGGAAGCCGTCAACGTGTCGGGAGTAGGTCGGGTTCATCCTGCCGTCATGGTGCGGCTTGACCCCGTTGACAAGCAGGCCCCCGTCCGCTTCGTCAAAGTTGAACGTTGTTATGGCCGGGCCCACATCCACGCGCTGATTCCATGCAGCACGCCACGTTTTGAATCCGGCCTCGGCATCGCGCCTGCGTTGTTCAACTGCGGCGCGGGCTTCGTCAACCGCCGCAGTCTTTTGCGCCAGCTGCTGAACTTCCTTTGCGTTTAGAACGGGCATCGACGGGCTGGGCACTGCCCGGGTGAAGAAAGAAAAGATCCCGCTCTCATCGATGCTGTTGAAAAGGGCAAAAATCTTAAAGTAATCCTCCTGGCTGATGGGGTCGAACTTGTGATCATGGCAGCGCGCGCACTCCATGGTCATCCCCATAAAGACCGTTGAGGCGGTTTGGGCCCGGTCAGCTACGTACTCTACCCGGAACTCTTCGGGGATCGACCCGCCTTCTCCCTTCTGCATGTGCAGGCGGTTAAAGGCCGTGGCTATCCGGCTTTCCTGTGTGGGCTCCTCAATGAGATCCCCGGCAAGCTGATGTGTGATGAACCGGTCGTAGGGCATGTTGGTCCGGAANNGCTGGTAGCCGTAGGAATCGGCATAACGTGCCGCGTCCATCCAGTCGACGGCCAGCCGCTCTGCAAATGCGGGCGTCTGCAGCAGGCGGTCCACGGCTTTTTCGTAGCGGTCCGGATCGTTACCGCCCAGGTAGGCCTCCGCTTCCTCAGGGGTAGGGGACAGCCCGGTCAGGGTCAGCGTCACCCGGCGCAGGAGGGTTGCCGGTGCCGCTTCGCCGTTGGCCTGCAGCTGCCGTGATTGAAGTTTCGCGGCCACGAAGCGGTCAATGTCATTGGAAAACCGATTTGCCTGTTTCGCTTCCGGCGGCGGGGGGGTGACCGGGGGTACATAAGCCCAGTGTTTCTCGTAGACGGCACCCTCCTCGATCCACTGCCGCAGAATGGCCGCTTCCGCATCCGTGACGGCTTTCTTTTTTGCCGCGACCGGCGGCATGCGAAGGACGGGGTCTGCGTGAAGNNGAAGAATACGCGCCAGGATTTCACTCTCTTCCGGTTTTCCGGGTACAATCCCGTGCCGAGGCGGTTCACCTTCCGCGGACAGATTGCGGCGTGAGGCTTCCTGGCTGTCCAGGCGCAGCGGACTCTCCTGGTTTTTGGCGTCCGGGCCGTGACAGGCGAAACAACGGTCCGAAAGAATGGGGCGAACATGCGTGTTGAAGCTGACCGTTTCAACTGGCCCGGCCCCGCCTGCGCCGCTGGAGGAATCAGGGCCGGCACCGGGCTGGCTGCCGGGCTTGGTTTCGGATGAACAACCGGCTCCAAGCAGCACGGCCATCAGGACGGTAAATGCTGCACCCCGGACTGCCCACTGCGATTTGCTCGTTTCTTTCATAACGGTCAACTGTAAGCGTGAATAATACCAATCAGCATGAGCCGTGAAAAAGCTTTTTGCGATTTTGATGCATTATAATGTGTAGAAATGCGCAGACCGAGCGGTAAAGCCGGCCTGAACAGGCAACGCGGCAGGGACGGCACAGGGCGGCCTGAATTGCAATATAGTGCACATTATGTAGAATAAACGCGTGTTTGTTTTTAAATGATAACCCGTGGATATAGATGAGAAAAACAAGACTTAGTCACCTCCTCCTTTTCGTTTTCCTGGCCGGTTCCGGCGCATGGGCGCAGGAACCCGCAGCGCCCCTGTTCACCATTGGCGCCGTAGCCGACGTGCAATATGCCGATACCGACCCGCGCGGAAACCGTACACCCCGTGAAGCCCCGCGGCGTCTTCGGGAGGCCGCGGAATGCTTTAACCGGCATAACGTGGACTTCGTTGTATCACTCGGCGATTTTATTGATTGGGACGATATTAACTATGCAACGTTTCGGACGACCAACGAGGCCCTGGATCCGGTGGACTGGACGCACTTCACAACGGTGGATGAGGTTTGGCAGACCATTCACGCACCCCGGTATCATGTGCTGGGAAACCATGAGTGGTGTGTGCCGGACCGTGCCCACGACGGAGCAAAACCGGAACGCGTCTTCAAACGTTATGGATTTGAGGAAAAGGCCTACCACGATTTTAAGCACAAGGGCTTCCGCTTTGTCGTGCTGGACGGCACTGACCGTTACATGTACGCCTATCCAAAGGATTCGGACGAATACCTGGACGCAAAATCATACTACGATTCCCTGGCGCGGCGCAGTCCATGGGATGGCGCCATGTCTTCGAAGCAGCTGGACTGGCTGAAAGCCACGCTTGCCGATGCCGAGGCAGCAAGGGAGAAAGTGGTTATTTTCTGTCACTTCCCGATCCATGAGCCGAGCCGTAATCATAATTTGCTCAACAGCCTGGAGGTTTCAGGCCTGCTGGATGGTTTTCCAAACGTGGTGCTATGGCTTAACGGACACAACCACCAGGGAGGCTATGCACTCATGAACGGGCGGCGTCATCACCTGAACCTGAAAGGCATGCAAAACTTTGATGACACCCATTGCCGCCTCGCGTTTTATCCCGACCGCATCGAGGTGTACCGGGCCGAAGCGCTGGAGCCTGAGCGCGTTCTGCCCTTTGCGCCGGGGCAGTAAGCTTCGGCCTGCCATGTCACGTCCTGCTGCGTGCCGCTGCTTGCTAGTGCCGCTTAAGCGAAACCCGTCTTTTGGGCTTGCCGTCCGGAGTCTCTGCGATCAGCATCGACCCCTGGCATGCAAGCTCCGGACACCATAGTTGAGTTGATTTTCTGGTTGATGGGCGGATTGGGGTTATTCCTGTTCGGCATCGACATGATGGGCAAGGCGCTGCGCCGCGCGGCGGGGCTGGCACTGCGCAGAATGTTCGGGTTTGTCACCCGCACCCGCTGGCGCGGGCTGCTTACCGGAACGGTCGTCACCGGGTTGATTCAAAGCTCCAGCGCCTCGACGGTCATCATTGTCGGCTTTATCAGTGCCGGCCTGCTTACCTTTCCGCAGTCCGTCAGCCTGATCCTTGGCGCCAATCTCGGGACAACCATCACCCCGCAAATTACAGCCTTGAAGATCGACCAGTATGCAATCCCGATGCTGGCGCTCGGCTTCCTGCTGACGTTTATCACCCGAAAACAAAAGCTGCGGCAGCTGGGCCTGGCCATCATGGGATTCGGCATGCTGTTCATGGGGCTTGTCCTGATGAAGCTGTCCGTAAGCGAATACACGGAATGGATTCGTGCTTGGCTTGAGCAGTTCTCCGGTGGCGGCGCGGCAGCCTACCTGGGGGCGTTTGTCGCGGCGGCGGTTGCAACGGCGCTGATCCAGAGCAGTTCCGCCATGGTGGTGATGATACAGCNNGTGCGCTGCCGGGATTTGAGGTTGTGCTGCCGCTTATTCTCGGTGCCGAGGTCGGTACCTGCGTAACTGCGCTGCTGGCCGGCATACGCGGCTCGCTGTCCTCCCGGCGTGCGGCCGTTGCGCATCTGCTCTTCAACCTGATCGGTGCGCTGATTGCCACGTGTCTCTTCGCCTTTTACCTGTGGCTGGTCCCGCAAACCGCTGCCGACCCCGCGAGGCAGGTCGCCAATGCCCACCTCCTGATCCGCCTGGTCAACGTTATGCTCTTCTTCCCTTTCATCGGCCAGTTCGGCCGGTTGATTGAAAAAATTTATCCCGGCGAAGACCGATACAGCGCCGCACCCGAGTACCTCGTAACGGCTGATTTGGATTCCCCCGAAAATGCACTTTCGAATATCCGCCGCGAAATTTGCCGAATGACCGAAATCAGCATGGGCGCACTCTCAGACGCAGTAACCGGGCTGTTCAGGCGGGACCAGGCAGTGCTTGACTCCGTCCTGGCCCGGGAAGAAATGGTGGATGAGCTCTGCCGGGCGGTAACCGCATACACCATGACGTGGAGCCGCGGCCCGCTACCGAAAGCACTTCAGAACAAGCCTCTGCTGTGGCTGCACATCATGAGCGACATTGAGCGCATCTGCGACCATGCCGAAAACATTGCCGAGCTGCGTGAATCCTTTCCGGAAAAGGAAGCAATTTTAACCCCGGAAAGCATTGCCGAGCTGAATGCCCTGCGGGAGCTCACGGCCGAGGCCGGTGTTAAAGCCATTGCCGTGATGGCCGAATCCCCGGACGCAGACCTGCCCGCCCTGATGAGGACCAAGGACGAAATCAACCGGCAGGTTGATACCCTCCTCTCCAGTCATGCAGCCCGGATTACGAGCGGGGAATCTACGCCGGTGGGCGGAATACTGTACGTGGAAATCGTCACCAACCTGCGCCGGGTATGCAACCACCTGCGGAATGCGGCCGTGAGCGCAGGCAGCGGAGAACCCGAGCTGACCCGAATCAGGCGCAAACTTCAGGATACGGAATAAGCCGGCTGCGCCGTCTCAGGATCCGGAATCCTTCAGCACGTTTTGGGCCCGTTCAAATGACTCGAGCGCATTTTTTTTCACCCGCTCGAATTTTGCGAGCCAGGTTCGGCCGCTGTCCAGGGCGAGGTTGCCCTGCGCGCGGAGATAAGATTCAATGTCTTTCCCGTGGTGGTAGTAGTCGCTCAGTTCATAGCGGGCCACGAGTTTGCCGCACTCCGAGCAGCGGGCGAGCACAACCTGGGGGCTCTCCGGTTCCCGCAGGATCAGGTTTTCCAGCTTATTGCAGCCGCACGCCTGGCAGGTTTGTAGGTGGACTTCCATTGTACTAATGTATCCCCATCTTTCCCCACCACCAGTAACCGGTGGTCATTGCCAGTATAAATCCCGCGAGGGTGATGGCGAGTCCGATTTTAAGCAGATCTTTTGCGCCCAGTTCTCCCGTCGTAAAAGCCATGGCATTGGGCGGGGTCGACACGGGCAGCGGCATCGCCATGGAGCATGAAAACGCCACCGCGATCAGCAGAATCGCCGGATGCTGGACGCTCAGGCCGAGTAGAATCGGCATGACAAGGTTGGCTGTGGCTGTATTGCTCATCAATGACGACATGGCAACGGCAAGCAGCCCGAAACCGCACATTAGAACGTAAGCAGAAACGCCTTCCAGCGGAAGCGAGCCGACAATTCGGTCTGCAAGTCCGCTGGCCGTGAGCACGGAGCCGAGACAGAGTCCGCCGCCCATTAGTAACAGCACGTCCCAGGACAGCTTCTTGATGTCCTCTCGCGGCAGCACGCCGGTAGCAAAATAGAGTACGATCGGAATCATGGCTACCGTCCCGGTCGAATACCCGTGCCAGGCACTGGTGAGCCAGCCGAGTGCAGCAGCCAGTGCACCCGCCAGGACCAGGACTCCTTTGAAGGTCCAGGGAGGGCGGGGGGAATCCTGCAGGTCCTCACCGAGGCAGGCGGTAGTCCGGAAAATCGTGTTCAGGAGCAGCCACCCGAGGGTTAGTACGCCTGCTACGCCGGGCAGACCGATGGCCATCCATTTCAAAAAAGAAATATCGGCGCCAATCCGGTTCAGGTAGTCCATGGCAATCGCATTTGGGGGACTCCCGATGGGGGTGCCCAGGCCCCCGATGTTCGCACCCACCGGAACGGCCAGCAGCAGGGCCTTTCGGCCGGCATCACCTTCCGGCAGCCGTCGGCACAGCGGAAGCACGAGCGCCAACATCATGGCGGCGGTGGCGGTATTGCTCAGCCACATGCTGAGAAACGCCGTGACCCCCAGTATGCCGAGAGTCAATGCCGGCACGCCGGGGCCGCAGCGCCTCAGGATAAACTTTGCCATTCGCTCATCATATCCATACCGGTGCAGGCCTGCGCTTAGTACAAAACCGCCAAGGAATAAAAAGATCAGGTCGGAGGCAAAAGGCGCCAGGAATGCATTTTTCGCCGCCTCAATTCCCTCGGCGTTCATGGCCGGCATTAACCACACCTGCGCAAGAAACAGAATCACCAGGCTTGTCACAAAGAGCGGAATGGCTTCCGTTACCCAGAGGTAGGCCGCCAAAAGCAGGATCGTAAGCGCAACCTGCTCGGGACGATTAAGTGCCAAACAGCTCAAGCCGCCAGAAAACCCCGTGATGAGCAGTCCGAAGACCAGGATAAAATGGAATACCTTTTTCATAAAGGGGGGGATTCTAGTGTCGGCGGCACCAAGTGCAAGCGGGGATTGCGGCGAAAAACCAAAACAGAGGGCCTGAGATAGAGGCTAACAACTGGACGTGCAGGTGGAAGAGGGGGGCACTAACAGGAAGCGGTGCCGGGCAACGCCTCAGGCCGGCCCCAGGATCTGTGCGATTTGCTGCATGACCTCGTCGGTCAGCTTGTCCATGTGCTCAACGGCAGCCACGTTTTCGGTCACCTGTTCGGGCCGGGATGCGCCGACAATGGCGGTGCTGACATGCGGATTCTTCAGGCACCAGGCCAGGGCAAGGTGAGCCATGGTGATGCCCAGGTCCCCCGCCAGCGCGGTCAGTTTACGAACCTTCGCCAGGTTGGCATCTGACACCAGCGTCTGCATCCAGTCTCCGCCCTTGGCAATGGCGCTGTTCTCCGGCGTGCCGTCGTTGTACTTTCCCGTCAGTACTCCGACCGCGAGCGGGGAGTAGATGGTCGTGCCGAGCCCGTGCGTTTCAAACAGCGGCAGCAGCTCGCCCTCAACCCGCTTCCGGTTCAGCATGCTGTGATTTGTCTGCTCCATGGTCGGCCCGACCAGGCCGTCGCGGGCGGCAATTTCGTACATTGCCTGCAACGCTTCGGCGCTGAACTCGCTGGTTCCCCAGTAGAAAATCTTTCCCCGCCCAATCAGTTCGTTCATCGTGTGCACAATCTCTTCAAGCGGTGTGTCGGGGTCGGGGCGATGACAGAAAAAGAGGTCAAGGTAGTCAAGGTCCATGCGACGCAGGGCCGCATCGCAGGCCTCGACCAGGTGCTTCCTGGAAAGCCCGCGCCGGTTTGGGTGGTCGTCCAGGTGAATCACTTTGCTGGAAATAACCAGGGTATCCCGCGGCCACTGCTTTGCCCGGAACACGCGGCCCATGGCCTCCTCGGCCTTGCCGCCCCCGTAGGCCTCCGCCCCGTCGAAATAGTTGACGCCGGCGTCGTAGGCCGCCGACATGCACGCCTCGGTTGTACGGTCGTCGACGGACACGCCAAACGTGCGCCATGATCCCAGCGAAATCGCGCTTACCTTGATCCCGGCGCGCCCAAGTGTGCGATAGTCCATCAGCTTGATCCTCCAAACGCAANNCGATAGTCCATCAGCTTGATCCTCCAAACGCAAAATATCACGACCGGCTTGTTGCAGCAATCGGGATCTCGTCCCCGGGCCAGGGAGACAGGTCAGCGTCGGGGAGTGTTAGGCGGTAGTCCGGCGAGGAAAGGGAAGGGCGGAGCGGCAGAGCGGAATGCAGCCGGAGTCATCCCTTGGGCGACCCCGGCTGCACGGAGTTCAGACCCGGGCCGATTTGACCTCGTGAATGGATTCGCAGGTCATGCCAACCTTGGCATGGTGTTTTTCAACAGCCTCCCGGCTGGGAGCATCAAGAATGCACCAGATCTTGTTGTCTGACTCGCTGAACAGAATATCGTGATGCGTGACCCCGAATTCATCCGGCGGAGCATTCTGGGCTTCCCGCAGCTGCTCAGCGGTGATCGGGTTCATCTCGTGTGTGTCAATAAACTTAGGCATATCGCTCGACTCCTTTCTGCCTGCTGCTCATATGACGTCCTTAACGTCGAAATATTATCCGTAAAGCGGCATTCTATCCAGTCTTAGTTTGAATCATTTTAGGTGCTGCGAGGCATGCCCCGTGGGGGTGATTCCCGGCGATTTTGACACTTGTGCGTTGAAAATGGCGGCATGATTTTTAATGATTTTGACTCTGTATGAGCGGGTTTGTAGGCAGGACCAATGCAGACAGGCATGAAAAAGACAAAAATCATT
>JABAHO010032866.1_pt1 | contig 10043 bp, 11 predicted proteins | sample 7062071 | NCBI WGS metagenome assembly JABAHO01 (sample SAMN14534356, study PRJNA622989) | marine sediment metagenome | biome: marine biome [ENVO:00000428]; feature: marine pelagic biome [ENVO:01000023]; material: deep marine sediment [ENVO:00002113] | place: India: Gulf of Kutch | collected...
TGGCGGCGCCGATCTGGAAGCAGTTCATGGAGTACGTCACCGAGGACCTCCCGGTCGAGGACTTCCCCGACGATCCGCCGGGTACCGAGGCCTACCGCCAGGTGCCGTTCACGCAGGTTCCGGATCCAACGGCGGTCGCTGCGGCCCTCGAGTTGGATGAGGGCCGCGCGCCGAGCCAAAGACAGATCTCCTCGGCAATCTGGAAGGCCGGCCTCGACCGCGAGTTCGTCGAGGTGTCCTCTGTGGCCCGCAAGGGCACGATCTTGCGAATGGACCCCGCACCTGGAGCGAGANNATCTTGCGAATGGACCCCGCACCTGGAGCAAGAGTGCGGCAGGGCACCACCGTCGTCATCACCGTGTCAAGCGGCGTTGCCCCGGAGCTCCCCGACTTCGTCGGCCTGAGTCTGTTCGACATCGACACCGAGATGGAGGACTTCAACGCGGCCACCGGCCTCGAACTCACCTGGACGATCCAGGGCCTGCCGGCGACGAACCCGAACCTCTGGAACGTCGTCGTCGGCACCATCCCGGGTGGCGGTTCGACCCCGTCGCCGGGAACCGAGATCCAGTTCTTTGTCGGCATTCCGACGGACGCGCCGGCCGAGTAGCGGTCAGCCGCGGGCGAGACGCGCTCGGAGGAGCTCGGCCTGATCGTTGAGGCCCTCGATCAAGGCCTCGAGGCGCCGGTCCGGGTCGTCCGTTTCCAGCAGCGCCTGCCGGTCGTATTGCTCGAACGGCGCGGCGTCACACAGCAGCCAGGTCGCCTCGATGGGGTCGGTCGGCAGCTGCGGCTCGGGATCGGACGTGAGCCCGCCCAGCTCCGAAGCGATCGCAAGTGTGCGCCGATACGCACGGCGCGCGGTGTCGACGAGTGACCCGGTCGCCACCGAGGGCGTGTCTTGGGTCACCTCCCGGANNTCCTCCACAGTGATGCGGCGCTCACCGAGGGCGACGAGCGTGAGCCGGCCGTCGTCGGACGCTCCTACCCGAACGATCCTGGCGATGGTCCCGACGACAGACCGCTCGTCGCCACCGCCGACCTCGCTGCCCCGAGTGATGAGCACGACGCCGAATCGTCGGTCACCCTCGAGCACCTGCTCGACCATCGTCATGTACCGCGGCTCGAAGACCTGGAGCGGGAGCGCAGCGTGAGGGAACAGCACGCTCTGGAGCGGAAACATCGGAAGTGTGCGTAGGTCCCCGGCCATGCGGGCCAGGCTATTGGCCCACACGGCCCCGGTTCAAATGAAATCCGGTGGCAGTCCCTCTTTCTTTCGCGACTTTATCTATCGCTATTGATCGTTACATCTCCTGATGTTATCTAAAGGTCATGACAGATTCAGAGATCTCGGCAGCGCCTGGAGACCTTCATCGAGATGTACGTCCTCCCATCGAGATGGAATCCGCGCCACCTCCGGGCGCTGCCGAAGGCCTCCCTCTCCCCACGCGTCGCACCGCGCAACAGCGCATTCACGTGACTCCACGACTTGCGGCCAGCCGGCCCGGCTATCCGCTCACGGACCCGCACGCGAGGAGATGGTGGTCCGCACTCCTGGGCCCGGGAGCGGTCGCCGACCTCCTCCGGCTCGCCACCGCCGCCCAACGCGGCCGCTCCCTACCCAGGCCGACCCACATCGACCAGCTCGCCCGGGCCGGACTCGTGAGGTACACCGAGTCCCGCATCGAGGTCGTTGGGAGGTTCCCAGTCCTGCCAAAGTCACTGCAACACAGGCTCCATCCGAAGTTGAGAAGAGAAGCATCACTTGGGCGACCTTGGCCCTGACGCGCCGAACCGGCGACCCGGAAGGCGTTGCTCCCGAACCGCCGGTAAGCGGATGCCCCCCGACTGCGCCGGCGATGAACTTCAATTTCGTGCCGCACCTCCGGTGTTCCCGGCGGTGCTCCACTGCTCCGGTTCTGTCGTCCAAGATATGGAAAGCATGCTGAGTGGTCAATAGGGCGAGCGACCTTTGCTCACGAGTCCGGCATCGCTGATAGGTTGACTCGGGTGAGTTCCCCCATCGACACCGCCCATTCGCTGCTCGTCGACAAGCGCCGTGTTCTCGTGTTCACCGGGGCCGGCATCTCCACCGAGTCGGGCATCCCCGACTTCCGAGGGCCGAGCGGCGTCTGGAAGACGGCAGACCCCAGCGACTTCACCCTGTCGAACTACCTGAGGGATGCGGATTTCCGCCGCGGGGCATGGGAGCGCCGCTTCAACTCACCGCTCGCTCATGCCCGGCCCAACGCCGGCCACGAGGCCGTGGTCGACCTGTGGAGGTCCGGATCGATGGTGGGCTGCATCACGCAGAACATCGACGGCCTCCACCAGGAAGCCGGCCTCCCCGACGAGGCCGTAGTGGAGCTGCACGGCAACAGCACCGGCATTCGCTGTGTCGATTGCGGCTCTGAGCCCGACCCCGACCTGATCGAAGCGAGGTGGCGCGACGGCGAGGCCGATCCCCCGTGCGAGGTATGCGGAGGCATCCTCAAGACCAAGACGGTGCTCTTCGGCGAAATGCTCCCGCCGATAGCGGTGCAGACCGCAGGCGACTGGACGGCGATCGCCGATGCCGTGGTCGTCGTCGGGTCGACACTGTCGGTGTATCCAGCCGCCGGCATGCCGTTGGAGGTGGCGTCGCGCGGCGCGCCGTTGATCATCGTCAACGACGGGCCCACAGACCACGATGACTTGGCCGCGATAAAGCTCGAGGGAAAGGCGGGCGAGCTGCTTCCCGCCCTGGTCGCGTTGCTGACCTCGTAGCTCCGGTACCCTTTTCGCCATGGCAATGAGCTATCGAGACATGCTCACGGCAGCACGCGCCGAAGTCCGCGAGGTCACTCCGGAACAGGCAGTCGAGGTCGCCGGTGCACGCTGGCTCGACGTACGCGAGCCCAACGAGTGGTCGGAAGGCGCCATCGAGGGCGCCAGCCTCATCCCTCGCGGAACGCTCGAATACACGATCGGCCGCGAAGCGCCGAACACCGACGAGCCGCTGGTTGTCTACTGCGCTGGTGGGCACCGTTCATTACTCGCAGCGAAGGTGCTCCAGGACATGGGATACCGCGATGTCGTGTCTCTCGAGGGAGGCTTCACCGCCTGGAAGAGGGCCGGGCTCGACTGGAGGCGCCCCGAAGGCCTCAGTGACGAACAGCAAGCCCGCTACGCCAGGCACCTCGCCCTCGGCGGCGTGGGGACCGAGGGGCAGCAGCGGCTGATCGGTTCCAGCGTGCTCATCCTCGGTGCAGGAGGTCTCGGATCACCCGCAGCCCTCTATCTCGCGGCGGCCGGCGTAGGCAGGATCGGAATCGTCGATTTCGACGAAGTCGAGGTTTCCAACCTGCAGCGGCAGATCCTTCACAACACGCATCGGGTCGGCATGGCCAAGGTGGAATCGGCACGCGACACCATCGGAGCGCTCAACCCGGAAGTGAAGGTAGAGCCGTATGCCGAACGCCTCTCCAGCGAGAACGTGCTGCGCATCATGGAGGGATACGACGTCGTCGTCGACGGCACCGACAACTTCCCCACCCGCTACCTGGTGAACGACGCTTCGCTCCATCTACGCGTCCCCGTCGTGCACGGCTCGATCTTCCGCTTCGAAGGCCAGGCAACAGTCTTCGACCCGTACGACGGGCCGTGTTATCGCTGCTTGTTCCCCAATCCGCCGCCACCGGAGCTGGCACCGAACTGTGCCGAAGCCGGCGTGCTGGGCGTGCTCCCGGGGGTGATCGGCACGCNNCTGAAAATCGTGCTCGGCGCCGGTGAGACCCTCGCCGGACGGCTCTTGAGCTACGACGCCATGGATCAGTCGTTCAGAACGTTGCGCCTCGAACGCGATCCGCAGTGCCCAGCGTGCGGAGATGAAGAACGGCCGCCGAAGCTCGTGGATTACGACGACAGCTGCGCACCTGCCGGCACCGTGTCGAGAGGCTGAGGCTCAGCGCCCGATCGAGCCCAGGAGCCTGAAGAGGCTCATCGGCACCCAACCCTCACCGAGGACCTCGAACTCCTCCTGAGTCACCTCGAACGGCACCACTGTGGGCTCGTCGCTCGGAGCGAGTGTGGTGGTCGTGGTGGTCGACGGCGGCTGCGTCGTCGTAGTCGTCGTCGTGGTGTCACCCGTGCCGTTGAGGTCGTCGGGATGGAGCATGAAGATCATGGTGACCCACATCACGTCGTTGGCATCGACCTTGACTCCGACACCCACGTAGTTGTAGCTGCCGAGGATATTGGCCCGATGAGCCGAAGAGCCCATGAAGGCATCGAACAGTTGGTTCACGCTGCCGCCGACTCCGACGTTCTCGCCGAGGGCCTTCCAGCCGGTGGTCACGCTTCCCAGGTTGGGGCTGTGATAGAGGTTCTGCTCCTCGGCCATCCGCTTGGAATGGGCCCGTGCATCGTCGGTGAGATCCCAATAGGTCTCGACGGGGGCCTTGCCGGCAGCGGCGCGAGCATTGTTGATCTTGTTGACGAACTGGCTCTCGGCCCCGGCATATGCCGGCGCCACGCCGATGCTCATCGATAGCAGGGCCGTTGCGAGACCGATCGTGGCGGTCCGGCGAAAGATCCTGGCCATCCCTTCCTCTCCGAAATGCAGACAGTGTTGTAATGACTACTGCATGTATCTACGGCATAGGTCGATCGAACCTTTAGGGGAGAAAAACCCCAGGTAGATCAAGGGATTAGTCAGATCTGACTAGTCAACTCGTCGCGAAGTTGCTCACTTCACTCGGCGAGCGCCTCTGCAATCTCCACGAGCGTGCGAACACCGAATCCGGTGCCACCCTTGGTGATGTAGTGCTCCGCCTTCGACGCACGGGCCGGTCCGGCGATGTCGAGGTGCGCCCACGGCACACCCTCGGCGAACTCTGCGAGGAACAGGGCCGCCGTGATGGCTCCGCCGTAGCGCTGCGTCGAAGAATTCCGCACATCGGCTACATCGGAATCGATGTACGGCCGGTACGAGGCCTCGAGGGGCAACCTCCACATCTGCTCACCCGATCGGGCTGCAGCCGCGATGACGGTCTCGGCCACATCCTCGTCGGCGGTGAAGACACCGCCGATCTTGGGACCGAGCGCGACGGCGCACGCCCCGGTGAGGGTGGCGATATCGATAACCAGATCGGGTTCCTCTTCGACGGCGAGCGAGAGCCCGTCGGCGAGAACGAGGCGGCCTTCAGCATCGGTGTTCATGACCTCGACCGTCTTTCCGTTGCGGGCACGCAACACGTCACCGGGCCGCTGCGCGGCTCCCCCGGTCATGTTCTCGGTGAGAGGAGCAATGCCGATGACGTTCACGTTGAGACCCAATGCTCCGACTGCCTGCATCGCAGCGAAGACGGCCGCTGCGCCCGACATGTCGGTCTTCATCGTCTCCATGCCCTTGGCCGTCTTGATCGACAGCCCACCGCTATCGAAGACGATGCCCTTGCCGACGAAGGCCACGGTGCGCTCGGCCCCCTCAGGCGAATGGCGCATGACCACCATCCGGGCGGGGTTCGTCGCTCCCAGCGACACACCTCGCAAGCCGCCGAATCCTTCAGCCTCGATCTCGGACTCGTCGTACACCTTGATGTCCATGCCGTGGGTCGCAGCGATGTCGGAGGCAATGGCCGCGAGCGTCTCCGGCGGCTTTCCTCCGGCCGGTTCGTTGACGAGGTCCCTTGCCAGCGCCACTGCGTCGGCGATCGCGTTGCCTCGGGCCACAGCGTCCGCAACGTCCGAGGCGCCGGCAAGAGAAAGCGAGGTTGTCGCGGCCGGCTTCGGGTCGGACCGGTACTTGTCGAACCCGTATTGGGCGAGACGGAAGCCCAGGGTGACCAACTCTGCCGCCTCGTCGACCTCGACCTCATGCAGCGTCGTGATGACGGACTCGTACTTGCGAGCAATCCGGCCCGCTACGCCGGCGGCGCGGCGAAGCCCTTCGGCGTCGACCTCGCCACCGAGACCGACGAAGGCGATCCGGGAGTAGGGCACCGAATCACCGGCAGGCAGGACCGCAGACTGGGCCTTCTTGCCGCTGAAGTCTTGAGCCTCGAGGTACCCCTCAGCCCACTCCCCCAGTGCTGCCACCGCCCACTCGGCTCCCGGTCCCCATGTGAGATCCTCGAACACCGGGACGATGAGCATGTCTCCGGACCCTTCGGCCACCTCGGGGCCGGCCACCACTTCGATCATCGATCCTCCTTCTCGCGCGACGGGATCCAATCGCCCTCCGCCGCTCGGGCAAGCATGTACAGGTAGTCGGCGAGGCGATTGAGGTAGCGCACGACGTCGCTTCCTTCGAGCTCCCCCGCGTCTGCGATGGCGACGCTGCGTCGTTCTGCACGCCGCACCACGGTGCGAGCTACGTCGAGCGCAGCCGCGACGGGTTGCCACCGGGCACGACGAACTCGGTCGGCATGCCGACCTCGGCGACGATCTCATCGATCGCTACCTCGAGGGCATCAACCATGCCGGATGTCACCCGGCTCGTTCCGTCGACCAGCTTGTGACGGTTGTCCGGCGCCGTTGCCAGCTCGGCGGCAACGATGAAGAGCTCACGCTGACGGTCGAGGATCGCCGCAGCCATGTCGCCATCGGCTATCGCACGAGCCGCACCGAGCGACGCCACGGCCTCGTCGACCGTCCCATACGCCTCGGGGCCACCGGTCGACTTCGAGATGCGGCCGCCGTAGAACAGCCCCGTGGTGCCGTCGTCGCCTTTGCGGGTGTAGATGTCCATCGCCGCCCAGAGCCTAGGGGGATGTGAGCCGCATCCCGCCTGCGGCCCTCTTATGAATCCAGCCGGTCGGCGACGGCGTTGAGGACGTAGTCGCGGAAGTGGGCGATCAAGGCCTCCGAGTCGAGAAAGAGGGTGCCCCCGTCGCGAGCGCCGGCCTCCATGCCGCGTTGGACCGACTCGACGAGTGCCAGGTCCTCGGACCCGACCTGATCGTCCATTTCGACCATCGCGTCGATCCAGGCTTCATTCACGTCGGGCCCGAAGAAGTAGTCGAGGAATCGCGACGTGGAGCCGGTTCCGGTTGGATTCACGGGGCCAATGCTGAGATTGGGCTGGCCGGGAAAGATGCTGATCGTCGTGTTGGGCAACACGAGGTGAAACTGACTGCGCGCCAGAGGCCCTACCGGGTCGAAGTCGCCAGACCACGACTGCCGCACCGGGCCGTACTGACTCGATCCCGTGGTCCCGGGCACGAGCCGGTAGTCGTCGGGGCCGGTATCGATGACCCGGACGAACCCCGGATGGGCGACTCGGCAGTGGTAACACTCGAGGTAGTTCTCGACGCACACCTTCCAGTTGGCCTGATAGGTGCCGTGAGTGCGCCGGCGAAAGACGAGGTNNCTCGGGAACCTCACCGAGCGCCTCGGCAAGGTCGGGACCTTGCGTTGCAGCCGACACGAAGATGAACGAGCCCCACGTTGCGGCTCGCAGCGCCGGCAGATGATGTTCGCCCGCGTCGAACGCCGATTCACGGTCCGAGCGCGGCGCCGAGATCAGCGATCCATCGAGGCGATACGTCCAGGCGTGATAGGGACATTGCAGCCGGTCACGGGCTCCAGGCTCGACACAGACGATCGATCCTCTGTGCGCGCACACGTTGAGCAGCGCGCCGATCGCGCCGTCGGCGCCCCTCGTGACCACGACCGGCACTCCCGCCGCGTCTGCCGGGAAGAACGACGGCCCTTCGCCGAGCATGCCGACGTGACCCGCGTACTGCCACGAGTCACGCAGGAGCCATTGCCGCTCGGCCTCGAGGACTGCGGGGTCGGTGTAGTACGACCAGGGGAGAGTGCGATTCCCGGTCATGGCACGAGGTTATCCGGGGAGCCTGCGGCCATCAGAAGGCGAGCAGCCGGCCGATCACGACCACACCAAAAGCCGTCAGCACCGCGAGATAGCTGAGGCCGGTGGCGGCCATGACCCCGGAGTAGGCAGGCTCACGCAGCGACAGGGACACCCCCACCGAGAGCAGCAGGNNAAGGCCCACCCGAGAACCTCGTCTCCCTGCCCCCACGAGAACACGCCTTCGATCGACAGGTAGATGAAGTCGACGACCAGACCGACGGTGGCGGCACCCACAAGGCTCTGCAGCGCCCACCTCGGTAGCTTGGGATCCACCAGATACCAGTGGCCGAGCATCATCTCAGCGGTGATACCGCCGAGGAAGATCGATCCACTGATCACCGCAAACAAGGGGGAATCGCCTGCTGCCGCGACGATCAGCAGGATGGCGGCGATCCCGAAGAGGGCCATCGTGGTTTGTCGGTGCCCGGCGATCACGGTCGCAGCCACCGCGGCGGCCGTCGCCACCCAGGCGAGTGCCCCGGCTCCTGCTGCAGCCGCAGAGAGTGAAGCAAGCAGGAGGACGCCACCGGCAAGGCGGGAGTATCCGCTGCCGACGATTCCCCAAAAGGCGACCACAGCCGCGGCTGCGGCGATACCTCCGGCCCACATCGCCAGAACGAGTGAGGGCGTCAGCTCCAATGTCGGGCTACCCGCGGGCCTCGAGCCAGGCGGCGATGCGGTCGGCGATCGCTTCGGCGGTGAGGCCGTACTCCTCGGCGAGCACAGGCGCCGGCGCGGAAGCACCGAACCGATCGACGCCGATGTTCAGGCCGTCCCGTCCGGTGATCGCCTGCCAGCCCATCGTGACCCCCGCTTCTACGGAAGCCACGGGCAGGTCCGAGCCGAGGACTTCGGCCTGATAGCCGGCGTCCTGATCCATGAAGGCTTCGACGCACGGCATCGACACCACCCTGGCCGACACACCACGATCCGACAGGATCTCGGCTGCAGCGAGCGAGGTGCCGAGCTCCGACCCGGTGGCGACCACGACGACGTCGTCGCCGTCGCGAGCGACGTATCCCCCGCGATCGACCGGCGCCGGACCGGATCCACCGGGCGCGGGAACGCCCTGCCTCGTGAGCACCAGGGCGGTAGGCCCCGTCGTGCGGTTGATCGCCGCTNNACGACTTCGGCGGCGTTGCCGGGCCGGATGACCCAGAGGTTCGGTATCGCACGCAGCGAGGCGACGTGCTCCACCGGCTGGTGGGTCGGGCCGTCCTCACCGAGGAAGATCGAGTCGTGGGTCCAGACCCAGATCGACGGCACTCCCATCAGGGCTCCGAGCCGGACCGCACCTCGCATGTAGTCGGAGAAAGTGAGGAACGTTGCGCCGTAGCCGCGGACGCCTCCGTGCAGCGCCATGCCGTTGACGATTGCGCCCATCGCGTGCTCGCGGACTCCGAAGCGCAGGTTGCGAGCCTCGGGCCGCTCCCTGGAAAAGTCCTCACTGGTGGCGATGAGCGTGTTCGTCGAGCTGGCAAGGTCGGCAGAGCCGCCCATGAGATCGGGACGCATCTCGGCAGCCTGCTGGAGCACCGCACCGGAGGTCTTGCGGGTAGCCACGCTCGATCCCTCTTCGTACGCAGGGGCATCGAGCGTCACCGGCGCCGGATCGAAGTGGGCGTTCCACAACGCATCGACTGCTGGATCTTCGATGCGCGCGGCCAGCCGTCCCTCCCACTCGGTGCGAGCCCGCATGCCGCGGGCGGCGACGGATCCGAAAAAGGCCCGGACGTCGTCGGGAACCTCGAACGGAGGGTGATCCCAACCAAGCCGCTCGCGCACCAATGCAATCTCGTCGTCGCCGAGCGGTGAGCCATGAGCCGACGCCGTGTCCTGCTTGTTGGGGCTGCCGTATNNGCGACCTCGTCGGCGCCGAGCGGCGCGCCGTGGGCGGCCGCGGTGTCCTGCTTGTTGGGGCTGCCGTACCCGATGTGGGTCTTGCACGAGATCAGGCTCGGCCTATCGGCTTCCTCACGGGAAGCCGCAAGTGCCTCGGCGACGGCGTCGTGGTCGTGACCGTCGACCGTCAGCGTGTGCCAGCCGTACGAGTCGAAGCGGGCGGGGACGTCCTCACTGAAGGTCCAGTTCGTCGGGCCGACGAGGCTGATCCCGTTGTCGTCGTAGAGATAGACGATCTTGCCGAGACCCAGGTGACCCGCAAGCGACGCCGATTCGGCGGAGACAC
>JABAHO010001881.1_pt1 | contig 10041 bp, 9 predicted proteins | sample 7062071 | NCBI WGS metagenome assembly JABAHO01 (sample SAMN14534356, study PRJNA622989) | marine sediment metagenome | biome: marine biome [ENVO:00000428]; feature: marine pelagic biome [ENVO:01000023]; material: deep marine sediment [ENVO:00002113] | place: India: Gulf of Kutch | collected...
GGGCAACATCGTCGCGATCCGCCCGATGAAGGACGGCGTCATCGCCGACTTCGAGATCACCGAGGCGATGCTCCGCTACTTCATCGCGCGCGTGCACGACCGCAAGCGCCTGGTGCGGCCGCGCATCGTGATCGCGGTGCCGTCGGGAATCACCGAGGTCGAGAAGCGCGCGGTGCGCGAGTCCGCCATGTCCGCCGGTGCGCGCGAGGTCTACCTGATCGAGGAGCCGATGGCGGCCGCCATCGGCGCCGGGCTCCCGGTGACCGAGCCCTCGGGCAACATGATCNNCAACTTGCTGATCGGCGAGCGCACCGCCGAGCTGATCAAGATCAACATCGGCACGGCGTTCCCGACCGAGGAGATCCAGACCATGGAGGTGAAGGGCCGCGACCTGGTGGCCGGCGTGCCGAAGACCCTCGAGATCAAGTCCGACGAGGTGCGCGAGGCGCTGGCGGAGCCGGTGAACGCGGTGGTCGAGAGCGTCAAGATCGCGCTCGAGTCGACGCCGCCCGAGCTCGCCGCCGACATCGTCGACAAGGGCATCGTGATGACCGGCGGGGGCGCGCTGATCACCAATCTCGACCTCCTGCTCCGGGAAGCGACGGGGCTCCCGGTGATGCTGGCCGAGGATCCGCTGACGGCCGTGGTCATCGGCACCGGGCGCTGCCTCGACGAGCTTCAGCTCTTGCGAGAGGTCGCGATCGAGTCCTGAGGCTCTACGTTCCCCCCAAACCGGACCTGTGGCGGGGGGCGCCTTGCGCGACCACGATTCGAGACTGCGAGTGCTGGCGGTGTGCGGGATCGCAACCGCGATCTCGTGGCTCGTCTTCAACGCCGCCACCCGACCGGGCGCCGACGGCGCCGGGCTGCAGACCGAGCCCAAACGCGCCTGGGCCAGCGCGGCGCTCCTCGAAATCGCGACCCCGTTTCAAAAGGCCCTCGAGTTCCCGCTGGAGATCGTGGGCGACATCTGGACCAACTACCTCGCGCTGGTCGAGGTGCGCGCGACCAACGAGGAACTGCGCGAGCGCATCGCCATTCTCGAAAACGAAAATCTCCAGTTTCGCGAGGCGCTGATCGAGAGCGAGAATCTCGACCGCATCGGGCAGATGCGAAGCGAGCTCGCGACACCGATGCGTCCCGCGCAGGTGGTGGGACAGGACATCTCCCCGTGGTTTCGCTCGTTGCTCCTCGACCGCGGCCAACGCGATCGCGTGCGCTCGGGGATGCCGGTAATCGTGGAGCAGGGCCTGGTCGGCCTGGTCACCGCGTCGACGCCGAACTCGTCGCGCACCATGCTGCTTCCCGACGCCCAGAGCGCCGTCGACGCGATCGTCCAGCGGAGTCGCGCGCGCGGCATCGTGCGCGGCGGGCGCGGGGGCCTGACCTTCGAATTCTATGTGCGCGGCGACGACGTCGCCGTGGGTGACGCGATCATGACCTCCGGGTTTGGCGGTGTGTATCCCAAGGGTCTGCGGATTGGCGAGGTCTCCGCCGTGTTCACCGACGAGGAACGGTTGGTGCACCACGCCGACCTGCGCCCGGCGGTCGACTTTGGACGCCTCGAACAGGTGTTCGTGCTCCTCTGGCGCGGGCCGAGTATCGAGCTGCTCTACCGGGGCGAGGGCGACCTCGCGGAGGAAGTCGCCCCGTGAGGTTGGTCGGGGCGTTTCTCGGGGTGGCGATCCTGTCCGGCGTCGGGGCCGCGTGCCTCGCGCAGTGGGTTTCCGCCACCTGGCTCCCCGAGGTCGGCCTGCTCGCGGTCGCCGGCTTCACCTTCCGGCGCGGGGGAACCCAGAGTGTCCTGGCCGCCTGGGCGATCGGTTGGTGTTTCGACGCGCTCTCGGCGGCGCCGCCCGGCAGCCACGCCTTTCTCTTCGTCCTCGCGTGGATGGCCACCCGCTTCGCCTCCTTCCAGGTGCAGCTCCGCAGCGCAGGGGCCTTCTCCCTCTACGTGTTCGCGTTGAGCCTCGGTGTGACCCTCGTGTCTTCCCTCGCGCTCGGCCGTCCGCAGCCCGAGGCGGCCCTCGTGCTTCCCGCTATCGCCCACGCCGCTGTCAATGCGCTCTTCGCGGCGCCCTATCGCTGGTGTCTCTGGAAAGTGCTCGACCGCTTCGAGGAGGGCGAACCGCTGCGCGCCGGGCTGGGCACGGCGGTGGCGCCGTGAACGGGCGGCGGCGACAGCGCCCGGGTCGCCCGTGAAGGGGATGGCGTCCGCACCGGACTCGCTGTTCGAGGCGAGTGTCTGGCGCGTTACGGCGATCGTCGTGGCCGTCTTCGCGCTCTTCGGGTTGCGCCTCTTCCAGCTCCAGATCCTGCAGGGCGAGGCCCTCGCCCTGTCGTCGCAACGCAACTCGATCCGCTCGTTGCGTCTGCCACCGCCGCGCGGGGAGATCGTCGATCGCGAGGGACGGATCCTCGCGACCACCCGGCCCGCGCGCCATCTTGAGGTGGTGCCGCACGAAGTGCGCGAACCCGAGCGCACCTTTCCCGTGCTCGAGCGCATTTTCCAGCACGAGCCGGGGGCGATGCAGAACGCGGTCGCCGAGCGCCGGGGACGCGAACGCTTTCAGCCCTACCGCCTGATCGACGACTTGAGTTTCGAAGAACTCGCCGCGGTCGAATCTCTGGGCTTCGCCATCCCGGGGGTCTTTACGGATGCGGTACCGCGTCGTTTCTATCCGAACGGGTCGCTCGGGGCGCACCTTCTGGGCACGCTCGGGGAGATCCAGGCGGAACAGCTCGAGAGCCGCCGCTTTGCCGGCTACCACATGGGGGACGAGATCGGGCAATCGGGCATCGAGGCGATCTACGAAGATGTCCTCCAGGGCCGGGCCGGGGGCAAGAACGTGGTGGTGAACGTCGCCGGTCGCGAGGTGGAAACCCTCGACCGGGTGGATGCCATCGCCGGCGATCGTCTGGAGCTGACGATCGATCTCGACCTGCAACGCGCGGCAGAAGAGGGGTTCGCGATCCAGGAGGAAGGCCAGTTGATGAGCGGCGCGGCGGTGGCGCTCGATCCACGCAACGGGGATGTCCTGGCCCTCGTCTCCGCGCCCGCCTACAACCCCAACGATTTCGCAGACGGCATCGACCCCGAGATCTGGAAGGCGCTGAACGAAGACCCCGAGAAGCCGCTGCAAAATCGCGCCATCAGCGGCCACTATCCGCCCGGCTCGACCTACAAGGCCTTCGTGGGCGCCGCCGCACTCGCCGAAGGGGTGGCGGAGCCTCTGTCGGGAACGTTCTGCCCGGGTTCGTTTCGCCTGGGTCGGCGTCGCTACCGCTGCTGGCGACATGCGGGCCACGGGGCGGTCGATCTCCACGAAGCGCTGATGAAGTCCTGCGATGTCTTCTTCTACCGCGCCGGTCTCGAGCTGCGCATCGATCGGATCGCCCGCTATGCCCGCACCTTTGGTCTCGGGCGCGCAACCGGGATTGGCCTCCCGGGTGAATCGGCCGGTCTGGTTCCCACCGCCGAGTGGAAGGAGCGCCGTTTCAAGGAACCCTGGGTCGAGGGTGAGACGGTTTCGATCTCGATCGGGCAGGGCTTTACGCTAGTGACCCCCCTTCAGCTGGCTGTGGGGTACGCCGCCGTTGCGAATGGCGGCAAGGTCTTGCGACCGCGGCTGGTTCGCGGGCGGGTCACGCGGGACGGCAGCCTCCACGCCGGCGAGCCGGTGGAGGTGGTGTCGCGCGTCGCGGTGGACGACATCCATCTGCGCATCGTGCGCGATGGCCTCCGCGCCGTCGTGATGGATCAGGAGGGAACGGGGAAACGCGCACGCGTCCCCGGGCTGGAGGTTTCCGGGAAGACCGGAACGGCACAGGTCGTGAGCCTCAAGCAGGTCGAGGGGCTCGAGGACGACGAGATCCCCCGCAAGTTCCGCGATCACGCGCTCTTCGCGAGCTACGCCCCGTCCGACGACCCCCAAATCGTCGTCGTGGTGGTGCTCGAACACGGCGGCGGTGGCGGTGCCAACGCCGCGCCCATCGCGCAGCGGGTGCTGGCGGCGTGGCACGAAAAACACCGCGTCCCGACCCTCGGCGAGGACGAGCAGCTGGTCGAGGCCCGGGCGTCGCTACCCACCACCGCGGGGACGCCCGGCGGTGTCACGCCGTGAGGGCCGCGTGATGCGCTTCGGAGGCCGCCGTGCTGCGCGTTGACCGCGGGCTCGTCCAGAACTTCGATTGGCGGGTGTTCGCGCTGATCGGTGTTCTGATCGCGATGGGTCTTCTCAACCTGAGTTCGGCGACCGCCGCGGCGAGCGAAGGGCTGTCCCCGATCGTAAAGCGCCAGTTGGCCTCGCTCGCCGTGGGCGGTCTGCTCTTCGCGATCGCGGTGGTGGTCGACTACCGACGTCTCGAGCGCTTTGCACCGCTTCTCTATCTCGGGTGTCTCCTGCTGCTCGCCGCCACCCTCTTTCTCGGGCAGTCCGTGGGCGGCAACCGAAGCTGGCTGGTCTACGGGCCCTTCCGGCTGCAGCCCGCCGAGATCGCCAAGGTCGCGATGATCATCGTGCTCGCGCGTTACTTCCAGCGCCACCCGCCGGGTGAGATCGAGCGTCTGCGCGACCTCTTCATGCCCGCGCTTCTGATCGCAATCCCGGTGGGCATCATCCTCCTGCAGCGCGACATGGGGGTGGCGCTCCTCACTCTGCTCGTCGGGTGCACCTACCTCCCCTTTACGCGGATCCCGCTGCGATCGTGGGCCGCGGTCGCGGCGAGCGGGCTCGCCGTGTTGGCGGCGGTGTGGATTTTCGTCCTCGAGCCCTACCAGAAGGACCGCGTGCTCGACGTGGTGAATCCCTCGCGGGACCCGTTGGCCTCGGGCTACCAGGCCAATCAGTCCAGGATCGCGGTGGGATCCGGCGGTCTCTTCGGGCGGGGATTCCGCGAAGGCACCCAGACGCAGCTGCGCTTCCTCCCGACCCAGCACACCGACTTCGTGTTCTCGGTGCTCGCGGAGGAGTGGGGCCTGGTCGGGGGTCTGACGGTGCTCGTGCTCTACGCCACGCTCTTGATCTGGGGGCTCATGGTGGCGCGGGGATCCCGCGAGCTCTTCGGTGCCCTGCTCGCCGTGGGAATCGTCGGGACCTTATTCTGGCCCGCGGTGATCAACGTCGCGATGGTGCTCGGGCTGGCGCCGGTGATCGGCGTGCCGCTCCCGCTGTTCTCGTACGGCGGGTCGGCGATGGTGGCCGTCCTCGTGTCGCTCGGTGTGCTGCTCAATATTTCGATGCGCCGCTACCTTTTCTAGAGGCGACGGCGCATCGGTGAATCGAGCCCGAGAGGGGTGGCGCGCGGCGAGCGAGCCCTCCGCTACGCGAGGAGCTTTTCCGCCATCTCCTGGAAAGCGGCCTTCGGACGCGCACCGGTCATCTGCTCGACGACCTGTCCGTCGCGAATCGCGAGGATCGTGGGGATCGCGCGGACGCCGTACTTGGCCGGGGTCGCCGGGTTCTCGTCGACGTTCATCTTCACGATCTTGACCTTGCCCGCGTAGGAGTCGGCGATCTCCTGAATGATCGGCGAGATCGCGCGGCAGGGGGCACACCACTCAGCCCAGAAGTCGACGATCGTCGGCGTGTCGGATTGAAGCACCTCGGCTTCAAAGTTCTGATCGGTGACTTCGGCGAGATCGGCCATGGGTTCCCCTTCGTGGATGGGCGTCGAAACAAGGTTCGAACAAACTCGACATCGGAGGCTAGCAGTCAAGGGGGCTCGCTGCGTCGGCGGAGCGCCCGGGCGCGCAGCGCGTCGATTGACGCCCCATGGTGCGATCGGTAGCTTGATCCGCGCGAAGCGCCTTCCGCATCTAACGGAAAACAAAGCGCTTTTGCTGGCCGACGGAACACCATGACCGACACAGGCAGCGATCCCGAAGAGCGCGTGCGCGCCGTGCTGCTCGAGAGCGCGGAGACCAAACGCGCCCTCGCCGAACAGGCCGGGGCCATCGCCGCCGCAGCGGCCGAAATCGCGGCGGCCTTCCGCGCAGGTCGGAAGGTGCTGCTCTTTGGCAACGGCGGCTCGGCGGCAGACGCGCAACACATCGCCGCCGAGTGGTGCGGACGGCTGTCGCGCGAGCGTCCGCCGCTGCGCGCCCTGGCGCTCACTGCGAACACCTCGGACCTGAGCGCACTCGCCAACGACTACGGCTACGAGGAAGTATTCGCTCGGCTCGTCCGTGCGCACGGCGACCGCGGCGACATCGCCCTCGCGATCTCCACCTCGGGGAACTCGCCCAACGTGCTCCGTGGCGTCGATGTGGCGCGTGAACTGGGCTTGCGCACCCTCGCGTTCTCCGGTCGCGGCGGCGGTGCCCTCGCCGATCGCGTCGACCGCGCCCTCGTGGTTCCCTCGGACGACACCCAACGCATTCAGGAAGCGCACATCACCCTCGGCCACGTGCTCGCCGAGTTGGTGGACGAGGCGCTCTTTCCCGCGTCGTCGGGGGACGGGGCGTGAGTCCGCGCAAACCGCCGCACATCGACCGCGCGCGGGTTCGAACCTATACGGCGAGCCGACGCGCGAGCAAGGTGCGGCGCAAGGACGAAGCGACACCACACGAGTCCGGGGCGAGCTTCGCCGCCTTCCTCGACGGGCTCCCGAACATTCTCGGCGCCCGCGATCTGCGCCGCGCCGCCGACGCGATTGCCCGCGCCCATCGGGGAAAGCGCACGCTCATCTGGGGGCTCGGGGCCCACGTCATCAAAGTGGGACTCGCGCCGGTTCTGGTCGATCTGATCGAACGCGGCTTTGTGTCGGCGGTGGCGATGAACGGTGCGGGCTGTGTGCACGACCTCGAACTCGCGATGATCGGTCAGACCAGTGAGGATGTTGCCGAAGCCCTCGACGAGGGGGACTTCGGCATGGCGGGCGATACCGCGGAACGGCTCAATCGCGCCATCGTCGCCGGCGCCGAAGGCGGGCTCGGAATGGGGGAGGCGATCGGGCGCGAGATCGACACCGGCCGCTATCGACACAAAGACCGCTCGATCCTCGCGGCGGCCGCGCGGCCCGGGATTCCCGTGACGGTGCACGTGGCGATCGGCACCGACATCCACCACATGCACCCGGGTGCCGACGGCGCCGCGCTCGGGGCTACCAGCTACCGCGACTTCGAGACGCTGACCGGTCTGGTTGCCACCCTGGAACGCGGGGTGTATCTGAATGTGGGCTCCGCGGTGATCTTGCCGGAGGTGTTCCTCAAGGCGCTCTCGCTCGCGCGCAACCTCGGGCACACCGTGAAGCGTTTCACCACGATCAACCTCGATTTCATCCGCCACTACCGACCGCAGGTGAACGTCGTGGAGCGCCCCACGCGGCTCGGCGGCACCGGGTTGTCGCTCGTGGGCCAACACGAAATCCTGGTTCCCCTGCTCGCGGCCGGCGCCATCGAGGCCGCGGCGCGGGTGCGCTCATGAGCCGGGTGGTTCTCCTCGAAGGGGCGATCGAAGGGCATCCCGATGGCCCCTTCGACGGTCGTCTCGAGCTCGACCTTCCGAATCCAGGGGATGAAGCGGCCCTGGAGGCCGCCCTCAGCGCTGCGCTCGGCGGCGCTCGGGGCAACCGCATCGCGCTGGCGGCCGATGTGCAAGCATGGGGTCTTCCCACCCAGCGCTGCGCCGAGATCCTGATCGGGACCCTGCGCGGCGCCGACCCCGAAGGCGGGGCCCCGGAGACCGTGTGCATCCTCCTCGACGGAGAGCCGACCTACCGAATCTTCGAGGCCGTTCACGACGCCGCTCGGATCGCCGAACAGATGGAACGTATCCGAGGAACCTGATTTGAACGTGGAACCGCTCACCGAAGTCGCCGGCGGGATCGAGGAACCCAGGGGCTCGAGGTCGCTCGGATGATCATCGAGCTGTGGCATCTCGCGGCCGCCCTCTATCTGGCCGGAGCTCTGTGGCTCGGGGTCGGGGCACTCCTACCCTACGGGCGCCTGCGGCCGGTGGCGCTCGTCCTGCTCCTCGCCGGCGCGGTGGCGCAGGGCGTGGGGTTCGCGCGGCTCCACACCCTCGACCCCACCCCGGGGCTCACCGAATTTCCGGCGGCCGTCGCACTGATGGCGTGGATCGCCATCCTGTTCGGCGCGGCACTCCTCAAGTGGCGGCGTCTCGAGTTGCTCTGCGCGCCGATCGCGGTCGCGGCCTTTGCCGCTCTGGTCTTTGCCAGCGCCACCCTCGCGCCGAGTGCCGACGCCGCGGTGGTGAGCGGACGTTGGCCCCATCTCCACGTCATCCTCGCCAGCGCGGGCCTGGTCGCCCTGGGAATCGCCGGCTGTGCGGGCGCACTCTTCCTGGTGGAAGACCGTTCGCTAAAACAGAAACGCCCGCTCCCCATCCCGCAGGAGTTGCGCGCAAGGCTGCCCTCCCTCGAGTCGCTCGACCGGGTGAACCGCGTCGCACTCTACGTCGGTTTCCCGCTCCTCACCGTCGGGATCATTGCCGGCATGCTCTGGTCCCAGGCACTCCTCGGACGGATCTGGGGCGGTGCGCACGCCACGTTCACCGGGATCGCCTGGCTCGTGTATCTGGGGCTCGTGGGTACCCGCTTCGGTGCGGGTTGGCGGGGTCGTCGCGCGGCACTGAGCGCCTGCGCCGGATTCGCGATGCTCGCCCTGGCCGTGATCGGCGCGGAGGTGGCGGCGTGAAGCTGCTGCTCTCGGGCATCAACCACCGCAGTGCACCGCTCGCGTTGCGCGAGCGCTTCGCCGTCGCCGAGATGGCACCCTGGCTCGAAAAGCTCCGGCGCGGCGGCGACATCGAGGAGGCCGTGCTGGTCTCCACCTGCAACCGCGTCGAGGTCACGGCGGTGACCCACAACGCCGATGCGGCGCGTCTTCGCCTCGAACACTTCTTCCTGCGCGAGCTCGGCGCGGACATCGAGCCGGCGCCCTCGGCCAGCGTGCTCTATCACCACGTCGATCGCGAGGCGGTCCGGCATCTCTTCCGTGTCGCGTCGTCGCTCGATTCGATGGTGGTCGGGGAGCCGCAAATCCTCGGCCAGGTGAAAGAGGCCTACCGCGGCGCCAGCGAATGCGGTGCGAGCGGAGCGATTCTGAATCGCTTGTTTGCCAACGCCTTCAAGGTGGCCAAACGCGTCCGCTCGGACACGGATATCGCGTCGCGACCGGTCTCGGTGGCGCGGATCGGTGTCGACCTGGCCCGTCAGATCTTCGATGAGCTCGACGGAAAACGGGCTCTGCTGGTCGGCGCCGGGGAGATGATCGAGCTCGCGCTCGAGTCCCTGCGCGGCGCGGGTCTGGCCCACGTCGAGGTGGTGAACCGGACGCGGGAGCGCGCCGAAGAACTCGCCGCGCGTTTCGGCGCCACGGCCCACGGACTCGACGAACTGCCCGAGCGTCTGCGCCACGCCGATATCGTCCTGGCCTCGCTGGCGGTCGATCGACCGGTTCTGGACCGGGCGCTCTTTCGCGGAGCGACCCGCGGGCGTCGCGATCCGATCTTCGCGATCGATCTCGGGGTTCCGCGCAACATCGACCCGGCCGCGTCGGATCTCTCCGATGTCTATCTCTACGACATGGACGATCTGGCCGAGGTCGCGAGCGCCAACGCCGAGGAGCGGTCGCGCGAGGCGCGGCGCGCCGAATCGATCGTCGATTCGGGGGTACAGCGCTTTGACGGTTGGCTCTCGGCGCTGCGGGCGGCGCCGACGATCCGGCAACTCCGGGCGCGGGCCGACGCGCTGCGCACCGAAGAGCTCGACAAGGCCCTCCGCAAGCTCTCCCTCGACGACGACTCCCGCGAAGTCGTAGAAGCGCTCTCGCTCGCGATCATGAACAAGGTCCTCCACGCCCCGGTGTCGCGTCTTCGAGCGCACGCGGAGCGCGAGGAAGGCGTCGCGACCCTGGACGCCGCGCGCGAACTCTTTGCGCTCGATGATCCGGACGCACCGGGTGCGCACGCCGATCACGAGGCGGCGGGGAGCGCCGGTTCGGTGATCACCCGGCGGGAGCGCGATACCTCTCCCGACGCGGCCACGCCGCCGGAGCGCGATTCCTCCCCCGACGCG
>JABAHO010019318.1_pt1 | contig 10009 bp, 11 predicted proteins | sample 7062071 | NCBI WGS metagenome assembly JABAHO01 (sample SAMN14534356, study PRJNA622989) | marine sediment metagenome | biome: marine biome [ENVO:00000428]; feature: marine pelagic biome [ENVO:01000023]; material: deep marine sediment [ENVO:00002113] | place: India: Gulf of Kutch | collected...
CATGCCCATGTCCGTTTGCTAGCCTGTCCCAAGGATGGCTCAGATGGGGGCCCGACACAACCGGCCAACGCCGCGCCGACACGGTTGTTCAAAGGGTTGCGCTCACCGCGCCCGGCGCGGAACACCCGAGTTTGGGGCGTACAACGAGGCAAGTCAGCGGCTTTCGACGTCGCTGGCGTGAGGAGCCCCGTCTGCTGCGGGGCGCGGTAGCGGAGTTTGCCGGGGGCTGGCCGGCAGGGCGGCGGACATCGACGGGAAGCTCGCCACCGATGATACGCTTGCGATGGTTGCAGCGCTGACAACGAAGCACGCCGGGGTGGCGCCTGCCAATGGCCGCGTCACCGGGTTCGTTTGGCAGAGCGGTAACCGGTTTCGGGATGGTGTTGCTCTGGGGTGTCTGGATGATGTTTGAGCGAACTGCGATGACCAAGAAGATCGGTTTTTTGATGCCCGCCCTGGCGTTCATGCTCATTACGATGTGCAGCGTCCGCGTCGCTGCTGCGAANNCCTGGCGTTCATGCTCATTACGCTGTGCAGCGTTAACGTCGCTGCTGCGAATGAGCCGCCTGGCTACATTTTCGTCGCCGGTTGGTACAAGGACCTGGGACTGCAGCGTGCCTACAACGAGGCGGTCGTGCCTGTGCTGCGGGAGTTCGGCTATGAGCGTTCCGTCATGGGTACGCCGGGTGTCAACCTGAGGGTGGTGGAGGGCGACTGGACCCCGCGCATGACCCTGCTGATCAAGTTTCCCTCGGAGGAACGGGCCAAGGCGTTCTGGTGGAGTGATGCCTATCAGCAGGTCAAGCAGATCCGCATGCCTGTGTCCGCCGTGGATATCGTGCAGGTGGAGGGTGTCGACGGCGTGGTGCCGTTGCTCAACGCCGAGTCTGCCTACCTGGTGTTCCTTGCAGAAATCAAGGACCGGCCGGCATTTGAGGCCGACTATCTGCGCTCAGCGCCGGCTGTGGTGAAGCAGCACGGCGGCCGTTTCCTGGTCAGCGCCAGCCGGGCCGATCTGGAGTTGCTCGAAGGCGAGTTTGGCAACATGCGCCTGGCCATCGTGGAATTTGCCAGCGCGGCCGCCCTGCGAGGCTTTTGGGATAGCGCCGAGTACCAGCGTCTCGCGGCGATCCGGCGGGGGACGGGCAAGTGGTCGGTGGTGGAAATTATGCCGCGACCGGCGCGCTGACATGGACCTGACCCAACCTCTGGCGCTGTACACGGATACAGTTCGCCCGGAATGGATCGACTACAACGATCATATGAACGTGGCCTATTACGTGTTGGCGTTTGATTTCGCCACCGACGCCTTCCTGGAGTTCCTCGGGCTGAATAAAACGTTGCGGAAGACGCACAACCTCAGCACGTTTTCCGCCGAGGCACACGTGACCTACCAGCGAGAACTGCATCAGGGCGCTGCGCTGAGCTTTACGACCCAGTTGATCGGCTTCGATACGAAACGGATCCATTATTTTCATCGTATGTTTCATGCCGAGGAGGGCTATCAGGCCGCGACGTTCGAGACGTTGAGCCTGTGCATGGACATGGCCGTGCGGCGCGTGGGCCTTTGGCCCGACCCGATTCTGGGGCGACTGGAGGAACTCGGCGCGGCCCAGGCCCATCTGGATTCACCGCCCGAGTTGGGTCACGCCATCGGCCCGCCCCTGTCTTGAGGCGACGGCTGAACACTGGGAGGATGCGGGCATGACGTTCGAGGGTCAGACGGTGCTGGTGACGGGGGCCGGGCGTGGAATCGGCAGAGGCTGTGCCGAAGCGTTTGCCGCGGCGGGCGCCAACGTCGTCGCGGTGGCCCGCAGCGAAGCCGACGTGCGGGCGGTAGCTGCCCACAGCCACATCGAGGGCTGGGTGGCCGATGTGTGCGACGATGGGTTCTACGCCCGGGTAAGAGCGCTGCCGCGCCTTGACGTGCTGGTGAACAACGCCGGCAGTAATCGGCCCGAGGCCTTCGTGGACGTATCCACGGAGAACCTGGACGCCATTATGGCGCTCAATGTCCGCGCGCTGTTTCGCACCACCCAGGCAGCGGTTCAGGTCATGCTGGCGCAGCCTGAACCCGGCTGCGTCATCAACATGTCCTCCCAGATGGGCCATGTGGGTTCGCCGCAACGCAGCGTCTACTGCATGACCAAGCACGCCGTGGAAGGTTTGACCAAGGCGCTGGCGGTGGAACTGGCGCCTGAAAAGATTCGGGTCAATGCGGTGGCGCCCACCTTCGTACGCACCCCCCTCACGGCGCCCATGCTGGATGATCCATCCTTTGCCCGGTTCGTTCAGGACATGATTCCTTTGGGCGAGGTGGGTACGGTGGACGACGTCGTGGCCGCGGTGTTGTATCTCGCATCGCCCGGTGCCCGGNNACTGGGGTTGTTCGCCCTACTGGTTGACCGCGGCCGCCATCCTGTTTTCGATCAGCGCTGCGATCTGCGTGAGTTGCTCACGCAGTACCGCCGCATGCTGATAGGCATGGGCGGGGAAAACCAGATCGGGTGCCGCAATCTCAGGGTAGATCTCCGGCGCGTCTAGCTTGGTGGCGATATGACCGACGTAGGACACCAGCAGCGTAGCCATGTCGTAAACGTCCGATGGCAACGCTTCGCCTCGACGGAAGTCGCGCGGATCGTAGCGCAGCAGCGGGAAGTCAACGTCCTCGGCAATCCTTCGGTTAAGGCGCAGACAGGTGGACAACAGCCGATAGACGTCGTCCGGGGACTTGCCCGCTTCGAAAGGCGGTGTTTCGGGAATGGACTGGATCTCCGGATAGGCGGACAGAATACCGCCCGCATAGGTGATCGCCAGCGAGATCTGTTCGTACACCTCCCGAGCGGTGAAGGGGCTGTCGGTGAGGAGGTTCAGTTGTCGGTTAGTTTGCACGGTGGCGCGATAGACGCTGGTGAGATCTCTTGCCGCGGTGCGCCGCGGCGTAGCGGCCTCGGCGCTGATGCCTAGCCCCGCCTTAAGTGCCAGAACCTGCTCCAGAGAAGCCTCGAGGGGCTGGTAAACGTCCGCCACTACGATCTCTTCAGCGGGCGGGGCTACCGGCGGGGTCTGGCGGGGGGCGTCGATCAATTCCCGGGCCAGCCCGTTGATCTTGCGAAACAGGTTTTGCGCCTGCAAATAGGCTTCATGGGCTTGCACGTCATCGACGGCGGGCGGCGCCTGCACGTTCAGCGGCTTGCCCATGTGGAAGCGCAAGAGTTCGACCTCGGCGCGCACACGCTCGAGCACCATATCCAGTTGCGGTACGTCAATGGTGGAGGCCGTAGTCGCGCTGACCCCGGGGGAGGCGGCCATGTTGAGAACGATGCCACTCACGATCAGCAGGCAAGGCCCTTTCCAAGCGGTTTTAACGGAACTTGTTCTGGTCATTGTTGTGTCTCCTTCCAGCGGCCGCGTTGGCCGGAGTGCCCCTTGCCTGCGCGCCAAAGGGATACTACTTCCAGGCGCCGTAGGTGTGCCAGAGTACGGCCTCGCCCCAATGACCGGCACTGCTGGCCGGTTCTCCATTCGCGCGGGCGGCCTGGTCAAACACCTCCGCCGAGACACTGTCGATGTCTGGCACGGCTATGTGGACATAGTTGTCGCCGGCAAATCCCGCCCGGCGACAGACTTCGCGCACGTCCGTGTTCATCCAGCCGGTCAGGAAGGGTTCGTTGTTGTAGTGCGTGTCCCAGGTCAGCCGAAAGGTCTCATAGGGGGTTAAATCCACGGCCCGAGGTATTTCCATATGCAGCATGAGGCCGCCCGGCCGCAACGTGCGGTAGCACTCGCTGAAGATGTTGGGCACTGCGCTCCGGGATGTTTCGTGAAACAGGATGCAAGAAACGATGAGGTCGAAGCTCTCGTCCGCGAAGCGCAGCTGCTCGGCATTCATCTGCTGGAAGTGAACCGGCTTGCCCAAGGCCTCGGCGCGGGCATGGCCGTAGCGCAGACATGGCGCCGCCACGTCGATGGCGTGTAACTCGGCTTCCGGGAACACGTCGGCGTAGGGCAGCGTGTTGTTGCCGATGGTGCAGCCCAGGTCGAGAATTTTCTTCGGTCTGAATGCCGGCCAACGACGTTTGATCAGCTCCGCCTGAGTGCGCCCATTGGAATCGCAACGGGGGCCGGCAAAGCCCCCCTGATAGAGGTAGAGACCCCGATCGAACAAGGCCCCCTGGGACGCATCGTCCGCCACGGCCTCGCCATGGTAGTTGCCGGGCATACAGTGGATATCGCTGGCCGAGATGTAGCGGGGTACCTGCACATCCGGATCGAGCGTCAGCGTGCCGAACTCAGCCGGGCACTCGTTAACGCGCTGATTCAGATCCGGCTGGGCGTCGCGCAGCGGGGTACCAATGGAATCCCAGATCATTTCCTGGCAGTTGCGAATCATGCTGGACCAGGTCTGGCCGTAAGGATCGGCCAGCATGGCTTTCAANNGTAAGGATCGGCCAGCATGGCTTTCAACACCTCGCGGCTGTTGCTCGGCTCCCGGCCATTGGCAGCCGAGAACGCAGGCTTGACACGGTGTTCGTAGACGTCCTCCATGCTGCTTCCCAACTCCTGCAGCACATACATGCGCAGGTCTGAAGCGTAGGCCTGCCGGTTGACATCGTCCTGACTACCCGTAACGAGAAACTCATGTTCGGCTTGTGGCATGGTCAGAATCTCCCCCGCAGCGCCTCATATCGTGTTGTCGTGGCCTCTACCGGCCGCGCTTTTATCATGCGCCTGCGGGGCGCGGGTCGCAATGAAAACGGGTCGGATGGCACTACCGGCCNNACTTAGGAAAGGCTTGGAGAACTCGCGACAAAAAAAGACCCGGCTGGTCAACGCCCGTCGTAACGGCGCGACAGCTCCGCAAGCTTGTCCTCTGTCAGGTTGTAGCGGCTCATGATCAAGAGGCTGATCAACATGAGCACGACCGGGACGATGGCGAATGCCACCAGAATGCCGAACAGGGCGCGGTCCGTTTGCACGACTGTGCCGCTGGTCGACTCGACGAAGCCCATCAGGGAGAGAATCACGCCCACGACCAGGGCGCCGGCTGCGTTGCCGGCCTTTTCGATGGCCATCCACACGCCGCTGAAGATGCCCTCCCGGTGCAGCCCGGTGCGCCTTTGGTCGTACTCGATGGTGTCGGGCAGCATGGCCACCGCCATGAGTAACAGCCCGGTATTGGTGAGCCCGATGAGCACGCCGCGGCCGATCACCAGGGCGTCCTGCTCGGGCTTGGCGGCCAGCCAGGTCAGCACGGTGGCGCAATACAGGAGCGTCGAGATGACGTAAGCGGGCCGTTTACCCATCNNACCCCCACACGGGCAACGCAAAGATCGATGCGATGGTCATGAACAGAACGTGATTGAAGAGCAACACGCCTGAGCCTTGGATGATGTAGCTGAACAAGTAAGGCAGGCCGGCATAGACGCAGCTTGCCGCTACCCAGTACAGAATGGTCGCCGAGGCCAGGATCAAATAGGGTCGGTTCCGGGCCGCCGTGCGCAAGTGCTCGCCAAAAACGGTCGTCGGGGCGGGCCCCGTTTCGGCCTGGCGGCCCCGGGTTGCAAAAAAGGGCGACAGCATGGATGCCAGGCAGATGAGCGCCATAACCGCACCCATGAACGTGTAGCCCTGGCGCCCGCCGCCGCCCCACTCGACCAGATACCGGGCCAGGCCGATGCCGATGAGGATGCCGATAGCCTGGAAGGTAATGCGATACACCATGATCTGAGTGCGGCTGCGATACGTGGGGGCAAGCTCCGCCGCCATGGCCAGGTAGGGCACGGAGAAGATAGAGAACGCGGTGGATACCAGACCGAACAGGAGGGTCATGTAGGCGGCACGTCCGGTCGGTGTGGCCAGCCAGGGCACGTCGAACAGGAAATAAAAGCCGATGCCGCAGGCAATTGCGCCCCAGAGGATGAAGGGGCGGCGCCTGCCCCAGCGGCTGCGGCTGTGATCGGAAATGCGGCCCATGATGGGGTCGAACAGGATCACCCAGGCCTTGGGGATGAATACGGCCAGCCCGGCAAGCGCCGGCGGAATTTCCAGCGTATCGGTCATGAAGAACAACAGGATCATGGCCGGTGTGTTGGCGATGATGGAGCCGCCCACCTGGCCCACCCCGAAACCCAGCTGCAGCGGCACCGATAGCGAGGCCTCGGGTCCGTGATCGATGGGCGGATCTACCGCCAGGGGCGCGCTGCGTTGAACCATTCTAAAGCGCCCGGGTGGGTTGGCGAGCGACGCTGCTCATGGGTTTGCGGCGGGCCCCAGCGCTCAGAAGGGCTGCCGCGCGCGCAGCGGTTTGCCGGCGGTCCGCTGGAGATCCGGGGGAAGCACCGGGCGGTGCGCCGGCGTCAGGCTGATGGGCCGGCGTTCGTCACTCCAGATGTTCACATGATGGCCATCCAGAAAGCGAAACAGGCCCAGATAACCCATCCTGGAGGCAAAGGGGCCGTGCCAGATGTCGGGCGGTCGCCAGAAGTAGCCGCCGCCCCGGATCACGCCCTGGGGCCCGACGATGTCGCCCGACAGCAGATACATCTCTTCAACACAGGGGTGGCGCAGCTCTCGCTCCTGCCAACCGTCAGCGTGAGAATGGGCCCCGCCTTCCAGCACAAAGGTCGTATCCCCCGTCTCCGGGTTGTAGCGCAGCCGCTTGTGGGCGATGTAACGATTGCGCGCGATGTCCGGGTCGATACCTTCGGTGCTCCAGGGCATGTCGTGCAGATTGATGTAAGGGACGGCGGGTGCGTTGGGATCTTCCGCAAGCGCGCCTTCGCCTTCATGGGTGGTCGGTCGGGCGTCGAAGAAAGTCAGGGCGACGGCGCCTCGGGAGCTTGTCACCGAGCGATAAGTCATGCCGCGGGGTAGATAGGCATAGCAGTCCAGACCGTAATCTTGCTCGTTGATGGTGAGGTTGCCTTCCAGAATCAGAAATTCCAGGGCGGCGTCCAGGTGCTCAACGCCGTCGCGGCGCCAGCCCGCGGGATAACGCAGCAGCATCGAGCACGCGCCCGTGTCCGGGTCGCTGCTGAGCGTTTTGCAGTCCAGCTCGCCCCAGGCTCCGGGCAACACGTTCTGCGCCCAGTCCAGCTGTTGGGCATGAATGAACTCGATGTGTGGCCGGGTCATCCTGATCTGCTCGGGTACGGTTTCAAGTCATCATAACCGAGCCCGTTATGGGCAACAGACCTGACAGGGCCCAAACGCCAACGGTGACGAGGGCGCCCACGCTAGCGCACTTTCAACACGATCTTGCCGCGCACATGGCCGGCCTGACTGCGGCGCTGCGCCTCGGCTGCGTCTGACAACGGCAGCTCGAGGATCTCGGGTAGCTTGATGCGGCCCTGGTCCAGGCCTTTGCCGAGCTCGGCGAGCAGCTCACCATTGGGGGTGGAATCCAGGAACGCGGTTCTGACCCCCCGCGCGGCGGCCAGCCCCATGTCCGGTGGGTCGCCCATGGTGATCAGCACACCACCGGCCTTCACGACGGCGTAACTCCTGCGCAGCGTGTCGCCGCCCACGCCGTCCAGGACGAAATCAAGCCCGNNGTCAATGACGCGGTCGGCGCCGAAGGCGGCAACGTAGTCCATGTTTGGCGTGCTGCAGGTTGCATAGACAAACGCGCCGGCGGCCTTGGCGAGCTGAATGGCCAGGTTACCCACGCCGCCTGCGCCCTGCTGAATCAGCACGCGCTGGCCGGCCCGGACGCCTCCCAAGCGAAACAGCGCATCGTGGGCTGACGTGGCCACCAGCGGTACCGCGGCGGCCTCCCGTAAGGACAGGGCCTCAGGGATATGGGCCAGCACCGCCTCCCTGGCCAGGGTTTGCTCCNNCACCAAATCGCCGGGTGCAAACCGCGTCACCGATTCGCCCACGGCTGCGACGGTGCCCGCCACATCCCAGCCGGGAACGACGGGAAACTGGAATCGCAACAATGAGGCGTAGAGACCCTCGCGCAGTTTCCAGTCGATGGGGTTGACGCTGGCATAGTGCACGTCGATCAGTATCGCCGTATCGTTCGCCTGCGGCGGATCGACTTCCGCCAGCTGGAGGACTTCCGGACCGCCAAAGCGCTGGTAAATCACAGCGTGCATAGGTTTTTCTCCTCGCCAGACCTCAGTGCCTACTATCCTGCCGCCGTTTTCAGCGCAAGTTGGCCCGCCCGCCTGGTGTTCGGGTCACTTCCGCCACAGTACGTAAGCGGCTGATTGTNNACATCGGCGCCTGTCGGGCCGCTCTAACCGGGCCCGGCTGCAGCGATGACCCTAGAAGAAAAGCAGCACTGCACAGTGAGGGGAATCACCATGCGAGTAGCGAACTGGCTTCGGATTACCGTGATCGGCGCGGCGTTATGCGTTGCGCATGCGCCACTGGCGCAAGAGCTGGAAGAGGTGGTCGTGAGCGCGCAGCGGCGCGTCACCGATCTGCAGCAGACGCCGGTCGCCGTGACTTCCCTGGACACCACCCAGCTGGAACGTCGAGTGCTGACGGAGGTGCTGGACATCGGCCGGCAGGTGCCCAATTTGATCTCCTACAACAACGTGACTCTGGGTGCGTCCAATGCCTACTGGCTGCGCGCCGTGGGTAGCACCGAGTCGTTAGCGACCTTCGATCCGCCAGTGTTGACGTACGTGGACGAGATCGTTAATCCCCGCCAGAACGGCAATAACATGCTGCTGGTGGACATCGAGCGCCTGGAGGTGCTGCGCGGTCCCCAGGGCACCCTGTTCGGCCGTAACACCACGGGTGGGGCGATCAACGTGGTGACCAAGAAACCTTCCGATCAGCTGGAGGGTAGTGCGGAAGTGCGGGTCGGTGAGTTCTCCGAACTGATGGTCCGCGGCATGATTAACGTTCCAATCACCGACAAGATATTCGCCAAGCTATCCGCCTACAACATCGAGGATGACGGTTGGCAGACCAGCGTCATTACCGGCGAGAAATACAACTTCATCGACGGGTTCGGGGCCCGCGCCGCGTTCCGCTTTCTATTCAGCGACAACGTCACGTGGGACATCTCCGCCGACATGTTCGATCAGGATCACCAGAATCTGCAGTCCATCAACGATCGCGCGTTGGCGCAAACCATCCACTCAGCCGACGACGGCCCCGTCTGGGCACTGGGCTCACCGAAGCTGAACGATGTGTACTTAAGCAACTGCAAGAGCGGTAGCGATACTATCAGGTGGTTACGCAATGGCTGCACGGCCAACGAGACCTTCGGATTCAATGTCTATTCCAATCTGGAGATCCAGCTGGACGGGCCCACGCTCAACTTTATCGCCGGCTACCGGGAGCTGGATCATAATTTCGTCAGCCCCCTGTTCGCCTCCCTGCGGGATGGCTTTGAGCTGCCCCTGGCCAACAACGGCGATCACGATATGTTCCAGCTGGAGCTGAAAGTGACCGGCGACGCCCAGGACGGGCGTCTCAACTACGTGACCGGTCTGTTTTATCTGGACGAAGACAACTTCTCCGTATTTGAAACCTCGTTGGNNACCCGGTTTCAACGTCCTGGTGCTCAACTTGAATACCATGGAGAACGACACGGAGAACCTGGCCTGGTACGGTCAGATCGACTACCAGCTCACTGACCAGTGGACTCTCACCGCCGGTCTGCGCGCCACCAACGAAAAGAAGTCGATTCCCTTCTATTCCCATACCAATGATGCTGGCAACAACTTCGACCTGGACGACATCCGCGCGGAAGGCATTCCGACTGAGCAGGACGTCAACAAGACCAGCGGGCGGCTGGTGCTGTCCTACCAGGCCACGGATAACGCCATGCTGTTCGGCTCGGTCACTACCGGCTTCAAGTCCGGCGGCTGGAACGGGCGGGCGGGTGCCGCGAATCTCATGACGGCCTTTACCGAAGAGGAAGCCCTGTCCTTCGAGCTGGGCGCGCGCACAGAATGGTTCGACAACCGCCTGCGCCTGAATGCCACGCTGTTCAACGTGACCTACGATGATCTGCAGCTGCCTTCGCTGGCTTTCCCGCCCG
>JABAHO010001724.1_pt2 | contig 10007 bp, 13 predicted proteins | sample 7062071 | NCBI WGS metagenome assembly JABAHO01 (sample SAMN14534356, study PRJNA622989) | marine sediment metagenome | biome: marine biome [ENVO:00000428]; feature: marine pelagic biome [ENVO:01000023]; material: deep marine sediment [ENVO:00002113] | place: India: Gulf of Kutch | collected...
ACTCATCGAACACTATAGTCTGTGGTCAAGACCTTGAAACCTGAAGAAGATGCCTATGGTCAAGAGATCTGGGCCTACTACCAAGGCAGAGAGGTCTCTGAAGTAGTAGAAAGAGACGACGGATACATTGATCCGTACGCAAGTGGTCCAAAAGCCTATTTCGCTGAATTTGAAGATTGGCCGTCACATCATAGACTTGCTATGGATTTTGTGAGGGGAAGCGTATTAGATATTGGTTGTGGAGCAGGCAGGCATTCACTATTCTTGCAGAAAAAAGGTCTGGACGTGCTTGGAATTGACAACTCTCCTCTCGCTATAGAAGTCTCGAAACTGAGAGGTTTAAAGAAAGCACGAGTCATGTCTATTGAAGACATAAAGTTCAAGTCCGGCTCATTTGACACAATTGTGATGATGGGAAACAATTTTGGTCTCTTCGGCAGTTACGAAAAAGCACGGAAGCTACTTGAGAAATTCCATGAAATGACTTCGAGAAATGCTCGACTTGTTGCTGAAACTGTTGATCCATACAAGACCGACAATCCCGATCATTTGAGATACCATCGGCACAACAAAGAAAGGGGCAGAATGGGTGGGCAAGTGAGAATTCGAATAAGATTCCGAAAATACGTTAGCAGATGGTTTGACTACTTGCTGGTGTCCAAAGAGGAAATGAAGAAGATACTCCGAGGAACAGGATGGGAGATTAATCAATTCATCGACTCTGACAATGCTCAATACATAGCTATTATTGAAAGAATGTCTTAGTCGCGCGTATGCAATGTCTACTTGAAAACAGCTGGAGCAAAAAGTCATTGCGTTTNNAAGTGTTTCAGCGGAGCTGTTTCCAGGAGTAGATTTGAATCTCGTGTCAATCAGTCCAGTTACGATTGCTGTTGAGGGTTTCGGTTATAAATTCGACGCCGAAACTTCGTTTGCGCAGCCAATAGGTTTTGGGGTCTACGATGAACTGAAACTTGGTGAGGCGCGTACACGCATTGCAGTAAATCGTGGGAACCTCAAAATATCCAAGATAGTTGCAGAACAAGGCGATCTCGAAAATGATCTGAACATGATTTTGAAGATTGTGGAACGTATTGTGAATCATGTCTGTATTAGATTCGATAGGTTGGTCGAACAAGCTTTTACCATCAACTCTGAAGAGCTAGATAAGCAATTGAACATGCTGCTTGAAAGAGAGGAATTGGAGAAAAGAGGCGAGACGCCAAGACCCTTCGGCACATTGCATACCAAAAGCTCAAGCGAAGCCAAGGAACGTGCTGGTAGTTTGATACCATTGTACAAAGAACGCGATAAGGCGTACCTGTACGCTGCGAAGAAGGTCTATTCNNAAGAATTTGACAAGAGGGGCAAGAATGTTCTGAGAGATTTAGTGTACCGGAAACGTCTGAAGAAGCATGAAACGATGGATGGGATTGTGTGCTACTACGATCTTGATGAAAGGACTCGACGATATCTGGCAAAATATCTTGAACGTGGAACTTCTCGACGCTAGAGGGGCGTAGAACTCTTCAATTTTCCTCCATCACTTCTCATCTTCAACCTCAACGAGCTTTTCGCGTTCATCCTTTCATCTTCATTTCAAGGTGCTTAGCCGAAATGAAAGCGAATTGTGCGGCGAACTCGGAAATTCAAACCGATATTTATATCTACTTCGAAATGCCAACACTTCAGAAGATACAAATCCCTAAGAAAAGAAAACTCAGGGGATAATCGTTTATCGTCCACTGACACGTTGCGTGTATCTCTTCAAGGGGACAACAGATGACTATGAAGCCAGTGGGCCTAGAAATTCGGCGTAGATTTCCTCGGTTAACAATGAGCTTAGTGATGGCTGTAATTTTCTGGATAATTAGCGCCGTCGTTCCGCCGACAATTGGTGACGCTGTCATTCCAGGTCTTGATCTACGTGCAGACTTTCTGATATGGATTGTTACCGTAGTTATCGCCGCGCTTTTTCTGATTCGTGCTTTGTCAGATGCCATGGTACTTGGCGACATCGTAACAGACATTTTCGTAAAACGTTTAGGCATCAGGCAAGAGGTGTCTCCTAAAAGGGCGTTTAGAGATTTCATTTATATCATAATCATCATTTTGGTGGCCGCCGCCCTTTCTCCTATTATGAGTACGATCGAGAATTTCGGAAGCACGTTGAGAAACGTTACTACCTATATTGCCCTCGGAGTAATTCTTGTGCTGATTTACGACATTGGACGAATTATCTACCGAATGATTGAGCACAGAGCAGAGTCAATGGCCGACCGTCTCGCGCAGATGGCAGAAAAGAATAGGGAAAACAAGTAATATGGACCAGACGACAATAATTTTCATCCTTGTTTACCTGCTAACAGTTCTTGTCGCAGCTTCCAAAGTAGTTCCAATGTCAATTGCTGCCTTGGTTGGAGCGTTGTTGATAGCATGGTTTGGTCTTCAATACGGAGTCTTCACGTACGAACAAGCAAGTGTCTTCATAGATGTGCGACTTATTGGCCTACTAGTTGGCACGATGATCGTGGTAGCGGTGGCTGAAAGAAGCGGCTTGTTCCGTTTTGGTGCTTTGTATGCCATCAAGATCTCAAGAGGAAGTCCAACAGGACTCTTTTTTTTTCTCGGCATAATCTCAGCAATAGTTTCGATGTTACTAAGTGATCCCACAGCGGTGCTGCTCATGGCCGCAGCTATTGTGACGATCGCCAAGCTTCTCAAGTATGACCCGGTGCCCTATTTCCTATCATCTCTTATTATGATAAACCTCGGGGGCACAAGCACGCTCATCGGTTCAGCCAGCAACATGATAATTGGACTGCAAACTAACTTAAGCTTCAACGACTTCATCAGCTACCTGACTTTAGGGGAACTTGCCCTCTGGGGAATAACCATTTTCGCGCTATACTTGCTCTTCAGGCCGAGGCTAGGACAGAAAACAATTCTGCCGGAGTACGATCCTTGGAAGACGGTAGAAAACAAGAAGCTCTTCTTTCGTTCAATTTTCATTTTAGCTCTGCTGTTGTTCTTCTTTTTGACGTTGGAGAATTTCGGCGTTGGACCTGAGGCTATAGCGCTCGGCTGTGCCATAGTTGCATTGGTCTTGAGCGGTTCAGACCCTGCAGAAATTTTCAAAGGAATTGACTGGGAAACGGTATTCTTTATTGCAGCCTTCATGTTTATTATTGGAGGTTTGGAGCGAACGGGGATCTTGAACACCATCTCAACACAGCTCGTTCAGCTTGCTGGCAACAGCTCGTTGAGAGCCACTTTGTTGACTTTATGGTTCAGCGGAATTGCAAGTTCTGTAGTAAGTAATGCAGCCATCGCGTTGACGTTTGCACCGATCGTTACAGGGTTCGTAGGACTAAATGATGCAGCTATCAAATCCGCACTCGTTCTTGGCACCAATCTTGGAGGTGCTACTACACCTTTAAGCGGATCTGTCGTCATAATCGCTTTAGGCACTCTGAAACGAGAGGGTATTTCTATGAGCTTTCAAGAGTTCACCAAAGTAGGGTTGCTAACAAGCTTTCTTCAATTGGTTTTTGCAAGTTTTTATCTGATCACAAGATTTGGATTAGGAGGTTGAATAGCTTGGCCAAAGTCAAGAAATGGATCGAATCCAGAAAAGCAGAACACGAATCCGAAGAGTATGTCAAAACCAAACAGGAATTCACTATGGCAATTGGGAAACCTTTCATAACCATAAAGGTGGAAATACCCGAAGGCTTCGAAAATTTCCACACTGAATTCCTACACCTAGAAAAAGATACGCTGTTTCAAGCAGAAGTCGCAGATCTCGTTAGAAAACGGCTCATCTATGAGACGCGCTATGGAAAACCTGAATCCTAGCGATTCCAAGTCCAAAAAGCTGAATTTTCCACATGCGATTTATTCAGGAGTCGTGAGAACGAAACGAAGCTAGTGGCTTTTAGAAATGCTATGACCTTTCAAATGCTTCCTTGGTCGAGCGATGTATTATATCAGCCGCTTATTACCGTAACTTTCTCGATGCTTTCTAACCAGCGGAGAACCGGCAAGTCAATCGAGAGTTCCTGAATTATTTCTTTTGCGATGTCCGAGTCTGCACTTTCAAGGCTTTCTTCAATCAAACGAACTACAATCACTGCTTTTTTAGCCTTCATTTTTCCTTGCCTCTTTTAGCATCAGATGTTAGGGATTCTGATGCCTCTTAAGCGATGTTTCGGTATTGAACATATTTTTAATCCGGATTCAGTCCTCGCAGTTGGATGCGGTAGGAGCTGCGTCAAATCCTTTCTTTTACTATATTTCTGATTTCTTGCTGCACCTTGTCCACTGGGTCATATGTGTTTACTAGGTATGGAGGCGCAAATTGGAACAGTCTTTCAAAGAACTTGTTTCTCACTTCAATCTTCTCAGGAGTCTTGACGATTAGGTAGGGGTTCAGGTATTGTTCCTTTGGGTGTCGTTCTAGATACTCTACAGCTTCCGCTACCTCCAGCTTCTTCACGATTTCCGGGTTGTTTCTGTTTCTTTCCAGTAGAATTACCTTCTTCGCTCGTGTTGTGTCTACGAACTTGTCTGATCCTGCAATCCATCGGGGGTCTAATATAGCGCGGCTATACTCGTGAGCAATGTAGTGATCATCTATCATTTCTTGCAGTTTGTCTTCATTGATCTTATCCTTCCTCAGCTGATCTATTTCCTTTTGGCCAAGCTTTCTAACGTTTTCCAACTTGCTTTTGTCAAGGAGAGGTCTTATCTCGGGGAAAACTCGGACTATGTTTGTTCGTAGATAGAACTTTCTCTCGCTGATCTCTGCGCTGGCTCTTCCAATGAATCTCACGTAGAGCCAGTCGTCGCTGTGTATCCGTGCTCCTTTCATCTTGAGCAACGCGTAGCTGTGAGTAGATTTTCCTGTACCTGTCGGAGCTATCAAGACGATTCCTTGCCCGTTTGTCTCCACACAGCTTCCATGAATGCTGTGGATGTCGTGTTGGTCTTCTGCGATATCGCATACGATTCCTAAAGCCCAGCTCTTGCATTGACCATAATATTCTGTGTTATATATGACGGCTGTTTTGGTCTCAGGATTGTAGTATGCATGCGGTCTGCCGCTATCAAAATCTGGGTCTAGGACTGCGTAAATCCGACCATGGGACCTTGCGTCCCGTTTTTCGGCGAACCAGTTCTCTATCCAAAATTCGTAGAGATGTGGGGAATTTGTTTCGAGTTGCATGCAGAAGTTGTCTATGCTCGCTTTCCAACCGTGACGAATGTCCCCTAGTGTTTGTTCTGCAGATTCAACGAGCGCATCTCTTTTTTCCTTCGATATTATGTCATATTTGACTCTGCCGATTACCTTTGTTTGTTTGTTGTACGTGCTCAAGCAATTCCCCCTTACTGATAGGCGGCATACCATAAATCTGTTACAGCTACGACGTACTAAACTCGTTCTTGCTAGCCAGATCCTGATTTGAAGTTGTCTGCAACTGCTCTATTTCCACGTATTACCTGCTGCGGATGTCGAGCGGCAGGAATATGACAAAACGGATTTGAGAGCGGTCACAAGAGCAACTGGTGACATTTATTTGCTTTCACTCATCTAGTACGTCTGTGTTAATCATCAAAAGGCAAATTACTTGAATATTCCAGCAAACCTTGGATTCACAGCAGAGGATATCGCAAACGCTGTTCAAAGAAGAGACGTTATTGTTGTTATCGATGTTTTGAGATGTTGCTCAACAATTATCACGGCTTTGGCGAATTCTGCTTGCGAAGTTATTCCGACGATGACTGTGAAGGAAGCCCGTGACCTGCATCAAAAGAATCCTGATCTGATTTTGGCAGGAGAGAGAGGGGGAATCAAACTGAAGGGGTTTGACTTGGGGAATTCCCCACTTGATTTTTCCTATCGAAGGGTAAATGGAAAAAGCATAGTTCTGACTACTACCAGTGGTTCAAAAGCCATCATCTCATCTAAGAATGCGAAGTATGTGTTCATTGGAGCTCTTCTAAACGCAAAAGCTGTAGCCAAAGCGACATTGAATGTTGCTTCACAAGAGAATACTGGAATTTCTCTTATATCCGCTGGAACCGACGGCTACTTCGCATTGGAAGATTTCATAGGTGCTGGAGCCATAGCCCAAAGCTTTCCAGCCCGTGACGTTGAATGCTCGGATGCCCTCCTAGGGGCATTATTGGCCTTTCAAAAAGCCCGTAAGTCGATAACCAAGGTTCTTCAATCTGGCTGTCACGCACGACAACTTGGAAGCTTGGGATTTGAGGAAGATATCAGATTTTGCTGTCGACTGAACATTTTTCAAACCGTACCCTTGTTTAAAGATGAAACGATTAAACCACTCGCAAAAGCTGTCGAAAGAGTGAGACGTACAAGTAATTTTCAGACACGCGCTAGATCAAGCATTTCAAAATGAAAGTCAGCAATTCACTTTGACTTGTCTATGAACGTGAACTCGAAAGGGAACAGCAATATGAAGAAGTTCGCTATGAACCTGCACTACTTAAGTAGTATATTAGTGGTAGTGCAAGCAGTACGGTGTTTTTTCCTCTCGTTGTAAGAGAATATTTCACTCTTACAGGTGGTCCTTGTTCTACGGTTCTTTCGATGTGTCCATGTCGTTTTAGGCTTTTCAGCTTGTCTGACAATGTGCGGGAGTTCACACCGAGTGTTTTCCTTAGTCCACCGAAACCAAAGGCGCTTTTGAGGAATAGAGTGTAGAGTATTTCTAGGTTCCATTTTTGAGAAAGCAGGCTGAAGCTTTCCTCAAGGCTTTCTATGATTTCCTTCAGGTCTTTCAAGCCTCTCTCTTGTTTTCCTAGTATGCGTTGAAGCGTGTCTTCTATTCCTTTGATGGTTTGGTCCATCCGTGTCTCCACAAGTTTGTGAAGTTCATTGCTCAATGTTAGTTGTGAGTCCATTCACGCACACCTAGTGTGGTGAAACTTACTTCACAACTTATAAAGGTTTACATATACAACAAGGTATAAAAAATACATCTGAATCCACAGAGGAGAATTCCTTGAAGAAGTATGATGTGATTGTGGTTGGCGCGGGAACCGCAGGTTGTCTAGCAGCAAAGACGGCGGCTGAAGCTGGCTTGGAAGTAGGCTTGGTCGACAGAAAGCCGAAGGAGAAAATCGGCGAGAAGATCTGCGGAGACGCAATTGGGAAACATCATTTTGACACTCTCGGGTTGAAACATCCTTCAGGCGATGAGCTCCAGGCGAGAATTGAGGGAATCAAGATTTATTCACCGAATATGGAAACTGTGTTCCAAATCGAAGGCAAAATGCTCTACGGATTTATCGTGAACCGTTTGCTTTTTGGACAAAGACTGCTTCGACTTGCAGTAGATGCAGGAGCAGAATTACTGGACTCAACCCAAGTTCTAGAGCCGATTCTGGAAGACAACGCTGTTGTAGGAGTTCTAGTGAGAGACATCAAGAGGGAAAACAAGACACCGCTTCGAAGTAAAGTTGTGGTGGATGCGAGTGGTTTTCTGGCTATTCTGAGGAAAAAGATTCCTCAGGAAATTGGAGTCGATACAGAGGTCAGCAATGAAGATGTTGAGGCATGCTATAGAGAGATTCGTCAACTAGATGGGAACTCAGCAAATCCAGATTTTTGCGAAATATACTTGGACCAAAACACGGCTCCCGAAGGGTACTACTGGATTTTTCCAGAAGGTGAAACACGCATCAACGTGGGCCTGGGCGTACGCATGGCCGAAGATTTTCCAAGACCTAAACCTCAACTCTACAGCAAGGTTTTATCTAGGCCGTTGTTTGAGGGCTCAAGGCTTATCACTGGAGGCGCATGGTACGTGCCAACGCGGCGGCCACTGGACTGCATGACTGGAAACGGCATAGTCATGGTTGGAGATTCAGCATGTCAAGTCAACCCGATTCACGGAGGTGGAATGGGGCCTTCTATGTTGGGCGGAATGTTTGCTGGGGAAACCATAGCTGAAGCCCTGGAGAAGGAAGATGTAACTCGTGAAGGTTTATGGCGGTATAATGTGAGGTACATGCAGTCTTATGGTGCCAAGCAAGCTGGACTTGACGTTTTCCGGCTTTTCTTGATTCAAGGAGTAGACGACGAGGAAATAGACTATGGAATGAAGCACAGGTTGATAACCGAAGAAGACTTTCTAAAGGCAAGCAGAGGGGAAAACGTGCGCCTCAACATCACCGAAGCTACTCGAAGACTCTCAAAAGGACTAGGCAAACTGTCAATGCTCAGACGGTTGAGAAACGCGGCGAGGCTTATGCGTGAAATCAAAACGCTGTACAAAAACTATCCTGATTCGCCAAAAGGCTTCGTAGAATGGAAGAAAGGAACACACGAGCTGATATCTACGGCCAAGAGACTGCTCGCTCGGAAGCAATAGGCTTTAAAACCTTGCAGCAAAACGATAGTCGCACGTCAAGCCTCACAAGATTTGAGGTCTCTCCGCCCCCGCATATAGAGTGGGGGCAAACAAGGAATGTCCAGTTGATCGCCATTCCCGCTACATTTAAGCAAAGCAATCTCAAGCCAAAATGAACTAGACGTTCGGTGCAAACTCCACGAACTCCAGGACCTGTCTTGCGTAATCCTTGGGATTCTTTGGATTCTGCGGATCTACTGGCACTTTCTTCCATATTGGAGTGTCAATTTCATCTGGTTCCAGTAAGTAGAACGAATAGCGTCGCGTCTCTTTCTTTGCAACCTCCACGAATGCTTTCAGCGCGGATTTGGAGGCTGCGTATAATGATAGAAATGGTGAGGTTATGCGTTGCAGATTTGCACCAAGAATCAGAATCTTTCCTTTAGGTTTTAGAATTTGGGGAAGCATTTGCGCCAAGATGACAAATCCGAAGATGTTCGGTTTGAATACCTTCTCGATATCCGCAGCCGTATTTCTTCGCACGGGCTTCCAAACGATGTCACCGACCGCATAGATAATCATGTCATATTGCAGCTTGATTTTCTGGGGCATTTCGTACAGATCTCCGACACTGCGATCATAGATGTCAACAGGGGTATCTAATTCGTTGAAGACTTTCTGAAATCCCTTTGATACGCCACCGTTTCCAATTATCAAGATTTTCATCGACTTCTAGCCAACTTTCAACAGGTTACCATCTCTCGTACCGGACTAGTTCTTCCAGAGATTTCCGTCTTGTAACAGGCCCCTTTTTCTCTGCAGCATAACCCAGTGGGGTCATCGCCATCACTCGTACGTGCGCAGGGATTCCTAGAATTTTCTTAATTTCGCTTTCTTTGAACGCAGCAATCCAGCAAGTTCCCAAACCTTCTTCAAGTGAAACCAGTGACATATTGTGCATTGCAATAGCCGCATCAGCTTTCCAGTAACTTTCTCCATCATCTCTAGTCCACGCTTCACTTGGAAGAGCACACATCACTATGATCGTTGAGGTAGCCCAGTCTTGATTGCACGCAGCAATCAACTTTTTTATTACTTTTCTCTCGGTGACTACTACGAGTGTGTAGGGCTGCTTGTTCATTGCTGACGGTGCGAGTCTTGCCGATTCTAGTATGTTTACCAGTTTTTCCTTCTCAACAGACTTGTCCTTATATCTTCGGATACTTCTTCGAGTTCTCATGGCTTCAAGAAGACGCAATCAGAACACCAAACTTATGCTGAGCGAATGAGTCTATATTCTTTGTGGTCTGCACGTTTTCATGCTGATTTCAAGTGTTAGTGCAACACGAGAGAAAATCGGCATATAGAAACACTCTTCAAGATCATACGGGGGAAATGCAGTGACAAAAATACTGAGACTTGTGCTTCGCCTTGCCAGGCTCCATTTCTTGTTTCTTGGTTTCATGCTTTATCTGATGGGTTATCTATTGGCGATTCTCGGAGGAGTCGGGTTTGACCTAGGGAAATTCGTTTCTGGATATTTGATTCTCGGGCTTGCGCAATTGTCTGTGTCATTCAGCAATGACTACTTTGACAGGTATTCGGATAGAAATTCTGCAAAAACTG